>Ga0105092_10000338_pt1 | contig 23958 bp, 21 predicted proteins | sample PPLLak2March2015_FD_87021 | JGI IMG/M metagenome (GOLD analysis project Ga0105092, IMG submission 87021) | Freshwater sediment microbial communities from Prairie Pothole Lake near Jamestown, North Dakota, USA - PPLs Lake P7 Core (1) Depth... | ecosystem: Environmental > Aquatic > Freshwater >... | reverse complement strand
GTCTTCAGGTCCGTAGGACCGGCACGTCTATAGAAACCGGACCGCAAAGCGACCCAGGTCCGTAGGACTGACACGTGTTTCGCGGGCTCGACTACACACGTGTCAGTCCTACGGACCTGGGTCGCTTCGCGGTCCGGTTTCTATAGACGTGCCGGTCCTACGGACCTGAAGGCATGCCGCCCAACTCGGTGAGGACGTCGGTTCCGCCCCGACTTATGGGTAAAGGGCAGCCCTACCCTGGGTGGAATGTGGTGTGGGCAAGATTCCAACCCTGAAGGGGTTGCGTTCCAGGCTTGATACGCAACCCCTTCAGGGTTGGCGTATCGTCGCTTCCTAACCGACCCACCCAGGGTAGGTCGCAAAAGACGCGACCAACCCTTTGCTACGCGACCCCTTCGGGGTGGAAAAAACGCCTGCGGGCAAGACAGCGACCACCGGTCCGCGGTCACCGGCCACCGGTCAGCTTGTCAGCTGTCAGCCGTCAGCGGCTTACCGCCGCTTCAGGTCTATCGCCTTGAGCGCATCGAGGGCCTCATTCAACTGTTTGAGCTCGGCCTGTTGAGTCTCGACCTGGGACCGAAGTCGAGCCACTTCGCGGTGAACGGAGATCAAGTGGCGGGCTTGAGAGGCATAAGTACTGTCCGGCCAATCTCTTGGGATTCGCTCGAGCAGGCTGAGGGCCTGCCGGCTGTCCCTGACCCCGGTTTCAGAGGTCAGGTGGAGCAGTGCCAAGCGAAACGCCGCCTCGTCCCGATTTGGGGCATCTGGAGTGGACAGGTAGGCTTGATACGCTTGGGCGGCTTCCTTGGCTTTCCCCTGCCTTTGAAGCAGAGCAGCCTGACGTAGAGGATCGTTCCTTTCGGCTTCCTGGCGCTTTTCCAGTTCGTCCACCCGCGCGAGTATCTGTGCAACCTGGCCTGACAGTCTCTGAAGTTGTTCCTCGTTCTGCCGCCGGCCGGCTTCGAGATCCCTGACGAGTTGCACCGAGCTCGACAGGAGCTTGGCCTGATCCGCCAGCTGGGTGGTGGGATATTCGCGAATCAAGCGGTCGAACAGCGACCTGGCTTGGGCCAAGTCGGCCGGAGATCCATTTCTGAGGGCATAGCTTACGGCCAGACGAAAAAGCGCTGTCTGCCGGTTCCGTCCGTCGTCGGTTTGCTGCAGATACTGTTCGTAGGCCTCAATGGCGGCCGTGTAGTTACCTGCGAGGTAGTTCTTCTCCGCGGTTTCAAACGGCATCGACGCGGCTGGTGTCGGGACGGTGGCTTTCTTCGGGGCGCAAGCTCCGGCCGACAGGCAGATTGCTATCAGCAGGCAAGTTATTCTCAGTCTGAGCATGGCCATCCCGTCATCGATCTACATAGCATATTCGATCAGGACCACGGAAGTTAAGCGCGCCGGTGCTTCGGTCTTCATCACTCCTTCACTATCCCCTTCAGCAGTGCGGGCGTCACCAGCCAGATGAGCTGGGCGTGGCCGAAATCCGCGTCGGCCCAGCGTTCGATCGGAAGATCGAGCCGGGCCATTGCGGCCGTGGAGAAGTGCACTCTCAACTCGCCGGCCAGTCGTCCGATCGTTTCCGAACAGGTGGGCTCGTGACCGACAATCACCAGGATGTTGGTCGCATCTGGTTCCGCCTGGATTTCGCTCAGCATGGCGGCCGGGGAACAGGCATACAGGCTGTCCGCCACTCGAACCTTGCATTTCCACTTCCCGGCTTTGACGGCCAGTTCCGCAGTCCTCCGCGCTCGGACCGCCGAGGAGGTCGCGACGCTGTCCGGTATTTCGCCGATTTTCCGCAGGTAACGACCCATGAGCTTCGCTGCCTGCTTGCCCCTCGCAGCAAGCGGGCGATCATGGTCGGCTGAATACTCGGAAGACCAGTCTGACTTGGCGTGGCGGAGCAGAATAAGCGTTTTCATATCTATGGGTTCACCGTTCACCGTTCACCGTTCACCGTTCACCGTTCTACCGCTCCACGTCTCCGTTCGGGTAAACCAGGCACCATGAACCTGAAAACGGCGAACGCTGAACGCTGAACGGTGAACGGGTAAACGCAAAAAAGACCGTTCACCGTTCACCGTTCTACCGTTCACCGCCTCCGTTCGGGTAAACCAGGCACCATGAACCTGAAAACGGCGAACGCTGAACGGTGAACGGGTAAACGCAAAAAAGACCGTTCACCGTTCTACCGTTCCCCGTCTCCGTTCGGGTAAACCAGGCACCGTGAACCTGAAAACGGCGAACGCTGAACGCTGAACGCTGAACGGTGAACGGTGAACGGGTAAACGCAAAAAACACGTCGCTTAACCCCTCGGAAGTAGTATAAGTATTCGTTCCTATGGAGCCAATGGCGCAGTTCCAGATACTCGGCATCTCACTGGTCCTGGGACTGCTGGTCGGGCTGCAGCGCGAAGTCACCCATGCGCGTCTGGCCGGATTTCGTACTTTCCCCTTGATAACCATGTTCGGCACGCTGTGCGGCCTGCTCGGGCTCACTTACGGCCCTTGGATTCCGGCCCTCGGTTTTGCCAGCATCCTGGTACTGGCCATTCTGGGTAATCTGATGGCAATGCGGAACGGCAAATCCGATCCGGGTGTTACGACCGAAGTGGCCCTGATCCTGATGTACGCGGTCGGGGCTTACCTGGTCATCGGCCCCCTGCCGGTCGGGATAGCGGTTGCCGGCGTGGTTGCCATCCTGCTTCACCTGAAACCTGAGCTTCACGATATTGCTTCTCGCCTGGACCGCACAGACGTCAAGGCGATCATGCAGTTTGTGCTCGTCACCTTTGTCGTCCTCCCCATCCTCCCTAACCGGAACTACGGGCCACTGGCTGTTTTCAATCCCTTTACCGCCTGGTTGATGGTGGTACTCATTGTGGGAATCAGCCTGTCCGGCTACCTGATTTACCGCTTCCTCGGCCCGCGAGCCGGCGCGCTGACTGGCGGGATCCTGGGAGGAGTGGTTTCAAGCACGGCAACCACCGTGAGCTATTCCCGGTTAGCGGTCCGCTCCGCTGATGTCCCCGCTGCTTTTGCTGTTGTTATCGTCATGGCCTCGGCGGTTGTTTTTGGCCGAGTGCTCGCCCTCATCGGACTGATTGATGTTGACTTTCTTTCCGTGGCTCTAGTCCCCCTCGGCTTGATGGGCATTTTTCCGGCGCTTCTCGCGGTGTTCATGTGGCGGCGTGTGGGTCGTGCGGAAACGAGTCGGAGTGCCGGCGAGACGGGCGGCCAGCCGAGGAATCCGACCGAGTTGAAGACCGCACTGGCCTTCGGGGTGATCTATTCGGGGGTGCTGCTGCTTAGCGCGGCGGCCAAAGAGTATTGGGGAGATCGAGAACTTTACCTGATCGCCGGGTTCTCAGGTCTGGCCGATGTCGACGCCATCACAGTCTCCACCGCGCAGCTTGTCAAGGCGGGAAGAGTCTCGGCGGACCAGGGGACGGAGATGATCGTGCTTGCGCTGGTCGTCAACACGCTCTTCAAGGCCGGCATCACCTGGCTGTTCGCTGGCTGGCGGCTCTTCTCGAAGATCCTTCTCCCTCTGGGAATCGCCGCCGCGGCGGGATTGGTTGTGTTGGCTTTTTGATGAGAATATTGGAGTTAAGATCTAGTTTGGAGACTCAGGGGTTACCAGCTGACAAACTGACAAACTGACAAACTGACAAACTGACAACACTGACAAACTGACAGACTGACAAACTGACAAACTGACAAACGGACAACTGACCAACCTGACCGCCAGAACGGCACGCGGTTAGTTGTAAGTCTGTCAGTCTGTCAGTTTGTCAGTTTGTCAGTCTGACCGTCCCTTGTGTCCCTTGTGTCCCTGACATCGCGGTTGAAAGGATGACCCGGCCTATGAGGAGAGGTTTCCGGACGAGTCTGATAGCTTTTGTCGCGCTCTGCCTTGTTGCTTTCACCGTTTTCAATATCCTGGGGGAGAAGCTCCACGAAGTTGACATCAAGCCGGTTTCTCCGTGGTGGATCCTTCCTTTCGTTCTGCTTTTGTTGTCGATTGCCGTCATGCCTTTCATCAACAGGCATTGGTGGGAAGAGAACTACGCGTTCGTCGCTTTCAGTCTGGGGGCACTGGTTGTCATCTACTACATGCTGATGCTGCCCAATCCCCCCCGCATGGCCCTCACGTTCTACGAGTACGTCAGCTTTATCTGCCTGATTGGCTCGTTGTTCGTCGTGGCGGGCGGGATCCACGTCAGAATGAAGGGACGTGAAACGCCATGGGAGAACGTCCGACTCCTGGCGGTGGCAGCCCTGGCCTCGAATGTTCTGGGTACGACCGGGGCGTCAATGCTGGCGATTCGACCCTACCTGCGACTCAACCGGTTTCGAATCCGGCCCTATCACGTGGTCTTCTTCATCTTTATCGTCAGCAACATGGGAGGGGCGCTCACGCCGATTGGCGATCCTCCCTTGTTCCTCGGGTACTTGAAGGGGATCCCCTTCTTTTGGATTCTGGGCCGGGCCTGGTTGCCCTGGCTGGTCGCTCTCAGTCTGGTGCTGGTCACGTTCTATGCGATCGACCTTTATCATTTCAGGAAACTGCGTCACCGACAGCAAGTCGGGGCGGAGGCGCAAGACAAGACGGAAGTAACCGGCCTCCATAACGCTTTCTTCCTGGCGGTGATCCTGGGCGCGGTATTCATCGAGCACCCGTTAATGCTTCGAGAAGTGATCATGGCGAGCGCCGCGTTTGCTTCCTATTTCACGACCACCCGCGAGGTCCATCGCAGCAACAATTTCAACTTTCTGCCTATTAAAGAGGTCGCCATCCTGTTCGCCGGAATATTTGCCACCATGGTGCCGGCGCTCGACTGGCTGGAGCTGAACGCTCGTGTGCTGGGACTGGTTACCCCCGGGCACTATTACTGGGCGACCGGGGCTCTCTCGAGCTTTCTCGACAATGCGCCCACCTACCTGAATTTCCTCAGCGCGGCTTTCGGACTGCATGGGGCGAGCGTCGACAACGCCAATCATGTCCACGCCATGCTCGGCTACGCCACCGCTGGAGCTGCCAGTCTTCCGAATCCCTTGAAGCCGGACGCGCTCCCGATAACGCCCGAGACTTGGAACTACGTCCTTGCCATCTCGGTCGCAGCAGTTTTCTTCGGGGCCTGCACCTATATCGGCAATGGCCCGAACTTCATGGTGAAATCGATAGCCGAACAGGCAAAAGTGAAGTGTCCCAGTTTCTTCGGGTACATCGTGAAATTTTCGATCCCGATTCTGGTCCCCGTGTTCGCCCTGATCTGGTTCATCTTCTTCCGGACGTAGGGAGCAGGGCGCTGACAAACTGACAGACTGACAAACTGACAAACTGACAAACTGACAAACTGACAGACTGACAAACTGACAAACTGACAAACTGACAGACTGACAAACTGACAGACTGACAAACTGACAGACTGACAAACTGACAAACTGCCAGGCTGACAAACTGCTGCCCGTTGACGATTGACGATTAAAAAGCGGGGACGCGGGGTCACGCGAGCGCCTCTTCCAAATCGTCAATCGTCAACGGGTGTCAGTCTGTCAGTTTGTCAGTCTGTCAGTTTGTCAGTTTGTCAGGTCTGTCAGCCTGTCAGCCTGTAATCGTCAATTTCGTGCCTTCTGCTTCAGTCATTCGCTACACGCAGGCTCTTTTTCTGTCGCAGATACTCGATAACTGCGGGCATGACCGAGAGGATGATGATGGCGAAAATGACGAGCGAGAAGTTCCGGCGGACGACGTCGAGATTCCCGAAGAAGAAGCCACCGAAGAGGAAAATTGACACCCAGGCAAGGCCGCCGATCACGTTGTACGACAGGAAGTAGGAGTAGGTCATTTGCCCGATTCCCGCCACGAAGGGTGCAAACGTTCGGATAATGGGGATGAATCGAGCAATGATTATGGTTTTCCCCCCATGGCGCTCATAGAACTCGTGCGTGCGCAGCAGATGTTTCTTGTTTAGAAGGCGGGATTTTTCGCTCTGAAAAACTTTAGGACCTGCTAATTGGCCGACCCAGTAGTTAACCGTGTCGCCGAGGATCGCGGCCGCAACGAGAAGGGCAAACATCCAGAACAACTCGAGGGAGCCCCGTGCGGCAAAAGCCCCGGCCGCGAAAAGCAGCGAATCGCCGGGCAGGAACGGAGTAACGACGAGGCCGGTTTCGCAAAAGACTATAAGGAAGAGAATCAGGTAGACCCAGAGACCATAGCCTTGAATCAAAACGTCCAGATGCTTGTCGATGTGCAGAACGAGATCTATCAGCGTGCCGATCAATTCCATAAGCAATCCAAGCTATCACAAACGCCCGTTTCAATCATGTAGGAGGAATGCGGAGGGACGAGGGGCGGGCCATCTGACAGTAGAAAGAGTGTATTCCCGATATCACCCGATGCGCTTTTCCTCCATATTTCAGGCAATAGTGGTTAGGGCTCAGCCGGGATCTGTCTTCAAGGTGCCGGTTTAGAGGTGAGGGAGGGGCCTGACGCCCCTCCAGGTCTGTGGAGTTCGTGATGCCGTCTGAACAGGGAGGCCGGGAGCGCCCGTGGTGGGCGGTAATAGTGTCGGGTGCCGAAGGCCGAAAAGTGCGGCGGCTTGCCCTCCGGGTCTTCGACCGCGAACGGCCCCATCACTACTACCCTTCCGAGGGGGGGCAGGGCCTCATCGAGCAGACCGTCAAACGCGCGACTTGCCTGGTGCCACCGGAGAGAATCTTCACCGTAATCGGAAATGGGCACGGCGCTCACATCGATCCTGTCGCCCAGCTTCCGGGTCGTATCCTGGAAGAGCCTGCGGACCGCGGAACCGGGGCGAGCCTGTTTCTGCCGCTGGCTTACGTGCTGGCGCAGGACCCAAACGCGACCGTGCTGATTCTGCCTTGCGATCACCTCGTTTTGCCTGATGCTCAAGTTGTCCCCCAAGTGGAGCGCGCCGGATACCTCGCCGAGCTGATGCCGAACCGGCTCGTTATCCTGGCTGCAGCACCTACCCGTCCGCAAGCCGATTTGGGCTGGGTGGAGCCTGGCCCGGTCTTGGATCTCTATGCCAGCTTTGGAGCAAGATCTGTCAAGAGGTTCTATGAGAAGCCGGGGACACAGGAAGCCGAGTCCTTTTTCCGGCGTGGCTTCTTCTGGAACACCATGATCATGGCGGTGAAGGCCCGCACCATGTGGGCGATCGGGCAGGAATTGTTTCCGGGGATGATTAAGCGCTTCGAGAACCTGCTCGACCTGCTGAAGTTAGTCAAGAGCGGCAACGCCAGCCGCGATCTCGAAGGCCTGGCCTTGCGGGATGTTTATCGAGGGCTGGAAACCACGAATTTCTCTCGAAGGGTCCTCCAGCTCGCACCCGAGTGGATCACGCTTCTCCCCCTCGCTAACCTTAGTTGGAGCGATTGGGGCCACCCGGCCGGTAACGCCGAGAGTGAGGCTCCTTCAACCCAGCTGCGCCTTGCATGAGCCAGCCGACCCTCCTGGCCCTCTCTTGGTCTCCTTGGTCTCAACTCGCCTGCGGCGCCGTACAACGTCGGTTGATGATAACTGGACGGCGAGACGTGTCAGATTCCGTCCGATCTTTCTTCTTTTACTTGAAATAAGGAAAAACCGTATACTATGGGTCGGCAAGGCTCATGATTAAGATTCTGGTGGCTGATGACCATGCGGTCGTTCGGGAAGGGTTGAAGCGGATCATCGCTGAAACCGCGGACTTGGTAGTTGCGGGTGAGGCCAGCAATGGACAGGAGGTCCTGGAGAAGGTCCAGAACGGCCATTGGGATGTCGTCCTGCTCGATATATCGATGCCGGGCCGTGGGGGCCTGGACGTGCTTCGACAGCTAAAGGGCGAAAAACCGAAGCTCCCTGTCCTGGTGCTCAGCATGCACTCCGAAGACCAGTACGCCGTCCGGGTTTTGAAGGCGGGCGCTGCCGGTTACCTCACTAAGGATAGTGCTCCCGAACAGTTGGTCAATGCGATCCGTCGTGTCATTCGGGGCCGCAAGTACATTAGTCCGTCCGTGGCGGAGAAACTCGCCTTCGACCTCGAGATCGATTTCAAAGAAGCCCTGCATGAGAACCTGTCCGACCGCGAGTACCAGGTCCTGTGCATGATCGCGTCGGGGAAGACGGTCACCGAGATTGCGGAGCGCCTGGCACTGAGCGTCAAAACGATCAGCACATATCGGACGCGAATCCTCGAAAAAATGAAGATGCAGAACAACGCCGAGCTGATCCGCTACGCGATCAAGCAGGGCTTGGTCGAGTAGTCTATCCCGCCTGGCGAGGCTTCTCACCTCCTTCCGTTCCTACACGGTACTTCCCCTTGTCCTACAAAAAAAACAGCTGATGGACGATATTCTCCTTTATGCCAAAATCCGACACTAGTCGCGCAGTTCAGCACCGGCAGCCCCGCTCTTAAAGACTCAGCGGCCCTCTCAAGGCAGCCGAAGTTGCAGTTCCGAACAGGCCTGACGCCCTGCGCGCGGATGGAGTTTTGCGTGCCAGGGAGAGGTGTGTCAAGGAGGAGAGCGATGGAACAGGGAGAAAGCGGCCCCAAAGGCAAGAAAAGATGGGTGATTGTGTTATCCGGCGGCGAAGGGGAACGTCTCCGTGCCATGACCGAGCGTTGGCTGGGTGCCCACCGGCCTAAGCAATACTGCACGTTCGTGGGTTCCCGCACAATGCTCGAACACACACTGGATCGGGCGGTTCAGCTTGTGGGAGCCGACCGTGTAGTCACCGTCATCGGACGTGGTCACCGAGCGTTTGTCGATACTTCGACCATGCCAGGCAAAGTTATTGAGCAGCCGGTAAACCTCGATACCGCCCCCGGGATTCTCCTCGGGATGGCCTACGTAGAGGCGCATGAACAGGACGCCACCGCCCTGATATTTCCTTCGGATCATTTTATATCGCCGGAGAAACGTTTCCTGCAACACGTCGATCGGGCCGCCTTACTCGCCGAACGCCTGACAGGTCGACTGGTCCTCCTCGGCGCTTACCCGGACCGTCCCGAGACCGAGTTCGGCTGGATCGAACCGGGAGTCAGCGCTTCGTCCTGGAGCTGGAGCTCCCGCCAGGTTGCCCATGAGGTGATCAGCTTCCGCGAGAAGCCCTCCACCATGGAGGCCATCGACTGCTTCGCCCGTGGCTTTCTCTGGAACACGATGATCATTGGAGCCCGCCTTCCACTCTTACGGAATCTCGCTCACGCTTATTTGCCACAGGTCGCTTCTCGCTTTGAGAAGATGCGCAAATTCTGGGCGACGGAATCGGGCATTTCAGACGAACCAGGTTTCGTTGAACAGGAAGCCTTGGCAATGCTCGAGACTTATCAGGGAGTGCCTCGCGGCAATTTTTCTCGTGCCATCCTACAGCGCTGTCCCCAGGCCACCGTCGTTCTCCCAATGGGCGACGTGGAATGGAGCGATTGGGGAAAGCCGGAACGTATCGGCGAGACACTGCAACGCTTATCCAAGCCGGCAACCGTGCCTCTTGAGTACTTGACGGTCGGCTAAATGTGTAGGACAAGTCTTACGGAATTGCAGGTATCGTCTGACACAACAAAGCGTTTTTAGCCGATATCTGCAAATTGCCCCGGTCACTTAATATCGGAACCGGATTGAGGTTGAAAACAAGAGAATCCGGGATCGACAGGAGGTAGAAAGTGGACGCGAACCTCGTATATTCCATCAAAAAAGATGACGGGCTTAGAAACGGCCGACTCGTGAGTGATGGTCTGTACCCGCAGACCAAGAAGTCTGATTCCTCGGTGCGCAATCTCGCACTGGCCATATTGCTTCAGGCTTTTAGGGATGTGATCGCACCCAGAAAGTCATCGAACAAAGAGTGGGCCTTGTGGCGCAGAGATGCAATGGATTGGTTTTTTGCAGATGAATCCTACCCCGGGAGCTTCCACTGGGTGTGCGAGATCCTGCAGATGAACTCCGAAGAACTTCGAATGTGGTTGCGCACCTACAAGAGAAGTAATCGCATTAACAAGAAGGAAATGGTTAAGAGACTGATTCGATTCCAGATTCCTCACTAGAAAGATCTCGAGATTCAAGGGGTTCAAAGGTTCCGCCTTCGGAACCTTTGAACCTTTATTGCCCACCTTTTAGCTTTTCTTCCCATCAAGCGGCACAAGCGACAGAAGGGACACAAGGGACACAAGGGACAAAACCCAGCGCGATGTCTCTCTGAGTCCCTTGAGTCCCTTCTGTCCCTTCTGTCCCTTCGCGCTGTCCTACCCCGTCGTTTGCAGCACGAACTCAACCAGTTGCTGCAGTTCGTCGCGGGGCATTTCCTGAGCGGGCATTGCTGGGTAGTCGGGCCGCTTGCGGCCGGGTTTCACGATCCAGGTCATCAGCCCCTGCGGATTTCCCCGGTATGAGGCTATAGCCTCGTTAAGCGCCGGCCCTACCAGACGCCGATCAAAGGAGTGGCAACTGGCACATCGGCGGGTAAACACCAGGCTTCCGGGACTGGCCGGCGTTCCGCCCAGGCCTCCCGGCATAAGGATGTAGTCCTGTGTTTCCGTCATCCGCGTGCGATACTCCGACGTCTTCGCGGCGACCAGCGCTCTATGGGGGCTGACGGCGTTTTCCCGCACCTCGTGCCTGGCCCAGATCATGAGCGCAACCACCCCGCCCAGCAGGAGGACGATGGGCCAAAAGCGGGCGCCCGGCTGGTCGGCCCGCACTTCGCGCCACAACCACCAGAGGGCAAAGGGCACAAGGGTCAGAACGAGGCACAGGATCGCTAAAAATCGGAGGGAAATCACGTGAGACGGCAGGGTAAAGAAGACCAGGAGCCCGAAAAGGATCTGAGCCCCCGTTGCCGCAAGGGCGACGCCGTAGAAGACTCGAACCACCTCGCTCGACTTCAGGCTGCCGAAATCCTGTTTCTCGGGCTTCCTTCCGAAATAGTAGACAAAGAAGAGTCCGGTCAGAGCAAGCGCTGCCATCAGGAAGTGGATATAGCGGGGCAGGACGTTTGGCAACCACAGGGCATCCCAGAACGAATGTACTCTGGCCCAGTGCTCCGGGTAGAGCATCAGGTTGATGTTCGAAAGAAAGATGAAGGGGATTGACAGAAACAGGGCGCAGGCAATACCGACCAGGGTCAGGTGAACTCCCTTGCTGTGCTGCAGGTGGTTCCAGGAGTACTTGTGCGCGTAAGTAAAGAGGAAGGCGAGGATCACAAGGGGGATGACCATCAGCCAGGAATGACCGAGTAAGGTGCTGGAGGAATAGAACTGGGCGGTGTACAAGACACTGATTGTCAGCAGCGGCGCCACTCCGAACACGACAGCCAGTGATTTGTTGACCGTTATTGTCTCGGCGATCTGGTGGCTGACCTTGTCCCAATCCTTTTTCTTGAGGCCCTTGATCTCGGTCCACATTACGAGCAGCGAGCTTCCGACCATGAGGTTGACGAACAGGATGTGCACCGCGAAAGAGACGAGTAACAGGGCAACCAGCAGCCAGACCGGCGCAGGCAGCGGCAGCAGCATGTCTTTCGGGACAATAGGATCCATTTTCAGTTCCTCGAAATGGAAGCGTTACTCGGGATCTGGTCCGAGGTCGTCTGGAGTTTGGCGAGATAAGCGGCGAGTGCCGCCCTTTCCGCCGCCGTCCCCGGAAAAGGAGGCATATAAGGTCGCGCTCCATGGATACTGCGAACGTAGCTGTCGATCGCTTCGGGTTTCCATGTCTGGCCGGGATAAAGGCGGGACAGATTCCGGGTGATCGAATTCGACCCATTCAGGGTATGGCAGCGGCTGCAGGCGAGCAGAAAGACGTCCCGCCCCGCCTGGACGCGGTTGTCGGCCGTTATCGTTCGATTCGCCGCCCAGGCCGAGTTCGCGAGCAATCCGGTTTTGGCCAGGTACGGAGCCTCCTGGACCCGAGCTCCGTTGGAATACATGTAGTAAGCCAGAACGTACGGCTTGCGGATGAATTGGCGGGTTCGTTCAAACTGGCTTACCAGGAGGCAGATGCACAAGAAGGGTACTATCCAGACAAACGCCCAGGTGCGCGCTGGTTTGATGAGCGCCCAGAGGTTGAGGCCGACGCCAATCAGGCCTACTGCAAGGGTGAGTTTGATGAGGAGATCGTACTGATTAGCCCACGCTTGGGTGCCGAAGGCCACGGGCAGGTTAACCGCCATCTCCGCCGGGATTGCCTGGTAGTAAACCAGTGACCAGATCGTCATCGGAACTATCCAGAAGAGTGTCCAGCCGGCGAACGTTCGGACGCTCTCTTTTCTCAGCGCCGTCCGGGGGGAGGTGAAGAAGGCACCCAGCGCCAGAGCGAGCGACCCGGCCATCGCCATGGCCGCCGCGGTCCGGAACAAGAGCTGGGGAACATAGGCAGGATTGTTGAAACCGGCGAGCAGATCCTGCTGCTGAGGCCAGGCCCCGGGGTTCATCATGAACCCAAGAACCGCCGTGATGATGGCCATCGTGAGCCACGACATCACGGAGAGGGTGATGCCGATCCTTATGTGTGCCGTTTTGCGAGGCCCGGTCATTTTCTTCCACGTCAGGAAGTAGATGACGATCAGGACAACCTCACAAACGAAAACGATCCATTCCGAGAACCAGGCCCAGTAGAAAACGCGTAGGAGACTACCGATGGCCGCTGGGTTGACGACCGAAGTCGAGAACCAGATCCCGACTCCGGTAAGAGCCCCGAGTGAAGTAGTAACGATAAAGGCGACCGCCAGGATCTTATAGAGAAGCCTGTCCCAGTCCTCACGCCCGGTCCGGTGGCTCCACCATTCCATCAGGGTGAGGAGCGGCATCATCCCCACGGCGAACGAGTGGTTGATGATGACATGGACGATCGCGATAAGTGCGATCAGCAGCCTGTTTCCGAAGAAATCCGCCTGGAAAATCGGAAAGTCCATAATGTTGTCCTGCAGTTGGTCGCCAGGGCGCAAACGTCAAGGACCTGAAAGACTGGAAGGACTCGAAGGACTGTAAAAAGCTTCTCTTGTTGTCCTTCGGGTCCTTACGGTCCTTCAGGTCTTTCAGGTAATTCGTCGCACGCGGTTCTGTAACTGCTCCCGGGGCCGCATATCGATTCTGCAAATAAACATGGAGCGTCTGCCACTCCGCATCCGCCAGGCGCCGCACCCGGGGCTTCAGGCCGGCGGCTGCAGGATCCATGCAGCCGAGAGTCTTCAACCGCCCGGCGTCCAGCCGCCAGGAGTCGTCGGCACTCAGGAGTCTGTACAGCCGCGCTTCCCCATCGTCCTCCATCACGCTTCTGATAAGGCTCTCGGCCGCTGGGTCCTCGATTGCGGCTTCCTGAGCCTTAGGTCGCGAGCTTTCCTCGGCCAACACTCGGTCGACTGCCGCTGAAACCGGGATAATGCTCGGTTCCCGAGACCCTTGGGAGAGCGAGAAGTCTTTATCAAGAGCGGCCAGGCTGGCATCCGTATCGGCCGGGTGCCCGGCCGCCAAGGAAAGCACGAAGTGAGCGATGGCAAATCTCTGCTCATGACGCAGGTAGTCAAAGGCGGGCATTTTAGTGCCGGTCAACCCCAGAGTGACGGTGCGGAACCCGTCCGAGAGCCGCGTCCCTTGCTTCCAGCCTCCCAGCTGCGTGAGATCCCGGGGCCTGGGTTGGAGGCTCTGGCCCGCCGGCCCATCGCCCCGGCCGGCTGAACCATGGCAGGAAACACAGTTCTCCTTGAAAAGGCGCGACCCTTCTTCCAGCTGCTTGGGTGTTTGGGTCGCGGCCAGGCGGACATCCACCGGTGGAAGCTGTTTGCCCTTCTTGGCGCCGACGTCCGTATCGGCAAATACCAGGTCCTCCGGGACGATGATCTCGGAAACCAGTTTCGCGGGCGTCGCCGGCGGAACTACCGCCGATGTCTCGCTGTACCAGATGGCCGACCCTATTAGCAGGAACTGAACGACGACGGCGAGAACGAGAACGGTGCGTTCAGGTTTCCATCTCGGATCGGTCGGCAGTTCAGGCTTTATTTCCATGTGTTCGCTCACAGGTGAAAATGCAGTGCCGACTCGAGTCTCGGGTCACTGACAGGGATCAAAGCCGCTTGCCGGGCAACCCACCGCCAGGTCATCACACCAATGGCCGTGGCGGCGAACGGGAGCCAAAGTTCCTGCCAGCCGAACGGAGCGCTGGTGGTGCGGACGCTGGGGGCGATCAGCCAGTAAATGTCCAATCCGTGCGCAGCCAGTACCCAGGCTGAAACCCAGCGTAGCCTCTTCAGGTTGGTCTTCGCCGACCGCGGCAGCAGGGCGACAAACGGGACAATAAAGTGGGAGATGATCAACAGCCAGGAGACAGCCCACCATCCATTCCCCGTCCGCATCGCATACCAGATTGTCTCCTGCGGCAGATTTCCGTACCAGATAAGCAGGAACTGCGCAAAAGCGATGTACGCCCAGACGGTGTTGAAGGCGAACAGGAGCCCTCCGAGATTATAGAAGTGATCAGGACCGACCTCGGGCGGCAGCGCTCCCTTCATCTTCACCTGGACCGAAACGAAGGTTGTCAGAGCGACGCCGGCGACCATGCAGCTGGCGAGGAGGTAAATGCCGAAGATTGAGCTGTACCAATGCGGAACCAGGCTCATCACCCAGTCAAATGCGGCGAAAGTGATGGTAATGACGAGCAGAATCATGAAAACCGGGCTGAATTTTGACAGCTGCTCGGTGAAGTTGGGTTGAAGCTCCCGGTCCTGGCGGCGTGACCTGCCCACCAGCATCCGATAACCCGCCATCCAGACGCAAAAGAAAAGCGCAAAGCGAACCAGGAAGAAAGGGATGTTCAGATAAGCGGATTTCCCTGCGAGGATTGGATCAGAGGCCACCAGCTCCGAGTGGGTCCACTCGTACAGACGTCCCAATCCGATCAGTACCGGAAGCGACAGGACCAGACTGACCGGGATAAGTGTGGCGAGGTTCTCCGATATGCGTCTAAACGGTATGCTCCACGTCGCATTGACCGTGTGTTCGAGAGTCACCAGGAAAAGGGAACCCAAGCCCAGGGTCAGAATGAAAATGAACAGGACCAGGGAATCGGTCAGAAATCGTGTTGCGTCCGACAAGACGGAGGCAGCGAGCAGGGCAGTAGCGACCGCGCCCGCCACCCAGACAGTGGACCACCTGGGCTGAAATGAGGCAGAGTGCTGTCTTTGATGTCGGCTGAGCGGTGCTTGCTTCATGGCAAATCCTGCTCCGAGGCGTTTTGGGATCTTTGTAGGACCCGTAGATAGTGAATGATCAGCCAGCGATCGTCCCTGGACACCTGGGACTCCCAGCTCGGCATCAGGTTCTGTCCCTCCGTCAGAGTCGCGTAGATCCGACCATCGCCCCATTCGCGGACTTTCTTTGAATGCAGAGTTGGCGCCTTCGGAAAGGCGGCGGTCAGAGTTCCACGTCCATCTGCCAGCCGTCCATGGCAGGGCTGGCAAAAGACGGTGTATCGATCGCGGCCCCGGCCGAGCGTTGCGGCAGTGACGGGCAACGTGTTGACGAGGTTTGCCCCGGCCTCCTCGGGTCGGCCCGGGTAGGGGTAGGGGAGGAATCCGCGCGCTATCGTTCCCTCCGGGGCGGCCAGCACCACCGACTGAGTGGCGGTTCCGACGCGCGCAGGCTGTTGGGCTGCCAGCCTGGTCTGATGTTTCATGAAGTTGTAGGGCGCGATTTCGCCGCCGTACCGGAAGGCGAGGCGTGTTGCTGCCGAGGCGAAGATGGCGACACCTAGGATGAGAACGAGGAACGAGACGGAGAGGACTCGCTCTTTGTAGAAGACGCTCGGCCTTTCGCGCCTGAGCAATTCGACTGCCTGCACCGCGGGTCCCGAAAGATCCGCCTCTATCCGGTCGGCGTGAAACTTCGGGTCCCTGGCGTCAATCACCAGCGCATAGCGATTGCAGGTCAGATCCCGGATGAAACGGGACTTCAGGAGGGCGTTCCCGTAGCTTGGAAGCCCGTTGAAAACCGCGAGCATGCCGATGACCGTTGTGAGTGACGCGAACAACACCATCAGCTCGAAAGTCACGGGGACGAAGGCGGGCAGAGCAAAAAGCGGGTTGCCGCCAATATTCAAAGGGTAGTCGACCGCGCTGACCCACCACTGGGCGGTTTTAGCGACAACTGTTGCGGTGAGTCCCGCGGCGGCGGCCATATAGCCGAGTCGCGACGGGCCGTTCCCGAGAAGCCGATCGATTCCATGAACCGGATACGGAGTAACAGTATCCAGCCGGGTAAAACCACCTTCCCGGGCCTTCAATATTCCTTCGGCCAACTCGTCGGGATTCCCGTACAGCGCCATCGCACCGACGATTTCGAACCGTTCCTGTTCAGACATGAACCTCCTTGTTCTTGGAGTAATCAAGTTCCCCGAAGGACCCCAAGGACCTCAAGGACCTCAAGGACAATAAGACCTCTCGCTTCCTGTCCTTGAGGTCCTTGAGGTCCTTGGGGTCCTTTGAATGCTCAGACATTGACTTCCTCCACCTTCGGCAAGCGTGCGGGCACCGGCAGCTTCTGGCCGATCTGCGCGCCGGGCAACGTGGCTTTGACCTCCGTCATGGAAATGACCGGCAGAGTTCGGACGAACAGCAAAACGAGGGTGAAGAACATTCCGAAACTCCCTGCCAGGATTCCGAGATCGACCAGTGTCGGCATATACATGCCCCAGCTGCCGGGCAGATAGTCCCGATGAAGAGAGGTGACGATTATGACGAACCGCTCGAACCACATTCCGATGTTCACCAGTATGGAAACAGCAAACATGATCGGAATGGAACGACGGGCCCGGCGCGACCAATGAGCCTGCGGAACGAGAACATTGCAACTGAACATCAGAAGAAACGCCCACCAGTACGGCCCGGTGATCCGGTTGACGATCATGGCCATCTCGGCCTGTTCCTGACTGTACCAGGCCGTGAAGATCTCGATTCCGTAGGCGTACCCGACCATCAGCCCGGTGGCCAGCACGACTTTGTTCATGTGATCGAGATGGTTCAACGTGATCAGGTGCTCGAGGTGGAAGATCCGGCGAAGCAGAATGAGCACTGTCAGGACCATCGCAAACCCGGAGAAAACGGCGCCGGCCACGAAGTACGGCGGCAGGATCGTCGTATGCCAGCCGGGTATGACGCTGGTGGCAAAATCGAAGCTCACGATCGTATGAACCGAAACCACCAGCGGGGTCGAAAGGCCCGCAAGAATCAGGTAAGCCCTTTCGTAATGGCGCCAGTGGCGGTTCAAGCCGGTCCAACCCCAACTAAGGACCGAGTAGACCACGCGGTGGACCTTCGTCGCCGCCCGTTCCCGCATGGCTGCCAGGTCGGGGATCAGTCCGATGTACCAGAACAGAAGCGAAACCGTGAAGTACGTGGAGATGGCAAACACATCCCAAACGAGCGGTGAACGGAAATTAACCCAGATCGACATGTCGTTCGGGTAGGGAAACACCCAGTGCGCCAGCCAGGGGCGTCCCATGTGAATCAGCGGGAACATGGCTGCGGTCATTACGGCAAAAATCGTCATCGCTTCCGCAAACCGGGCAATGGCGTTTCGCCAAGGCTGGCGGAAGAGGAAGAGGATGGCCGAGATGAGAGTTCCGGCGTGCCCGATTCCTATCCAGAAGACGAAGTTGACGATGTCGAAAGCCCAGAAGACGGGGCTGTTGTTACCCCAGACGCCTATCCCGGTGCGGACCGTGTAGGCTATGAGGCTCATTCCGAGGAGCATCAGGGAGCCGCTGCAAGCCAGGGCGATCCACCAGTTCCGTCCGGGAATCCGTGACATCGGCGCAGCAATATCGTCGTCCACCTGAGCGAAAGTCGCCTGGTCGAAGTGCTTGAATTGTTCCTCACTGCGCGTGCTGACGTGGTTCATATCTTCAAACCTGAATGCGGGTTACGTATCCTGGCCAGGTACCTGACAGCAGGTCCAATTCCCAGCTCTTCAAGAGCACGATAACCGCGCTCGCTCCCGGCCAGCTTGTGGACCCGGCTTTCCGGGTCGTTCAGATCACCAAAGACGATTGCGCCGGTGGGGCAGGCCTGTTGGCAGGCCGTGCGTATATCGCCGTCCGCCAGTTTGCGCCCAGCCGCCCGAGCGGCCTGCTTACCGGCTGCGATCCGTTGTACGCAGAACGTGCATTTCTCCATGACCCCGCGGCTTCGAACCGTCACTTCCGGGTTGAAAACCAGCTCCTTGGGCGACTTCACCTCCTGGTGATAGTCGAGGTAGTTGAAGCGGCGCACTTTGTAGGGGCAATTGTTGGCGCAGTATCGTGTCCCGACGCAACGGTTGTAGACCATCTCGTCCAACCCCTCGGGACTGTGGACTGTGGCGGCAACCGGGCAGACCTTCTCGCAGGGGGCACAGTCGCACTGCTGGCACATCATCGGCTGATATGCCACCGCGGGGTTGGCGACCGGCCCGGAGAAATAGCGGTCAATGCGAATCCAGTGCATCTCGCGGCCCTTCGCGACCTGTTCGGGACCAACCACGGGAATGTTGTTCTCCGCCACACAGGCGATCGTGCAGGCGCCGCATCCGGTACAGGCGGAAAGATCGATGACCAGACCCCACTTGTGCCCGTTGTATTCCCAGTTGGACTCGGGCGGGTGCGGGTGCTCCGTCGTCGCCACCGAGAGGAGAGTGCCGTGCGCCGTCGCTTCCTTGATAAAGGCCCGGCCCTCAGCCATGTCGTGTTGTTGAACCCGGATGATCGGTTCACGATTGCGGACCGCGACGAGACGGACGCCCGTGTAAAGCCAGGCTGATACCCCGCCTTTCGGGCTGCGCAGCCGGCCAGCGTCGAAGCCGACGTGGGTACCGACCGAGCCTCCCGCTCGCCGTCCGTACCCCAGATCCACAAGAACAGTCTTGTCTGCTACCCCAGGTCCAACCAGGATCGGGAGATCAAGGCTGGCACCCCCGGCCTTGATCCTGATGGTCTGCCCTTCGCGGCAATCCAGCGCGGCCGCAGTAGCCGGCCCCACGACCGCGGCGTTTCCCCAGGCCTGGGTGGTGACTGGATGGGGCAGTTCCTGCAGCCATCCGTTGTTGGCGAATCGACCGTCATGGAGGCGGGGACTGGGGCACAGGACCAGATCAAAGCCGTGATCTGGTTTTCTTGTAGATCGGCCAACGGCATCGAGGACTTCCGGTATCGAGAGCGTCGAGGACGGAAGCGCTTCGGTCTTGATGTCTACAAACCCGTCGTGCAGAGCGGCTTCCCAAAACCGAACGAAATCGGCCGCTGCTCCGCTCGGCGGATAGACCTCGTTGGTCCACCTTAGCTTGAGGTATTCCCGGTAATTTGGGGTCGGCCGTTCGTCCTTCCCCAACCAGGACAGCAACGACTCCTCGCTTTGGCGAACCGGGGACACGGGTCTCATTGCGGGTTGCTGGATGGAAAGGAGGTTCGGGTGAGCGTCGCAGTCCCCCCACGACTCAAGGTCATGCGCGGCGGGGAGAACCAGGTGGGCAGCGCTTGCCGTTTCATCACGGAGCAGGGAAGAGCTCACCACAAAAGGCACTTTGGTAAGGCCATGCGCAATGTCGAACTCCGGCAGAGAGTAGACAGGGTTGGCATCGAGGGCGATCAGAACTCCGACCCTGTCCCGGTTCATCAACTCGGCCGCTTCAGCCCACTCCTGGAGCGTGGAGGCGTCGGTCCCAGGTCGGGTCAAGACGGGTAGAACGGTCGTTCCTTCGTTGCCAAGCGTCACATTCAAGGCTGCCACGAGTACGTGGCATGAGGTCGGCAACTGTGGACCGGCGATGATCGCGCTGCGCCCCTGGCTCTTGACCAGGTCATCGATCAGAGCGGCGGTTGCCTTCGGCTGCATCCCGAAGTCGGAAGGTGCGATACCCTGCAGAGCCGCACGCAGCAATCCAGTTAGTGCCCCGTCCGCGGCAAGAGGACCGACCTTCCTTCGCAGCACCACCTCTCCGAGCAACCAAGCGAGGAAGGCGGGCTGCAGGACGGGCCTTAACGGAAAGCGATGATCGGCATTTGACCCGGTCAAAGTCAGGCCGGCTTCCACCGCCCAAAGGCGATTAACAGGGGCGCCAGCTTCTGGCCGTCTCCGTGCCGAAAACGCCCTCTCATCACCGGGCTGGCCCTGGCTGCCCAGGAAGTCGCAGTCAACACTGAGAATGACATCAGCCAGATCCCAGCGAATAGTGCCGGCGCCGGGGGTCCCGAAGGCCAATTGGCGCCCTCCTGACCTTTCTCCGTCGTGGAGCGTGGCAAGAATCCGATGGATCGTCTTCGGGTAGGCCGAAGTAAAGAGCCGCAACAAAGAATGAGCCGTGGGGGAGACCACGGGCCCGGTCACGAGCACGGTGAATTTGCCCGCCCGCGAGCTTGACTCGATGTGGTTCCTCACCAATTGGTCGGCTTCCTCCCAGCTGACATCCTTCCCGTTGAGAAGGGGAGCGCGCAGCCGGTCGGGATCGTAAAGGTCGAGTGTGCTTGCCTGCCCGAAGGCACCGAGGGCCCCCATGCTTGCCGGATGCTCGGAGTTGCCTTCCAGCTTTACAACTCGTCCGTCCCTGACAGTGGCGATCACCGGGAAGCACCCAGGATAGTGGACCAGAGTGGAAGCATAGTATCGAGGCGTCCCCGGGATATCACCCTCGGCGAGTGCCGCGGACCCGGCGATCGTTCCGCGATCCTCGAATCGGCCGCAACCGACGCCGGCGGCAGACAGCGAGGCGGCCATTACGGCGAGGAACCGGCGGCGGTTAAGATTGGGGTCGGGCGGGATGGCGATCGCGTCAGCGAGCATGGCGCGCAGGGCTTCATTTCCGGGAGTGCGGCTGAGATCCTCGAGCGACCTCCAATAGCTTGCCGCCGGCCGCTCGCCGCCGTCCACGCACTGCCCGTTTTCGGTTTGTTGACCTTTCGTCCTCGTTCTTAAGTCTTTTGGTCCTATCGGTGACATGCGCTGCAGTTCTCCGGTCCGGTCAAGTTGGCCTGAGATCCAGGCACCCGCTCATGCGCTTGGCGGTGACAGCCCAGGCACGCTCCCATCGAGAGGGTGGAGACCTGGGTCATGACGTCCATCCGCCGGACATCGCCGTGGCAGTTGTCACAACGGATGCCCGCCTGCACATGGACCAGGTGCGCGAAGTAAACGAAATCGGGAAGTTTGTGCACCCGTTTCCAGAGGAGGGTCTCACCGCGCGCGGCCGCCTCTCGCAGACGTATCACTCCGGGTTTGTCTGTCGCCGCGGCCTTGTGGCAGTTCATGCAGATAGCCGTCGTCGGGACCGTCGCGTGGCGTGAGACTTCGACCCCCAGATGACAATGCCGGCAATCGATTCGCATCTGCCCGGCGTGCAGTTGGTGAGAGAAACTGACGGGTTGAACCGGCGAGTAGCCTTTGACTCGGCGAACTGGCGCCGTTATGAGGCCGGTTATGAGGATTGAAACGAGAGCGACCGCAACCACGACGGGCAGGTAGAATTTGACGTGCTCGTCTAGCCGATTCCAGTTCGGTTCCACGCCTCCCCCTTCTGTGGAATAAAGCTGGTTTAACTATCCTTAAACTCGATGTTGCCGAATCGGGCAAGCGAAGTCAAGTTTGGGCGGGAGTGGAATCCTGGCGGCCGCTTCCGTCATATTTGGTGCTATGGAAAAACTCAAAGCGGGTGATCAGGCGCCGGACTTCACGGCAGTAACGGACGAGGGGACAACCGTCCGCTTGTCGGACTTCCGCGGCCGAAAAGTCGTTCTTTACTTCTACCCCAAAGACAACACTCCGGGTTGTACCACGCAGGCGTGCAGCTTCCGCGATGCTTACCCGGAGGTGGACGGGCAGAACGCGATCGTTCTTGGCGTCAGCCCGGACGGTTCGAAGTCGCATACCAGGTTCAAGACGAAGTACGGACTGCCTTTCCCTCTGCTGGTCGATCAAGATCACCAGATCGCCGAGACCTACGGGGCGTGGGGCGAGAAGAGCATGTTGGGAATGAAGTACCGGGGAGTGATCCGGAGCCACTTCGTGATCGACGAAACCGGAGAACTCGTCGACGTCCAGTACAACGTCTCCGCTAAAGAGAGCGCCGAAAAAGCACTGGCAAGGCTGGGGGCGCCGGCTGGTCGGTAAGCTGACTCACCCAGGGAGCGCAGGTGTCCCGCCCGATGCCATTTACTTTTTTGCGAAGTCGGTGCAACCAGCCGCGGCGGTTGGGGCCTTTATCGTGGCCGGACTCTCCAGAGTCCGGCAGCCGACCCCCGGGGTCGGCCTGAACCGGCCGAGCTGCAACCATCGTTTTCGCCGGGCTCCCAGCCCGGCTGCCGGACTCTGGAGAGTCCGGCCACAATAAAAGCCCCGTTCACCGCGGCTGGTTTGGGCGTCCCGACTGCACTCCCAGGGTGGGCCCCACAACCTCCCCGCTTGCGCGCATACCCCCTTCTGATCTACAAAGGACCGTCTTTCATGGAGGCGGAATGACCCTGCTCAATTTGTATTCGCTCGCAGGCTGCGTGGTCCTGCTGTTCCTGGCCTGGCTCACTTCATCGAACCGCAAAATGGTCCCGTGGCAAACGATTGCCGCCGGGTGCCTGGCGCTCGCGCTGCTCGGCTCGATCATCTTTTGGTTACCTGCCTTTCGGACGGTCTTGCTGGCGCTTAACAAGGGGGTGGATCTGACCATGGCCGCGTCGGCCGAGGGCGCGCGCTTCTTGTTCGGACCCCTGGCTGATTCCACGGGAGAGCGAAGCCTCGGGCCCATTCTCGCTTTTCAGGTCCTGCCTGCTGTCATCTTCTTCTCCGTCGTGACTTCCTGGTTGTACCACATAGGATTCCTTCCCCTGGTGGTCCGCTGGACGGCGATCGTCGTGCATCGCAGTTTTCGACTGAGCGGGGCGGAGGCCCTTTCGACCGCGAGCAACGCGTTTCTCGGGGTGGAGTCGGCGTTGGTAGTGAGGCCGTTTCTAGCCGATATGACCCGTTCCGAGCTGATGATGGTTCTGACCGCCGGGCTGGCCAGCATAGCGAGCACAGTGCTCGCTCTCTACGTGACTCTCCTTCAGCCGACGTTTCCGTATATCGCCGGGCATCTGATCTCCGCCTCGGTTCTTTCCATCCCCGCTGCCGTCATTATGTCCAAGATAACGGTGCCCGAGGACCGAACCCCGGTGACCATGGGTCAGGTTCCGGCTTCGAAAACCTACACCGAAACCCGGCATTGGATGGGCAGCATTATCTGGGGAGCAAATGAAGGGGTTAAGCTGGGAGTCGGAATCGGGGCCCTTCTGATCGGAATGCTCGGCCTGGTCGCGCTGGTCGATCTTCTCCTGGGCGGGGCGAGCTCGTGGCTGGGAGCGAGGCTTTTTGCCGCAGATGTTCGCTGGACCCTCCGCTCGCTGCTGCAGGTGCTCGCTTACCCCCTGATTCTCTGCCTGGGTCTTTCCCCGGCGGAATGGTCCTCAGCCGCTACGCTGATCGGGGAGCGCTGGATCGTGACTGAAGTGATCGCGTATCAGGATCTCGCTCAAATGGCCGCGTCAGGCCGATTGTCGCCGCGGGGTCTGATGGTCTTGAGCTACGCCCTGTGCGGTTTCACGCATGTGGCGTCCGTTGCGATTTTTGTCGGCGGCACCTCAGCCCTGGTTCCGTCGCGGCGCGACGACCTGGCCGCGCTCAGCTGGCGGTCGCTCTGGGCGGCAACGTTGGCGACGCTCCTCACAGGAGCGGTAGCGGGGGTTTTTTACTACGGCCAGGAGGGCCTGATTCGGTAAGGTCGGGAGGACCTTGACGAACTGAACGACCTGAAGGACCCGAACGACCTGAAAGACTTCAGGGACCGTCTCTACTCCAAATCCTTCCAGTCTTTCAGGTCCTTCCGGTCCTTCAGGTCGTTCAATTCGTTCAGCTTCTTCTGGTCCCTTTTCCCCGACACCCACGGGTTCCCGGGCACATAAAACCGC
>Ga0105092_10000337_pt1 | contig 23959 bp, 17 predicted proteins | sample PPLLak2March2015_FD_87021 | JGI IMG/M metagenome (GOLD analysis project Ga0105092, IMG submission 87021) | Freshwater sediment microbial communities from Prairie Pothole Lake near Jamestown, North Dakota, USA - PPLs Lake P7 Core (1) Depth... | ecosystem: Environmental > Aquatic > Freshwater >... | reverse complement strand
TTGGATCCTTCCCGCCGTCAACCCGGGGTTTCCCGCACACAACGCGGGCAACCCCGGGCTTTGCTACGCAACGCCTTTGGCGTTGAAAACTGTCAATAAGCCGCCGGTCGAGCGCGCTTCCAACATTTTCAACACCCTCGCTGCGTGCGCGGCTCTGAATGAGATCCGCCGCGTGTCCTCAGCTCCCGAAAGCTAAAGTTTCTCCTTACGCTGTTTTCTCCTGCTTTTCGGATCCCAGCAGGATGTTGCCGAGAATGATTCCGACTACTATCCCGATCAGCGCCCCGATTCCCATGGACTCGAGGAGCACTTGCCCCGATTGCCTGGTTATGAGGCCCAACCCCCAACCGGTAAACGAACCGAGGATAAGGCCGACGAACCCGAATCCCAGGAATGAGCCGAAGGAGTACCTTTTGGGTGCGAGCAGGGCGTGCTCGTCGACTGGCTTTAGTTTCGGTGCGAGCAGGTGAATGATCCCGAGCGCCAGAAGGTAGGCCGGACCCACCGCATAGAAGATGTTCCAGTAGCTGCCGCCGGTGCTTTCCAGGATGTATCCCGTTGCAACCGCCATCGTGACGCCGCCGAAGGCGCCTGCCATCCCGCCGACTCCCGTCACTGACCCTACCGCAGCGCGCGGAAACATGTCGCTGGTCGTCGTGAAGATGTTGGCGGACCATCCCTGGTGCGCGGCGGCGGCCAGGGAGAATAGCCCGACGGCAACCCAAAGCGAGCCTGCAAACGGCATCAGCATGATCGGCAGGACCGAGAGGGCGCAAATCAGCATCGCGGTCTTTCGAGCCGCGTTGACCGACCAGCCTCGACTAATCAGGGCCGAAGAGAACCATCCGCCCCCGATGCTGCCGACGTCGGCCACGACGTAGATGACAACAAGCGGGATTCCGACCGTTGAGAGATCAACTCCGTGTTTCTCCCGGAGGAAACTCGGGATCCAATAGAGATAAAACCACCACACCGGGTCGGTCATATACTTCCCAATCGCGAAGGCGGCCGTTTGCCTGTGTGGTAGCAACTGGATCCAACGGAATTTCCGAGGCGGATCCGGCGGATCGCTCTGGATAAAGGCGAGCTCCGCCTTGGATAACTTCGGGTGCTCTTCGGGCTTGTGATACATGGGCAGCCAAAACAGCAGCCATAGGAAGCCGAGGGCGCCGGTCAGGATGAATGCCCACTGCCATCCCCAGTTGATCGCGATCCACGGAACGCTCAGCGGTGCGATGACCGCCCCGACGTTGGTTCCCGCGTTGTAAATGCCTTGGGCGAGTGCCCGTTCCTTCTTCGGAAACCACTCGGCCACCGTTTTCACCGCTGCGGGGAAGTTAGCGGCCTCACCAAAACCCAGGGCCGCTCTTGCCACCCCAAAACCAAACGGCGTGCGGGCGAGCGCGTGAGCCATGCCGGCCAGGCTCCAGATAGTAAGCGCCACCGCGTACCCGATCTTCGTGCCAAAACGGTCGATCAAGCGGCCCGAGATGAGCAATCCGAGGGCGTAGGCGGCATTGAAGGCCGCAACGATGTTGCCGTAGTCGAGCTCGCTCCAGCCGATGATGACCTTCAGATCCTTGGCCAGGATTCCGATCACTTGTCGGTCGACGTAGTTGACCGTGGTGGCAAAGAAAAGCAGCCCACAAATTACCCAGCGATAGTGCCCGATCCGTTCGACCACCTGCTCGCCAACGGACGTCCGCTCGGGCTGCGGCGTTCCTATCGCACTCCGGTCCGGATTCTGGTTCATAGCCCGTAAGAATACAGCCTCCGAGGCTGCTTTAGTCAACAAGTAAGCGCGGGTGCGCGGAAATTAGTCGCCCACGATCGGTGCTGAGGCCGCCGATCGCCAACCGGGCCGAAAAGCGGCGGATTCTGAACCGCGAATCCGCCCTACGACTATTCGGCATCCGAAACCGAGTGGTTGTAGGGCGGATTCGCGGTTCAGAATCCGCCGCTTTTCGGCCCGGTTGGCTCAATTCCATCGTCATTCAGTCAGTCGTCAGTGTGCAGCGTCAGGCCGCCGCTCCTGCCCTCGGCCGTCCTCCCCACGATTGCCTCGGCGGGTCCGAGGTGCTATGCTGTCAGCTTTCTTTCGTGGGGTTTTGGATCCGTTATCGGAGAGGCAGTCATATGACGTTCATCCAGAAAATTTCCGCCGCCGTTCCTTCATCAGTCATCGGGACCGACGAGCGGAGACTGTATTCCGACAAGCTGCAGCAGCTGGCGCATTTCAGCGTCTATCTGGATTCTATTGTTGCCGGGGACAAGACCATCTATTGCCTCGGCAAAAAGGACCAGTTCAAACACCTTCTGATCCTCGCCCTGGAGGATATTCCGGCCGGTTTTCACGGCTCCGTTCACAATGTGGTTATTGAGGGAAAGTCCGGCAAGCTGGGCATCTGTCCCTTGACGGGGACAAATGCTGCTGCCCTGCGTCGCGAATTTTCGTTTCTGACTCCGGTCACGTTCGGTCTACGTAAGACCGCCGGATGCGGCGACCGGCTCGGCCTGGCCACTCCAGGGCATATCCGGGCACTGCGAAAAGTGTTCGACGATCAGGACGACAGGCGGATGATGCCGATCCTGGCGCAGCAGTCCATGCGGGAAAACACGCGTACCGGGCGAAACCCCCAGTTGGTCGTAGACGATGCTACCTGGGGCGTTTTTCAGTCGGGCTGGAAGGGTGGTTATGGGGCGGATGCCGATCACCTGAAGACCACCGATGATATCGATCTCTGCGTGGCGGCGGGCTATACGTTCTTCACGGTTGATCCGGGCGATCACGTGGATGAGAGTGCTGAAACGAGCGACGCAAAAGAGCTCCAGGACAAGGCGGCTCAGCTGCCTTGGGATAATCTCGAGACAAACTTGTCCGACTCGCTGGAGCGCACGACGGCTCAGCCCGTTGCACTGGAGACGGGTGCGCTCAAGATCAGCCGGGAGCAGTTCCTCAGGGCGGTGGTGAAGTACGGCCGGGTGATCGCTTATACCGTCCGGATGCATCGGCATCTGGCATCCAAGATGGGCGGCCGTCCCTTCGATTTTGAAATGAGCGTAGACGAAACCCGGAACGTCACGTCTCTGCCCGAACATGTGTACATCGCCTCGGAGCTCCGCAGATTGGGCGTGAAATGCACCAGTCTTGCGCCCCGCTATGTCGGCCGCTTCGAAAAAGGGGTCGATTACATGGGAGACGGCGACGAGGCAGGGCCGGCAGTCCTCGAGAAGTTTCAAAAATCCTTCGCGCAGCATGTAGCAGTCGCCCACCTCTACGGTCCGTACAAGTTGAGCCTGCACTCCGGCTCGGACAAATTCAGTATTTACCCCGTATGTTCTCGACTTGCGGGGGACCTGATCCACCTTAAGACTGCAGGAACGAGCTACCTGGAAGCTCTGCGGGCAATCGCCAGCCACGACGCGGTACTGTTCAGGGACATTTACTCGTTCGCACTGCAGCGGTATTGGGTAGATCGCATGACGTATCACGTGTCCGGCGATCCGGCGAAAGCGCCTGACGTCAGCTATCTTCCGGACGACCAGTTGCCCGTGGTCTTGAACGACTTCCATGCCCGGCAGATCCTCCATGTGACGTTTGGTTCCGTCCTGAACGAGAAGCGCTTCCGAACCAGGTTTTTCGAGACTCTGCAGGCTGGGGAAGAGACCTATTACTCGATGCTGGAAGCGCACTTCGAAAGACACTTTGCTCCATTCGGCAATGGCGGAGCGCTGTTTGGCGGAGACTAGTATGAATCTCGAAGAACTCACCAAATTTTACGATCTTTCTGGCAAGACCATTGTGATTACCGGTGGGGCGGGGATCCTGGGCGGCGAAATGGCGTGTGCGCTGGTCGGTTGTCGGGCCAATGTCGCCATCCTTGACCGGGATCCAAAACTTGCCGACCGCTTCATTCATCGGATTCCAACCGACGTCGGGGCCTGCTCGGTTATCTACACCGATGTCCTGAAAAAGGACGTGCTGGAACAATCCGCCAAGAAGGTCATCGAGACCTTCGGGCGAATCGATGTCCTGATCAACGGGGCGGGGGGCAACAACCCCCGCGCGACAACAACCGCCGAGGTGAGTTTCTTCGATCTCCCCGAAGAGGCGCTAAAGTTCGTGTTCGAGCTGAACCTGATCGGCGCCCTTCTCCCGACCCAGGTCTTCGGACGGTATATCGCACAACAGAAAGAAGGGGTCATCATCAACATTTCGTCGATGAATGCCTTCCGGCCACTGACGCGCATTCCGGCGTACTCGGCTGCAAAAGCCGGGGTGAGCAACTTCACGCAATGGCTGGCCGTCCATATGGCGAAGGAGTATTCGCCGAAGATCCGCGTCAATGCGATCGCGCCGGGTTTCTTCCTGACCGATCAGAATCGTTTCCTGCTCACCGACCAGAAGACGGGCGCCTGTACCGAGCGCGGCAACTCCATTCTGAGCCATACGCCGATGGGCCGCTTTGGGTGTCCCGAAGACCTTCTGGGTACCCTGATGTGGTTGATTTCTCCCGCATCCGCGTTTGTGACCGGCGTGGTCATTCCCGTGGACGGGGGCTTCTCCGCCTATGCCGGGGTCTAGCACCTTAAGCAGTCGTTGGTTATGACGTCACAGCAACTGAAAATCGTGGTCGACGAGAATGTGCCATACGCACGTGAGACCTTTGGCACGCTCGGAACCGTCGAGCTCGTACATGGTCGCAAAATCACTCCGGATCATGTTCGCGATGCGGATGTTCTGATCGTCCGGTCCATCACCCGGGTTAACAGCCAGCTACTGGAAGGCTCGCGCGTCCGTTTCGTCGGGACGGCGACAATCGGATTTGACCACGTCGACGTCGGGTACCTTGGCGCCAAAGGCATTGCCTTTCACACCGCGCCTGGATCGAACGCGAACTCGGTCTCCGAGTACATTACTGCCGCCTTGCTGCTGGCTGCTGAAAGACTCGGCCGGCCACTCGAGGGGTGCACCATCGGCGTGGTCGGTGTTGGCAACGTCGGATCTCTGGTCGTCCGGAAAGCCCGGGCACTGAGCATGCGTTGCCTGCTGAACGATCCTCCGAAGCAGAGAGAAACCGGAGACCCAGAGTACCTGCCGCTACAAACCTTGCTCGGCGAAAGCGATTTTATTTCGCTGCATGTTCCACTTGAACGAAACGGACCCGATGCGACGGTCGGTCTGGCGGGCACGGCCTTTTTCCGTGCGTTGAAGCCGGGTTGTGTTTTCATGAACTCGTCCCGCGGGCAGGTGGTCGATGAGACGGCGCTGAAAGCGGCGGCCGCTGACGGGATCGTGAGGCTTGCGGTCCTCGATGTCTGGCAAAACGAGCCGGGGATAGACCCGGACATGGTTCGAAGGGCGTTCGTCGCGACTCCTCACATCGCCGGCTACTCGTTCGATGGGAAAGTCGCGGCCACCGGCATGCTCTACGAGGCTCTGTCGGCGTGGCTGGGTCGGGCGCCGGTTGTCGACTGGCGCAGCCTCATGCCACCTCCGCCTGTTCCCCTGGTCGATGTGTCCCTCTGCACCGGTCCGGACGAGCGGCTTCTGAGGGCTGCTGTTCTGCGGGTGTACGATATCCTGCGAGACGACGAACAGCTGCGCCAGGCCGTAGCCGGGCCCGATGCGTCTGGCCCGCGTTTCGATCTGCTTCGAAAGAACTACCCGGTGAGGCGCGAGTTCCAGAACACGACGGTCAAGATCGAGACGGGGCGAAAGACGATTGGGGGCACACTCGAAGGGCTCGGCTTTCGGGTAGGGGCGTAGGGTTACACGGTTGCACGGTTCACAGTTGCACGGTTCACGGTTGCACGGTTCACAGTTGCACGGTTCACGGTTACACGGTTCACGGTTACACGGTTCACGGTTGCACGGTTCACGGTTACACGGTTCACGGTTGCACGGTTCACGGTTAGAGGGTTGACGGGTTCACAGTTACACGGTTTAGGTGAGAGGTTTACATGAGCCGTTCAACTTGGAACCGTTCAACCGTTTAACCCTAAACCGTTCAACCGTTTAACCCTGAACCGTTCAACCGTTTAACCCTGAACCGTTCAACCGTTTAACCCTAAACCGTTCAACCGTTTAACCCTGAACCGTGAAACCATATTCTACATTCGGACCTACTCGGTCCCGGGAGGTAAGGAGAAATGTCTGGTAATAATAATGCTAAGGCGGACATCGGCTTGATCGGCCTCGCGGTCATGGGCCAGAACCTGGTTCTGAATATGAACGACCATGGCTTTGTCGTGGCCGTGTTTAACCGCACCGTGTCGAAAGTGGACGACTTCCTGGCCAACGAAGCCAAGGGGACGAAGGTCGTCGGTACCCACTCGATCGAAGAACTGGTCGCCTCGCTGAAGCGGCCGCGCCGCGTTTTCCTGCTTGTCAAGGCGGGCCAGGCCGTTGACGACTTCATCGAGGCACTGCTGCCGCACCTGGAGAAGGGCGACATCATCATTGACGGCGGCAACTCGCACTTCCCGGACACCATCCGGCGGGCCAAATACGTGGAATCGAAGGGGCTGCTCTATATTGGAACGGGAGTGTCGGGCGGCGAAGAGGGTGCCCGGCGCGGTCCTTCAATGATGCCTGGGGGCTCCCCGGCCGCGTGGCCGCACGTGAAGGAAATCTTCCAATCGGTATGCGCCAAAACGCCCGAGGGCGAACCTTGCTGCGACTGGGTTGGCGAAGACGGAGCGGGCCACTATGTAAAGATGGTCCACAACGGAATCGAGTACGGCGACATGCAGCTGATCAACGAGGCCTACCATCTGATGAAGGAGGTCCTCAGCCTTTCCAACGAAGAAATGCACCAGGTTTTCACAGAATGGAACAAGGGCGAGCTGGATTCCTACCTGATCGAAATCACGCGCGACATCCTGGGGACCAAGGACGAGGAAGGGAAGTACGTCGTCGACTACATCCTGGACACCGCCGGCCAGAAGGGGACGGGCAAGTGGACGGGAGTTTCGGCTCTTGATCTCGGCGTTCCAATGACACTTGTCGGCGAAGCTGTCTTCTCCCGGTGTCTGTCTGCGCTGAAGAGCGAGCGCGTTGCAGCTTCGAAGCTGCTGGGCGGTCCGTGCGTCAAATTTGACGGCGACAAGAAGGCCTTTGTGGACGACATTCGCAAGGCTCTGTACGCCTCAAAGATCATCTCTTACGCCCAAGGGTATATGCTCTTGCGTGAAGCGGCGAAGGAGTACAAGTGGAACCTGAACTACGGCGGGATCGCGCTCATGTGGAGAGGCGGCTGCATTATCCGCAGCCGGTTCCTCGGGAAAATCCGGGATGCCTATGACAAGAACCCGGAACTGAACAACCTGTTGCTCGATGACTTCTTCAAGACAGCCATCGACGAACGGCAGGGGAGCTGGCGCCATGTGATTGCAAAAGCGGCGGTTATGGGAGTCCCGGTTCCCGCAATGTCGACGGGCCTGGCATTCTATGACGGCTATCGGCATGCGTGGCTGCCCGCGAATCTGCTCCAGGCGCAAAGGGATTACTTTGGAGCCCACACGTACGAGCGGACAGACAAACCGCGCGGGCAGTTCTTCCACACCAACTGGACTGGCCGCGGCGGGAAGGTCTCCGCTTCGACTTACACCGTTTAAGGGCGAGGGTCCACTGCGTACCAGCCACTCGGCAGTGCCAACGCCGGCAGTGGGCAGTGCGCAGTTGGCAGTAGCCTTACTTGGCTGTGCGCCTCTGCGATCGCGCAGAGGCGCAGCCGACTGCAAACCGATGAAATCCCTGTCCTTTGAGCCGATGCTGGCCGTCGCGCAGGATGCCGCCCGCGAGTCCGGACGTATCCTCAAAGAGAATTTCGAGGGGGAGTTTCAGGTTTCCCAAAAGGGCTACATCAACTTTGTTACAGAAATCGATCTGAAGTCCGAAGAGGCAATTCTCCGCCGCATCCACGCCGCCTTTCCGGAACACGCGATCCTATCTGAAGAAACAGGTGCCAACGACGGTAAGTCGCCGTTCCGCTGGATCATCGACCCGCTTGATGGGACCACGAACTACGCCCACGGATACCCCGCCTTCTGCGTTTCGATCGCGTTGGAGTACGAAGGCGCATTGGCCGCAGGGGTGATCTATGATCCGCTGCCCGACGAGATGTTCTGGGCGGTCGTCGGAGCGGGTGCCTGGCGGAATGGCAAGGCGATGCACGTTTCCAGGCGCGCGACGCTCGAGGACTCGCTTCTGGGTACCGGCTTTTCGTACAACACGGAATCCCTCAAAAGGAATCTGCACTTTTTCAACGAATTCATGATCCGTGCCTCGGGCGTCCGGCGGGCGGGCGCGGCCGCCCGGGATTTGGCCCACGTGGCCTGCGGTCGATATGATGCGGTTTGGGAAGTCGACCTTCAGGTCTGGGACCTTGCGGCCGGGTTCCTGTTGGTGCAGGAGGCCGGCGGGATGATCACGGATTTTCAGGGGAATCCAGCTGGGCCGAACAGCCCTGAAATTGTGTTCAGCAACGGGTTGATTCACCAGGAGATCCTGTCAGTGCTGGCTCGGGCGTAGGTCCGAGAATTCGGGGACATAATACTTAATTCTGTCCACGTATGAGTGCCCTGTCCGTCAGCAAAGGAATTAAGTTTTGTGTCCCCGAATTCTCTGCGGAAGAAGCGAGTGTCGGGGACACAAAACTTAATTTCTCCGCCGACGCATGAGGCTGCGAACGGGGAGGGAATTAAGTATTATGTCCCCGAAACTCCCGAATTCCGGAGATACCCAATAGATGTTTAGTCTTGAAGGACGCACAGCCTTGGTGACCGGCGCCAGTCGTGGAATAGGCCGCGAAATCGCACTGGCGTTCGCACGCGCGGGGGCGAATCTGGCGCTGGTGGCGCGCGGACGCGAAGCTCTCGAACGGGTAGCGTGCGAGATCCGGCAAGAACGCAGGACCGCAGATGTTTATCCGTTCGACATCTCCGCTATCGAGGACATTCCCGCGCTCTTCTCCCGTATCGTCGCTGGCGGCGCGGTAATCGATATCCTCGTCAATGTCGCTGGAATCAACTACCGCGTTCCCGCGGTCGATTACCCTCTGAGCGAATGGAGGCGGGTTCTTGACGTGAATCTCACGGCTCCGTTCGTTCTGGCGCAGAGCATGGCCAGGGAATTGATCAGGAAAGAACGCCCAGGGAAGATCATCAACATAGCTTCGCTGCTCTCCGAGGCTGCCCGCCAGAACATACCGGCATATGCGGCCAGCAAGGGAGGAATCCGGCAGTTGACGAAGGCCCTGGCGGTTGAGTGGGCTCCTTACCGGATTAACGTTAATGCCATCGGCCCCGGCTACGTCGCGACCGAGCTGACGCAGCCTCTCAAAGAAGACGTCGAATTCGACGAGTGGGTGAGAAGCCGGACCCCCATGGGGCGCTGGGCCGCCCCCTCCGAGCTGACCGGTGCAGCTGTTTTCCTGGCCTCCGCGGCATCGGACTTTGTGACAGGCCAGATCATCTACGTGGATGGGGGCTGGCTGGCGAACCTGTAAGGCCACTGCGCACTACGCACTGCCCACTGCCCACTGCGGCCACTGCGCACTGATGAGGCGGTGAGCCGGTCAGCTGGTCAGCTGGTTAGCCGGTCGGCTACAATGAGCAAGGAATCGAAATTGTACTGAGGTGTTACCGATGTTAGCTGCCAGGGGATCCGAACGAGAGTTTCTGACCGAGAAGCAGATTTCCGATCTGTGCGGCGAGGCCTTCGAGGAGGCCGGCCTGGACGGAAAGCGTCTGCTTTTCATCATACCCGATCATTCGCGCACGGCTCCGATCGACATCATGTTTCGGGTGATTTACCAGCACCTCGCTAACCGCGTTCAAAACCTGGATTTCCTGGTGGCGCTGGGCACGCATCCGCCCATGACCGATGATCAGATCAACGAGCGGGTTGGCATCACACAGGACGAGCGCCGCACGCGCTATCCCAGGGCGCGGTTCTTCAATCATCACTGGAAAGACCCCAGGCAGCTGCGACGGGTAGGCACAATTTCTGAAGATGATGTGGCCGTCATCTCGCTCGGGCTGATGCGGCAACCGGTCGATGTGACGATCAACAAGATGGTTTATGACTACGATGTCCTGATCATAGTCGGACCGACTTTCCCTCACGAAGTGGTTGGTTTCTCGGGAGGCAACAAGTATCTGTTCCCGGGTATCGCCGGTCAGGAGATCATCGACATGTTTCACTGGCTGGGTGCTTTGATTACGAACCCAGTGATCATCGGGACGATCAACACACCGGTCAGGCAGGTGGTCGATCGCGCCGCCGCATTGCTTCCCATGCAGAGGCTTTGTCTGAGCCTCGTGGTCAAAGGAACGGGGCTTGCGGGGCTCTACATCGGTTCGCCCGAGGAAGCGTTCTGCGGCGCCGCTGCGCTGTCCGACAAGCTTCACACGATCTACGTAGACAAACCGTTCAAACAGATCCTCTCGCGAGCTCCACGGATGTATGACGACCTCTGGACGGGCGGCAAATGCATGTACAAGATGGAGCCGGTGGTGGCCGACGGCGGTGAGTTGACCATCTACGCCCCCCACATCGAGGAAGTGTCCGTGACCCACGGAACCACGATTCGCAAAATCGGGTACCACGTCCGCGACTACTTCCTGAAACAGATGGATCGCTTCCGCGACATTCCCGGTGGGGTCATGGCTCACTCCACCCACGTCAAGGGGATCGGGACATTCGAGAACTGCATCGAGGCGCCAAGAGTCAACGTCGTTCTCGCCACCCGGATTTCGCCGGAGATTTGCCGGGAGATCAATCTCGGTTACCGGGATCCTGATTCAATCAACGTCGAGCAGTGGAAGGACCGTGAGGACGAGGGGATACTCTACGTTCCAAAAGCCGGTGAAATGCTCTACCGGCTGAAGAACGACCCGTTCCGGCGGGCCTCCTAGAGAACTCTGATGCGGATGCGAGGTTGCCAACCGGGCCGAAAAGCGGCGGATTCTGAAATGCGAATCCGCCCTACGACCGCTCGCCGCGCGTAAGCATTCAGTCGTAGGGCGGATTCGCATTTCAGAATCCGCCGCTTTTCGGCCCGGTTGATGACTTCGTGCGCCATTGCGGCAATTGAAGGGAACATGCGCGAACTCAAGATCGGAATCGTCGGACTTGGATGGGTGGCGGGAGCACACATCGAAACCTTCAAGAAGATCGAAGGCGTAGCGGTCAGGGCAATCTGCTCTCGCCGGAAGCTCGATGAGAACAAGCTGGCTGAAGCTTTTGGAATACCCGTGAAGAGTTATTCGGGCTATTCCGAGATGCTGGCGGACCCGGAGATCGACATCATCGACATCTGCACGCCTCACCCGTATCACGCCCAGCAGGCGATCGAGGCCGCCGAGGTCGGTAAGCACCTGATCATTGAGAAACCGATCGCGCTGAACTACGACGACCTGCTCGCCGTCAGGCAGGCGATTGCACGCTCCGGTGTGCGGGTTTGCGTGTGTTTCGAGTGCAGGTTCAGCCAGCATTTCACGTTGATCCGCTCATGTATCGACCAGGGCCTCCTGGGCGAACTGCACTACGCCGAGGTCGACTACTATCACGGGATCGGACCTTGGTACCGCCAGTTTCCCTGGAACGTCAAGAAGGAGTTCGGTGGCAGTTCTTTGCTCACCGCTGGATGCCACGCGCTCGACGGCCTGCTCTGGTTCATGGATTCGGACGTCCTCGAAGTGACGACCTGTATCTCTGCGTCGAAGAATGCAGTTTTTGAACCGTACGAGTACCCGACGACGACAGTGACCCTCCTGAAATTCGCTGACGGGAAAATCGGCAAAGTCGCTTCGGTGATCGACTGCCTGCAGCCTTACTATTTCCACATCCACCTGGTTGGGAGCGAAGGGAGCCTCCTCGACAATCGAATCTACAGCAGCCGCCTTCCGGGTTTGACCAAGAATCGATGGAGTGTTTTGGAGACCAGCCTGATCGACTCTGGAGATGTCACGGACCATCCCTACCTGCCACAATTCAAGGCGTTCATCGACGCGGTGCACCAGGATACCGAGATGCCGCTGACGAACTTCGACATCGCTTTTGAAACTCACCGAGTGGTCTTGGCGGCCGATCGGTCGGGCGAAATATCCCGCCCCGTGAAGCTGGAAGAATTCCCGGTCTGATTGTCCTGGCCGGTGCGGCTTCGATCCGGCGGATCCGACCGATCGGTCCGATCCGTCCGATCGTTTCTACTCAAACTGCTTCCTGAACTCTGCGAATTGAACCCGCAGTCTCTCCAGTTCCCCCCGTAGCTCCTCGACCTTTCCTTCCAACTCTTCGATCCTGTGATCCTCGGTCTGGACCGCCAACCGTGCCCGCTCTGCCGGCACTTCGGCTGGTCTTTCGTCGATTTCCGGCGGGCCCGACAACAGATGTGCATACCGCGGCTCCTTAGACCCGGGCAAAACGGGGAGTCGGACGAGGAGGGGATCCTCCCGTCCGGCGAGCGTCTCCAGGACCGCGGCCGCCTCGTCCAAGGTGGATATGTGGCACAGGCGCTCCGTCCGGGCTCGGATTTCACCGATCGTCTGCGGCCCGCGCAGCAGCAGCACGCAGACGGTGGCCTGCTCCGGTGGACTCAGCGGGATGATCTCGCCAAGCCGGTGCTCATACTTGGGCACACGGCTGCCGGCGGCAGTGACAGTCCACACGAGCCGCTTGTCGCGCAAGGTGTCCAGTCCGCGAACCACGGCCTTTTCATCCAACGACATGATCGGATCGCGGCTGGTGAGCTGGTTGCAGGCGGCCGTCAGGGCGTTGAGCGTCAGCGGGTAATAGTCCGGGGTCGCCATTTGCTTCTCTATCAGCGACCCCAGAATTCGCGCCTCGATCGGGTTCAGTTGGAAGTCCATAGTCAGGTCTCACTGTTGGTTCAGATACTCGATGTTGCGACGGATGAGGTCGATTCGCTGCTGTACGGTCGCGTGGGACCGCAAGCCATCTGGTGGCGTGTTTAGGACGTAGTCAAGCAGCCGGCTGACCGTGCTGGTTGCGACATGCAGCCGGGTGTCCGACGACGCGTAGTAAATGAGAACTTCGCCGGTCGGTCGGGCCACCCATCCGTTACTGAACGCCACGTTGGAGACGTCTCCGACGCGCTCGTCGCCTTCCGGGGCAATGAAGTAACCGCCCGGGCGGTGAGTGATTGTCCACGGCTCGTCGAGCCGCGCCAGGAACATGTAGAGAACGTACCGGAGACCGGCGGCCGTGTTGCGGACTCCGTGGGCGAGGTGGAGCCAGCCTTGTTCGGTCTTGATCGGCGCGGGGCCGAGCCCGTTCTTCACTTCCTTGATCGTATGATAGACGCGCTCGTCGATCACCGTCTCGTCGTCGATCACGGCGTTCTCCATGCTGGGGGCTAGCCCCCATCCGATGCCCCCTCCCTTTCCGGCCTGGATGAACTCGTCTTGCGGCCTGGTATAGAAAGCGTACTTCCCGTTAACGAATTCCGGGTGGAGGACCACGTTTCTTTGCTGGGGCGATTTGGTCTTCAGGTCGGGGAGGCGTTCCCAGTTCTGCAGGTCCCTGGTTCGAGCGATTCCGCACTGGGCGACCGCGGATGATGTATCCCAGGTGGGCGTTTTTGGGTCCTTTCGCTCGGTGCAAAAGGTGCCGTAGATCCAGCCGTCTTCGTGCTTCACCACGCGGATGTCGTAGATGTTGGTATCCGGATCGTCGGTTTCGGGCATGAGGATCGGCTGGTCCCAGAATCTGAACTCGTCGACGCCGGACTTGCTCTCCGCTACTGCCAGGAACGATTTCCTGTCTGTGCCTTCGACTCGTACAAGCACGTGAATTCTCCCGTTCAGCTCAACAGCTCCAGCGTTGAACGTGGCGTTGATCCCCATCCGCTCCATCATGAACGGGTTCGTGGTGTGATTCAGGTCATAGCGCCACAGTATGGGAGTATGGGCGGCAGTGACAACCGGATATTGGTAACGGTCGTAGATGCCGTTCCCGGGCTGAATCTTCACGTTTTTTCGGGTGAGCAGCTCGGCTTGTTCCTTCATGAGGGTCCGCAGTCTTGGATGCATCTTTGCTTTTCTCCGCTCGGTTGAGATTTTCTGCCATGACGACGTTGCTAAAACGAACCCTGCGACAGCACTCGGGAATCTGTTCGCTTGTCAGCCGGTCAGCCGGTCAGCCGGTCAGCTGGTCGATGCGGTTCATCGCTTCCAGGCACGCTCGACCGTTATGGTATGGACCCTTCCATGGATCTACCTTGGATTTATCGTCAGCCACAACGCCTTCCCGGGTTACCTTCCAGAACCACTCGCCGTGAACCGTGTCGACGATGTGGGTGCTGATGAAATTCCACGACGCCTGGGCGGCTGCCAGGAAACTCGATTCGCGAGTCAATTGGCAGGCGTTCAGGAATCCTACCATGGCCTCGGCCTGTGGCCACCAGTGCTTGTCGGTGTCGGTGATCTTTGACCCGTCTCCCTCGTAGAACAGCCCGCCGTCGGCGTCCAGGCCCTCGCGGAGTACTGCGTGTGCCATCCGGACCGCCGTGTCCTCTACCAGGCCAATCAGTTCCTTGTCACCGAGAATGTGGGCCGCTTCGCACAGCAGCCAGCTGCCCTCGATGTCGTGCCCGAATGAGACGTGCCCGGATCGCGGTTCCCATTGCTCCGTGAAGAAGGGGCGGAAATGGTGTGTCTCGGGATCAATGATATGACCGAGGAATATGGTGAACAACTCACGCAGACTCAGCCGTACGCGCTCGTCCTGGCCGACGGCGAGCAGATTTGCGTAGCCCTCCAGGAGGTGCAGGTGCGTGTTCATGGACTTTTTTTCGTCCATGTCCACTTCACTGAGCCGTTGGTCCTGCGCCACGCTCCAGTCCTGTTCGAAAGTCTCGAGGTAGCCCGTATTTTGCGGGTCGCGGCTGTGTGTTTCGAGGAGACCGTACACGGCTTCAGCCCGCTCCAGCGCTTCCGGGACAGCAAACACCCGGTAGTATTCAGACAAGGCGTAGACTGCAAAAGCCTGACCGTAAGTCTTCTTCTGCCGAACGGTCGGGTTGCCGCGATAGTCGACCATCCAGTAGAAGCCTCCGTTGTCCTGGTCCCAGAAACGCCTGTCCAGATAGGCAAAAGCCCGGTCGGCGAGCGAACGGTAATCGGGGTTCGGGTAGGCCTGGTACAGGCGGGAAAAGGTCCAGAGGATTCGGGTGTTCAAAATAAGGCCTTTTCCCGCTTGTTTGTCAATCTTCAGGTCGTTGGAAATCCGACCGTGGAAGCCACCATGCTCATCGTCAACGGTACGCTCCTGCCAAAAAGGAATGATGTTCTCCGTCAGCTCGGTTTCGATCTGGTCGCGCCACAGTCTCAATCGTTGCGATTCCGGCATACGAATGGCCCCCGAAACCCCTGGATGTCTGTCTGCCCGTCTTCGGATTGTATTCGCCGCCAAAAGGGCCGGTCAATCGCGATTGTGCCGTCAACTGGTTAGTGAACCGGTCGAAACCGCCGCACGTTTCTCAGCGTTTGGCTCAGCGCCCTACTTCTCAACCCCTGCCGTTTGCTCTGTCCCTCCACCCTTCGAGAAGTAGAAGTAGCAGATCAATGCTGAAGTGAGGACGAGAAGTGCGACGAATTGGGAGAAGGTGAATATCCCGAGTGGCCGATACCCGCCGCCGTCGATGCGAAGCCACTCGGACGGGAACCGGTAGGCCGAATACCAGATCATCCCGGTGATGAACACTTCGCCTGCCCAGCGCCGACTGCGTAGGATCCTCCAGAGCAGGAAGAATGTGACGAGCCCAAAGAGGGACTCGTAGATCTGGGTGGGATGAGCCGGAAGGGCTTCCGCCGCTTCGGCTGGGATGTACCCGACGGCTACTTGACTTTCGAAAGACGATGTTCCGGGAGGAAACCGAACAGCCCAGGGAAGGCCGGACACCGCCCCTCCGTTGCAGCCTGCGAGAAAACAACCGATCCGTCCCACGAAGAGGCCGATCGCGAGGGCGGGTGCTATGCAGTCGAGAAATGCTCGAAAGGAAAACCGGCGGATCCTGTAGTAGACCAGCCAGGTAACGAGCAATCCGAAGAGGCCCCCGTAAAGAGAAAAGCCTGCGGGTTGCAACACATTTCGCATAGACCAGAAGCTCCAGTATTGCAGCCCGTAAAACAGCTTGGCCCCGACGAAGAGACCCGGTATCCCGAAAAACAGAAGGTCGGACACCGGGGCGTCCGATTTGGTGCGCCGAGCTGCCGCCAGCGCTGTCGTGGACCCGATCACTATCGCGAGGGTCAGCATGAACCAATAGTTCGGGACAATCCAAGCCGGGAAGCCGGCCTCGGTGACCAAGCGGACGATTGTCTCCCTCACTCGGTTCTCCTCTCTTATGCAGCGCGGACTACCGGAAAAATTTTCAATCGAAACGCATCCCGGCGATCGCTAAGCAACTCCAAGTGTGCGACATAACTGCGTGACGCATGATGTCGCTTGAATCGTCACCGGCGACATTCTAGTTTAGCGACTGATCTCTTCTCAACGGTAAGGAGTGTTGACACTATGCGTCGTTCCTCCTTTTCCCGCCTGTTCCCTGGTCTCGTATTCACTCTCTTGGCGTTTTTCCTTGTTGCCGGCAGGTCGAACCTGCCTCCTGAGCTCGTGTATCGTTATCTGCAGCACGACCCAGCCAAGGCCGAAGAAATCCGGCGGATCGCCGAGGCCAGGCAAGGCAACGGAGGTTGGTTGCGCAACGCCAAGATCTCCGATGCGCCAGGATCCTTCCCGAAGCCGGATCTGTCGGTCGTCGACCTCGGAACCGGGCTGGTCTTCGCACAGGTGGGTGACGGGCAGATTCCGGGAACGGAGAAGTTCTTCCAAACCACGCTGGTACTGATCAATCAGACAGCGCATTCCACACGCGGTACGATCGAGTTTTTCGACAACAACGGAATCCCACTGGTCGTGACAATCAACGGCCTTTCCGCAAGCTCCTTCCCTTTCACTTTGGGCTCCTCGCGGACCGCGCGCTTCCGCACCTCCGGGACCGGTGACGTCAAGGTCGGTTGGGCGCACGTGCATTCGGAACAACCGATTTCGGGCACGGCCACATTCGGGATTCGGGATAGCACCGGCCGAGTCTACAGCGACGTCGGCGTTGAGGAGTCCCCGGTCGGGACGGAGTTCATGCTGTTCGCCGACATGGCCGGCCAGAGCCGCACGGGCGTGGCATTGGCGAATCCCGGCACCGTCGGCGTGGACGTTCAACTTCAGTTGATCGACCGGAACGGAGTGCCCAAGGCAACCAGGCAGGTGAATCTTCCGGCTTGGGGACACTGGGCACAGTACCTGGACGAGACATTTAACGGCGTTTCGGGAATCCAGGAATTCGAGGGGTCGGTCGTGCTCACCTCGGCCCGCGAGTTCCACGGGGTCACGTTGCGTGAAACCGGCGAGCAACTGACTTCCATGCCCATGGTGAGGAAACCTGCAGCCGGAACCTCCTGGACGAAGATCGCCCTCGCCCATATCGGCGATGGCTCGGCAGGTGGTTTGTCGATCAAGTCTTCGGTGATTTTGCTGAACAATCTCGCGGCTGCCAGCACTGGAACCGTTGAGTTCTACCTCTCCACGGGCGAAGAGATGATGGTGACCATCGGCGGCAGCAGGGCCTCCAAGTTCACTTTCTCCCTTGCACCCAATGCGGTCACGCGCTTCCTGACCAGCGGGACCGGCGCCCTGCAGACCGGATTCGCGGTCGTCAGCATGGATCAACCGATCACCGGGACGGGCTTGTTTTCCCTCTACAACAGTCAGGGCGCCCTCGATACCGAGGTCGGCGTCGGGACGACACCCCTCCAAAAAACCGTCTCGATCATCGCGGACAGCCTTGATGTCTACAACACCGGCATCGCGCTCGCTTACCCCATTCCGGCCGATCTGGCCGGCGAGAATCGGGTGCGGCTGACCCTCTACGATCGGAACAACTCCTACAAAGCTGCGGTCGATGTCACTCTCAAGAATTTCCAGCACAACGCGCAGTTCCTCACGGAACTCTTTCCGGCGGTCGCGGGAATCGACGAATTCGACGGGCGAATCGACGTCAGCGCCAATCAATATGTCTCGGTGTTGAGTCTCCGCCAGGCTGGTACCAAACTCACGTCGATGCCCTTTTTCCAGAAGCGATACGGGTTCGGGCCGACTTCTGCCATGCGGTTCGCCCAGGATCTGGCCGGCACCGTTTCCCCAACTCTCTCTTGGCGACTTCTCCAAAACGGCAACGATTTTGCCCTGGAAAACGTGACCGTCAGCGCACCGGCCCTTGGATTCAATGCGACGGGGATCCAGGCCGGAGACCTGATCGGGTTCGGCAACTTCATTCGAGACGACGAAAGTCGGACCTACGAATTGGTGGCACGGGAGTTTGGGAGCCTGATCTTCGATCTTGTCGAGCACAGCCCCGACGGGACTGCCCTCGTAGGCGAAGGGGAACTGAATGGCGAGGCGACGAGGAACCTGGCCGTTGAGCTTCGCTTTTTCGACAAGAAGCCTTATACCTACGTCGGTTCGGCTCTTGAAACCGAATTCTGGCTTGCGCCGGGGATTGTAACGGTACCGGCGTCCCCGACCACTGCTGCGGCGGTGACGACCGAGTTTACGTCGGTCTCGATCGACCCCAATCGAGAGAGCCGACTGGTCAGGCGAACCACCGAACAGCTGACCTTCAAGGCGGCTTCCGCCACCCAGGCGAATCTTCTGAGAGTCTTCCCCATCTTCGTGCGGCCCGGCGTGACCATCCGTCTCGAGGGGACCCAGTTCGGATCGAATCCCCTGGTTCAGTTCAATTTCGAGCAATACGACACGTCCACGTACCAGACTACCCAGTACGCCTACCCGGTGATCCCGGCATCCGGCCCTGAAGGTTGGACGGCCAAAGTGCCACTGATTACGGGCTCGGATCCCACCAGGGGCTACCTGGACCTGAAGAGCATCCAGGTCGACAACGGCTCCGGACCGGGCAACAAGTACGAGAGTCGCATGAATTTCGCTCCTGTGTTCCGGGCGCGTCCAGACACCACCAAGGGCGGGGCATCTGCAAACTTCTCCTTTTCGTTTGAGCAGGCCGCACGCCAGTTCTCCATTGCCTGGTTCCAGGTGGGCTTCTTCGATGTCACGGCGAATTTCTCTGGCCTCGCGGTGGGCTCGAGTATCGGTACCGGAAAGTACGGGTCCGACACCTACGCGCTGAAGGTAAAGACCGTGTCTGCGACTGAAGTCATCGTTGATGTGATCCAGGAAGGATATACCGAGGCATTCGGGGAAATGAAATTGCAGCGTTTCCCGGATGCCCTCCCTTCGGAGAACCTTCCGGGTCTGGGAGTGACTTTCCGGCAACTGGAACCGCCTGTAGGACCTCAGCTGCTTACGGACCGGTTGAAACTGGAATGGACGTTCACCGGACTGCCCCTGGTCTTACCACAGGCGGGCAGTCTGGTCAGCATGGCGGGAAACACCCTGTCGAGTCAAAACCGGGGCTCTTCAAGCGGTTTGCAGGTCGATTTCTTCACTGCTTTCGTAACCAGCGCGGAGTTACAGTAATGAAACGCAACAACCTCCGGCTCTTCTTGCTCCTGGCGCTTCTGGCGGCCAGCAACCTCGCCCTGGTTGGAGACTTTGGCGGATTCGAGATCTTTCTTGATCCCGAGTGCGATTGCGAAGACGAGGCCGAAGCCGCTAGCGCCAGGGTCCAGCTGAATCCCGCAGAGCTGTCGCTGGCTCAGGGGGAAACGAAAACATCAACTGCGGAATTCCTCGTTGGAGTCACTCCGAAGTCGGCCACCTGGACGATGCGAAAACCGAGTACCACGCTTTTCAAGGCGAGCTCGCTGAGCACCAGCACTGGTACAACGACCACAATCAGCGTCACTGCCGCCGACAACGTGATCCCCGAAGAGAACTGGGACCAGGGAGCCTTCTGCCAAAAGGACTCGCCGGACGTGGCCGGGAAGGGTCAGAATAACGAGGGCGAAGGCTCGGCCCCACTGACACTGAGCGTTTGGGGTACCCAACTGTATTGGACAAACGAGGACGGATCCGTTCGGCGATGGTGGACCAGTGTGAACGAGTTCGTCAACCCGTTCGCCGCCCCTCCTAAAAAGGAATACCTCGTTGACGGGGGGGACTCGACTTCCTTTTTCCTGAGATTGAACCTCCCGGCGGGGGTCAATACCACAGACTGGGATATTCAAGTCGTCACCAGGCCGGTCCAACGCGACACTCTTGTTGACTCCGTTCTTATGGTCTACAGCCCATTTGGGTCGACTCATGAGCCTTCGGAGTACATCGAGACACCGACCGTCGAAGTCGTGAACGGACTCATCAAGGTTACCTTCAGGTCAAAGACGGAGTTCCCAGGCAACGCTTTCGCTGATGGCGGCGGAACAATGCCGTTTGAAGTATTGGTCCGTCGGAAGTCGGATGCGCTGACCGTTCGTCGAGGATCTACATTGGGCCTTTGGGACAGAAACCCTTATATCTGACGACTGTTGCCCCTTCCGTTTCAGGTCCGTAGAACCGACACGTCGATAGAAAACGGGTGATGGTCCGGTGTTAGTCATGTGCTCGCTCCGAGGGTGTTGAAAAAGGTTGGAAAGCGCATTCGGCCCACAGGAATTGTCGGACTTGTTATGGGCTGATGTCGTGCGGAGGCGGGATCGAATGGAGCCGCGCACGAAAGCGAACGGCAGTGAGCGAGAGTAAGCGGACCACCAATCACTCGCTAAGTCGAGACATTTAAACACGAAGCAGTGGAGCGAGTCAGGTGGTCCGCTTACTCGCTCGCTTCTCTCGCTGTCGTGCGCGGCTCCATTCGATCTCGCATCCACGCGAGGCTCGCCCAGCCCCACAGGCTGGTCACAGACACGTCAACATTTTCAACACCCTCGCTGCGTGCGAGGCTCTGACGGCGGTTGCCCGAGCACGGCGTGAAATGCCGGCTAAACGATCTCCTGCGCCTGCTCATCCCACTTCACTGTCCGTCCCTGGCGGTAGGACGTGATCGCCATCTGACAGGCGACCGCCGAGCGGAACCCGATTTCGAAGGGGCAGACTGGCTCCTTGCGGCTGCGCATGCAATCGAAGAAGTTCTGCATGTGCCGATCGGTCGCATCTGAATAGCCGACGATATCCGGGGGCTTACCGGACGACGGGCCGGCTTCCTTCGGTGCGGCACTTCTCTTGTCTCCTTGCGCTGTGAAGATAACTTCATCCGACTCGGTATGCGCCAGCGTGCCCTTGTTTCCGAGCAACAGGTCATGCCCTTCACCGTAGTAGTCATTGCCGAACATGGAGTTCCAGTTGAAGAGGATCTTCTCCTGATGCATCGTCACGTTCATCGTGTCCGGCACCTCCATCTTTGGGGACAGGTAGTTTGCGCCCGTCATTGTCACCTTCTCGGGAATCTTGAGATCGAGTGCCTTATACCAGTAACCAACCTGGTGGATCATATTCTCGAAAACGTTCCCCCCGGAGTAGTCCCAGAAGAAGCGCCAGTTGATGAACCGTTGCGGGTCGAAGGGAAGGGACTTTGCCTCGCCTTCGAAACGCTTCCAATCCACGTGAGCGGTATCGCAATCGGCGGGGATCTTTCTCATCCAGCCGCCGTAAGGCGCGTTTCGGTAGTGATGGGCGTTGATCACGGTGATGACTCCCATGCGGCCGGAGGTGACGATTTCCTGGACCTTGCCCAGGCCCGGGTTGCTGATCATCTGCATCCCGATCTGGACGACCCGGCCCGAGCCTTCAAACGCCTTTCGCATGCGTCTCGCATGATCCGGGTTGAAGGCCATCGTTTTTTCCTGATAGACGTCTTTGCCGGCCTGCATCGCAGCAACGAAACTAAGCGCGTGCTCGTGTTGAGGCGTGGCGATCAGCACGGCGTCGATACTCTTGTCCTCCAACAGACTCCGGGAATCCTGAAAGGCCCGGATCTGTGGGACGAATGCCTTGACCTCCTCGAGCCGCCGTGTATAAACGTCGGCGACGGCAACACCCTCGACGTTCGGGCAGCGCAGGGCCGCCTTGAAGATCTCCTGTCCCCGTCCCCCGGCACCGATAAGACCGATTCGGATTCGGTCATTCGCCCCCGGGATGCGAGCGTTTGAAAGCGCCGGGGAAGCTGCAAGGACACCGACACCGCCGACAAACTGTCCCATGAACTCACGCCGATTTGACATTGTGTCTCTCCTGTTCAGTTGGCCCGAAGCTGTTGTTTCGCAGTTCTATTGAAAGCGCCGGATCCTAGGAGCAATTTATACCACGTTCAGCATGCGCTGACTCGAGCGGCAAGCCCTGTGTTCGTGGTTTCCAACGACCAAACGTCCGCAGGATGAACAAACGGGCGGGTGTTTCCGTACCCAGACATTATCTCCAAAGGAGTAGTGTCCATGAAACTCGGCCGTCTCGTTTTGAGCTTGGATCGCGCCGCGCTGTCGCTGCTGGTGTGCTTGGCCCTCATCGTCGGGCCGATCGCCGCTCCTGCAGAATCGGACTTTGTTGGCCGGTGGGTGGGGATGCTCACTGACTCCGGCAATTCTGCGAGTGTTGGGTTTGAATTCAAGGCGTCCGATGACGGACTGCAGGCCCTGTTCTTTTCGGATGATATGGATTTCCCCCCGACCCCGACGGGCAAGGCAACCATCCAGGAGCGAACGATCAAGAGCCTGCTGTTTACCGGGACATTGTCCCCGGACGGGAAAACCCTGCAGGGGACAATGGATTTCAAGGGTTTTGGGATGGAGTTAAAACTCCCCTTGTCACTCACGCGGGTCGCCGGAGAGCCTCCGAGTGCGGGAATCGCACCCGAGGTGGGCAGGACGGCAAGAGAAACCTGGTCTTTCAGCACCGGAGCACCGGTCTACGCTGCGCCGCTGGTTGCGGGCGACAGCGTTTACGTTGGTAGCGACGACGCATGCTTCTATGCCCTGAATGCGAAGAGCGGAGAGCTCCGATGGAAGTTCAAGACGGCGGGGCCGGTCCGATCCCTGCCCGCTGTCGCTTCGGACTCGGTTTACTTCGCAAGCGACGACGGTTTCCTGTACGCCCTGGACCCGCGCACGGGCGAGCTCCGGTGGAAGTTCGACACCAAAGGGGCACTCGTTCCCCACAGCGTTCTCGGACCCGGCGATGAGAAGTGGGACTATCTGCAGTCCTCCCCGGTCGTTTCGGATGGCACTGTTTTCATTGGGAGCAGCAACTCCAATCTGTACGCGATAGACGGCGCGACCGGCACCGAAAAGTGGCACTACACGTCCGGGGATACAATTCGCTCCTCCCCGGCGGTTTACCGAGACACTGTCTACTTTGGCAGCTGGGATCATAATGTCTATGCCGTGAGCGCGAAGTCCGGAGAGGAAAAGTGGCGCTTCGATACAAAAGGGATTGTGCAGGCAAGTCCGGTCATCTCGCCTTCCGGCCTGCTGCTCATCGGAAGCCGATACCCTTACGTCTTTGCCCTTGATTCCGAAACCGGCAAGGAGAAGTGGCGGTTCAACTACCTCGGCTCCTGGGTCGAATCCAGCGCCGCCATTGCGGGCGGCACTGCCTACATCGGGAGCTCGGATTTCGTCCATATGTTTGCCGTGGATCTCGAGAATGGCCGGCGCAAATGGGGTTTCAAGACGTCGGGCTATGCCTGGTCTTCCCCGGCAGTCGCGGATGGTCTCGTGTACATCGGCAATGCCTGCGTTTCCAAAAGACATAAGGAGACCGCGGCTGATTTTTACGCCGTTGAGGCGAAGACCGGGCGGGAGATGTGGCGGTTCCGGACGGGTCGGACAGCGGACCAGTTCATCCAGGGAGTCATCTCCTCCCCGGCTGTGGACTCGGGCTTCGTCTATTTCGGCTCGCTGGATGGCAAGGTCTACGCGATCCCCGTCGCGACCAACTGACCGAGTGACCAACCGCGCACTGCCCACT
>Ga0105092_10000334_pt1 | contig 24035 bp, 17 predicted proteins | sample PPLLak2March2015_FD_87021 | JGI IMG/M metagenome (GOLD analysis project Ga0105092, IMG submission 87021) | Freshwater sediment microbial communities from Prairie Pothole Lake near Jamestown, North Dakota, USA - PPLs Lake P7 Core (1) Depth... | ecosystem: Environmental > Aquatic > Freshwater >... | reverse complement strand
CTCGGCGAATGTCGAAGGAAGGGAAGCCTCTCATCTGAACGCTGTCATCGACGAAAACAACCAGCTAATCTCTATATTCGTCTCCAGCATCAAGACGGCGAAACGGAAGATCCAATGATCATTCCTTCCTCACTTCGACATTCGATATTCGATATTCGATATTCGACATTCTGTCTTTCTTCTTCATCGGGCAGGTTTTTAGTTGCGGCTACGCCGCGCCGTGTAATTCGTGGATAAACCCCAGCGGTCACGCGTGAATCTCGATCAGATCGCGGTCCTGCAGTTGGTGCGTCCTTTCGACCATCAGGCCGTCGTAGCTGCCTTCGCGCCAGAGCCGGGCGAAACGGAGGTTGGCAGCCAGGTCCTTGTGAACCGCCTGGGCGGCGTCCATGACCGTGGCGCCCTTCTTCAACACGAAGGGCGTTGGATTGTCCTGGACCTTCTTGCCGGGGGCCTTCGTGTAAACCCGGACAATCTCCAGGAGCCCGAAAACGTCCGCCCTCAATCGGGCGATGTCGGACGGGTTGACGGCTGAGAATGGGAGCGGTCGAAAGCGCTCCTGGTACAGTTCGGCCCACACTTGAAAATTGTCGCGCCCCGACGGCGTGTCGGTCTTGTTTCCCAGGACGATCACCTTGGGCCTCGACTGGGTGTCCAGGGGAATCTTCTTTTCCGAGAACAGCTGCAGGACGTACTCGGTCTGTTCGAGCAACTGAGGGTCGTTGACATCGAACACGAGCAACGCGGCATCCGCCTGCTTGATTTGGGCGAGCTGCCAGGGTTCGAGTATCTCCCGCGCCAGGGGCGGGGTGTCGACCATCTGAATCTGAATATCCTCGAAACGCATCATTGCTGGTTGAGGGCTTCGAGTCGTGAAGGGGTAATCAGCGACAAGTGCCGGGACCTCGGTCAGATTCGTAAGAAGTTGAGACTTGCCGGAATTGGGAGGGCCGCACACGATGACCTGCCCCGCTCCTTCTCTCTCGACGTACCACGATGGTCGCTGTGCGGGGGTCGATTTCTTCTTCAGCGCTTCCTTCTTCAGCTGGGACATCCGGCGCTTAAGGTCTGCCTGCATCTTCTCCGTCCCCTTGTGCTTGGGGATCGTTCTCATCATTTCTTCGAGCGCCTGGATCTTGTCAGCTGTCGTTACTGCACTTTTGAATCTCTCTTCAGCGTCAAGGTATTCTGGGGTGAGGTTCGCGGGCACGCCCTCATTATAGGACACCACAGGAGCATTCGATGCGGGATGGAGAAAACCTTCAACGCGAGCCGTCGCGACGGGCCTACGCTATTGACAACGAGAAGCTTGCGGGACTGATCGATGGATTGCTGGCCGAGCTCGCACCTTACAGCAACGTGGACATCCTGCGGGACGTCTTCGTCACTGCGGTCAAGATGGCGCAGGAAGGAGCAGACCGCGGCGACGCCAAGATCATTCGCACCACCATGAAGGAGCTGCGCTATGCTTTCAGGGTTTTTGCTCCTTACCGCGACTACCCTAAAGTCAGCATATTCGGTTCGGCTCGCGTGCTTCCCGATCAGAAGGAATTTGAAACGGGGCGCGAGCTCGGAATGAAAATGGCGGAGGCTGGATACCTCGTGATCACAGGCGCGGGGCCGGGGATCATGGCGGCTGGTCATCTCGGAGCAGGACAGGCCAAGAGTTTCGGGCTGAACATCCGCCTGCCTTTTGAACAGGCGCCCAATCCCACAATGGTCGGCGACCGCAAGCTTATCAATTTCCGATACTTCTTTACCCGGAAGCTTTTCTTCGTTAAGGAGTCCGAAGCGATCGTTCTGATGCCCGGAGGATTCGGGACCCTGGACGAGGGGTTTGAGGCGCTGACGTTGATCCAGACCGGCAAAAGCGAGATCAAGCCGATCGTGATGCTCGATGCGCCCGGAGGTCAATACTGGAAGGACTGGTTCGGTTTCATCGACCGGCAGATGCTCCAGCGAGGCTTTATCTCTCCCGAAGATCGCTCGCTCTTCTGCGTTGCCGACAATGTGGACTCCGCCGTCGCCGAGATCAAGACCTTCTACCGACTCTACCACTCCTCGAGATTTGTCGACCACCGTCGCAGGCTGGTGCTTCGCCTGAAGCAGCCTCCCGACGCACGCCTGCTGGAGCTTTTGAACGAGAAGTTTCAGGACATAAGAGTGGAAGGAAACTTCGAGTGCTGCGACCCCTATCCCGAAGAGCGGGACGAGCCGAAGCTCATGAAGCTGCCCCGCGTTGCTTTCGCCTTCGATCAAAGGCAATACGGTCGATTGCGGCAGTTGATCGACACGATCAATCGGTTCGGGTAGGTAAGGAATTGACGATTTAGATTGACGATTGACGATTTTGGCAACTGACGGGCTTGAGGTTGACAGTCCTAACGCGACTTTCGCAGTCGGGCTAAATCGTCAATCGTCAATCGTAAATCGTCAATACAGAAACATCGGCTTCCCGAGTACCCCGGCGACCTTTGGGCGGTAGTTGGCCGAGTCGTAGAAGGTTTCGACGTCCACCCTCTTCACGCCCTGCGAGATGATGCAGACAGTCTCGTGCCCGTACCGGCCTTCGTTCAGCACCACCAGCCGGCCGTATTGACGTTCCTGGATCAGGTCGACAGCGAGGGTTCCGAAGTTGATGGCAACCATCCGATCGAGCGAATCCGGAGGGCCGCTCCGCATCATGTACGCCAGTTGCTGATAAATGACGCCCAGCCCGGTCCGACGCTTGATCTCCTCGGCCGTGACCGCCCCTATCCCAGAGGCCCTTCGGTAGGCGTACGGGTCGCCTTCCGGTCCTTCGAGGGCTCCCTCGATCATATGGGCACCTTCGGAAATGGTCATGATGGCGTACTGGCTCGGACTCTTCTTTCGATCGTCGGCCAGGAGGCGGGCGAGCCTGTCAGGATCGAAGGGAACCTCACTGATGACCGCCCGGTCGACACCGGACAGATACGCGGAGACCAGGCAGGTTTCACCGGAATTCCTTCCAAACAGCTCGACGATACCGATCCGCTCGTGGGATCCTATCGCGCTTCTCAACTGGGTGATGAATTCAACGCTGCGGCTGACGGCCGTCGAATAGCCGATGCAGTAATCGGTCCCGAAGACATCATTGTCCATCGTCTGGGGAATTGCGACCACCGGAATCCCTTCCTGATGCATTCTCAGGCTGTAGTCCAGGGTCTCGCCGCCTCCTATGGGGACGAGGACGTCGATCTTGAGGTAGGCAAGGACCTTGAGAATGTGCGCAGTGAGGTCGACGAGCGGCCCGGACCCCGCAACCCCGCCTTTCAGGAACTGCGGGACTTCGGAAGCCGGCGTCTGCGCCGGATTCGTGCGCGAGCTGTGAAGAAAAGTGCCGCCGCTCCGGTCGATGGTGCGGACGACTTCCAGATTAAGTGGAAGCACACAACTGCTCGCGGATTCTGGATCATCCGGGTTGTACTGCAGTAATCCGCCCCATCCTCGCCGTATTCCGATGACCCGATCCCCGTGTTCAATTGCTCTTAGAGCCACGGCCTTGATGCACGGATTCAACCCCGGTACATCGCCGCCCCCCGTGAGAATGCCTATCGTTCTTGACATAGGCGGGTATTTTAGAGGGCAGAGACAAGGGAAACAAGCGACACAAGGGACAGAAGGGACAAAAGAGACGACGAATCCTCTTTACCCCTTCGCCCCTCCGCCCCTTTGTCCCTTCGCCCCCTTTTTGCCGCTCTTGTCTATTGCCCGCATTTTCTTTACTTTGGAAGGAATGACTTGGGAAATCGGCTTCGTTTTCGCGACACTGCTCGCGGTCGTGGTGCTTTTCGTTCTCGAATGGCTCTCGGTGGACATTATCACCCTGCTGCTGTTGGTCGCCCTGGTGGTCGCCGGCATCCTCACGCCTGAAGACGCATTTTCCGGCTTTGCCAACGAGATCATCATCATCCTGGCCTCGGTCTTCGTCCTGTCGGGGGCGCTACTTGAGACCGGCGTGATGGACGGCTTGGGAGATGTCATTTGGAAGCTGGGCGGCACCAGCCGTAACCGGATTCTCTTGTTCGTCATGTTGCTCACCTCCGCCACGTCGGCCTTCATGAACAACACGACGACAACGGCCGTTTTTCTTCCCGCTGTTCTCGCCGTTTGCCGTAAGAGCAAAGTAAGTCCGAGCAAGGTCCTGATACCGCTCTCGTTTGCTTCTATTCTCGGCGGCACGTGCACTCTCGTCGGGACCTCCACCAACGTCGCTGCCAGCGGTTTTCTTTCCCGGGCCGGCATGCAGCCATTTTCGTTGTTCGAATTCCTCCCGGTCGGCTTGGCTGCTTGCGTTCTGGGTATCGTCTATATGATCTTCGTCGGGCACCGGCTGCTGCCCAGCCCCAAGGAAGCTACTCTGACCGAGGAGTATGAGATCAAAGAGTATCTGTCCGAAATCGTTGTGACGTCGGGATCGACGCTGGCCGGAAAACCCGTGCGGGAATCCGGGCTGGGTGAAAAAGGTATCACGGTTCTCGAAGTAATGCGGCGAAAACAAAAGATTTATGCGGAGTCCGACACCGTGCTTGAAGAGGGGGACGTTCTGATTGTCAATGCTCCTCGGCAGAGTCTTCTTCTCGTCAAAGAGATACGGGGAGTGGAGATCAAGGTGGACGTGAAGCTGGGTGACAAGGATCTGATCACCAGCACGATCAAGATCGTCGAGGCGATTGTCATGCCGCAGTCGGCGCTGATCGGCAGCACGATCAAGGAATTGGACTTCAGGAACCGTTTCGGTGTCACCGCCCTCGCGATTTACAGGAAAGGCCAGAGCCTGGCCGAAAAACTCGCGACCATTCCTCTTAAGGTGGGAGACGTCCTGCTCCTGCAAGGCAGAATCGAGCAGTTTGACACTCTGAGCGGCAACCCCGACCTCTGGGTCCTGGAAGAGATGCACCATGTGCCCTTCCGACGGCGCAAAGGCATATACGCGGTTGCCGCTCTTGGCCTCGCAGTTGTGGTCGGCGGACTCGAGATCATCCCGCTTTCGCTGGCGTTTCTGGCCGCCGCTCTGGTGGTGATCCTCACCAAGTGCATCACGAACGAAGAAGCGTACGGTTTCATCGACTGGCGGCTCCTGATTCTCATCGGCGGAATGACTTCGTTCGGTATTGCCATGGACAAGACCGGAGCGGCCGAATTTGCGTCGACCGGGATTGTGAGTTGGCTTGCCCCGTTGGGTATCTACCCGATTATGCTGGGGTTTGCTGTCCTGACAATCGCTCTGACGCAACCGATGTCCAATGCCTCTGCGGCGCTGGTTGTTCTCCCAGTTGCGATCAGCACGGCCGCAAAACTGGGAGTGGAGCCGCGTTCGTTCGCGATCCTGGTGACGCTGGCGGCCTCGCTCTCATTCATTACTCCTTTGGAGCCCTCCTGCCTGATCGTCTTTGGCCCGGGCAAATACAAATTCCGGCATTTCGTGACGGTCGGCCTGCCTCTCACTGCCGCGGCTGTGGGTATCCTGCTCTTGCTAGTGCCGATGTTGTGGCCGTTGTGATTCGCCTGAGAGCCGGACGGGCTGCGCGCCCCGTCCGGCGGGCTGGGACTCAGCGGCGGTTGAGTGACTCGCCGTTTTGTGGCGGTTTGTATCGAAACCCCGCGCCTCTGAAGCGCCCGCCGATCCGGCGGTTGCGGCCCGGGCGTTTCAGAGGCGCGGGGTTTCGATACAACTCGCCACAAGACGGCGAGTCACTCAACCGCCGCTGAGTCCCAGCCGAATAACACGCTTTAGCTCACCAAATGGGTGGGCGGTTTCCCCCGCCTGGCTTGGCGTTGTGAAGCTTAGAGCGGAATCAGGGGGTCCGTTCTGCGCTTGCTCCGCTCTCGGCACCGCTGCTACTATCCGGCTGATGTCAAGAACAAGTCTTCCTGTCGCCCTTCTACTAACGCTGTTTGGTTGGAACGCGGTCGCTCAGGGCAACCTTGATGAGGTCATGCCTGTCCGCGGGTTCTGTATCGCCGCCCCTAAGGCCAAAGCGCTGGATGCTTTCATTGCTTTCATCCATGATGAGCTTGCCCCCCGGCGTGTGAACACGCTCATCCTCCGCGTGGATTTCAATTACCAGTTTGAAAGCCACCCGGAACTGAGAGACGCGGACGCACTCTCGAAGGAGCAGGCGAAAAGAATTGTCGCCGCGTGCCGGGACCACGGCATCCGGGTGATTCCCCAGATCAACCTGCTGGGGCACCAGTCGTGGGCCGAGACCCTGCACAATCTTCTGCGTGTATACCCCGACTTCGATGAAACGCCCCACGTGAAGATGCCGGTCAAACACCAGTGGCCCAATCCTGACGGCCTGTACTGCAAAAGCTATTGCCCGCTGCATCCTCAGGTGCACGCCGTGGTTTTTTCCCTGGTCGACGAGATTTGCGATGTCTTCGAGGCCGATGCTTTCCACGCCGGGATGGACGAAGTTTTTTACATCGGTGACGACAAGTGCCCGCGCTGTTCGGGCAGGGACAAAGCCGAGTTGTTTGCCGGTGAGGTCCGTAGCATTCGGGATCACCTGGCGCTGAAAGGCAGAATTCTCTGGATTTGGGGTGATCGGCTGCTTGACGGCAAGACAACCGGACTGGGTATCTGGGAGGCGAGCTACAACAATACCCACCGGGCCATCGACATGATCCCGAAAGACGTGATGATCTGCGATTGGCACTATGAGCGCCCGGACCAGACGGCCGTATATTTCGCCATGAAGGGATTCAAAGTGGTTACGTGTCCCTGGAGGAATTCGAAGAACGCGGTCCTGCAGGTGAGGGACATGGCGAAATTCCGTCAGAGCGCCACGAAGGAAATGAAAGAGCGTTTTCAGGGCATGGTTCAGACCGTCTGGTCGGCCGCCGACCGGTTCCTGGAAAACGAGTACAAAGGCCAGGCGTCCGAGCCCCGAGAGAATTCATGGGACTGCTTTAAGGCGATGTCTCTGGAGATCCTTCAGTTGATCGACGCAAAGCCCCTCGGCTCCGAGTGACTGTTGAGGACGAAAGATGATACAGACCAAAATTGAGAAGACGACATACGCGGGTTGGCGCGACTGTTACCGGGTATCGAACGGTCTTATCCAGTTCACCGCGACGGCCTTGGTGGGGCCCCGGATTATAAGCCTGTCTTTCGAAGGACAAAAAAACCTGTTCCACGTCTATCCAGACACCGCAGGTCAGTGCGAAGGAGATGGCTGGAAGATCTATGGTGGGCATCGCCTCTGGCACTCGCCGGAGGAGAAAGTCCGAACCTACGAGACGGACAACCGCTCCATTGAAGTCGAAGAGATCGCCGACGGGCTCTTCCTGAGGCAGCCGGTCGAGCCTCGGTCGGGAATCCAAAAGATGATCGAGATCACTATGCCCCCTTCGAGGGCGCAGGTCCACGTGGTGCATCGACTCAAAGACCATGGGGTCTGGCCGATTGAGATGGCCGGCTGGGCGCTGAGCGTGATGGAGCAGGGAGGCTTTGCGGTCGTGCCCTTGCCGACGCGCTACCACCCCGACTACCTCCTTCCTAACCGGAGTCTCACCCTCTGGCCGTATACCGACCTGCGTGACGAGCGGCTGCTGCTCGGCAAAGACTTCGTGCTCATGCGACAACTCGAAGGCCGGAATCCCTGCAAGCTCGGGATCCTCTCCGACGAGGAGTGGGCCGCCTACTACCTGAAACCCTGCCTCTTCGTAAAGCGCTTTTCTTTCGCTGTCGAACGGCGCTACCCGGATTTTGATTCTTCGGTAGAGGCCTACACGAACGGCGACATGCTGGAGTTGGAAACGCTCAGTCCTCTGCAAGTTATCCCGCCCGGGAGCGAGCTCGTCCACGAGGAACGCTGGGAGTTGTACGACAACGTGGATCTCGATTTCACCGAAGAGTCGGTGCGGGCGGTGGTGTTGCCGCTGGTAAGGTGAAGATAAGCTGACGGCTGACAGCTGTCAGCCTCCGGCTAAGTATCCGGCATAAGTATGAGAATCACCTTGGAGCGCTTCCGCGAGCTGGTGGCTGAAGCACTGGACGAGTTTCCGGCTGAATTCGGGCAATATCTCGACAACGTCGAGGTGGTTGTCGAAGAATTGCCGTCGCCGGAGATCCAGCGCCAGTTCCAGCGCTCACCGCGCGACCTCCTTCTCGGCCTGTATCACGGAGTCCCTCTAACAGACCGTTCGGTCCTGGGCATGCAGATGCCCGACCTCATTTACCTCTACAAACGCAATATCGAAGCCGTTTGCAGAAGCGAAGCCGAGATTCGGCGGCAGATTCGGGCTACTATCCTCCACGAAATAGGTCACCATTTCGGCATGGACGAAGACCAGTTGAGGGGCATCTGAAGCAGGGGAATTCTCTCGGTCTTCTGACCTTGATACTCTTGATCTGGAAGAGCATCCTAAAAAGAACAGAAGTCAGGAGTCAGAAGGCCCGCACGACGAACCATGCAAGAAAGCAAGGAACTGAATCCCCAGGTGGAAGAGCAGGTCAAGCCGAAGAAGCCGAGGCAGAGCAAAGGGCGCGCCGAAAAACAGGTGCCGGACGACCTCTCCCTGTTGCTCGAGGTGCTCCCCCAACGGGTGCGTGACGCCCTGCGCAAAGATCCGGACGTGGAGAATCTGGTCGAGATCGTCATGGATCTCGGCCGGATCGCCGATGCCCGGTTCTTCGGGAAGGATGTTCGGCTGGTCGACATCGAAGTGACTCCCCAAGACCTTGAATTCGTGGTTAAGCGCGTGGGGTCCTTTACGGGAGACAACCGGGCCGGGATTGAGCGGACGCTCCACAGGATAAGCGCGATCCGGAATCGTCGGCAGCAGGTGATTGGCCTTACCTGCCGGGTCGGACGGGCGGTGACCGGCACGGTGGACATCATCCGGGATGTGATTGAGACGGGGAAAAGTATTCTCCTGCTTGGACCTCCGGGCGTTGGGAAGACGACTCTGCTCAGGGAAGCGGCGCGAGTCCTGGCTGACGATTTCAACAAGCGAGTCATTGTCGTCGACACCTCTAATGAGATCGCCGGCGACGGGGATGTGCCGCATCCCGGCATCGGGAGTGCGAGGCGAATGCAGGTGCCGGCGCCCGAGCTTCAGCACCAGGTGATGATCGAAGCGGTCGAGAATCACATGCCTGAAGTCATCGTCATTGATGAAATCGGGACGCTGGCTGAGGCACTGGCCGCGCGCACCATCGCGGAACGCGGCGTCCAACTGGTTGCCACCGCGCACGGCATCAACCTGGATAACCTGCTTTCAAATCCCACTCTGTCGGATCTGGTGGGCGGTGTCCAGGTCGTCACCCTCTCCGATGAGGAAGCCCGGCGGCGCGGGACACGAAAGAGCGTTCTTGAGCGCAAAGCTCCGCCCACCTTCGACATCCTGGTGGAAATCCATGATCGTAACCAGTTGGCGGTGTACCACGATATTTCCCGCGTGGTTGATCGGTTTCTGTCTGGCTCGCCGTTGCGGCCCGAGAACCGGGTTCGGGCTGCCGACGGGAGTTTTCAGATCGAACCGCCTGCGGACCGGCGGCCCGCTCGACGAGCCGATGGGCCGGAGCGGCCGGCCAAGCCGGAGCCGCCCATGGAGCGGGCGGAGGTCGCAGAAGAACAGTCTCAGGGCGAGAAAAGCCGGGAGTCGGGGCGACGGCGCCGATCTGGTGTTACTCGCATCTACCCGATCGGCGTAAGCCGGATCCGGCTGGACAAGTCGATCCGGGAGCTCCGGGTGCCTGCTCGCCTGGCCGATCAGCCGATTCATGCCGACGTGGTCCTGAGCCTGAAGGCCCAAAGAAAGAGGGAGCCCAAGAAGCTTCAAGAAGCGCTCGACGATGGCGTCGACTTCCGGACCATCAAGAGCAACACATCCAGCCAGATCAGGAGTTTTCTGATCGACTATTTCGGTGCAGGCGTCGTGCAGGAAGAGGAATGGAAAGTAACATCGGCCGAGGAGGCCCTGCATGAGGCGGAAGACGCGATTGTCCGCGTGCAGCGCAACGTGGCGCCCGTCGAGCTTTCACCGCAAAACTCTTACGTTCGAAGGCTGCAGCACGAACTGGTGTACAGCCATGGGCTGGCGTCGGAAAGTAAGGGAAAGCCGCCGTACCGGCGAGTGGTAGTGTACCCGGCGTGATTCGGAAAGGACCTCAAAGACCTCAGAGACGTCAAGGACAAAACGCGTGCTTTTCCTTTGGTCCTTGAGGTCCTTTGAGGTCTTTGAGGTCCTTTCTATTGTCTCAGGCTGTTAAAAACGCCGAACACCAGAATCACGACCGCCACAAAGCTCAGGGCCAGCATTACACCGCCGGGCATGATTTTCCCGGTTGATGTAAATCGATAGGCAAAAAAGAGAGCAAGGAAAAGGGCCATTGCTCCGGCGACGTAGGCGGCCGGAATACTCCCCGCCCACATGTAACCGCCTGCCACGAGGACGATAACCCCGCAGACGCCGCCTGCAATAAGGGATGGCAGGCTCTTCGCTTGCAGGTACCCAAAAACCCCACCCGCGAGCACCAGGAAGCCGTAAATCAATGTGGAGATTGCTGCGATCTTCATGAGTGACCCCCGGACTGATCAGCGAACATCGACCGTGATTTAGATTTGGTAAAAGCTACCCAGATGACGTTTCCTGGATTATACTACACGGCCGCCTGCGCTTCTGGAGGAACTGCCCATGTGCCGTGTGGTCTTCCTGCTTTCGGGCCTGCTTTGCGCCGTTGTCCTCGCCTTGCCGCAAAAAGAGCCTGCCCTTCGGGTCGATAACTACTCGATCCTGGTCGATGTCGTCGTCACTGACAAAAGCAACAAGCATGTCACCGATCTGAAGGCCGAGGAATTCCGGATTTTCGAAGATGGGAACCCCCAGGAATTGGACACTTGCCAGCTGGTTTCGCGATCAGCCGGACAAGGGGGAGGGGGCCCCGCGCCGACTGGTTTCGTCCAGGCGGCGCCGCTCGAGGTTCCCGACTCGCCGCGATTGATCATCCTTCTTCTGGACTACGCAACGATCGAGTATCTGAACCAGGGCTACGTGCGCGACGCAGCCGTCCGGTACATCCGGGAGCAGATGGTTCCGGGCGACCTGGTGGCCGTCTTCCAGGTGGGGATGAGTCTTAAGTTTTTGCAGCAGTTTACCGGGAACAAGGAGGAGATTATCCGGGCTCTCGAGCATTCGGACCTGGCCGGGAGTGTCTATGCCCTTGACCAGGAAAACCTGACGGATAGTGCGCAGGGCGCCCAGGACCGCTCGGTGTTGCTCGCCTCATCCATTGACTCAATTGTTTCCAACACTCCGGCTGAGGCTCGGGGTCCGCAGAGCCGGTATATCGAGTTCCTCAACCAATATATGTTGATGGCCCAGAGGCTCGAGGCCCGCTACTATGCGCAGTTGTCCTTCAGCCGCCAGCAACAGAGCCGTCCGATCATCGGCGCCATAGAGACGATTGCGCGCGGGGTCGAGCATATTCCGGGGCGAAAGACGCTGATTATGTTCTCCCAGGGCTTCTCGGTGCCGATGACCCTGGAACGAGCTTTCTTCCGAAGCATTTCTGTGGCAAACCGCAGCAATCTGGCGGTCTATGCCATCGACGGCGGCGGGCTGCAGTACAAGCAGGCGAAAACCGAGTCGGAGTTGTACGACGTGAGCGCGCTGCGTCCGGGCGACAGAAAGCTGGCCTACGCGGGCATTTCTCAATTTGACCGGGCGCGGGAGATCGGAACCGATCAAAAGGACAGCACCCTGCGCTATCTCACGACCTCCACGGGCGGCTTCCTGATCCGGCATACGAACGACTTCCTTTCTGCTCTGAAGAGGATCGACGCCGACGCCCGGAGTCACTACCTGCTCAGTTATCGTCCTCAAGAAAAGAAGTTTGACGGCGAGTTCCGGGCTATCAGGGTGGAGGTGACGCGACCGGGGGTGCAGGTAAGGGCCAGGACCGGATACTGGGCGCTTCCTCCGGCTGCCTCGCTCCTCTCGCCAGACGATTACAAACGCCTGTTGCGGGAAGTCAATAGTGCGGGACCCGGGGATTCGAGATTCCGACTTTCGTCGCATTGTTCACATTTTCTGGACAAGGACGGACACTACGAGGTCCACCTGCTCGTTGATCTGCCCATGAAGGACCTTACGCTGCACGAATCCGAAGACCGGGCCTTTCTTGAGTTGGAGGCCTTCGGGATGGTTCAGACGGACGACGGAACGGTGGTCGCCAGCTTTCGGGGTCCGTCCAAGATCAGCACCACCGCCGCGCGCGCCGCTGAAGTTCGGAATGCCAGGTTCGGGACGACCATGCATCTTGAACCTGGAAGATATTCGATTCTTCTGCTCGTCGGTGATGTGGCCAGTCAGAGGACGGCTGTCGAGCAGCGTAGCCTGTATTTGGCTCCCCCCGACGGGCGACTGGCCGTGAGCAGCGTCTGTCTTGCCCGCGAGGCCTTCCGTACCCCGCCCAGTGTCGCCAGCCCATTCTGCACCGGAGGTTCGGAGATCATCCCATTGTCTGAGCGTCGGTTCACACCCCAGGATCCGCTCATTTGCTTTTTTCGAATTTATCCCAGGAAAGAGGACAGTGACCTCGAATGCCACGTGTCCCTGATGTTCGCCGGCAGAGCCATAAGCCGCAACCCGATCCCGTTGAGGGGCCGGACGGTCGAGCTCGATCCTGTCGCGAACCTTCCCGTCGCCCGTTACTTCAGCCTGGAAAACCTTCCGCCCGGGCCTTACATCCTGCGAGTCGAAGCCAAAGACCCCGCCCGCGGCGAAACCGCGACCGCCCAGACGGGGTTCACGCTGGTGGCGCCCCCGGGTGGCCAGCCGACCGAACCGTAAGCGCCAGGACGACACGGACGCACGCCGGACCAACACGGACGGCTCAGGGCCCCTGTTCGTCCGTGCGCGTCCGGCTCTGGTATTGCGCCCCGCCCTTGCGCTCTATGGCCCTTCGTGCGACGCTTGGGGGAGGATGTCGCGGCCGATTGGTTTGAGGATTATCCGGTGTCTCTTCCTACTCCTCGCGCTGGCCGAACCGGCGGTGGGTCAGCGGGGGGACAGCACGTACTTCATTACGGGAACGGTCGTCGACGAGTCTGACCTGCCGATCAAGCATGCCCGGGTCGTATTGTCGACAACCAGCTACAGCCGGCAGGGCGCTGCTTTGTCAAATGACGAGGGACGATTTGCATTTGAACGGCTGAGCGAAGACAACTACCGCCTGCAGGTGTCCGCATCGGGGTACCGGACGTTCGACGAAAACATAGGCCTCTTCAGTGTGTCCCGAAATCTTCGGATAGTGCTGCATCCTGGAAAGAAGACAGACGAAACACCGCCTGGAGAACCGGTCGTCTCAGCCTCGGCTTTAGCCGTGCCGCCCAAGGCTCGCGACGAGTACCGGAAAGCTCTGATAGCGGAGAAAGAGAACAAGTTCGAGGCGGCGCTCAAGCACGCCGATGAGGCTCTCCGCCTTCACCCGCCCTTTGCCGAGGCTTACGCCGTCAAAGGCTTTCTGCTGCTTCACGAGCAGAAATCAGCGGAAGCCCGAGCTGCTTTTGAAAAGGCGCTCGCAATTGACCCGAGCCTTTCCGATGCCCTGCTCGGCCTCGGTCGAATTTACAATGCCGAGAGCCGTTTTGCCGAAGCGGAACGCGAGCTGTTGAAGGCCCGGTCACGGGATACTCCGGCCTGGCAGATCAACTACGAGCTCGGGCGCGCCTGCATGGGGCTGAAGAAGAACGCCGAGTGTGAGAACTATCTTCGGCAAGCGAGAGCCGCAAGCCCTTCCTACGCTCCAGTCTACTACCTGCTGGCGCAAGTACTCCTGCTTCTCGATCGCCCTTTGGAGGCGGTCCCTGAAATGGAAACCTACCTGAAGCTGGCGCCCGAAGGCCCGACCGCCGACAAAGTCCGAGACCTGCTGAAGCGGATCAAAGAGTGGAACTCAGGAAAGGATGAAGGATGAAGAAAAGGATGAAGGATGAAGCAAAGGATGAAGGATGAAGGATGAAGGAGGAAGGGTGAAAAAAGGAAGATCGAATCTTCATCCTTCATCCTTCATCCTTCTCTTCATCCTTCATCCTTTTTTTGCTACCAGAGGATCTTGAGAGCGAACTGGATTTCACGTGGCTCGCGGATGCGAGTCACTTGTCCGAACGTGTTGTTGTTCTGCTCGAAGCTCAGCAAGGCTCCGGTCGCGGGATCGATCGTCGGGTTAGCAAGGTCGAAGCCCGTGTCAATCAACTGGAACTGAGTATGGTTGAATGAGTTGTACAGCTCGGCCCGGAACTGAAGGGTCGCCCCCTCGTTGTTCCACCAGGGCAGGCCGGCGAAGTTCTTCATGAATGAGAGGTCCCAGTTGTTAACCCCCGGGCCGCGGATCTGCGACCTCGGCGAATTACCCAGTTGGCCGAGGATCTGAGGCGGACGGAACGCGTTGATGTTGAACCAGGCGTCCACTGTCTCCGGACCCTCCGGATCGCCCACCAGGTCGGGCCGGTTGGACTCGGTTCCCGTGAAATTGGCGCAGCAGGTCACAGTTTCCGGCCGTCCGCTGTTTCCGGTGTAGATGACCGACGTTTCCCATCCGCCCAGCGCCGTGCGCACAAACGCGTTCGAGCCGGCCAGTGCGGGAGTTCGGTAGATCAGGTTAGCCGTGAAAATGTGGGGGCGGTCAAAGCTCGCCAGTCCCTTGTCATACGCCATATTGAACGGGTCGGAAACCACGTTCCCGCCGATGTGCCCCAGGCCGTAGGCGGTCGACAGCAGCTTGCTGAACGTATACGAGACCTGGTAGGAAACGTTGTTGGAGAAGCGTTTGACGAAGTACGCCTGGAATGAGTGGTACCAGGAGTCAAAGCTTCGGCTTGCAACCCGAGGGCTGGTGACATCTCCAACCAGAGGGAACAAGGGGCGCAACGGGCCGCCGTCGGTATCTTCGCTGTCATCCAGTTCCAGAATCGCGTATTGGGTCCGCAGCTGGACGGGGATCTGGTTCATGTCGAACCAGCCCGGAATGTGATGGCCCCGATTGGCGACATAGCCTAGTTCTACCTTGGTGTCGCGCCACACTTCCCGCTCGATCGTGAAGTTCCACTGGTAACTGCCCGGAGTCTTGGCATCCAGCGCTTTTCCGGTTTGAGCGACTCCTGCTCCGCCGGTGAAGTCCATCGCTGCAGGGAGGGCATCGAGGAACCGACCGCTCGGCCATTCGATCGTCGTTCTGAACGGAGGATTGATGGTCATCGTCAAAACGTCGCTGATCGCCTCGCGGTTGTAGAACATGCCCGCACCAGCTCGGATGGCCCACTTGCCGCGCCCGGTCGGATCCCAGGCAAAACCGATCCTGGGCGCAAAGTCGGTCCAGGAGTTTCTTACCAGAGAACGGTCATTGACATCCTCAAACCCTGCAGCATCGGGAGTCGTTCCGAACTGCGGGTCGGGGAACAGCATTCCGTTCGTGCTCACTGCGCCGGCTGCTGGATCGTAGAGTTCCAGGACGAAGTTGCCGATCTGGTTTGCATCATCCCAGGGATTGGGCAGGTAAGACCAGCGGAGTCCGTAGTTCAAGGTAAATTTCGGAGACATTCGCCAGGTGTCAGCGAAATAGAGCTCATAGTCTCTCCACCTGACCCGCGAACGGGGGTTCGTGTTGCTTTCCGTCCCGCCGCCCCAGGCGGTGCCCTTGAGCATCAGATCGGCAATTCCGTTCCCGGTCACCTGATCGTCACGACCGAGAGCCTCGGCTGGTCCCCAGCCCGGGCCGGGGGTGCCGCCGGGAATCGCTTCTCCGCCATCAGACCAGAATTGCGGGGAATAGGCGGCCGAGTTGTTGTCGATGTCTTCGTCTTTCTGGTTTGTGCTGAACAGGGCGCCTGCTTTGAAGGAGTGGTCGCCCATGACCCTCGAGAAGTCATCCTTCCATACGAACAGGTCCTGCTGGTTCTGCCAGGGAGGCTGATTCCAGAGGTCGTGGCCCAGCGGATCACCCCAGAAGACCGCGTGGCCCCGATCTTCCGGTCCCGGAAACACCTCGGGGATAGCGGCCGTGACCGCACTATTCTCGGCCTCGCCCGACCCGCGTTCGACCTTGATTTCGTTGCCGGACCAGGAGAAATTCACCTGGTTAACGGTTCCTGAGCCAAAGGTCGACGTCCATTGAGTGGTTAAGCTGTGTCCGGGCTGGTCCCAGTTCGAGTCGACGACCGGGAAAGGATCGTCGCCCCAAAGGCCGCCTTCCACGAAGCTGGGGGCTGGATTCTTCCAGGTATCGAGAGTCATCCGACCCATCACCGAGTGTTTCTCCGTGATGTTCCAGTCTCCACGAATTTGTTCCTGGCGGGTCTTGATCGGCGTCTTAGGCGCTGCGACCCAGTTAAAGCGGTCAAGGTCGGAGGGGTCGAGAGCAACGGTAGGCAGCGGGTAGAGGTTGAGTAAAGCCTGACCCGCCGGGCTCAGACGGTCGGCAGGAATCCGGTTGCCGGGGAACGGCTGACCGGTCAAAGGATCGACTGGATCGGGGTAATCCCGGGTGTTCGGGCCACTGAAGTCACCCTGGCGTTCCAGTTCAGTGGGAACCAAGGCCTGCCTGGGAATTCCACGGCCTTCCCGGCGCCACTCCTGCGACCAGAAGAAGAACGCCCGGTCCCTCACGATGGGGCCGCCGATCGTGTAACCGAAGTTGTTGTAGACCAGGGCCTGCTTATCCTGACCGGCCCTGTTGAGGAAGAAGTTACTCGCGTTGAGCGCGCTGTTGCGATGGAACTCGTACACACTGCCGTGGAACTCGTTGGTTCCGCTCTTTGTGACGACGTTGACCTGAGCACCGGAAGAAGCGGCCATGTCCGCTGTGTAGCTGTTGCGCTGGATTTTGAACTCCGCGATCGAATCGACGGAGGGATAGGTCAGAATCGTACGCCCCGAGCCGATATCCACGTTGTTGGTACCGTCGACGAGCCACATGTTCGCGTTCGAGGGACTGCCGCTGAAGGAGATGTCGACGCCGGCGAAAAGACCAGTAAAACGGACATTGGCGTCTTGAGCCGCTGAAGCCCCCGGGACCAGGAGACTCAGCTGGACAAAACTGCGTCCGTTCAGCGGCAGTTCGGTTACCTGCTCGCCGGAGATCAGGTTGCCGACTTCACCGCTTCGCAACTCGACTTGGGCCGACGACGCGCCTTCCACCGTGATCTGCTCATCGACGGATCCGACCTCAAGAGTAAGGTCAACGACCCGGTTGGACCGGATATCGACCTTGAAGGCATGCGAGGTTGTCGTCTTGAACCCAGGCATCGTCACCGAGATGGTGTAGTTGCCGGTAGGAATATTGGGGACCGTGTAAAACCCGCTGTCATCCGAGACGACGGTTCGCTTGGCGTCGGTGTCCACATTATTGACAACGACCTCGGCGCCCGGAATCACGGCTCCAGTCGGGTCTTTCACTACGCCGCTGATCGTGCCCGTTGTCATTCCCGCCCCTCCCTGGGCGAAAACCAACGGCGACGAGCACAGGGCCAGCGTGACCGCAAAAACAAGCAAGCGCTTCATAAACCTTCCTTTCTTGGTTGAAAGGCATCGACTTGCCTGAGATGTAAACAGAGGGACCGGTTTATATATAGAAAGCAAGATCGCTTCCAGAAGGAGACACGGAAGGCGGGAAGAGGCTAAGAACCGAGGTGAGAAAGGGATACCGGGAGCTGCCGGCGGTGCGACAACCGGGGCGGCCGTCCCCCTGGCTTCAAGTTATTGGATCTTATCCAATTAGGTGAATCGGGCGGGGGACGGCGGCTGGGTAGCTATTGATTCAAAGTACAACGGCGCAGACCCGCAAGCGCAGCGTTTTTTCGCGGGGCGGTCGGATACGAACGTGTACAGCCCCCCAGGTTCGGCAGTGTGTTCGGATCCGACCGCTCCGCGAAAAGCGCCGCGCTTGCGGCTCTATCGGTTGGGTGCCGGACGGGTGGCTGGCCGGAATGTCTTACGCTTCCACCTTCATCACGATCAGCGTCGCATCGTCTTCCGGGATTCCCGATTCCGAGTGCTCCGTGACTTTCTGCACCAGCACTTCGGCGATGTCGGAGGCCGAAGAGGCGTGGCACTGCTCCATAAGCGCGGTCAGGCCGGTCGTCCCGAATTCCTCTCCGTCGGGTCCCGGGGCTTCGCTTACCCCGTCGGTGTATAGAATCAGGAGATCTCCGGGGAGCAGGTGAAAGCGCTCCTCAACGTAGTGGACGTGTTCAAAAGCGCCCAGAAGCAGCCCACCGGTTTTCAGCTCCCTGAAGGTGCCGTCCGCGCGGCGCAGGATCGGGAAGTTGTGGCCGGCGTTTGAATAGGTCAGGACTCTTTCCTTCTCGTCGAAAACGCCGTAGAAAGCGGTCACGAAGCGATTTGAGGCGGTCGTCTCCCAAAGCAGCCGGTTGACCTTCTGGAGAATCGTCGTAATCGCAAAATTGTTTCTGATTTCGGCCAGCAGCGAAGCACGAAACGCGGACATGATTAACCCGGCGGAAATGCCCTTGCTGGACACGTCCCCGATCACGATACCCCACTGGCCTTCCACGATCGGAATGACGTCGTAATAGTCGCCGCTCACGTGCCGCGAAGCGACGTTGCGGGCTGCAATCTGCAACCCGCTTATGCGCGGCATTTCCCCCGGCAGGAAGCGCAGCTGAATTTCGCGCGCGATCCGCAGTTCCTGTTCCAGCTGGGTCTTTTCAATCAGAGACCGATGCAGCCGTGCCTTTTCTATGGCAAAAGCCGCGTGACTGGCGAAGGCCTCCAGCAACTCGAGATCCGCCTGCGCAAAGGCATCCCGCTGGTCACTGATCAGAAGGAACAGGCCGATGATGCGGTCCGTGCTGCGTAAGGGCATCAGGATCTGTGACTCGCCGGTCCGCAGGCAGTAGCGCAGGTCTTCGCAGTCCTCCTGGGAGAGCAGACGCGGGATTGCCCCGAGCTCCAGCCACTCCCTCTGAATCCTGACCGCCTGCTCCTGCAGGTGCTCCTGTTCATTCTCGGTCATGCCGAAGCTGGCCATGTCCCTCTTCTGCTCCTGCGACGCGAAGAGCAGGATGGCAGCCGAGTCGTACGGGATCAGCCCGCGCAGGTGCTGGAGGATGTCCTCCAGGATCTCATCCAGGTTGAGCGTCGCGTTGATGCTGCGCGCTATTTCCCTGAGCCGTGCTTCCTCCTCTTCGCGGCGCTTGGCTTCCATGGAAAGGACGAAGTGGTTTACCGCGACGGCCATGTGCGGCGCGAGTGCCTCGAGGTAGGTAACGTCACTCGAGGAGAACTCCTGGCCGTCGGCACGGTCGATGATCTCAATAGTGCCGATCACACGGGCATCACGGATAAGCGGAGCGACGAGAACCGACGTGCGGGGACGCACGAAATCGAGGGTCTCCGGCAGGGCATGGTAAGGCAGGGGGCCTTCAGACGCCCGGAAGCGGAGGCAGCGCCCGGCGGCGACTGCAAGCCCGCTGAAGCCCTCTCCGATCACGACCGGCGCGCCCTTCAGGATCTCGGGAAAATAGTAAGCCAGGTGTCGTTTCCGAACGTCGATCAGGCTAAAGTGAATTGCGGCTGGTCGAAATTCGTCTTCGAGCAGAATACGCAGCGAGCGAATCAGTGATTCCAGGTCCGGAGCGAGATGGAAGGCCTCCAGGTAGTTGAGAAGTGAGACCTTCTTTCGCCAAAAACTCCGCGTGCGGGACACTCCGGAGCTCTGAGTCAGCTCGTTGCCCATCCGAATAGTCTAAAGGTTGGGGACTGACCTTTCCAGTGGCAGAGCGCAGCCGGCAAGCGCAACTCATAGTAAAATCAGAGGACTAAGGGAGGCGAAGATGTCCGACGAATTGAAATCGGCCTGGGAATTGGCGCTGGAGAAGTTGAACGCTCAGGAAGGCGCCCCGGTCGAGAAACTTTCCGAAGAACAAAGGACGGCAGTCGCCGAGATTCGAAGCCGGTACAAGGCCAAGGTTGCCGAGGCAGAGATCGGGGCCGAGTCGCAGATCAAGCAAGCAGTTCAAAGCGGCAAGTACGATCAGATTGAGCAAATCAAGCAAAGGCTGGTCGACGAACGAAACCGTTTGAACCGAGAGATGGAATCCGAGGTCGAGAAGGCGAAGGCGGGGAAGTAGCCGCTTTTTCTATCCACGAATTACACGAACTGGTGTCAATTCGTGTAATTCGTGTAATTCGTGGATAAAAACCGTACAACTACCACCCACGCCCTGGTTGCTGCTGCGTGACGCAATGAATCGTGCCGAGCCCCCAAACGAGCGGCTCGCAGTGAAGGCCGGCGACGGTTCGGCCGGGGAACACACTTCGCAGAATCTCCAGAGCCTTTTCATCGTTGCGATGACCGAACAGCGGCACCAGTACGGTTCCGTTTGCGATGTAGAAGTTCGCGTAGCTGGCCGGAAGCCGGCCGTCTGACCCCTCAACCGGGCCGGGCATTGGAAGCAGGACGAGATTGAAGGGTTTGCCGGACAAATCGGTCGCGCATTCCAGCCTCCGCAGGTTGTCCTGGAGCACCTTGTAGTTCTCGTCCGCCGGGTCGTCTTCGACTGCCGCAACAATTGTATCGGATCGGACAAATCGGGCGATGTCATCAATGTGTCCGTCGGTGTCGTCCCCGATGATTCCCTCGCCGAGCCAAAGGATCCGGCTTACCCCCAGGTGAGCTCTCAACTGCCCTTCCAGGTCCGCTCTCGACAGATCCGGGTTGCGGTTCGGGTTTAAAAGACACTGCTCCGTCGTCATACAGATTCCCGCCCCGTTAACCTCAATCGATCCGCCCTCCAGGACGATTCCCGGCGTGAAGCGGGGAACGTCGAGCAAAGCGGTGATTTTGAAGGGTACATCTGTGTCTCGCTTGAGCTCCTCGTATTTCCCTCCCCACGCGTTGAAAATCCAGTGATTGAATGCCAGTTGGCGGGTTTCGGCGTTCAAGAGAAAGTTCGGACCGTAATCCCTGATCCAGCTGTCCACCGTGGGGATACGGTGGAACCGAACGTTCGACAGGTGGACTCGAAAGCCCCCCAAACGATTTCGGACATCTTGTTCCGTGGGTCCATCATCGACCAACAGCTCGACTCGCTCCTCGGCCGAAAGCCGGCTGATCATTTCCAGGAAGATGTTCTGGACCAGCGCAACCCGGTCAGGCCAGGTAATCGGATCCTTCGGCCAAGCGAGCCAAGTCGCTTCGTGGGTGCGCCACTCGGCCGGCATGGCGTAACCGAGTTGCGCCGGGGAAGGCTGGGAAGGGTTACTCATGTTTCAGGTCCGGTCCAGAAAACGAACACCGAGGCCGCCGTAGGAGTCGATTCGGCGGTCGCGAAGAAAGGGCCAGTTACGGCGGGGCTGCTCGATTAGCGAAAAGTCACATGACGTGATGAAAATCTCCTCCTTGTCGGCGGAAGCTTCGGCAACTATGCGCCCGAAGGGATCGCAGACAAACGATTGCCCCCAGAAGGTGAGACTACCTTCCCGCCCGACCCTGTTGACCGCCGCGACGAAAACCCCATTGGCCACGGCATGAGCCCTCTGGATGGTCCGCCAAGCCTCCGGCTGAGCCGTTTTCAAATCCCCGCCGGTGTCACCGTCGATCCAGCCGATGGCGGTGGGATAAAAGAGAATGTCGGCGCCGGCCAGGGCGGTCAGCCGGGCGGCTTCCGGGAACCATTGATCCCAGCAGATCAAGACTCCAAGGTTGCCGCGGTCGGTCGCATGAGACTGGAATCCGAGGTCCCCGGGGGTGAAGTAGTACTTCTCGTAGTAAAAAGGATCGTCCGGGATGTGCATCTTCCGGTATCTTCCGGCGAGACCCTTCACAGGGTCGATGATTGCCACCGTGTTGTGGTAAAGACCCCGGGCGCGCTGTTCAAAAAGGGAAGCGATGATAACGATATTGAGCTCTTTGGACAGACACGCGAATGCCTCCGAGGTCGGTCCGGGGATCGGTTCCGCCAGATTGAACGCCTCGGCATCCTCCTTCTGGCAGAAGTACAGACTGCGGAAGAGCTCCTGCAGGCAGACCACTTCGGCTCCGTCCCGTGCGGCCTGCCTGATCTTCTCGGATGCTTTCTGGAAGTTGTGCTCAGGATCGGGGGTGCAGCTCATTTGCACGAGCCCGATTGTCACCGTCTGGCCGCTCACCTGATTTATCCTCCAAGTCCTATTTTCTCAAAAGCTTGCTTCCGACTCGCGCTCCATTTTAACATGTCTACTTAAGTAAGTGGCCTCGCGGCGCGGGGTCTAGAGGAAGACGACGCTAAGATCCACGGCCCGCGAGGGCCGGGGACCGAGGCGATTTCCGGCTTGAAAAAGCGGCCTGCTTCTGTCAATATGGCGACCGCTTCTAGCGGTTTCGAAGTGATGGGGTCAAACAGCAAACTGTTGTCGTGATTGTACATGTTCCCCTGGGCAACCGGGGCCAGTAAAGGTGGATCTTCGTGCGGAAAGTTCCTCTTACCGAATCGCTGAGAATCATCGGGCAGGGCGTAGGAAACTGGTTCGCTGAACGCCCGATAGTTGTCTCGTTTGAAGTGACCGATTCGTGCACCTGTTTCTGCAAGCACTGCGATCACGGCGGGCCTCGGGATATGTCACAGGACCTTAAGCCGGCCGATTACCGGCGATATGTTGAGGCTTTGCGCCCCTGCGTGGTTCAAGTTTCGGGCGGCGAACCGTTGATGAGGAGCGATCTCGAGGAGGTCGTCCGCAACATAAAACTCCCTTCCGGCTTGCCCTACACCATCCTCGTCTCCAACTGGTCGCTCATGACCGAAGAGCGGTACCATGCAATGCGCGAGGCGGGCATCAATCAGTTCTCTGTGAGCCTGGATTTTCCCGACGAGCGGCACGACGATTTCCGTGGTCTCCCCGGGCTGTACGCCCACCTGTCGGAGTTGATGCCGAAGCTCTCGGCGTACGGCAACGACGACATCGTTCTCAATAATTGCATCACCCTCAACAACCTGCCGCATATCAACGAGGTCGCTGACAAAGCCCGCGAATGGGGCGTAAACGTGAGCTACAGCGCGTATTCCGCACGCCGCACCGGGTGTCGGGATTACTTTATCGAAAAACCGGCTGACTTGAACGAACTGGAAAAACAGATCCGCCGAATCATGGAGCGAATGGACCACAGTCATTGGATCGTCAACAGCAAGACGACGCTGGAAGCCACGCTCGAATACTTCAAGCGCCGGGGGACCCCTGGGTGCAAGGCCGGCCTGCGGTTTCTCGTCGTGACCAGCAACGGCTACCTGCAACCTTGCTCGATGCAGTTTCACCGGTTCCCGCTCGAAAAAAGATCCGAGATGGTGGAGAAATTCACGCAGCAGAATAAATGCGACGAATGCTACGTCTCGATCCGGTCGTATCTGGATAAGAGCTTGCCTCGCCTCAGTTACGAGAGCATCTCCGGGCACTTCTCGTTCAAGCCGCGCTCGGCCTTTGAGTCGACAAGTCAAAGCTAAAAAGACCCAAAGACCTCAAGGACCTCAAAGACCACAAGGACCAAAAGGATGGCTTGGCTGTCCTTTTGGTCCTTGTCGTCTTTGAGGTCCTTGAGGTCCTTTCTCGTCACTCCACCGTCAAAGTGAGCTCCGGCGTCAGCACAATCGTCGTCCCTTTCAGCTCTTCCGGCGGCTTGTCGGTCTTCAGGTACAAGAAGCCTTCGAGGCGTTCTCCCGGCTTGATCTGAGCGCTTTTCAGCTGGTATTTCTCGATCGAGGCTTTCAGGCGCTCGACCCTCCCGAGGTCGATCACTCCTCCGCGGCTGCCCCCGAGCGAGACACCCGCGTCAAGCGGGCGGCCATACCCCGGCTCGCCGGGCATCGGCCGGTAGACACCTCCTGGATTGGGAGTGCTCACGTTCGGGACTCTTGCCCCGGACTTGACCATCTTGGGCACGACTTCCGACACGGTGGCGACCGGAACTTCCTTGTTCTTGGGATTCAGCACTCGGATCTTGGCTGTATCAACGTCCAGCGGTTGGCTGCCCTCGTTGACGATCGTCACTGTCGCGACGGTAAAGCCATTTT
>Ga0105092_10000333_pt1 | contig 24047 bp, 21 predicted proteins | sample PPLLak2March2015_FD_87021 | JGI IMG/M metagenome (GOLD analysis project Ga0105092, IMG submission 87021) | Freshwater sediment microbial communities from Prairie Pothole Lake near Jamestown, North Dakota, USA - PPLs Lake P7 Core (1) Depth... | ecosystem: Environmental > Aquatic > Freshwater >... | reverse complement strand
GGGCTGCGGAAGCGGACTTCTGCTTTGGCCGGGTGGACATTTACATCCACACTTTCCGGGGGAACCTCGATAAATACCAAAGCCAGTGGGTAACGCCCCACCATCAACAGGGTGTGGTAGGCTTGCAGCAGAGCGGAGGTCAACGGGGTGTCCGCCACCCAGCGGCCGTTGATAAAGAAAGTGATTTCCCGCCGGTTCGAGCGAGTGATAGAAATGGGGCTGATAAATCCTGAGATGGAGATCTCCTCATCGCGAGACCTGACTTCCAACATCTGGCGAGCAATCTCCACCCCATACAACCCCGCCAGCACTTCTCGCCGGTCTCCGTTGCCGCTGGTCTGCAAAATAGGGCGGCCATCTTCAAAGACTTTGAAGCGCACATCCGGGTAGGCGACTGCGTAGCGGGTTACCAGTCCATCGATCTGCTGGCGTTCGGTTGAATCTTGTTTCAGGAATTTCAAGCGGGCCGGGACATTGTAGAACAAGTCCTCAACCCGCACCACGGTTCCGACCGGGGCGCCTACCCGCTCCAGGGTATTGGCCTTCCCCCCTTCGATCTGCAGCCGGGCGCCGCTGTCTGCGCTTTGGGGTCGAGAGGTGATCATCAGACGCGAGACAGACCCGATGGATGCCAGGGCTTCGCCGCGGAACCCCAGGGTTGAGATCTTGAATAAATCCTCAGCAAAGGTCAATTTACTGGTGGCATGGCGTGCCACCGCTAAAGGGAGTTCTTCCGCCGGGATACCGTAACCATCGTCTGCGACTTCCATTAAACGACGCCCGGCACCCTCGATCAGAATCGAAACCTGATGGGCGCCCGCGTCCAGGGCATTTTCAAGCAGTTCCTTGACCACTGAGGCCGGACGTTCGACGACTTCGCCGGCAGCAATTTGTGACGCGACCTCGTCGGCCAGCAATCGGATCGGCATTCAGATGATCTCCCTGCCAATTATACCGTACAAAACTGTTTGTTCCCCTCTAAGCCGGCGTTCCACCTTTGTCAACCCCGTGTATTTCAAGTATACTCTGCATATGCCATTGAAGACGATCTACATAGATGTTGACGACACCCTTTATTCCCCTTCAACCGGTATCTGGGACTTGATTGGCGATCGAATGGATCTTTACATCCATGACCGTCTCAACCTGGATTGGGCTATCATTCCTCAACTGCGTAGGAAGCTGTTCGAAACCTATGGGACGACCATGCGGGGTCTTCAGCTGACCTATGCCATTGATACCGAAGATTTTCTATCCTTTGTCCACGATGTCCCGGTGGAAGACAAATTGGAGCCAGATCCCGTACTTAAAACAGTATTATCTGCCCTTCCGTACCGAAAAATCATCCTTACAAATGCCGATCAAAACCACGCCCGCCGCGTCCTCCGATGTTTGGCTGTGGAGGACTGCTTCGAGGATATTGTGGATATCCACAAAATTGCTCCTGCGTGTAAACCCCAACCAGAAGCTTACTTAAAAGCATTATCAATAACAGGGGAAAACGATCCCGCTTGCTGCGCTTTTGTTGATGATTCCCCGCGTAATCTTCAGACCGCCCACGAACTTGGCTTTCTCACCATCCTGGTTGGCAGCGAGCTGGCTCACCCATCCGCCAATTTTTCCATCCCTCGCCTGGTTGATCTCCCAACCGTACTTTCCAGGGTAAATGGATCACAGAATCTGGCCCAGCAGGGTGAGTGGAAAAAACCGTTGGAATAACAGGTTTCATCATTCTTTAATCCAATTGTGGTAACCTGAAATCTTCAGGTTGCCGGGAGTTATGGCTGCCAATATAATCAGGGTATCCCAGAGTGGCCCTGAACGTCCGAGAGTAGCTATCGAGAAATACAGGAGTTGCTATGCGATCGAATATCGTTAAGATCATCATCGCTGTTGTGATGGTGTGCGTTTTAATGGCCGGCGCCTTTTCTGGTGGTGTCCTGGTTGGCTGGATTGTTCCAGATCGAGTGAAAGCCCTGGCTTCTGCTCCTACTCTCGCGCCGATGATGCCAGGTAACCCGTCTGAAGACCCATCACCAGAAGCCAGCCCAACCCCAACGCTTCCGGAACAAAATCTAGAGAAAAATAACAACAACGGACCCCAAGCCGATACTCCAGGCGATGTACAGGCCCTCTTTGAACCTTTTTGGGAAGCCTGGCAAATTGTCCACAACCAGTACGTGGACCAACCGGTGGACGATACGGTCTTGATGCGAGGGGCCATCCGGGGTATGCTGGGGGCTCTCGGAGACGCGCATACCTCATTTATGGATCCAGACCAATATACCCAGGCGAATATCGATATGGGCGGAGAGTACGAAGGGATCGGCGCGTGGGTTGATCCGACCGGCGATTATCTCAGTATTATCACGCCTATGCCTGACTCTCCGGCCGAAAATGCCGGTTTAAAACCCGGGGATCGGATTATCGCCGTGGATGGGGATGATATGACCGGGATCGATGGTAACCTGGTGATCCAAAGGGTCATGGGACCCGCAGGAAGCAAGGTTATTTTGACGATCCAGCGGGAAGGGCAGGAAGAGCCTTTTGACGTTGAACTGATCCGCCAAAAGATCGTTATTCCAAATACTGAAAGCCGCATGCTCGAAGGGAATATCGCCTACGTACGGTTGTACACATTCGGAGATAAGTCCACGGCAGACCTCCGTAAAGCCCTGAAAGATGTCATGGCCCAAAACCCCAAAGGGCTGATCTTTGACCTGCGCAATAACGGGGGTGGTTATCTGATCACGGCCATTGAGGTCGCATCGGAATTTGTTGGCGAAGGCACCGTCATGTACGAGGAATATGGGGATGGAAAACGCGATACCTACGAAGCCATTCCCGGGGGCCTGGCTACTCGGATCCCTCTGGTAGTCCTGGTCAATCAAGGGACTGCTTCCGCGTCGGAGATTGTGGCCGGCGCTATCCAGGATTATGGCCGGGGGCAGCTGGTAGGTGAAACGACCTTTGGGAAAGGGTCGGTTCAAAACTGGCTCGAGTTGAAAGACGATCAAGGAGCCGTACGGGTCACTATCGCACGCTGGCTGACCCCCAAAGAACGGCAGATCCATGAGATCGGTCTGAAACCGGATGTCGAGGTGATCATTAGCGATGAAGATATCCAGAACGAACGGGACCCACAGCTCGAGAAGGCGATTGAGATTCTAAATAAATAATTACGTTACGAACCGGAAAAACTGTTCCTATCACCGATCGAAGAGGAGACCAGAATCTGGTGCTCGAAGTAACGCTTGGCAAGAGTAACACGCCGTAAACTACGCGAAGGACCAGGACGCAGCTCCCATGCGAAAATTCATCATTGCCCTTGCTCTGCTGCTGGGAATTTTGTTCATCATTACCCGATTCACCGAAGTCCAGACCATTGCCAACACTTTTCGCAGGGGAGATTGGCGTTTTTTGCTATTAGCGGTGGTCGTTCAAATTGCCTGGCTTGTGAATATGGCATCCTCTTTCCGAGCGATTTATCAAGCCATGGGTATGGAAGAAAACCGGGGGCATTTACTGCGTCTGGCTGCCGCCGCAAATTTCTTGAGCGTGGTTGCTCCGGCAGGGGGCATGAGCGGGATCGCCGTATTTATCGCGGACGCCCGGCGGCGGAACTACTCTCCGGCGCGGGCTGCTGTGGCAGGTGCCCTGTACATATTGTTCGATTACGCCGGCTTCCTATGTGTCCTGACGCTCGGGCTGTTGGTGCTCATCCGCCGGAATAATTTACATTGGCCGGAAATCATGGCATCCATCATCTTGTTGAGCATTGCGTTAGCCCTGGCAACCCTGCTCTATCTGGCAACACACTCTGCACGACAGCTTGGCCGCGTTTTGGCCTGGATTGCCCGTTTCGTCAACTACGCACTCAGACCATTACTCCAACGCGAATACCTGTCTGAGATGCGGGCGCAAACCTTTGCCCACGATGCCGCGGATGGAGTGCGCGTGCTACGCGGTCATCCGGATAACCTGATGCTCCCCTTTGCCCTTGCATTGAGCAGTAAGGCGCTGCTGATCTCAGTCCTGTTCCTGGTTTTCCTGGCATTTAAAGTTCCTTTCTCAGTGGGCACCCTGATCGCAGGGTTCAGCATGGCGTATCTCTTCCTGATCGTCTCGCCCACACCTTCCGGGATAGGCGTGGTGGAAGGAGTCCTTACTCTTTCGCTGACTACGCTGTACGTTCCTCTGGATGCCGCCACGGTAGTAACGATGGCATATCGTGGGATTACATTCTGGCTGCCCCTGCTGTTTGGGATGTTCTCATTTCGCTCGCTGGGGAAGTTTGATACGATCAACCAGGCTGAAATTAATTGACATTTTTATCACGACCGAGTATAATCTTCTTTCGTCTGAAAACATAACTTGGGAGAGTAACGCTATGGAATCGAGCGTTGTTACGGTCAATGACCGTACCAGTGAAATTAAACCGAAGATGCACTTTACAGGTACAGTGGCTAAGACTACGCTGGCCTTTGCCGTTGTTGATATCGGGATTGGCACCCCGGCAGTAATCCACATTTCCCAGCTCGCCCCAGCGCCAGGAGGACAGCCCGTCAAGCGGGTTGAAGATGTTCTCCAGGTTGGGCAGCAGGTGGAAGTTTGGGTTCGCAAGGTAAAAGAAGGCCGCATTGAGCTGACCATGACCAAGCCGCTCGATCTTGAATGGCGTGATCTAAAAAAAGGGATGGTGGTCAAAGGCCAGGTCACAAAGCTGGAGAAGTTCGGGGCGTTTGTGGAAATTGGGGCTGAACGCCCGGGTCTTGTGCATATCTCGGAAATGGCGCATGGATATGTACGCACCCCTTCCGATATGGTCAAAGAGGGGGATGAGGTTGAAGTCCAGGTTTTGGATGTCAACCGGCGCAAAAAACAAATCAAACTCAGCATGAAGGCTTTGCAGGAAGAGCCCGTCAAAGAAGAAGAGCCCGCCAGGCTAATCGAAACGGCCCAGAAGGATAAATCCTCCACCCGCCGCAAGAAATCCAGACGGTCGGAAGATCGCGGTGAAGAGCATGGTGATGGTTCAATCACCTTTAGCGACAGCTCAGCTACCACCGAAGCTGATCCGACTGCCATGGAAATTGCCATGCGCGAAGCAATGGAAAAGGCCAAAGAGCGAAAGAGTCAATCCGAAAAAGGCAAGCGCAATAAAGCCGTTTCGCGCGAGCAAGAGGATATCCTCTCCCGGACCCTGGAACAGAAGGTGCGCACTTCCTGATCTCTGACGACCACAAACTGAAATGGAAAATAAACCCAACCATGATCAGAAGGGTTTATTTTTTTTAATTTATCATCCATTGATTTACTTCTCTTTCTATTGCCTTTATGGTAAACTTTTTTAGTTGGGTTTTCGTACAACTGGCCTGGCAAACCGAATGAAAGATCAATCCAGATTTCGAGCCGCCAGGTTTTTTTATTGATTGATCGATAGGAAATGCGAATTAATCCATACCGCATAGCAACCATACAGTTCATTGGCCACCTGTTGGGGAGGCGCCGGTAATCGGCCCTCCCCACTTCTTTGGTTGTATGAGGAACGGTTTTCACGGAGGGTAAAATGGCAACCAAATATTTATTCTTTACCGGCGGTGTTGTGAGCTCTGTAGGAAAGGGAGTAACAGCCGCCGCAATCGGCCGTTTATTGAAGGAACGTGGTTTTCAGGTAGCTGTCCAGAAACTGGACCCGTATATAAATGTCGACCCTGGCACCATGAGCCCATACCAGCATGGTGAAGTTTTCGTTCTGGACGATGGCGCGGAAACAGATCTGGACCTGGGGCATTATGAGCGTTTCATTGATATCCGCTTGAGCCGGGTGTGCAATGTAACCACGGGCCAGGTTTATGCGGAAGTAATCGGAAAAGAACGCCGGGGCGATTATTTGGGCGGCACCATTCAGGTGATCCCGCATATCACCAATGAAATCAAACGGAGGATCGCGGCAGTATCCAAATCTACCGGGGCAGAAATCGTTCTGGTCGAGGTGGGTGGTACGGTTGGCGATATCGAGAGTTTGCCTTTCCTCGAAGCGATACGCCAGGTACGTTTTGACATCGGCCGCGAGAACTCAGCCTATATCCACGTTACCTGGCTGCCGTATATCGGAGCAACCGGAGAGCTTAAGACCAAGCCCACTCAGCATTCCGTGCGTGAATTACGCTCGATCGGGATCACTCCAGATATGATCGTCGCCCGCTCGGACTACCCGGTTGACGATTCCATCCGTGAAAAGATTGCGCTGTTTTGCGATGTAGAGAAACGCGCTGTTGTTCCGATGGTGACCGCACCCATCCTTTATGAGGTTCCCCTTCTGCTGGAAGAGGCCGGTGTCGCAGATTATTTACTGCAACGCCTGGGTCTCCAACCGCGTTCCAGACCGGATTGGACGGATTGGGAGCGCATGGTCGATGAAGTGCGCCGGCCAAAACAAAAACTGCGCATCGCCCTGGTTGGCAAATATGTCGAGCTTCATGATGCTTATATGAGCGTGCGGGAAGCGTTGAAACACTCCGCTATTCACCTGGGTGTGGAACTGGACATCCAATGGGTCCATTCCGCGGAGCTAGAAAAAGGACGCGGCTGGGATATCCTGGAGACCGTGGATGGGATGGTCGTCCCTGGTGGGTTTGGCAGCCGAGGAATTGAGGGGAAAATCGAAGCAGCGCGTTATGCACGGACCCACAAACTGCCTTTTCTGGGCCTCTGCCTGGGGATGCAGTTGATGGTGGTTGAGTTTGCCCGGCATATTCTAAAAGATGAGGAGGCAAACTCGACCGAGTTCGACCGCTCTACCCGCCACCCGGTGATCGATCTGATGCCCGAACAGCGAGATATTTCCGACATGGGCGGCACGATGCGATTGGGTCTTTATCCATGCGAGCTCCAACCCGGAACAATGGCTGCCGATGCTTACGGAATACCAGTCGTCGAGGAGCGGCACCGCCATCGCTTCGAATTCAATAACGCCTACCGGCAAATTTTTGAGAAAAATGGGATGCGCTTTTCGGGGATCTCACCCGACAAACGCCTGGTGGAGATCGCGGAGCTGAGCGACCATCCATTTATGGTTGGCACACAATTCCATCCCGAATTCCTATCACGTCCGAACCGGCCTCATCCCCTATTCTTTGCTTTCCTGAAAGCAGTATGCCAACACGCCGGTTTACAAAAATCTGCCAATCCACTGATTGTGACCGCCGAATAAGCGGTGATAAACCGGAAGGCGACCCTATATCGAATCAAAAAACAGGGTTATACTTGTGAAAGCCTGTACAAATTCATCAGACCTGGGATGAAGCAGCCGGATGAGCTGTCCTTCCCGATCGGTATTTGACATCAAAATCACTATTTCAACTTGAGGTGACCTATGGATACAATCATTGAATCAATCAGTGCATTACAAGTTCTCGACTCACGCGGCAATCCGACCGTGGAAGTCGAGGTTATCCTGGCGGACGGCAGTTGGGGTAGGGCAGCCGTTCCTTCCGGTGCATCTACCGGTGTCCACGAAGCCCTCGAACTGCGCGACGGTGACAAATCGACGTACCTCGGAAAAGGGGTACTCAAAGCTGTTGAGAATGTCAATACTTCGATCGCCGATACCCTGATCGGTTGGGAAGCCACTGAACAGAAGGCCATTGATATGGCTTTATTAGAGCTGGATGGCACTCCCAATAAATCCAGCCTGGGCGCCAACGCTATGCTGGGGACCAGCCTGGCAGTCGCCAAGGCTGCCGCGAATGGTCTGGGTTTGCCCCTCTACCGCTACCTGGGTGGGGTATACGCGCACGTACTGCCCGTCCCGATGATGAACATATTAAACGGCGGCGCTCATACCGCGTGGCAATCTACCGATGCTCAGGAGTTTATGGTGATGCCGCTGGGAGCTCCTTCTTTTAGCGAAGGCCTGCGCTGGGGAGCCGAAATCTACCATCAGTTGAAAAGTGTCCTCAAGAGCCGAGGCTATGCCACCCTGGTTGGGGATGAAGGTGGTTATGCCCCTGCCTTGAAAGCAAATGTGGAAGCGGTTGAGGTGATCCTGGAAGCTATCGAAAAGGCCGGGTATAAGGCCGGTGAACAGGTCGCCATCGCCCTGGATCCAGCCGCCTCCGAGTTCTACGATGAACAAACCAAGAAATATAATCTGCGCAAAGAAGGCAAAATTTTGACCAGCGAAGAGATGGTTGCTTTCTGGAAATCCTGGGTGGATCAGTATCCTATCGTTTCCATCGAAGATGGGCTGGCGCAGGATGATTGGGACGGCTGGAAATTAATGGTTCAAGAGTTGGGCGACCGCCTACAGATCGTTGGTGATGACCTGCTCGTCACCAACCCCGAACGTGTACGCCGGGCTATCCACGAGAAGGCCGCCAATGCTTTACTGGTGAAGCTCAACCAGATCGGTACGTTGACTGAGACCATCGAAGCCGTTGAAACCTGTCATCGTGCGGGTTGGCGGGCAGTGACCTCTCATCGTTCGGGTGAGACCGAAGATGCGACTATTGCGGATCTCTCGGTCGCCCTTAATATGGGTCAAATTAAAACCGGCGCCCCGGCTCGCTCAGACCGGGTTGCCAAATACAACCAGCTGCTGCGTATCGAAGCTGAACTAGGCGAGACGGCCACCTATGCCGGTTGGGATATTCTCAAACGAGCTTAATTTTCTGATCAGGCACAATAACAACAACGGGCCGCGGAATGCGGCCCGTTGTTGTTTTCAATGCTGACTGCCCGCATCCCTACCCGTACAAGTGGGATAATCCCTGAATGTAAAAATATTATAAAGTGGGTGACTTTTTGGTTAATAAGTAGGGGAATCCCTACCTGAGTTCTAGGAACATTCCTTATTGTTCGTATCAAAGGGGGCAAGTATGCTTAATTTCAAGGAGATAACATCAAGTTTACCAACCTTACCGTTCTTTGAGTGGGTCGCAAGGGAAAAATCCGAATGTCCCGGAAAATTGGGATAAATAATGGAATTCAGCGAAAAAAATTTTTAAAAGGAGAGTGAGCATGGCTAAAACAATTGTCGCATTATATGATAATGTAGATCATGCGCAGAAGGCTGTTCGAGACCTGGTGGATACGGGCATTGACCGCGATAACATCAGCTTGATGGCCAACAACGCGCCAGGCACGATGGGGGACGTGAGTTCAACACCCGCAGTTGGTGAAACCAGCGGAGCTGCAGAAGGAGCCGGGGTTGGCGCCGGGATCGGGGCTGCCCTGGGTGGGATCGGTGGTTTATTGGTTGGTCTTGGCGCCCTGGTAATCCCAGGGATCGGCCCAGTCGTTGCTGCCGGACCCCTGGCGGCTGCACTGGGTGGTGTAGCAGGTGCAGGCGCAGGTGCAATTGCAGGTGGAGCTACCGGTGGTTTGCTGGGTGCTCTGACTGACATGGGGGTAAATGACGAGCAGGCCGGCTATTATGCCGAAGGTATCCGCCGCGGTGGAACACTGCTTACCGTCCGGACGGATGACATGTTGGCGTCGCGCGCGGTGGATGTAATGAACCGTCACAACCCCATCGATGTAAAACAACGTGCGGCACAATGGCGAGATACTGGTTGGAGTGGTTTTGATGTCAATGCCGGGCCGTTCGCAGGCAGCAACCTGGGGACTACGACGATGACACCCGAACGAGATGTCACAGGTCCAGGTTTTAAGGATAAGGATGAAACGATCTACGGCACCACGATGGGTGAGAAAGAAACCATATTGGAGCCTGACGATAGTGAGTCCATTTACGGGACTACTAGAGCACCCGATGATTTACAAACCGGATTTACCGGAAGCCGTACCTTCGATACCTATGAAAACGACTTCCGCACCCACTTCGATAGTTTCTATTCTACTCGGGGCTATACCTACAACCAATATATGCCGGCCTATCATTATGGCTATGATGTAGCCACAAATGAGCGGTACCGCGACAGAGATTGGGATGAAATCATGGTAGATGTCCGCCGGGATTGGGAAAGCCGGTATCCGGATAATGCATGGGAAGATTTCAAGGATGCTATCCGGCATGCCTGGGATAATGTCAGAAACACCTTTCGATAGATAGTTGAAATCCTCTTGGAGAGCAGGGAACCCCCCCCTGCTCTCCAAGATTTTGTCAATGGAATAAAGCCATTCGGGTGGATAAAAATGGCTTCGGACCAAAATCCAGCGGAAGTAATCTAATTCTTAACCAGGGAGGAAGTGATGCAGAAACCATTTTGCAAAATGACATTACAAGACCTGCTCGATTACATCGCAGAGATGGAAGAGATAAAAATAAAAGCCGAGAAACACGACAAGGCTTCCGACCCAGCCGAACCTGTTGAGAATCCATCAGGGTGGTTATCTCAAGAAAAGATCGCTGCGTTTCTGGGGATTGATCTACACATTTTAAACGAATACATGCAAGATGGTTCCAGCGATCTTTCCAGCCCGGAGCAACTGCCTTTTTATCGTTTTACGGATATCAAACTATAACTCATCGCATGGGCAAGCTCGGATGGCGATTTGAAGACCAGCGGCCAGGTCACGTTTACAGACCTGGGGAATGGTGAAACCCAGATTACCGTGCTCATGCAGTATATCCCTCCGGGGGGAGCGGCCGGTGATATTGCTGGTAAACTGTTCAGTAATCCGGAGAAACGGTTGGAAGAAGATTTACAAAATTTTAAATCTTATTTAGAGGAAATGCCCGAACGTACTCCATTACAACAAGATCCAAAACAAAAATAAAACCTATTCACACCCCTTAATCCGGTCCGCGTACTTGAAAAGGTTATTCAACCAGCAGGTCGCGGACCGTATTCCATATTTGATCGAACATGGCTGGAGTAAGCCGACCGGTCTGGGTATTCTGGCGGCTGGGGTGGTATGAAGTGACCAACCAGGGAGAGCCCTGGCCTAGAGAGTGGATTTTACCGTGGACAAAATCTATCCGAGATCGTTGTAAATTTTCCATCGGTAAGGCAGCCAGAAGACCATCCAGAGCAATTTTCCCCAAAGCTACAAATCCTGACAAATTCTTGAAGTTCGCAATCTCATCTACAAGGAATGGGCGGCAGTTCTCGATCTCATCCCGCAAGGGTTTATTATCCGGAGGTACGCAGCGACAGACCGCGGTAATGTAAAGTTCTTTCAATTCCAGCCCATCCCCGATATGGGTCGACACGGGCTGGTTTGCAAAACCCGCCCGGCAGAGCGCGCCAAAGAGAAAAGCCCCCGAATCATCGCCGGTAAAAACTCGCCCGGTCCGGTTTGCTCCGTGCGCCCCTGGGGCGAGACCGACCACCAAAACCCGAGCCTCCGGGTCGCCAAACCCGGTGATAGGTTTTCCCCAATACTCCCAATCCCGGTAAGCGCGGCGTTTCTGAATCGCCACCTGCTCTCTCCACGCAACCAGCCGCGGGCATATCCGACAGTGGATAATTCTATCAACCAGGGTATCGCTCATCTTGGATGGGTCCCTCAGGCTACTGGATCAACATCGCGTCACCAAAGGAATAGAACCGGTAACCTTCGTGGATTGCCGTCTGGTAAGCTGCCAGGATGCGTTCGCGCCCTGTAAATGCGCTGACGAGCATCAACAAGGTAGAGCGAGGGAGATGGAAATTGGTAATCATGGCATCTACCGCAAGGAACCGGTATCCTGGCAAAATAAACAGGTTTGTCGGACCGCTAAACGGGCCAACGCGTTCGCCGTTCCGCGCAAAACGAGCTGCCGTTTCCAGCGTGCGGACGCTGGTCGTTCCAACGGCCACCACCCTGCCACCCGCTGCCTGGGTCTGGTTGACAAGCGCGGCAGATTCTGAAGAAACCTCACACCACTCGGTATGGATCTTGTGCTCCAGTGGGTTCTCTTCGTTGACTGGGGCAAAGGTATCCAGCCCGACGTGCAGGGTCACATAGGCCAGGCGGATCCCCTTTTCCTGAAGCCGGGTCAGCAGCTCAGGGGTAAAATGCAGTCCAGCTGTTGGCGCTGCCGCGGAACCGGCATTACGCGCATAAACGGTCTGGTATCGTTCGGGGTCGGTGAGCGGGACATGGATATACGGAGGCAGGGGAACATGACCGACCTGTTCCAAAGTTCTCTCCAGAGGTTCGGAGAAACGCACCAGGCGGCGCGCACCGTCTAGAACCCCAACCACCTGGCCGCCTGGTCCCTGGTCGATTTGAACGCTCCTGCCCAGGTTCAAGCCTTTCCCCCCCACCAGGGCTTCCCAGGTGCATTCATCGATCTGTTTCAGGAGAAGCAGCTCAACCTTTCCGCCGCCGGGGAGCTTCCGCGCGAAGATGCGGGCCGGGATGACGCGAGTTTGATTGAGCACAAGCAGGTCGCCCGGCCTGAGGTAGCTGTCGACCTTCATAAAGATCGTATGTTCCGCAGCCCCTGTCTCCCGATCGAGGACCAGCAGCCGTGAGGCGTGCCGCGGCTCCACCGGGGTTTGCGCGATCCGCTCGGGGGGGAGCTCATAATCGAAATCAGAGGTTTTCAAATCAACCTTGGCTGCTGATCTTGGGGCTGGCTGTTGTATGGCAGCCCCAGGTGCTGATATGCGCGCGCAGTCGCCACCCTACCCTGCGGAGTCCGGTCCAAGAAGCCGAGCTGGAGCAGATAGGGTTCGACCACATCCATGATCGTATCCGGCTCTTCACTGATGGATGCCGCGATGGTATTCAGCCCTACCGGGCCGCCGCTGTATTTATCGATAATCGTACTCAACACGCGCCGGTCAACCTCATCTAACCCTAAAGGATCGACGCTGAGCAGGTTCAGTGCCTCAGCCGCTACCGGCTGGGAGATAACCCCATCCGCGCGCACCTGGGCAAAATCGCGCACCCGGCGCAGCAAACGCAGCGCAACCCTCGGCGTCCCCCGTGCCCGCCGGGCAATCTCATCAATCCCACTGTCATCAGCCGGGATATTGAGCAGCCCGGCTCCCCGCCTGACGATCTGGCAGATAGCGGGCAGATCGTAAAAATCCAGACGGTAGACCGCCCCAAAGCGCGCCCGCAGCGGCGCGGTAACCAGCGCCAGGCGCGTGGTCGCTCCGATGACGGTAAACCGCGGGAGCTTCAAGCGGATCGAGCGGGCAGATGGTCCCTTCCCGATCATAATATCCAACGCGAAATCTTCCATCGCCGGATATAAGACTTCTTCCACCGCGCGGCCCAAACGGTGGATCTCGTCGATAAAGAAGATATCGCCCGCCCGCAGGTTGGTCAGGTTTGCCGCCAGGTCTCCGGCCCGCTCGATCGCCGGACCAGAGGTAATCTTAATATTGACCCCCATCTCATTAGCCAGGACATGCGCCAGGGTGGTCTTTCCCAGCCCGGGAGGGCCGTAAAATAAGACATGATCTAATGGCTCACCGCGCCGTCGCGCCGCGGCGATCAAGATCGACAGGTTTTCTTTGACCTGGTCCTGTCCGATCAGGTCTTTCAGACTGTGCGGGCGGAGAGCCTGATCCAATCGATCGTCTGGCTTCTGCTCGGGGTTTATTAACCGGTTTGGTTGCTCGCTCATGGTTCCGATTATACTCTTTTCCTAATCACCCGTCTTCTAGAGAAACAGATATAATGGGTAAAATCCCATCCCCCAGGAGATGAAACATGGATCTGGAAAACGTTTATGCTTCACACCATCCGCTTGTGGCGCATAAATTGGCGCGCTTGCGCTCTAAAAAGACGGAACCCAAAAAATTTCGCGAACTGGTCCAGGAATTGGGCGCCTTATTAGCCTATGAGGCAACTGCCGACCTGGCGACTACACCGATCATGGTAGAAACCCCGCTTGCTTTAGCGGATGGCGCAGAACTGCGTGAGAAGATCGGCCTGGTCCCCATCCTGCGCGCCGGGCTAGGTATGGTTGAAGGGGTATGGAACCTGATGCCTTCTTCAGAAGTCTGGCATATCGGGCTGTACCGCGATGAAAAAACCCTCAAACCCGTACAATATTACAATAAGCTGCCCGTCGAGCCAACCGTATCCGTCTGTTTGATCCTGGATCCTATGCTGGCCACGGGCGGGTCGGCGGTGGCAACTGTCGATGTCTTAAAGAAGTGGGGCGTTAAAAAGATCAAGTTCGTCGGGCTGATCGGCGCGCCAGAGGGCATCAAACTCCTTCACGATCGTCACCCCGATGTTCCCATCCACCTGGCGGCTATCGACCACCATCTCAACGAGCATGGGTATATCATCCCTGGGCTGGGTGATGCGGGTGACCGGCAGTTTGGGACGGGCTAAAACTAAATCGAACCGGTATGGTAGAATTTGTCGGGTTACAAATTTAATATTTAGGAGGAGATTGAATGGCTAAAGCGATAAGGCTTTCGAGCCTGATTTTAACCATCGCTGCCCTTTCATTGACCGCCTGTAATTTCCCGACACCTACCGCGGCTGTCTCAACCCCCGTCTCGCCAGTGGAACCCACCCAATCCCTGGAAATAACCCAACCGGCAGTTCCTACCTCTCCCCCGGTCGTGCCAACCACCCTTGCTTCGCCCGTCACCGGTGGGGCGACGAACGACTGCCTGACCGGCGCCTGGGAGATCGTGGACTTTCAGCAGCTCGTTACATCCCTGCTGCCTGACGAAATTGTGCGGCAAGGAGTGATTGAGTTCGGGGAAACACGGGGAACTTTCCAATACGAATTTGCACAGGACGGTAAGGTAACCGCTACTGCTGGGAATTTTGATGTCGATGCAACCATCGACACATCTGTGCTCACGCTTGATTTGGTAGTCACCCTGAATGGGCAGGCAACCGGCAACTATGCCATAAGTGGGGAAACACTGACCCTATCAAACCCCCAGAATGAGGGCCTTACTCTCAGCGCGACAGTGGGTGGAGCTCCCATCTTACAAAATACACCGGTCACCAGTGGAGTCTGGTTTGGTGTGGAAACCGGAAGCTCATCTCAACTGCAATTCCAATGCAGCCTGGATCAACTATCCTTAAGTTTCACCCCGGATCCTGGCTCCAACGAAACGACAACCATCCAATTACAACGAGTGGGCCAATAGAAGGGAAAGGGGGAGAAATCACAGGAGGGTGGCGGGGCCAATGGCCCCGCCACCCTCCTGTAGGACCTTTTTGTTGGGCCATGCCTGGCCTTATACGACCCGGTAACCTGTGATCCGGGATAGCAGGACCCGTAAAATCCAAAAAGGGAACAAAAGAAATAGATGGATCACCAGGCTGATAGCAAACAAAACGGATAAGACCCGCAGAGTCTGGTTTACGGTAGGTCCCAATGTGGCGAACAGCCAGGTGCCTGCTCCAGCCAATAAAACCAGGCTCAATAGCAAGGCAACAATTAATAACACAGGCAGCCAGGCGCGACGGTCGGATGCGGATGGGAACATGGTGCTGGACACCGCGAAGACCAGGTAAAACCAGATCCAGAAATCCGCTAACGAGGGCAGCTCCGCCAGCCTGGACCAGAACAACTGCATCTGCCCGGTGCGAACGGCATCTACGGTCTGGAAGAGGTCCATCCGCAAAAGACCCACATACGCAATAAAGATCATCCCGGATACCAGGGGAGCAAGACCGATCAGCGCATCGCGACCGATATCGGTTTTGGCTACCTCGACATACCCCATCTGGAGTTTGCCATTCGCTAGGGGACGCGGAAGAAGTGAAAAGCGCCCGGTGCGGACGCGCAGGATTTTCGCCACAATGAAATGGCTGGCCTCATGCAGCAGCACACCCGGAAGGAAGAGCAGGGAGAACACCGAAAGGGTCACATCTGCCCGCCGGGTCGTTAATAGCAGCACTTTCTGCAGTTCGCGGTGCAGCGTGCGCTGGCACACGAGGAGCGGCCCCAACATTAGCAGGAGCCACCCCAGCCCGTCCATCCCGCTCAATGTCATCCCGCTGCGGCTTGTACGATCTTGATAAATTCATTGGGTTTCAGGCTGGCTCCGCCAACCAATGCGCCATCGATATCCGGGCGGGCAAAGAACTCGGCTGCATTCGCCCCGGTTACCGACCCACCGTATAAAACCCGCACGCTCTGCGCGATCACAGGCCCAAATAGTGCGGAGAGCGCCGGGCGGATCATATCGGCAACCACCGCATTCGCCCCTTCGGAGGTAGCCGCTCTTCCCGTTCCGATTGCCCAAACAGGTTCGTAGGCGATTACCAGCTGCAAACCGTCATTGGCAGTCAGATCCTTCAATCCTTCGCGGATCTGGCGGGTTACAACCTCGTACGTCCGGCTGGCTTCATTCTCCGCAAGCGTTTCCCCAACACACACGATGGGGATCAGGTGATTGGCCAGGGCAGCTTTCAGTTTGCGGTTGACAGTTTCATCAGTTTCGCCAAAATACGTACGCCGCTCGGAATGGCCCAAAATGACATATTTACACAGCTCCGCAACCATCGAGGGAGCCACTTCTCCCGTATAGGCTCCGGAAGCCTCCCAGTGCATGTTTTGAGCGCCCAGGCCGATATCAGTCCCCACCAGCATGGCCGATACCGCCATCAAGCTGGTGAACGATGGGCAGAGAACTTTTTCAACCCCGGAAATATTTTTGATTTCCGGGACCAGGTTCACCACAAGCTGGCGGGCCTGTTCGATAGTATTGTTCATTTTCCAGTTTCCGGCAACAAACGGAGTACGCATTGTTCATCCCTCTTTTATCTAATGATTTACTTCTGAGCGTCGTCCAACTGACGATCTGCATTCAGCCAGACCCGCTCAAGCATAGTCTGATCGTTTTGAATTGGGAAATTTCTCCCATTATAAGCCAGTCCTGACCAAACCGGCAACCAATGCCGCGGTTATCAGGTTATTCTCGATAATTATTCAAGGAGAATAGTTACAAAACAATGATTGCCAGCATGCTTAGGAAACCGGCGCTGATTGTTTTCCGGATCTGGCAGCCAACTTTCGCATTCGCTGCTGCTGCCAGCTTTGAACGAAGCTCATTCCTGAAACAAACAAGAAGCCTATGGCATACAGGAGCAGTCCCGGCACAATGGCCCTGCCCTCCGGAGTGGGCAGGAGGATAACTGTGGAATAGATCGCGTAACCTGCCAGGACCAATTCACCCCAAACCACTCCACTGCGCGGAAGCGCATACTTGCTCTCTTTCCAGCTACCCCCCCGGCCTTGAATGGCAAATTTAGGTGTCCGGTGAAAAACACCGCCCTTCCGATACAGGCCGGAGAGGACTGCCAGCCCGATGTTTAGAGAAATTCCAATCCCCAGAATGGTCAACAATGGCAAACGAACCAGCCGGTCGCGCAGGTGCGGCAGATGGCTGGTCCGGCCAATGCTGTATAAGAGAGGCGGGCCAATACTTGCTAAAATCGTCCAGGGGAATAATTTCAAGGATGAGCTAGCCCACAAGGCAACCGGCAGGGTCAATAATAGTATGAGCAGCATAATGAAAAACGGCATATACATAGATAGATGCATCAAGCCGGCCAGGCGGATATACAAGGGGTGTTTTGAAAACAGGATTTCCCTTCCCAGCTTTCTCAAGGTCTGGACGCTGCCCTTCGCCCAGCGAGACTGTTGTGCCTTGAAGGCATCAATTTGCGCGGGCAGTTCTCCGGGCACGACAATCTCGGGCAAATATTTGATCCGCCAACCCTTGAGTTGGGCCCGGTAGCTCAGGTCTAGATCCTCTGTAAGGGTATCCCACGACCAACCCCCAGCTGCCTTAATGCACTCCCGCCGCCAGATCCCCCCTGATCCATTGAACCCCATAAACAGGTTGGATGCAAAACGAGCTCCCTGCTCTACCACAAAATGGGCATCCAGACCTAATGTCTGGGCTTTCGTCAGCAGGTTATACCGTGAGTTCAAATGTCCCCAGCGTGTCTGCAGGCACCCGATACGCGGGTCATCGAATTCGGCGATAACCGTTTTCAACCAGGAAGGCGGTGGCACAAAATCGGCGTCAAAGATGGCCAGAAATTCTCCACTGGCGGATTTCAAACCCTCCTGTAGGGCGCCTGCCTTATAGCCCAAGCGGACATTCCTATGCAGCAGCGTGATGTCAAACCCCTGGGAGCGATACCGTTCTACCAGGCTGCGGGCAATCTCCGTGGTTTCATCGGTCGAATCATCCAACACCTGGATTTGGAAACGATCTCTGGGATAAACCTGGTGTGTCACTGCGTTCAACAGCCGCTCGATGATGATACTTTCGTTATACAGCGGGAGTTGGATGGTGACTTTGGGCCAATCCTGGTCTTCACTCAACCTGGTTCGGTTCCGTATCCCGCGTTTCTTTGATAAAAGATAGAGCAGAGCCAGGAACAGGCTGTTGAACCCATAGATTGATAAAATTATGACACACGCGGCATACAATATTTTCAGGACAGTTAAAAACCCTGTCCAGACAACTTCACTCATTCTTACCACCCAATTTTTATTCCTGATTTTTTGCTATTGGACGCGTCTTCAATCCCATCTATACGTCCATACCAGACCCTGGGCAAACATCCTGCCCTCCTGGCTTCAGCAGGCTGGAGAGATCTGGAAGCAGGCGCCGGAGGCAATCTCCTGAAGAGAATATAATTGTACCATTAATATCAACATTCGCTTATTTCCCCCCACACCTTCGGTAAAAGAAAATCGGGATTGAAGCGCTTACTTCTTCAATCCCGATCCTGTGTGACCTGCCGATCACTTACTTATCTTGCAAAGCCGCTACACCGGGCAATACCAATCCTTCCAGCATTTCCAGAGAAGCGCCTCCACCCGTAGATATATGGGTGATCTTGTCCGCCAGCCCAGATTGCTGGACTGCTGCGACCGATTCGCCGCCGCCTACGATTGTGACCGCGCTGCTCTCCGCCAGGGCTTTGGCAATCCCGAAAGTGCCTGTGGCAAAGCGGGGAAACTCGAAAACGCCCATCGGACCGTTCCAAACCACAGTTCCTGAACCCCTGATGACTTTGGAATAGGCCGATACGGTTTCCGGACCGATATCCAGAATACGCCAGCCATCGGGGACCGGACCCATTGGGACGATTTTGGACTGGGCATCCGCATCGAATTTATCCGCGATAACCACATCGACGGGCAGGCGCAGCTTCGTTCTACCATCCGCGACCAGCTGTCGAGCAGTCTCCAGGGCCTCATCTTCGACCAGTGAGTCGCCTACCGGATAACCCTGCGCTTTGAAGAACGTATTGGCCATCCCACCACCGATCAAAATCTGATCTGCCTTGCTCAACAAGTTGCGGATTACGCCGATCTTGTCACTGATCTTAGCGCCGCCCAGGATGGCAACGAACGGCCGTTTCGGGTCTGCGATCGCCTGTCCCAGGTATCTGATCTCCTTTTCCAGGAGGAAACCGGCCACAGCCGGCAGATGGCGGGCGATGCCTTCAGTAGAGGCATGGGCGCGATGGGCTGACCCAAAAGCGTCATTGACGTATATCTCCGCCAGGCTGGCCAGTTTGCTCGCCATCTCGGGGTTGTTCTTCTCTTCTTCCGGATGGAAGCGAGTATTCTCGAGCAGCAGGATCTCACCGGGTTTCAGAGCAGCGGCAGCCTGTTCTGCCTCCGGTCCGATACAATCGTTGGCGAATTTAACAGGCTTGCCGAGCAGTTTAGCCAGGTGTTCGGCAACCGGTTTGAGCGAGTACTTGGGATCCGGGCCGCCTTTTGGCCTTCCCAGGTGTGATGCCAGGATTACCGCGGCGCCATTGTTCAGCAAGTGCTCAATGGTTGGCAGAGCCGCCCGGATGCGAGTATCGTCCCCTACCTGTCCGTCTTTCAAGGGAACATTAAAATCGACCCGCACGAAAACCTTCTTGCCTTTTACATCGATGTCGGTAACCGTTTTTTTATTGAACATGATTGGATCCTCCCAACAAGATAAGGGTGGTCCTGATTTCGCTTAGAGCGACTTTGCCATCTTGGCAGCCAGGTCGGCGGTGCGGCAAGAATAACCCCACTCGTTGTCGTACCAGGCGATTACTTTCACCATCGTTTCGCTCATAACCATCGTGGACATGGCATCGATGATCCCGGAATGGGCATCACCTTTAAAGTCCATAGAAACAAGCGGTTCTTCGGTATAACCCAGGATGCCCTTCATCGGTCCATCCGCGCAGGCTTTGAAGGCAGCATTCAGCTCGGCTACACTGGTCGGTTTTTCCACGGTCGCCACGAAGTCGACGATAGAGACGGTGGGTGTAGGAACCCGCAGTGAAAAGCCGTCGAACTTGCCCTTGAGATCGGGGATCACCAGAGCCAGGGCTTTGGCAGCGCCCGTTGTGGTGGGGATGATATTCAAAGCCGCTGCGCGCGCCCGGCGAAGATCCTTATGAGCCAGATCCAGGATGCGCTGGTCGTTGGTATATGAATGGATGGTAGTCATCATTCCGCGCTGGATCGTGCACAAATCGTGAACCACTTTGGCAGCCGGAGCCAGGCAGTTCGTAGTGCAGGAAGCATTGGAAACCACGTGGTGAACAGCCGGATCGTACTTCTCATCGTTAACGCCCAACACGATGGTAATGTCCTCATTCTTGGCGGGGGCGGAAATAATCACTTTTTTCGCACCGCCCTTTTCAATATGGATGCGGGCGCCGGGTTTATTTTTAGCGGGATCGCCCTTCGCATCGGTGAATACACCGGTCGATTCGATCACGATATCCACACCCAGGTCTTTCCAGGGCAGATTGCCCGGGTCTTTTTCAGCAAAGACACGGATTCGATCCCCATCGACGACCAGATCATTCTCAACAACTTCTACTGTGCCGGAATAGATCCCGTAGTTGGAGTCGTATTTGAAAAGGTGGGCATTGGTTTTGCTATCGAACAGATCATTGACAGCCACAACCTCAAGGGTGCCCTTGTATTGTTCTTTCAGTGCTTTTAGGACCTGGCGGCCGATACGGCCAAATCCATTGATCCCGATACGAGTAGTCATAAAAAACCTCCTGGAGACTTAATGAAAATTTTCTCAATTTTACCATGCAAGACATGGCAAACTCAGATCGATTCTATATATGTTTAGACATCTCTTATCCTGCCAGGGGACCTGTACGCTCGAAAAACAGATCGATCACCGTCTGAGCCAGCCGGATCGAGTCATGCCAGGTGAGATGGTCCCGGTCAAGCAAGTCCGCCTGGTAAACCTGGTAGCGCTGGTCCAGGTCGGGTTCGATTGTAACAAAATTAACCCCCTCCGGAAGAATTCCTTCACAGAGCTGGTTAGCAATCACCAGGTCAAACAGGTGTTCTCCTAGATAATGTTCGAGGGTGCGCACGTGATCGCCGCAGGTGAATCCATCCGTCTCACCCGGTTGGGTGGTGACATTGCATACGTAGAATTTTTGCGCCCGGCTGCGGCGTAGTGCTTCTGCCAGATCAGGTACCAGCAAGTTTGGCAAAATGCTGGTAAACAGGCTGCCCGGGCCTACGACAATCAAATCTGCGGAAAGGATCGCCTGGATGGTGGGTGGAAATGCGGACGGGTTGTTTGGCTCCAACCAGATGCGGCGCACCTGACCGGCGGCTTTGGGGATCAGGCTCTCGCCTTTGACCAATACCCCTTGAGACGCGCTGGGAAGTTGAACATCCGCGACGAGACGCACATCGTGGAGTGTGGAAGGGAGCACCCGTCCCTGCACCGCTAAAACCCGGCCCGATTCTGCCACCGCTTCCTCGAAGCTGCCGGTAATATCGGTGAGCGCGGTGATGAAAAGGTTCCCCAGGGTATGACCGTTCAACCCCGCTCCGCTCCCAAAGCGGTATTGGAATACCTGAGTGAGCAGCGCCTCATCATTCGAAAGAGCAGCCAGACAATTACGGATGTCCCCCGGAGGTAATATGCCAATATTCCGGCGCAGCTCGCCAGAAGAGCCGCCGTCGTCCGCGACGGTGACGATGGCTGTAATATTATGCGAATAGGCCTTCAAACCGCGGAGTAATGCAGACAGCCCCGTCCCTCCACCGATTGCAACAATCCGGGGACCGCGCTCTTTACGCCGGTAAGCCGAAACGGTGTCCAACACAGGCAGGCCACCTGGACGGGTGAACGGTTTTAAAAGGGCCCGATTGAGCCCCCAGGTAGCATATAGGATCAGCCCTACACCCGCGCTGCCAAAAATGAGCACCCGCAATGGACGGGCCAGGAAACGCAAAGATGCTGTGGAAAGGTAAGGCAGCCACCAGGTTTCTGGCGCGGACCGGTACACATCCAGCAGCAGTAAAGCCAGGCCAACACCAATCAAAGTGATGCCCGCCAGTAACAATACCAACCAGCGTTTTACCCCTAAACCCGGTGTCAGCCAACGTATCGTTCTTCGGAAACGGGTCCAAAAATGTGAAGCCCACCTGTCCAACATACGGCCCATAAGGATTGATCATAGCAGTGATTCTTTCTATCGTCAACGCCTGGACAAATAGATCACCCGGTCTCAAAAATCAGTCTGGATCATGCTATAATTCCGGCCATGAGCACAACCATTGCTGTCGATGTCGGCGGAACACAGTTGCGCGTTGCGCTATACGAGGGGGATGAGGGAATCCCATACCAACAAGCCCGAATTCCTACCCGAAGCAGCCGGGGAGCTGCTATCGATCGCTTGATCGAGCTTATCGCCAGTCTTTGGCCTGCCGGGAGACAGGTGAAAGCGATTGGTATTGCTGCCCCTGGTCCTGTAAACCACAAAGCGGGCATTATCTATGCCGCCCCCAATATTCCGGGGTGGATCAGGCTCCCGCTTCGCACCATCCTGCAGGAGCGCTTTGGCGTCCCTGTGTTTGTAGGAAATGACGCCAACCTGGCTTTGCTTGGGGAATGGCGTTTTGGGGCCGGTCAGGGGCATCACAATCTGCTCTACATGACCATCAGCACCGGGATTGGCGGCGGAGTGATCAGTGACGACCGTCTGATTCTGGGGGAGTCGGGATTGGCAACGGAAGTTGGTCACGTGACCATTCTCCCGGATGGACCTTTATGCGGTTGCGGGAAACGCGGCCATCTTGAAGCGCTGGCATCCGGTACGGCAATCGCTAATTATGTAACCGCAGAACTTTCCAAAGGCCGGCATTCCAGTTTATCTGACCAACCGGCCCTTACCGCCAAAGATATCAGTAAGGCTGCGCGAGCCGGAGACCCATTAGCCCTCGAGGCATTTGCGCGCGCCGGAAAATTCCTGGGGCTGGGAATTACCAATTACCTGCATATTTTTAATCCCTCAATCGTCATTCTTGGAGGGGGTGTTTCGCAAAGTCTGTCCATGTTCCGCGAAACCATGGATCGCACGATCCGCGAATCGGTCATGTCTCCGGAGTTTATTCATAACCTGACCATCACCACTGCCGCGCTCGGGGATGGCGCCGGGCTGTTGGGCGCATTTACCCTGGCTCGCTCGCCAGAAGAAGAAATGATATAATTAATATTAATAATAGTGCAGTAAGTTATCTCTGCTCTCATCTTTACCACTGCCTGGTAAGTTACAGCCTTAAAATTGCCTGGATAGATGCCCTTTTTCCCAAAAGGGCCTTCTGCATCTTACCATTCGAGTCAATCAGGTTTGATCCGATTCTATATGCATAAGGAGGATTTCTATGGAACCGTTGAAGTTACCAGGGCCTCTGGCTCAAGCGATCGTCGATCGCGATCATGCTGTGATTTCCCCATCCTATCCACGTGGCTATCCATTTGTTATGGATCATGGGAAGGGGACCGAAGTCTGGGATGTAGATGGTAATCGGTTTTTAGACTTCGCCGCCGGGATTGCAGTCGTCTCAACCGGGCACAGTCACCCGAAAGTTGTCCAGGCAATCAAAGATCAGGCAGAAAAGTTCATTCATATATCTTCGGATTTCTACCACTCAAAATGGGTGGAACTGGGGGAAAAGCTAAACGAAATCGCTCCGTTCGAGGAGCAGGCCATTTCTTTTATGACCAATTCAGGAACCGAGAGCATTGAAGCCGCCATCAAGCTGGCTCGTTACAGCACTGGTAGAAGCCAGTTCATCGGTTTCTTAGGAGGGTTCCACGGCCGGACAATGGGGGCAGTCACATTTACCGCCAGCAAATCTTCCT
>Ga0105092_10000332_pt1 | contig 24054 bp, 29 predicted proteins | sample PPLLak2March2015_FD_87021 | JGI IMG/M metagenome (GOLD analysis project Ga0105092, IMG submission 87021) | Freshwater sediment microbial communities from Prairie Pothole Lake near Jamestown, North Dakota, USA - PPLs Lake P7 Core (1) Depth... | ecosystem: Environmental > Aquatic > Freshwater >... | reverse complement strand
GCGAGGACCGGTGATGGCTGACTCCTTCGAGGGACCCGTCCGCGTCTTAGGCGGCGACGGCATCCTTCTCACGACCGGGTCGGCCAACCTCGTCATCGACGATGAGATGGGGGGCTGGAAGGGTACGCTGGAGACACTCCGGGGAACGGCGGTCGCAGGCAAGGCCCTGGTCGTGGAGCTGGAGATCCCGGGCAACGGGCGGGGTCGCGCTCAGCTCACCCCCACCGGGGTGAACGGCGATCGGGCCGTCTCCGAGGTGGTCAGCCTCGGCCCCCCCTTCTTCTAACACTTGTTTTGGCGCGGCGCCAGAATGGTTGGTGATGGGGGCCGCCGCCGATTGTGAGGCCATACGGGTCGGGTTTCTCGGCCAGCCGATCAATGCCCTGACCACGCTCGGTTTCGTCCTGGCGGGGATCATCGTCATCGTTCGGCGCCGGGACGGCCGCTGGGTGGGAATCGGTTTGATCGCCACCGGGATCGGGTCCTTCCTCTTCCACGGCCCAATGCCACCGGGCAATGAGTGGGCCCATGACGTGACCCTGGCCTGGTTGGTGACCATGGTGGCCGGATGGGGATCCCGGTGGGAGCGCTTCACCCATATCCCCGCCTTGGCGGTCATCGGCCTCTTCTTCGCCGTGCTCCCGGTCATCGCCGACCCGTTCGCCGTCGTGATGACCGTTGTTGCCATGATCTCGATTCTTCGCCGCGATCGCACCCCGGCAACGGTCGCACCCCTGTTGCTTCTGGCGGCGGCAGCGGTGTTCGGCCGTCTCGGTGCCACCGGCGGGCCACTTTGCGACCCGGAATCCCTCTTCCAGCCGCATGCTGTCTGGCACCTGGGCTCGGCCATCGCGGTGGCCTGGTGGGCGCTGGGCTCGGCGACGTCGGGTCAACTGCCCCGGGGCAGTCGGTAACCCATTCCCCGGACGGTTTCGATCGCGTCGTCGCCCAGCTTCTTTCGCAGGGCGCGCACGTAAACCTCCACCACGTTGGAGCCGGGGTCGAAGTCGTAGCCCCAGACCTGGGAGAGCAGCTGTTCCCTGGACAGGACTTGATCCGGGTGGCGCATGAAGGTCTCGAGCATTCCGAACTCTCGGGCGGTGAGCTCCACCTCGGTGCCGCCCACCGTCGCTCTGCGAGTGCGCACGTCGAGGCTGACGCCGCCCACCTCCAGAACGGCCAGATCGTCACCGGGATGGGTCTTGAGACGGGTACGGATGCGGGCCAGCAACTCATCGAACCGGAACGGCTTCGTCACATAGTCGTCGGCGCCGGTCTCGAACCCGGCGACTGTCGCGTCCGGACGAGCCGTGAGGATGATGACGGGGATCCGCTCCCCGCGGCGGCGAATATCCGCCAATGCCTCGAGGCCGTCCAGATCGGGGAGGCCCAGATCGAGGATGACCAGGTCGAAGTCACGGTCGCGGGCGATCGAGGCCACCATCCGGCCGCTGTCGACGGTCATCGTGGTGTACCCGTGGGCCCGCAAACCCTTCTCCAGGAAGGACGCGATCCTCGGCTCGTCCTCGGCAATCAGGATCCGGGCCATACAGACGTCCTTTCGGTCAAGTCGAGCTGCCCGGTGTCTTCACCGGGACGGAAGGTCGTCACCGCGATCTTGGTCGGCGCCTCGGACGGTGGGGTCCCCGGCAGGACGATCGTGAAGGTGGCGCCCTGTCCCGGTGTGCTGACCAGTTCCACCCGCCCGCCATGGGCGGTCGCGATGGTGCGAACGATGGCCAGGCCCAAGCCGGCGCCATCGGACCTTCGCCGGGAATGGCCTCGGGCGAAGCGATCGAAGATGCGCTCCTGCTCTGCCACGGCGATGCCTGCCCCGGTGTCACGGACCCAGAGACGAACCCCGCCGTCGCCCCAGGCGCTGCCGAGCCCGACCTCGGCTCCGGGCACGGTGTGCTCGACTGCGTTGCGGGCGAGATTGAGCATCGCTTGGGTCACGCGCTGTGGATCGGCGTGGATGACCCCTTCGGCACAGGCGTCAAGCAGCCAGGCCCGCGGCCCCAGCGTGCGTCCCTTGGCCAGTAGCTCAGTGGTCAGATCGGCCAACTCCACGGGTTCGATGCGAATGAAGTCCGGCTGCTCAGCCTTGGCCAGCACCAGCAGGTCGTCGACGATGCGCGCCATCCGGCTCAACTCGTCGGACACCAGCGCCAGGGTCTCCTGGCGCTCCTCCGAGTCCTCACCTAACAGGTCCAGATGGCCGCGAACGATGGTGATCGGAGTCCGCAATTCATGCCCGGCGTCGTCGATGAACCTACGCTGGGCGGTGAAGGACTCCTCGAGCCGGTCCAGCATCTCGTTGAAGGTCCGGGCCAACCTGGAGATCTCATCGTCGCCCTGGACCGGGATCCGCCGGGTCAGGTCGCTGTCGCTGATCGCCTCGGCGGTGTCGGTGAGCTCCTGAACCGGTCGGAGCAGCCTCCCCGCGACGAACCAGGCAATCAGGATCACGAACGAGAGAACCAGAGCGCTGACCACGGCCTCTACCCGAATCGCGGAATCGATCTCGTCTCGTTCGCCTTGGGTGAAGTTGGCGACGACGAACACGCCACGGGTCGTCCCGTCATAGACCAGTGGGACAGCGAGGTATTGCACCGGGCCCACGCGCGTCGAGAGCTCCCCCCATTGTCCCTCGACCAGGGCCCCCCACTGTGTGGCAAGTTCGGGGATGGCGTCGAGACGCAGCGGAGCGGGGGTAGTCCGGTATGCCCCGCCGTCGACGAAGGCGATGTATACCTCCCCCTCCTCGGGGACATTGCGCCGCAGGAATGTGTCGAAGATGGCCTGCACGTCACTGCCAAATGGCTGACCGGTCAGCGGGTCGTTACCCCCGGCCAGGTCCTGTAGCTCTTCCCGCTCTTGCTCCAGAGATGCGGCAACGTCCTGGTCCAGGCCCCGGAGCAGCACAGCCCGCTGGAGCAGGAGCCCGCCGATGCCGGCGGCCACCATCAGGGCCGCCATCGAGCCCAGCACCCTGAGCCGGAAGCTGGGACGGATGCGCAGCCGCTCAGTCATCGTCACCACCATCATCGTCGTCGTCATCGCCGCCGTCATCGTCGTCGTCCCCGCCGCCATCATCGTCATCGTTGCCGTCGTCATCGCCGGCCGGTGGCGGTGGTGGCGGCGGAGGCGGCGGAGCGGTAGTGGGGACAGGCTGCTCAGTGGTGGGTGTTGCCGGCGGGCCCAGGGTGGGGGGAGGCACGAGGTCGGCGCCCGGACTGGTGGTCGTCGTAGTTGTGCTCTCAGGTGGCTCCTCGCTCGGAGCCGGATCGATGAGCACGATTGGATCAACCGACGGGGGCGGGGGCCCGGACAGGGCGGCAACCACGGCATAGCCGACGACCAGCCCGATCAATGCGGCACCGAATATCGCGAGCAATCGCCCGGCCCGGTTCATGGCAGTCAGAATGGCCGGCCTGGAGGATGGCGAGATGAAGCCAGGATGAGAGTCCTCTCATCCTGATCGAGCCGGGCCGGCAGAGATGAAAGCCATTTCATCTCGACTTCATCTCCCTCCAATCCAGGTCGGTGACATTGGGGCGCATGACCAGCTCTTCCCAGCCGCCGGCAACTCTCCCCCAACCCGAGGAGGAGGCGTGGGCCCCTGAACTGCGCCTCCTTCTCGGCCCCGACGCCGCCGGATTGCTGGCTGCCGTTGCCGAGACCGCGGGCGGGACCCTGGGCTCTTGGCGGCCCCGCCAGGTGTCTCATCAGCCGAACCGGTCCACAGTCGTGCAATACCGCGCCGGAATGCGCTGGGCGAACGGTGACACGACTTCGGAGACCTTTGTCGCCGCCACCGGCGACCGTGTGCCCGCACAGGGTGCCGCCATCTTCGACGACGGCTCGACCCGGGTAGCGGTGTGGCGATGGCCCCAGGATCCCTACTTGCCCGGCCTGGCCGACGCTCTCGACCCGGGAAAGGTCGGATCGCTGCTCGACGATCTGGGGATCGACGGCGGCGCCATCGGGCTCCGCACTCGCGCTTATCGACCCGGCCGCCGAGCGGTGGTCGAAGCCACCGGGCGGCGGGGCCGTCTGTTCCTCAAGGTGGTTCGCCCAGAACAGATCCAGGCTCTGCACGACCGCCACCGCTCGCTCGCTCAAACTCTCCCAGTTCCGAAGAGTCTTGGCTGGAGCGACGGCGGGGTGCTGGTGTTGACCGCCCTGCCTGGCGACACGCTCCGGGCAGCCCTGCGCTCCAGCCGGCACCCGGCACCGGCGCCCGAGGCCATCGTCTCCCTGCTCGACCGGCTCCCCGCCGCGCTGTCCGAGGGGCCTCCACGTCGTGACCTCCTCTCATCTGCTCGTCACCACGGCGAGATCATCGCCGCCACCGTGCCCGAGGCCACCGACCGGCTGGAGGCCGTGCTCGACGCCCTGGCCATTGGTGAAGATGACGACCCGGACCCGATGACAGCAGCACACGGAGACCTCTACGAGGCACAGCTGCTCGTGGACCGCGGCCGCGTCACGGGTCTCCTCGACATCGACACCGCCGGCGCCGGACTCAGGGTCGATGATCTCGCCAACTTCTGCGCTCACCTATCGGTCCTCGCACAGATGTCGGACCGGCCGAGACAGATCAGGCGCTTCGGCGCCGCTCTTCTTGCCCAGGCGGAGCGTCATCATCCCCCGACAGTGCTCCGCCGGCGCATTGCCGCCGCCGTTGTCGGCCTCGCCACAGGCCCATTCCGCGTGATGGAGGCCGGTTGGGGGAACAACACCATCCGTCGGCTCGACCTCGCAGCCGAATGGCTCGCCGGAGCCGACCGGTGATGAAGGAACTCTCAGGTGGACATCGTCGTCGGTTCATGTGGCTCCCCGACGATGGCATCGACAGCGAAGCCCCCCAGGAAGGAGGAGCATCATGGAACTCAATCGCTGGAAACTGATCGCCGGAGGTGCCGCACTCATAGGTGTCGCCACCGGAGGCATCAACGCTGCAACTGCCGATGATGGGTTGGAGCTGAATGACAGCCAAGGTCAGATCGTCCTGGTCGAGACCACCACCACGACCGCTTCGGACACCACCCTGGTCGACGATTCACCGGAGTCGGCCGACTCGCCGAACGAGAGCGTCGAGGAATCGGCTGACTCCCCGTTCGACAGCCCCGACGACCCGGGCTGGGTCGACCCCTCCCCCGAATCGGCCGACTCACCCAACGAGAGCGTCGAGGAATCGGCCGACTCTCCCACCGACAGCCCCGACGACCCGGGCTTCATCGCCCCCGCTCCCGCCCCGGCGCCCACCCCAGCGCCACCCCCGCCCCCATCAGCCGGCGGATCGGCGGACTCCGGCAACTCGCCGGACAGCCCCGACAGCGGCGACAGCTGAGACGAGGGACTCCCGGACGGGTAGGGCGGTGGCCATCGGGCCGCCGCCCTAATCGCGCTCCTCTCTAGAGTCGCCAACCGGTCGAACAGGAGGTCGTGCTGATCCAGGAGTTCAAGGATTTCATCAATCGAGGGAACCTCATCGATATCGCCGTCGCCTTCGTCATGGGCATCGCCTTCGCCGCAGTGATCACAAGTCTCACCAACGATGTCATCAACCCGATCATCGCCAAGATCTTCGATGTTCAGGACCTGGCCGAATGGATCGTCTGGGACATCCGGATCGGCGCGTTTGTGGCTGCGATCATCAACTTCCTCATCGTTGCCCTGGTCATGTTCTTCGTGGTCAAGGCCTACAACAGGATGAGGAGAGCCGACGAACCCGACGACGACCCCTCGGAAGACACCTTGCTGCTCAGGGAGATTCGGGACGGGATCAACAAGGCCGGTTAGGCAACCCACACTCTTGCCTGGTTGATTTCCAGGCGATGCCGGGTATTATGCAAAGCATGGTACCCAAGAGTACCGGACAGAGCCGAAGTACCGGCCAGGATCGTTCGACACAGCTCCTCCATGGGGTCCTCGACATGTGCCTCCTGTCGATAATCGAAGAGGAGGCGTCCTATGGCTACGAAATGGTCAGCAAGCTCCGGGACCGAGGGCTCCACCTCGCCAGCGAGGGATCGATCTACCCACTCCTCTCCCGTCTCCAGAAGCAGGGCATGATCGAGAGCTACCTGGTGCAGAGCAGTGAGGGGCCGGCTCGCAAGTACTACCGGATGTCCAAGCCGGGCCGGGCCGCTCTCGAACAATGGCGTGACGATTGGACTGGCTTCAAAGACTCGGTGGATGCGGTCCTCAACGGCGGTGGCAGGTGACAGACGCCCGAACCGTCGTCGACCGGATCGAGCGCTACTGGCTGGAGACTGGTGTGCCACGATCGTCGGTCACCGAGATGCGGGCGGAGCTCGAGCAACACCTCGCCCTGGCAGCGCAAGATGGCCGTAAGGTGAGCGAAGTCGTGGGAGACGACCCGGCCGCGTTCGCCGAGAGCTGGGCGGCGGCATACAGAGTTCGCCGTCATTCGACCGCCACCTGGAGTCAGGTGCAGACAGGTGAGGCGGAGGTGACACGCAAGACCAGGAGAGACCTGATCTTGTTCGGAGTAGGCATGGGCGCGGTGGTGGCCGCCGTCACCGTTGCCGGACAAGGAGGTAACGACGTGGACAACGAGGTTTGGCGATGGTTATGGACCATCTTCGCCGTCGTCATGGGGATCGGTGAGATCCTCACCGCTGGGTTCTTCCTACTCCCGTTCGCCATTGGCGCCGGCGCGGCCGCGATCCTGGCGTGGGCCGGTGCAGCCGTCGTGGCCCAATGGCTGGTGTTCTTCGGCGTCTCGGTTTTCGCCCTCGCCTATCTACGTCGATTCATCACCCGGCAGGACGAAGGAGAGCAGCCCAGGATCGGCGCCAACCGCTGGGTTGGGATGGAAGGAGTCGTCATCGCCGACATTGATCCCATCAGCGGTGACGGAATGGTCAAGGTGGAGCTGCAGGAGTGGCGGGCTCTCGCACCGCAGCCGGTGCCGGCGGGACAGAAGATCGTCGTGACCGATGTGCAGGGGACCCGCCTCGTCGTGGAGCCTTTGGAGACCTGATGCCTCGAGCCAGGGATAGTTCATCGAAAGGAGAGACATGGAAGCTGTGATCGTCCTGTTCGCCGTACTGGCGGTGGTGCTGATCCTCGTTGCCGCCGCCGGTTTCAGGGTGGTGCGCCCATTCGAGAAGGGGCTCATCGAATTCCTGGGTCGCTACCAGAGGACGGTGGACTCCGGCCTTCGTTGGGTCCTTCCGTTCGTCAAGCGCTTGACCAAAGTCGACATGCGGGAGCAGGTGGTCGACGTGCCCCCCCAGGAGGTGATCACCAAGGACAACGTGGTGGTGACCGTCGACGCGGTCATCTACTACGAGGCGACCGATCCAGTGAAGCTCCAGTACAACGTGGGCAACTTCATCCTGGCCGCCACCAAGCTCGCCCAGACCAACCTGAGGAACGTGGTCGGCGACCTCGACCTCGACGCGGCGTTGACATCTCGTGAGGTGATCAATGCCAAGCTCCGCCAGATCCTCGACGACGCCACCGACAAATGGGGCGTGCGCGTGGTCCGGGTCGAGCTCCAGCGGATCGAGCCGCCGGCCGACGTGACGGATGCCATGCACCGCCAGATGAAAGCGGAGCGCGATCGGCGCGCCCAGGTCACCGAGGCCGAGGGTGCCAAGGCCGCCGCCGTCTTACGCGCCGAAGGCGTGCAGCAGAGCCAGATCCTGGAGGCGACGGGACAGGCCGAGGCGATCAAGCGGGTGGCCGATGCCGAGCAGTATCAACTGCTCACCGTGGCCGAGGGAGAAGGGCAGGCCATCGAGCGCGTGTTTGGCGCCATACACAATGGTGATCCGACCCCGGATCTGATCGCGATTCGATATCTCGAAGCGTTGGAGCAGGTCGCGAACGGTCAGGCGACCAAGATCTTCCTCCCTCTCGACACGAGTGGGGTGCTGGGCAGCGTCGCCGCCATCGGGGAGATGTTCAGGGAAGGAAACATCTCGAGAACGCCACCCGAATCACAGGGTCAATAGCGGGCGGTCGAGAGCGGCGGCGATCTTCGCCACCGTCTCCATCGTTTCGGCGAAGCCGTCGAGCGTCAGGCTCTGCGGGCCGTCACTGAGCGCTTCCTCGGGCCGATCGTGCACCTCTATGAGCAAGCCGTCGGCGCCGGCAGCGACTCCTGCCGCGGAGAGGCTCGGAACCAGGGAGCGCTTCCCGGCGGCATGGCTCGGGTCGACGATCACCGGTAGGTGAGAGCGTTCCTTGAGAACGGGAACCGCACTGATGTCGAGCGTGCCCCGGGTCGCGGTCTCGAATGACCGGATGCCTCGCTCGCAAAGCACGACTCGCGGGTTACCTGCTCCCACGATGTACTCGGCTGCGAGAAGCATCTCCTCGATGGTGGACATCAGACCCCTCTTCAGGAGAACCGGGGTGGGTTGCTCGCCAACGGCGGATAGGAGGCGGAAATTCTGCATGTTCCGGCTCCCTACTTGGAGCATGTCGACATATCGGTTCATCGAGGAAATGTCCTCGGGGGCGACCACCTCGGACACGACTCCCAGACCGGTCTCCTCCCGGGCGCGGGCCAACATCTCGAGACCTTCCTCCCCCAGCCCCTGGAAGCTGTAGGGCGAAGTTCGGGGTTTGAAGGCACCGCCTCTCAGTAGCACCGCTCCCTCCTTCGCCACTGATCGGGCGATCGTGAGCAGTTGCTCCTCAGACTCCACCGAGCACGGCCCGGCGATGACCGCAACGCCTTTCCCTCCGATGACCACATCTCCGACCTTCACCGTGCTCGGCTCGGCTCGCGCCTCCCTGGCGACGAATGGGTAGCGAGGGGCGTCGAGGCTGACCGACTCGACACCGGAAAGAGCACCGATGGACTCTGCGATGCCCGGCTCCGGGTCGCCGATGATGCTGACGATCGTGGTCGTGCCCGCCTCCCCGACATGGACGCGGAGACCATGGCCCTCGATAAACCGGAGGATCGCGGCCTTCTCCCCCAAGGTGCAGACGGACGAAAGCGTGGCGATCATTGACGCAACTCTGCCACGAACGGCACGGGGTCCCGGCCGTCGGACATGATTTCGACCAGGGCGCTGCCCACGATCACACCGTCGCAGTGGGGGGCGAGTGCCCGAACCTGATCGGGTGTTCGCACCCCGAACCCGGCGAGGACAGGGGGTCTCGATGCAACGCGCACCCGATCGAGGTAGGCCGTGACCTCCGGTCCGGCACCGAGGGTGCCGCCCGTGGTGCCGGTCATCGTCACCGCGTAGGTGAATCCCTCCGAGGCCTTGCCCAGGGCTTCGAGCCGCTCCTGACTCGTCACCGGACTGACCAGTTGCACCAGACCGATCCCGTTGTCGCGGGAAACACTGGCGAGCTCTTCGGATTCCTCCAGCGGCAGATCCGGAACGACCAGCGCAGACACGCCAACCCCTGCCAGTCTGGGCAGCAGTGACCCATACCCGTAGGCCAGCAGCGGGTTGAGATAGCTCATCACTACCAGATCGGCATCGAGCCGGCCGAGACCCTCGATCGCGACGAGGATCGAGTCGAGTGTGGCGCCATTTTCCAGGGCGACCCGACTGGACTCCTGGATGGTGGCGCCGTCGGCCATTGGGTCGGAGAAGGGGATTCCGATCTCGACTGCGATGGAGATCCGGGATAGGGCGAGCAACGCATCGGCGAAGACGGCCGACGACGGGTAGCACCCGGTGAGGTAGGGGACGATGGCCGTCTCATCAACGGCCAATCTCGTCTCGAGTGCTCGAGCTCCGACCACAGGGGCGCTCATCGGTTGAGCCCTCGAAGGATGTCGATGTCCTTGTCTCCCCGGCCGGAGAGACCCACCAGGACGGTCGAGGCCGGATTGGCCTCCAGCCACCGCTTGGCCCCGACCAGGGCGTGACTCGACTCGAGGGCGGGAAGGATCCCCTCGTGACGACCCAGCTCGTAGAGGGCGGCCAACGCCTCGTCGTCGGTTGCGCTCTCGTATGTGACCCGCCCGGTCTCCGCCAGCCAGGAGTGCTCGGGGCCAACTCCCGGATAGTCGAGCCCTGCTGAAACCGAGTGCGTTTCCTGAACCTGGCCGTCGTCGTCTTGGAGCAGAAACGAGAAGCTCCCATGAAGGACGCCCGGAGTCCCTCGCCCGATGGTGGCGGCGTTGCGCCCGAGCTCGGGGGATGTCCCCCCGGCTTCCACACCGATCAGCTCGATCGGGTCGTCGAGCAGGGGATGGAACAACCCAATGGCGTTGGAGCCGCCCCCGACGCATGCGACGGCGGCGTCAGGCAGACGTCCCGACCGCTCCAGCATCTGTCGCCGGGCTTCGCGGCCGATCACCGATTGGAGCTCTCTGACCAGCCATGGGTAGGGGTGGGGACCCACCGCCGAGCCGAGGAGGTAGTACGTGGTCTCTGGTCGGGTCACCCAGTCACGCAGGGCCTCGTTGATCGCTGCACGCAGGGTCGCGTCCCCAGACGTGACCGGCTCCACCCTCGCCCCCAGGATCCGCATCCGCTCGACGTTCGGCGCCTGACGCTCGATATCCACCGAGCCCATGTAGACGGTGCAATCCAGACCGAGACGAGCACAAGCCGCTGCCGTGGCCACGCCATGCTGGCCCGCCCCTGTCTCGGCGATCACTCGGTCGGCGCCCATCTCCCTGGCCAGGAGCGCCTGACCTATGGCGTTGTTGATCTTGTGCGCCCCGGTGTGGGCGAGGTCCTCACGTTTCAACCACACTTCGCCACCCCAGGATTCGCCGAGGCGGACGGCATGGGTGAGCGCGGTCGGCCGGCCCACCCAGGAGGACAATTCCTCCTCGTACATATTGAGAAAGCCGGGATCGTCGAGGAGGAGACGGGCGGTCTCCTCCAGCCTGGTCAAGGCGGGCACGAGGATCTCGGGCACGTAACGCCCACCGAAGCGGCCGTAACGCCCGGTCTCGTCTCTAGCCGTCGTCATGCCCGACCTCCCACACCGATGCTTCGCGCCGCTTCGACAAAGGCTTGCATACGCTTCGGATCCTTCACTCCCGGCGACTTTTCGATGCCGGAACTGACGTCCACCCCGAATGGCCTGACCAGGGAGACCGCCTCACCCACATTCTCGGGGTCGAGGCCACCTGCCAGGATCAGCCGACCCGGCCCATCGAGCCTGGCGAGCCGCTCCCACTTCGGTGTGAGCCCGGTCCCGCCACGAGCGGCGCTGTCGACGAGGACCATCTCCCTACCCGCCGAGCCAGCGGCGAGAGCGAAATCCCGGTCGAGGGACTCACTGTCGACCACTACCGGGAGGAGCTGGTCTGTTGAGATCCCGACCAGCGTGGAGAGCTCGGACTGAAAGAGATCGGGATCGACCTCTTGTCGTGCGCGAACCAACAGATCCGGTGACGGGTCATGGAAAACGGCGACACCGAGAACCGAGTCGGGCAGCCTCGCGTTCAGTCTCGCCGCCACGTTCAATGGGATCTGTCGAGGGGAGGGGGTCAAAACGAACCCGACCGCGTCGGCGCCCGCCGTGACCGCAGCCTCGAGATCCGCCTCTGACTTGACCCCGCACAACTTCACGAAGAGGGTCATGAGGGCACCGTCACGGCTCGACGACCGGCCTCGATCATCTCGCTGACCAGATGACCTGGATCGTCGGTTCTCATCAGCGCCGAACCGACGAGGGCGGCGTGATATCCAGATGAGGCGACCCGTTCGATGTCGGCAGGGTTTTGCATCGCACTTTCAGCAACGCTCACCACATCGCCCGGGAGTTGTCCACCAAGAGCGGCATGGCGTTCAGGTACGACTTCCAGTGTGTCGAGATTCCGGCAATTGACCCCGGCGATGAGGTTATCCCGCCCTGACACCACCCTTCGTATGCGCTCCAGGTCATCTCCGTCGAAGGCTTCGAGCAGGGCAAAAGCCCCGCTTTCGAAGACGGCGTCGAGGATCTCGACCATGGCCTCGTCGCTCAGGATTCGTGCGATCACCAGGACCCCATCGGCCCCCGCCTCCCGCGCCTCGTACACCTGGATTGCGTCCACCAGAAAGTCCTTGGCCAGCACCGGGACCGACACGGCGGCCGCTACGGCCTCCAACATCTCGATGGACCCGCCGAATTCGGAGGGCTCGGTGAGCACCGAGATCATGGCGGCACCACCTGCTTGGTAGCCCACCGCGGTCTCAGCCGGGTGACGTTCAGGAAAGGCGCCCTCGGAGGGTGACCGTGGCTTGACCTCGGCGATCACGTCGAACAGCGCTCCGAACGTGCCCAGTGGGCGAGGTTTGGGCCCGGCGATCACTGCCTCACGACGCTCAGGGAGCGAACGGCGTGCGGCGGCTTGCGCGGCCCGTTGCCGGGATCGACCGGCCATGGTGTCGAGGAAGCGACTCAACGGCCGGCCTCGGACGCCCCGAACTCCTCGAGCGACTTGGCCAGAGTGAGCGCCCTCCCGTCGTCGATAGCGGCGCCGGCCATCGCCACTGCCTCGTCGGGCAGGGCGGCGCGCCCGCTGACCTCGAGGGCCAGGGCCGCGCCGAGCACTACCGAATCCCGGTGCGGGCCTTGCTCGCCTTCGAGGACGTCGAGCAAGCGTCTGGCGTTGTGCTCCGGCGAGCCACCGGCCAGGTCATCCATCTCGCAACCGGCCATCCCGACGTCGGCAGGGTCCCGGACGAATTCCTCGACCGAGCCCGGATGCACGTCGAAGAGGATGAACTCACCGAGCGGGGAAGGCTCGTCCCAACCGCCCGCCCCGTGCACGACGAATGCCCGGTCGATGTCGAGACCCGAGAGGGCCCCGGCCATGAGCCGGGCAGCGGTGGGGTCGAATGCGCCAATCACCATGTTGGGCGGAGCCGCCGGATTGGTGAGGGGCCCGAGAATGTTGAACACCGTGCGTACAGCCAACGCACGGCGGACCGGGCCCACAGCAGCCATCGCCGGGTGGAAGAACGGGGCGAACAGGAACGTGAAGCCGGTGGCCTTGAAGAGCCGCTGCACCTGGTCCTCATCCATTGGAATGGGCAGCCCGAGCGCCTCGAGAACATCGGCACTCCCACTATCGCTGGTCATCGAACGATTCCCGTGTTTCACCACCGGGACCCCACTCGCCGCGGCCACCATCGCCGACCCGGTCGACAGATTCAGGCTGCCCGACCGGTCGCCGCCGGTTCCGACCACGTCGACGGCGCCGGTGACATCGACCTGGGGATCGGTGGCCAGGGCTCGCATTGCTCGGGCAAATCCGCGCACCTCCTCCGGCGTCTCGCCCTTGGCCCTGAGGGCAGCGAGGATGGCGCCGGCGACGGCCGGATCCACCTCGCCTCCCGTCAGCTGGTGGAGGAGGTCGACGGCTTGCTGTTCGGTGAGGTCGTTGCCGCGGAGGAGGTCTTCGAGCACCTGGCTCATCGCGCCCCTTCCAGGTCGAGGAAGTTGCGCAGGAGCAGCTCGCCGTGCGGCGTGAGCACGCTCTCCGGGTGGAACTGGACGCCTTCGACCGGCAACGACCTGTGACGGATCCCCATGATCACGCCATCGGAGGTGAAGGATGTCACGACGAGATCTGAGGGGAGATCCCCCTCCATCACCGCCAGGGAGTGATAGCGCCCGGCATCGAACGGGTTGGGGAGACCGGCATAGATCGAAGCGGAGTCGTGATACACCGGCGACGACTTCCCATGCCTCAGCTCCTGCGCGTGGTCCACGGTGCCGCCCATCGCGGTGGCGATCGCCTGATGCCCAAGGCAAACACCGAGAATGGGCACTTGGTCGAGGAAGCTCGAGATGAGCTTCATCGACTCCCCGGCTGCCTCGGGTCGCCCCGGGCCTGGTGAGACGACGAGGTGGGAAGGCTCGAGGTCCCGGGCTTCGTCCAGGCTCACCGCGTCGTTGTTTCGGACCATCACCTCTGCGCCGAGTATCCGCAATGCCTGCACCAGGTTGTAGGTGAACGAGTCGTAGTTGTCGACGAGGAGCACCCGGCTCACAGCCCACCTGCCGCTATCTCGAGGGCTCCACGCATCGCACCTGACTTGGAGAGGACTTCTTCCCACTCCGCCGAGGGCACGCTGTCGGCGACGATGCCCGCACCGGCCTGGTAGGTGTAGCGGCCCTCGCTCATGACGATCGTGCGAATGGCGATCGCCTGGTCCATCGTCCCACCATGCCCGAAATAGCCGACGGTCCCTGCGTAGATGCCCCGGGGAACAGGCTCGAGCTCGCGCAACAGCTCGAGCGCTCGGATCTTGGGGGCGCCCACCACGGTGCCGGCCGGGAAGGCAGCGGCGAACAGGTCGAAGGCATCGCCACCCGTCTCCATGATCCCGCTCACCCCGCTGACCAAATGGATGACGTGGCTGTATCTCTCGATGGCACGATACGGATCGACCTTGATCGAGCCGGGCACCGCGACCCTGCCCAGGTCATTGCGAGCCAAGTCGACAAGCATCACATGCTCGGCTGCCTCCTTGGCATCGCCGATCAGCTCTTCCTCTGCGATCCGGTCGCGTTGCTCGTCGTTGTGACGAGGCCTGGTCCCGGCGATGGGCCGCAGCTCTGCCACGGTCCCGCGCAGCCTGACCAGCGCCTCCGGCGAGGACCCGATCACCTTGGTTTCGCCCAGGTCACAGAAGTACATGTAGGGAGAGGGATTGAGGAGTCGGAGCCCTCGATAGACAGTGAATGGATCGAGGTTGGTCTCCCCCGTGAACTGGACCGAGGGGACGATCTGATACACGTCGCCCTCACGAATGTGATGACGGGCACGTTGCACAACGTCCTCGTACCGCTGCTTGTCCATCGAGCCGGTGGCAGGCTCGAACTCGCCGGTCCGTCCGGGGACGGGCAGCCCACTCGAGAGCAACGAGATCACCTCGCGACGCAAGGAAAGACGATCGGAGTCGGGCCCATCGTGGAGTAGGGCGGCTCGTCGACTCAGATGGTCGAAGACGATGACGCTCGGTGGCCCGTACAACTGGATCTCCGGCCGAGGACTCGGCGGAGGGGCCCATCCGGCAAGACGATGAGCGACGTCGAATCCGATCGCCCCCACCAGCCCTCCGTGGAACGGGATCGAGGTCGATGTCGGGCCCGGCGCCGGTGCCTCCACGAGAACCTTGCGCAACCCGTCCACGAGCCCCTGTATCGACCCGTCGGTTTCGATTTCTGTCGTCCCGGCATGGATCGTCCTCCCGTCGCTCTGCACATCGAGGCCCGGGCCGAATCCGATGAACGAGAACCGCCCCACCTGGTCACCCTGCTCCACGCTCTCGAGGAGGAACCGCGGGCCTAGAGGGGCGAGCTTGAGGTACACCGAAGTAGGGGTGTCCAGGTCGGCCGGTATGTCGAAGATGTTGTTCATGGGCTCCTCCGCCGGTCCGGCGTCTGGGCCTCGAACGAGAAAACCCATCTGCCGGATACCGGAGATGGGTTCGTAGGGATCAGAGAGCGGGGACTATCCGACCGAAGCCACCTCCGGCGCGCGCCAAGCCCACCACCAGGTGCCATCGGCAAGCGAGAAGTTCCTTCGGCTCATCCGGGCGGAACGCTACGCGTCCCTCGCTGCGTCGTCAACCCCCGACCCGATTCATCCCGGCCAGGGTCTGCTCCACGTCCTCGTCGGCCACCGGCGGGTAGAAGACCATGGTGTAAAGGTCGCAACGCTCGCCGGGGGCCTCGAACCAGCCGGCCACCCACGTTCCATCGGGATGAGGGCCGACCACCCCTCTCGTCCCGTCGATGAGCACCGCCCCCCGATCACCCGGCCATTCCACTGCTGGGAGAGCACCCCGTATCAAGGCGATGGCGACCTCATCCTCCCTGCCCCAGAGGGTGGCACTGCTCCCCGGCACCGACGTCCAAACGTCGGGCTCGATCTCCTCGGTGTCGAGCACCGTCGTACCGACACCGACTGGAAGGAAGCTGAGCTCGTACGGCGGTCGAGGGCACTCCACCGGGGGCGCCGTCGTAGTCGGAGCGAGGGTCGTCGTGGTGACTGATTCGGTCGTCGTCGTCGACCCGGAACCGTTTTCGGAACAAGCGATGAACAGCACCAAGAGGAGTGGGAGGGAGCGCTTCATCCGCATGGCGGATGATATGGCGGCAAGGTCAGCCGGGCGAGGATCGGGGCATCGCCTTCTCGTCGAGCGGGGTGAGATCTCGAACGGCAGGCCCATGGATGACTTTGCCTTCGACATCGAAACGCGATCCATGACACGGGCAATCCCAGGTCCGCTCCGCATTGTTGAACTGCACCTGGCAGCCGCGGTGAGTGCAGATGGGCGAGACGGCGTGAACCTCGCCGTCCTCGTCGCGGAAAGCAGCGGCCTTGTGCCCATCGATAGATACCACGTCGCCAGAGCCAGCGGCGACGTGCTCCAACCCCTTCAAGCCCGACGGGAGCACTCGACCCGTCAGCAGGCTTTTGGCAAACCCGGCGCCGGCCTTTATCAAGCCGGGTGCCGCCTGCTTGAGGGCGGACCGTTTTGAATCGAAAACGCTCGCCAGCGAGTTGTCCCGCCCCATGGCCAGATCGACCATGATCGCGGCGGCAACGGTCCCGTTTGCCATCCCCCACTTGGCGAAACCGGTGGCCATGAAGACCCGGCCCGACGAACCAAGGGGGCCGACGAAAGGAAGGCCATCGACGCTTCGATAGTCCTGCGCCGACCATCGGTAGTCGACCTCCGACGCTCCAAAGCGGTCCTGGGACCACGAGGCGAGGGCCCGATACCGTCCTTCGGTGTCCACCTCTTGTCCCGAGGGGTGAGCCTCGCCACCAACGATGGTGTAGCCGTCGCCCGCTGATCGGATGGAGCGAATCGGTTGATCCACGCTTATGTACATGCCAGATGGTGGCTCACCGGGGGATCGAAAGGCGACCGCGTAAGACCTGGAAGGGGTCATTCGGGCGAAGTACCCACCGGTGTCTACAAACGGGATGTGGGATGCAACAACGATCACCTCGGCGGACACGGTCCCGCCATCGGTGACCACCTTCCCCGCCGTGGCATCGAGATCCATCGCCCTGGTTTCCTCGAAGATGGCGCCTCCATCCGCGAGGATCCCCCGGACGAGTCCCAGGCAATAGTTGCGAGGATGGAACTGCGCCTGATCTTCGAGACGGGCCGCCCCCGCGATCTCAAACGGGAGATCTGACTCCGTCGTGAATGAGACGCCGAGACCCGCACGTTGTGCGGCTTCGACCTCAGCCTCGATCTTGGCAACCGCGTCGGCGGTCTCCGCGTAGGTCAAGGCGGGAGCCATGCGCAGATCGCAGTCGATGTGCTCGTCTCGGGCTCGACGACGGATCAATTCCAGGCCTTCGAGGTTGGCCGCGGCGTAAGCAGCCGACGTCTCATCGCCCCATCGCTCGGACAGCTCGGTGTAGATGGTGGATTGCAGGGCGGTCACTTTCGCCGTGGTCAGCCCGGTGACTCCCGAGCAGACCCGGCGGGACTCGATCACCGCGACAGTCAGACCTTGCTCGGCCAAGAGGCGAGCGGCTGTGAGACCTGTGATCCCCGCCCCGACCACCACCGCCTGAACCGTCATGTCCCCTTGGAGAACGGGGCGCTCAGGCCACTCCGAGGTCGCCATCCACAGCGAAGGATTGGTAGTCAGATCCCGGGGCTCCGAGTTGGCTGAATTCATGCCGGGCGGCACATACCCGGGGTTGGGAACCGGCGAAACGCCCGATCACGGGGCTGCTCAACAGAGACGCGCCAGATCGACTAACTTCCCGTCCGCCGGGCCCTGTATTCGATCGGCCCGGTGCCGAGGGGGCACATGCCCGGTGATCGATTCATCGAGTTGGCCACTGCCGAGGACCGGAGAGTCCTCGACATCCTCTTTCGCCACGCCAGCGAAGCCGTCACGGTTCAGGATCGGTCCGGCCGTCTGCTCTACGCCAATGACGAGGCGGCGCGAATCGTCGGCTTCAGCACGGGAGCAGAGCTCGTGTCCACGCCACCTGAGGAGATCGTCGGCAGGTTCGAGATGATCGACCGTACCGGGGCACCGGTCACCGTGGATAGCCTTCCCGGAAGGAAGGTCATGGCGGGCGCACCGGTAGCGGACTCGGTGATCGGATATCGCAGACCCGGCTCGCGTCGCCCTCGGTGGTCCCGGGTCCGGGCCAGCCCGATCAAGAACGACGCAGGTGAGGTCGTCCTCGTGCTCAATTTCTTTCAGGACATGACTGCGCAGTTTCGTCGCGAGGAAATTCAGGAGCTCCTCTACACCGTGTACGAAGCCCTGGGGTCGTCATTGGACAGAGGTGAGAACCTCCAGGAATTGGCCAGGGCCTTGGTCCCCCGAATGGGCTCCTGGTGCGCGGTACACATGCTCGAGGGCGGGAAACTGATACCGACGGCCATGGTTCATCCCGACAACGAAAATGCTCGCATCCTGGTCCACATGAGCGATCCGGGGCCGATCTCGCTCGAGGAAGATCAAATCCAGGCCAGGGTCGCCCGGACCGAGAAGTCTGAGATCATCGACAAGATCTCAGACGAGATGCTGCAGGAGGCGGAAAACCGAGCCGGCAAGGAGTTGATCGATGTCTTCAGACGTCTCGACCTGAACTCCGTCGCATGTGTACCGATCTCTCTCGGCCACCGCCTCATCGGCACACTCACACTGGCACGGAGCTTTCCCGATCCAGAGCTCGACGTGGACGACGTCGACCTGCTCGAGGTGGTAGCCGATCGTGCTGCTGCGGCCCTCGAGAATGCGAGTCTCTATCAGCAACAGAGGGAGATAGCCGAGACCCTCCAGGCCGTCATCACCCCTAACGCCCTTCCCAAGGTTCCCGGCCTCGACCTTGCGGCGCGCTACCGGCCTGTCTCCCTTGTCGGCCAAGTTGGTGGTGACTTCTACGACGTGTTCCCCACTTCCGACGGGCGTACCGCCGTACTCCTGGGAGACATCGCCGGTAAGGGTGTGGAGGCTGCGGCGGCGGTTGGATTGGCCCGCTACACACTCCGATCGACCATCGCCCTCGACCCCTCTCCGACCACGGTGTTCGCCAGGGTCAACGAGTCACTGCTCGAGGAGGAGCGGATGTGCACTCTTGCCTACCTGATCCTCGAGGATCATGGCGATCGATTCAAAGTAACGGTGACCTTGGCTGGTCATCCGCCCCCGATCCTCGCCAAAGCTGATCGATCCACGAAGAGGCTCGGGACGCCGTGCCCGCCGGTCGGCGTGATGCCTGAGGTGCAACCGATCGAAGAGGAGCACTGGCTCCAACCGTCTGACCTCGTCGTCCTCTATACCGACGGGTATGTCCTATCCGGGCTCCATCCGCCCGACAGCGTGGAGCTCGCCCTCTCCAGATGCGAGGCGACGGCTGCAGCCCAGCTCCTCGATCAGATGCTCGATGTGCTCGTCGCCGACCTGTCACCGGTAGGGGCGCGCGATGACATCGCCCTCGTGGCACTTCGCGCGAACCATCGCGTTTGACCCCCTGTCTGACGGGGTAATTCAACCGGCAACCTCTACCCAGGGATAGGAACATGAATGACGCACAGGTGAACGAGCTCCTCTATCAAGCATTGGAGACGGAGCTCGGCGGGGTGAAGGTCTATCAGACCGCGATCAGGTGCACTGTGAACGAAGACCTTCGCACCGAATGGCAGGGGTATCTCGAGGAGACCGAGAACCATGTACGCATCGTCAACGACATCTTCTCGCAGTTGGATCTAGATCCGACGGTCGAGACCCAGGGTCGCGCCATCGTCAAGTCCAAGGGCCAAGCCCTCATCGCAGCCATGGAGACCGCGCTCGAGGGCGGGGACAAGACGAACGCGCAACTCGTCGCCGCGGAGTGCGTCGTCGACGCGGAGATCAAAGACCATGCCAACTGGGAGTTGATCGGTGAGGTCGCCCAGGAGCTCACCGGCGACCGCGCCCGGGTGTTGCAGGAGGCCTACGAGCAGGTGGAAGAAGAAGAGGACGAGCATCTGTATCACACCCAGGGTTGGGCCAGGGAGCTGTGGTTCGAATCGCTCGGGCTGCCGGCGGCCCTTCCCCCGCCGGAGGAGCAGAAGAAGGTAAAGACCGCGATCGGGGCGTCTCGTGCCAAGCAGTCTCGTGAGGATTACGTCGATTGACAGACGGCGCGGTCGGTTCGCACGAGCGTTCGCGCTCGGGTTCCCTCTCGCCCTTTCGCTAGTCTTTGGTCGAGGCCCTCCCAGTCGCAGGAGTGGCATTCTCTCAGCAGCGTGCGCATTGTGACCGTTCAGGACGTCCCTCAGTTCCGACATCAAGGCCTGCCCTACGAGTCGAGTGAATTGCTGTTGGAGCAGGTGACGGGATTCCTGGGTCCCGCCCTCGACCGTGAGGAACCGGTCCTGATCGCCGCCCAATCAGACACCCTCTCAGGGTTCCAGACGGCGTTCATCGGCAATCGCTCCCACATCGATGTAGCTCCGATGGAGGAGGTCGGCCGGAACCCTGGTCGGCTGATATCGGTCTGGAGCGACTTCCTCGACCGGCATGGGGCCGAGGGGAGGACCGTATGGGGAATCGGGGAGCCGATCTACGCCGGTCGCGACCAGGCCGAGATCGAGGAGAGCGAGATATACGAGGGCCTGCTGAACGGGGCGTTCACCGAACCGGAGTTCACCCTCTATCTTGGCTGCCCGTTTGACACGGCGTCACTTCCGAAGAGCGTGCTCGACGATCTGACAAGCTCTCACCCTCTAATCGGCAGCGGCGCAGCACCGCGAACCAATGAGAACTTCCAGGCCAATGGGCAGGTCGAGCGCCAACTCTCGCCGGCACTGATCAGCGATGACGCATTCGCGCCTTTCACCGAACAAGGTCTGGGAGCGATGAGGAGGGAACTCGCAAAGGATGCTCGCCGCTTTGGAGTCCAAGAAGAGCGCATTCCGGATCTCGTCCTAGCCGTTAACGAGATTGCAACCAACAGCATCAAGTACACGGGCAGTGGATCGCTGGGGGTGTGGCAAGCGGGCGGAACGCTTGTCTGCGAGGTTCGGGACCTGGGCTTCATCGAGGACCAGCTCATCGGTCTACGGCGGCCCAAGATCACCGAAGAGCGCGGACGCGGGATTTGGTTTGCCCACCAGGTAGCCGATCTGATCCAGCTGCGTAGCAATCCATCCGGAACGACCGTTCGCATCCTGTTCGACTGCGTCTCGGAGACCTGACCTCAGAGCCATCGCCGCCGTTTGGCAACGACGAGAGTCACGCCGGCCACTGCGAGCATCAGACCGATCGTCACCCAGAACATCCACGGCCACTCGAAGATCTCCACTCTGAAGTTCATCCCCATGATCCCTGCCAGCGCTGCCGCCGGGAGCAAGAGAACCGAGACAATGGTGAGACGCTTCATGATGTCATTGGTTGCTTGGGCGGTGCGGGTCATGAAGATGTCGAAGGAGCCGACAATCATCTCCCGTGTGGTATCAACCGTCTCGATGGCCTGCTGAAGCCGGTCTTCCAACCGCTTGTAGTTCTCCACGGCCTCTGCTCCGATCAAGGCATCGGATCGCGGATGGCTGAGCAGGCCAAGCACCTCGCGATGGGAGCTGAGCGTGTTGCGCAACTTACGGACTCGGGTGCGGAGCGCCTGGAGCCGATCGAGCAAGTCGTTCTTGTCAGGGGAGCTGGTGAGAAGCTCCTCGTCCAGTTCGTCGATCTCAGTCTGCAGGCTTTCGATCACGCCAAAGTAGCCCGAGATCTGCCAGTCCAGCACCAATGAGAGGAACGCCGGCCCGTTCAGCTCTCCGATCCGGGTATCGCCGTGAAATGGCTTGTTGAACTCATCGACCAGATCGAGCTCGCCTTTGTGCAACGTCACCACCCAGTTGGGGCCGACGAGGCAATGCAATGTCATGGGCGCGGGATGAGGCGCGACCCGCAGCGCCTTCACCGCGAGCTCCAGGACGCCGTTCTGGTGGACTAGTGCCGGATCGGTGTCGACATCGATCCTGGCGATCAGTTCCTCGATCTCCAGCTTCTCCCACAGCGGGCTCAGGTCCCCGGCGCACTCCAAGTCGACATCTGCCCACAGCAGGTCCTTCTTGCCGAGGTCGGGCAGGGAAGATTCGATCTGGACCGGGGCATCTTCGCCATCGCCGCGGTACAACCAGACACGGCTACCCGGCTCACCGGCATCGGCCAGCCGAGAGGCAGTACCATCCGCGGGCATGGCACGAGAAGACTTCGAATCAGTGGAGGAGGTCACCGAGCGGTGACTTACCCTCCTACTGCGGTGATGAAACTTGGTCCAATAGGGCGGGCGGTCTAAGCAGTGGTGGAGTTGGGGCCGGAGTTCAATCTCGAAACCAGCCGGATCGGCGGGCACACCGTGGTCGTCGTCAAGGGAGAGATCGATATCTCGACTGCACCGACCCTGGAAAAGGCGCTCGCCAAATTCTCCAAGAAAGAAGTGTTCCTGGATCTGCGTAAGACCGAGTTCATGGACTCGGCAGGGTTGAAGGTCCTGATCACCCAGAGGTCTCGTCTCGATGAGTCAGGTGGAGTCCTGCGGTTGGTTGTCGGCGAAGGTCCGGTGATGCGGCTGCTCGAGCTGGCCGGGGTGCGCGAGGCCTTCTCGATTCGGCCCACCATCAACTCGCCCGACGGTTAGCCGGCACGCAGCCTCACGTCGAGACCAGCTCGGCGACGCAGATGAAGCAGCGCCAACTCGGCAGCCGACGCGCGGATCTCATCCGGATCTCCCGATAGGACGATGTGATGGGCTCGAACCGAGTTCCGGTCGGCCACTCCCACGAACAAAGTTCCGACCGGCACATCCTCCTCGGGCTCCGGGCCGGCCTCACCTGTGGTGGCAATGCCGAGATCCGCTCCTAGGAGCTCACGCACGGATCTCGCCATCTGCTGTGCTGCCGCTGAGGTGACAACCGGGCCAGGTCTGACGCCGAGGAGATCAGACTTCACTTCCCTGTCATAGGCGACCAGCCCACCCTTGAACCAATCACCCGCTCCCGGAGTGGAGACGATTTGAGCCATGACCAAGCCTCCGGTGCATGACTCCGCTATGGCGACGCTTGGGACTGAATTCGGCATGGCAACCCTTCTCACATTGTGGCGATCGGGAAACCGTGCACGGTTTCCAGGGTTGGTCGAAGTGGTAAGTGCACTTCGAACAATGAAGGCACTAGGGCCTTCGACGCCAGAAAAGGAGTGCGTTATGCAGGATTCCACACAGCTGAAGTGGGAGGGCCGTTGGGACCAACTCACGGGCAAGGCCAAGCAGGCCTGGGGCGATTTGACCGATGACGACCTCGATGTTGCCGAGGGCAACTACGAGGAATTGGTTGGCCGCATCAAGGAGAAGACCGGCGAGACCGCGGAGCAGATCCGCGAGCGTCTGGAAGAGGGCGAGGACACCGTCGACTCGCAATTCTGAGTCGACCCGGAAGTTGAGCCGAAGCCACCCGCGAGGGTGGCTTCGGTCGTTTTGGGTCAGTCAACCGCAATTTTGACGTCTGATTGGAGACAGGAAATGAGAAAAGGAGTCATAGCGACCGCATTGGTCGGAGTGCTCGCATTGGCAGCATGTTCAAATGCGACCGGGGGTACGACCTCCGAAGCCCTCACCGGCACCACACTGGCCGGCACATCCGGAGCGACCGACGCATCTTCCGATGCCCTCGCCGCCATCGCCACGATCCAGGAAGATATCCAGGCAATGTCCGATGCCATCTCCGAGTCGGAATCTGGCGAGGAGGTGAGGGCGGCCTGGGACACACTGAACGCCGAGCTCACTGCCTCCGTCGAGTCGATTCGCGAGGACGGGGCGATCGCCCGGGAAGAGGTAGAGGCGAGTGTGGATGCGTTCGAGCAGCAACTGGACGAGATCGAGGTCAACGAGGATGTCCGCACCGCCTGGGAGGAGCTTCGGACCAACCTCGAGCAGTTGATGACTAACTGACCTTCACGGCTGGGGCGCTCGCCGGCTCCACGTCCTTGCGGACAGCGAGGCAGGCGAGCGCCAGCAGCACCAGGCCGTAGGTCAGTAAGGCCCCAGTAACGACCGGCCCGGCGGGTTGACCCCGAAAGATCACGTTGTGGAGTCCGCTGATCCGGAAG
>Ga0105092_10000331_pt1 | contig 24072 bp, 13 predicted proteins | sample PPLLak2March2015_FD_87021 | JGI IMG/M metagenome (GOLD analysis project Ga0105092, IMG submission 87021) | Freshwater sediment microbial communities from Prairie Pothole Lake near Jamestown, North Dakota, USA - PPLs Lake P7 Core (1) Depth... | ecosystem: Environmental > Aquatic > Freshwater >... | reverse complement strand
TTCAGATCAAAGGGGACATCCGGTCTTTTCGCCACCAAACCCTTGCCCTGAATAACCTGTATGCAGATCATGACCGAATTGTAATAAGGACTTGCCGGCTAAACCTGGAACACAGGAACAGGGAAATTCTGGCGGATGCCGTTTTGGTTGTGAACAACCCGGAAGATCATCCGGCTGATACACTGATTTTCAGTCTGAATTCAGGATTGAATGTAAAAACGATAACATTCAGGGGAAAAATGACTGCATTCACCAGGCATTTGCAAATCATCAGAATAGTTCCTTCTGAACCCTTGCTTTCAGGTGACTCCGCAGTTGTGGAGATGACATATTCCGGCAGGATTAATGAAAACGGGTGTTTTCCGGACAAAGACCCTGCGATTTATGAGGATAATTTCAATCTCGAAGTATTCCGGCTCAGGAAGCGGTTTGCCTTTTTGCAGCGGGATTTTGTATGTCTGACCCGTGAGTTGCAATGGTATCCTGTTTCAGGCACAGGTTATGCCAATACAAAGCCTTTGCGGATTGAAAATGGCTTTACCCTTTTTTCCCTCCATGTGAAGACATCAGCGGATCTTACAGCAGTTTCCCAGGGAAATGTCATCTCCGTTGAAAAAGGCATCTTTGAATTTAAACCCGAATATCCCCTCACGGGCATAAGTCTTGTAATCGGTGATTATACAAAGCAATCTATACAGGTCGATTCAGTGGAATACAGTGTCTATACCATCAGGGGGCATGATTATTTTTCTCCTGTGTTCGCTGAAATTAGCGATACGCTGCCATCACTCATCCGCAGCTTAAAACAGGAATATGAAATCAACCTGGGCCTGAAATACCCGTTCAGAAGATTGACATTGGCAGAGGTACCGCTTCATTTTGCCCTGGATAACTCAGTTTACAACTATTCAAGCGAGGCGGTTCAGCCGGAAATGATATTGTGCCCTGAAAAAGGAGTGGTTTTTGATGCATCAGATTTCAGCAGGGATCTGAACCGTAGAAAAAAGGAACTGAAAAATAACAATGAAGAACTCCTTCCGGAAGAAATTCAATCGGAACTGTTTAAACAATTTATCAGGATCAATTTTATGTCTCGGGCAGGACAGAATTTCAACTTCCGTCATGCCGTGAATTGGAGTACTTTTTCGCTGTTTCCGCAATTTTTTAGCTTTGTAACCGGACTGCATTCAGACGAATGGCCTGTATTCACCACGGCATTTGAGGCCTATATCAGTGAAAGAAATAACAAGGCCGCTTCTGTCCGCCTGTGGTACGAGAATTTAAGCCTCCAGGAAAAAGTGAACCTGGAACTTGACAGCGCATCGCTGTCTGAGATCCTGCAAAAGGGTATAAGACAGAAGGTTCAGCGCGAAGAGGAGATCGGCATAAGGGATGTAGCCGTCGCCAAAGGTGTACATTTCTTTAATTTACTGAGAGCCCGTTTGGGAGAACATGAAGTGGACAGCCTGATGACGGAAATGGTCAATTCCCACCGCCATAAGCTTATTGCTTTTGACGAACTGGCATCGGAATTTGAAAACCGTTTTAACACAAAACTCCATGAAGAAGCAGTGATTTGGTATAACCAGAAGGGATCACCGGGTTTCGAAGTCGGTGAAATATCTTCCTACCGGGTGCGTGCAGGTGAAGCCACGAGATACCAGATCAGGTTCACATTGTCGAACCCCGAAAAAGCAGATGGTCTGCTGACCCTGAATATAGAACTGAACAATCCAAACCGTCAGGATCGGGATAATAATGGTGAATTTAATATTGATTTTTCACAGAAAATATTTATGCCGGCACGCTCATCCCGTGAAATAGCCTATGTATTCAATACTGAGCCGGCCAGGATGTCACTCGTAACACATATTTCCAGAAATCTTCCTTATAACATCATAATGGATTTCCCCGGTTTTTCGGAAATCAGAAATGTAATGCCCGTGGACGGGATCAGCGTTATTCCGCCTGGCGGGAAACGGCAATCCGGGGAAATTATCATTGACAATGAAGATCCGGGATTCTCGGCACATCAGTCAGACAACCAGGCTTTTCTGAAATCTCTCCTGAAGAAGGGGAAAGATAATCATTACAAATACGAAGCCATCCGGGCATGGGATCCTCCCAGGGAATGGAAGCCGGTTCTTCGATCTGAGTTTTATGGAAGGTTCATTCATTCAGCCAGCTATACACGTGCCGGATCCGGAGAAAGATCAGCTTCATGGATTGCCCGTTTGCCTGACAAAACCAGTTATGACGTGTATTTTTATCTGGACAAATTAAACGGTATGTGGAGAAGAAGCAATAAATTGCCTGTTTATAATCTCTGGATCCATCATGATCAGGGGGTGGAAAAGGTGATCCTGAACAGCGCCGATGGTGAAGATGGCTGGAATTACCTGGGCACTTTTTCATTCTCGCAGGATACAGCAATGATTGAACTGACAAACCAGTCTGCAGGGGACATGATCATTGCGGATGCGGTGAAATGGGTGAAGGGGAAGTAGGGAGTCGGGGGAGAGGGGGAGATGGGGAGATGGGGAGGAAAGCCTTCAAGCGGTCCAAAGACCCTTGAAGCGCTGACATAAGATTTGGGAGAGGAGAAAAAGAAATTTGAAATTTATAAATTGTTGAATATGATTAACATATCCAAAAAACCAGGAACGCTGATCCTGATCATTTTGAGTTGTTTGCACCTCTCGGGTTCTTCTTATGCCCAAAGGATACTCACACTGGAAGATGCCATGGCCATCGCAATCAAAAACAGTCCTGAGATCATCAAATCGGAGCTGAGTATGACCATCAGCAGGGAAAACCTGAATGCATTGGAAGCAGCCACCAAATCAAGAATAAGATTCAAGGTAACCCCTTATAGCTATGACCAGAACCGGACTTTTAATACACCGTTATCGACCTGGATCACTTCCGAAACGACAAGTGTCTATGGTGATCTGGAGATTTCACAGCCTATCAAACTGACAGATGGCAGCATATATTTGCATAACCAGCTGACATTTCAGGATGCAACAAGTGATTACCTTGATCTCGATACCCGTTTCAAGGGATACAGCAATAATTTGTTCATGACCTATTCGCAGCCCATATTCACATACAACAGACTGAAAATGCAGATTAACCAGCTTCGTCTGTCGCTTGAAAACTCGATCCTCAGCTATTCAATTCTAAGACTGTTTCTTGAGAAGCAGGTAACCCAGTATTTTTATCTGGTATACCAGCGTAAACTCGCCGTGACCGTAACAGATGATGAACTGAAAAACCAGCAGATCAGTTATGATATCATTAAAAGCAAGGTTGAAGGCGGTCTGTCCGCCAGGGAGGAATTGTTGCAGGCTGAGCTGAACCTGTCCACAAGCGAATCGAACCTGCAGAATGCCCAGGTAGAGCTGGCAAATGCAAAGGATAATTTCAGACAATATATCGGGATGCCGCTGAACGAGGAATTTGAGATCGAAACCAATATTGAATATTCCGAAGTCCCTGTGGATATAGATAAAGCCATTCAAAACGGACTTACCACAAGGATGGAGCTCAGGCAGCGTGAGATCAGCATCAGGAACAGCGAGGATCAACTGACGGTGTCAAAGGCGACCAATGAATTTGACGGCAGTGTTAACCTGTCAATGGGACTTGTCGGAGAGGATCCTGTCCTCACAAACGTATATGATAAACCCACGCGGTCACCGATGGTGGCAGTGTCATTCAATATTCCAATCTGGGACTGGGGGGAACGAAAATCGAAGATTAAGGCTGCACAGGCTGCCATCCGCATTGAAGAGATCAATCTTGACAATGAAAGAACCGGCGTTGAACTGGCTATAAGGCAAACATACAGGAGTCTCCAAAACCTGGGTACACAAATGGACCTTGCGCAGCAAAATGTTACAAATGCACAACTTACATATGAAATAAACCTGGAAAGGTATAAAAACGGGGATCTGACAAGCATGGATCTTGGCCGTTATCAGAACCAGCTTTCGGAAAAAAAGATGAATCTTGTGAACAGCCTGATCAGTTACAAACTCGAACTGATCAATATGAAGATTCAGTCGCTCTGGGATTTTGAAAAGAATACGAGCTTTGTCCCTGAAGAACTCCAGCAAATTCCGGATGAAAAATTAATAATGGAAAAACCTACGACCTACAACTCACAACCTAAAACCTACAACCTGCAACCTGCAAGCTACAACATACAACTTACAACCTATAACCCGACAACAATGACAATAACACCATCCTATATGAAAAACATTTTGAACTCCATCCTTATCATCCTGCTCCTTACCTCCTGCAACCGCAAACAGGAAGACCTTGGCAGGGACATATCAGTTCCGGTGACCATTTCCGAAATACAACCCGCTCACATTGAAAAGTATATTGATATCACCGGAACGGTAAAACCGGTTAAAGAAGTGCAACTCAGATCGGAAATTGCCGGGAAATATCTGTTAATGACAAATCCTTCAACCGGCAATTTATATATTCTTGGAGATAAGGTGAATGATGGAGGTGAACTTATTCAACTCCAGGATCAGGAATATGAGAATAATGTTAAAATCGCATCCGCAAAATTGAACCTTGAAATTACCGGACAGGTATTTGACAAGCAGAAGTCGCTTTACGACAAGGGTGGTGTTACGCTCAGCGAACTGAAGACCGCAGAGATCAATTTTATCAATGCCAGGTATACTTTTGATGAAGCCCAGCTTCGCCTGCAGAAGATGACAATCAGGGCACCTTTTTCCGGGGTGATCATCGACCTCCCTTATTATACACCCGGAGTGAAAATCGATGCCAACCTGAATCTTGTGAAGATCATGGACTATAGCAAACTCATTATGGAGATAAACCTGCCCGAAAAAACAATTGATCAGACGAAACCAGGTCAGAAAGTCAGGATTTACAATTACACCCTGCCTGACGATACGCTTACAGGAATGGTTTCCCAGCTGTCACCTGCCATTGACAATGAAACGCGGTCTTATAAGGGAACTATTCTGGTAAACAATCCCCGGCTACTGTTGCGCCCGGGTATGTACGTTAAAGGAGAGATCGTTGTGGCTTCAGCAAAAAATATAATTGTAATTCCCAAGGATGTTGTAATCTCCAAACAAAGAGGTAACAGCGTATTTGTCGTGGATAAGGGAATCGCGTATGAACGCGTGGTTGAATTCGGCCTTGAAAATCCCAGGGATGTTCAGATTATATCCGGGCTCAGTATGAACGAACATCTGGTGGTGAAAGGATTTGAGACACTTCGTGACCGGTCAAAAGTGAAGGAAATGAAATAACATGGTATGAAAAAATTAGTCCATTTTGCAGTCAATTACCCGGTTAGCATTTGCATGATTATTCTGGGCATACTCCTGCTGGGCATTATTTCCTTCCGAAAACTGAGCATTGACCTTTTGCCCGGGATAACCGCTCCCAGGATATTCGTTGAATTAAGGGCCGGGGAACGTCCGCCTGAGGAAATGGAAAAACAGTTCGTGGAGGGGATTGAATCCCAGGTAATCCGCCTTACCGGTGTTACACAGGTTTATTCCACATGCATGGTAGGCAGGGCAAGGGTAAAAGTCGAATATAACTGGGGAACTGACATGGATGAGGCTTTTCTTGATCTGCAGAAAGCCCTTTCGATGTATGGTCAGAATTCTGATATTCAGGATTTTGTCATTACACAGCATGATCCGAATGCTATGCCGGTGATGCTGATAGCCATGGTCAATCCGGAAATTACCGATATGAATGAGCTCCGTAAAACCGGCGAAACCCATATCCGCAACGAATTGATACGGCTGGAGGGGATAGCTGATGTAATACTTACCGGGACGGAAGAAAAGGAAATTCTCATTGACACGGATCCGTACCGCTTGCGCGCATATGGTCTCACCACGGACAATCTGGTCCAGCAGATCATGAGCATGAACCGCAGTGTTTCCGGAGGAAACATCGTGGAAATGGGGAAACGGTATACCATTAAAGGTACATCCCTTCTGGAAAACGAAAATGACGTCAACAATCTTATTCTTACATACAGGCAATCCGGGCAGTCTGTTGCACCTTCAGCCGGTTCCCCTCCTGCTTCGGTTGTTCCTGCAACGGGGGAAAGGGTGCCGGTTTTTCTTCGCGATGTGGCCCGTGTAAGTTTTACCAATAAAGACCCTGGTAATATTGTTCGTGTGAATGGTAAAAGGTGTGTAGGTCTGGCTATCTATAAGGAAACCAGTTATAATACCGTAAAAGCCGTAGGTCAGCTTAATAAATCGTTCGAATCACTTAAAAAGGCATTGCCGGGTTATGAGTTTATTACTGTTCAGAACCAGGGCAGCTATATCAGCAATGCTGTTCGTGAATTGCGCAACACGGCCCTGATCGGTGCCCTGTTTTCAATCATCATCCTGTATATTTTCCTTCGCAGGACAGGTCTCACGCTTATTATCAGCTTTGTTTTGCCGGTTTCTATTGTGGCCACCTTTACCCTGATGTATTTCAATGGTCTCACGCTTAATATTATGACCCTGGGAGGCCTAGCCCTTGGAGCCGGTATGCTTGTGGACAATGCAATCGTAATTGTTGAAAATATTTTCAGGAACCTGGAACTCGGGCATTCTGTCAGGGAAGCATCCATAAAAGGAACACATGAAGTGGGGGGTGCCATAATTTCATCCACCATTACAACTGTAGTGGTATTTTTGCCTGTCGTTTACCTTCATGGGGCTTCAGGGACCTTGTTCAAGGATCAGGCATGGACAGTTGCATTCTCACAGGTAGCATCCCTTTTTATTGCCATTCTTGTAATTCCGATGCTATTTCATTGGATGTATGCGGACAAGCCCCGGGTTACTTCCACAGATGCCCTTCAATTCAAATGGTATACCGGTTTTTTATCGGGGATACTTAACCACCGGAAAGCTGTAATTCTTTTTGCAGCCATAATCATTGGCATTACTGTACTTATTTTACCGCGGGTTGGAAATGAATTTATCCCACAGAGCGGAACAGGTGATTTCAGCCTGGATATCAAGCTGAGCGAAGGTACACAGCTTGAGCGCACAGAAGGACTGGTAAAAAATCTTGAATCAATGCTGAACCAGATCCTGGGGGATAAGGCTGACATCATATATAGCCAGATAGGACCTTCCGAAAGTTCGGGTGCTGAAAAATCAGTTTTTCTGAATGAGAATACCGCCACGATAAAAATAAGGCTGAATCCTTCTGCCATACCCCAGTCAGAATCCCTGCTTGCCAGGATAGGATCTTTATCAGATTCAATCCCGGATGCGGAAATCTCCCTGGTACGGAATGAAACATCCCTAAAATCCACCCTGGGCACGGACGAATCGCCCCTGGAAGTGGAAGTAACAGGCCGGGATATTAAAGTACTGGATACCATTACGATGCGGATAAAGCAACAATTGACCGGGCTCCCAGGGATCTTCAACCTCAAAACCAGCATTGAACAGGGTGCCCCTGAAATGGATGTGATTATTGACCGCTACATGGCCACCATGTACGGGCTCACTGCCGAAAGCATTACCACGCAACTCAAAGATCTGCTGACCGGAAGAAATGCAGGGAAATTTGACAATGCCGGAGAACTGAATGATATAACCATAAAGCTTCCGGAGCTTAGTATGTCTGAATTCAATGCAATAATCCTGAAAAGCGGTAACCGGGATGTTCCCTTGTATGAAGTGGCACGGTTTGAAAGGTCAGTATCTCCAAAACAACTGCTCCGTGTTAACCAAAGGCGCATCGGAACCGTAACCGGTGACATCGACAGAACTTTGGCGTTTGATAAGGTAATTGGCCGGGTAAGGGAAAAAATAGACGCCCTGAATATTCCTGGAGAATATCAAATACTTGTCACCGGTGAGGAGGCCAAAAGAAAGGAAGCCATGTCAAGCCTCGGTTTTGCGTTATTGCTATCTGTCATCCTGGTATATATGGTCATGGCATCCCAGTTTGAATCGCTCGTTCATCCGTTTACAGTTCTGCTTACCATTCCCCTCGCAGGGGCCGGTTCGGTATGGGCTTTTTTCATGCTGGGGCAGTCATTGAATATCATGGCTTACATCGGGATTATAATGCTGGGAGGCATTGCGGTAAACAATTCCATTTTGCTCGTGGATGCCATTAACCAGTTCAGGGAAAAGGGACTTCCTCTCAGGGATGCAATTCTCAAAGCGGGACAAAACCGGATCCGTCCTATACTTATGACAAGCCTGTCCTCCATTCTTGGTTTACTTCCTTTGACCCTGGGTATCGGTGAAAGCGCGTCATTGCGTTCGCCCATGGCCATAGCGCTGATCTCCGGGCTATTGGCATCAACAGTAATGTCACTCATTGTGATTCCATGTGTTTATTATGTATTTGACACCACAGGAAAGAATCCGAAGACATACCAGTAGGTTATTATTGTGATTATGGAATTCATTATCAGGCGTAAAATATTCATCTTAATGCTCTTCACGGCATTTTCCCTGTTGGGGATTTTCTCTTACAGGCAGCTGCCGGTCGAACTCCTGCCCAACACCCAGATTCCTTACCTGTTTGTACAGATCTCGTCAAATCTTCAAACTGACCCGGCCTATATTGAAAATCAGGCTGTTATACCCATAGAGGGTGCCATAGGTACCCTGAAGGGCGTTGAAAAGATTGAATCAACGGCAGACCAGCAGTTTGGCATGATCCAGATATCATACCGTCAAAATGCAAACCTGAAATTGGCACATCTGAAACTTTTGGAGAAAATGGAAGAGGTCAGGAAAAAAATACCCTCGGATTTTTTTATCCAGGTTGTAAGGTTTGATATGGAACAGTTGAATAATGCCCTGATGACAATACAGGTTCGTGGCAGCGGTGGTGTGGATCGTATCAGGGAATTGGTGAACCGGGAGATTGTGAACCCGGTCGGGAACATTGATGGAATTGCGCAGGTTGCTGTTTTCGGAGGACGGGAGAGATCAATCGAAATTTCCCTCAGGGAAGATGTATGCCGGACTTTCGGCATCACTCCTTCAGATGTCCGGAATGCACTTAACCGGAACAGCCTTTCGAGGACATTTGCGGGCAAGGTGACCCAGGATAACCGCATGATATTTATTAATGTGATGTCGGAATACGAAGATCTGTCTGACATTCGCGAACTCGTGGTAAGAGAACCGGGATCGGTAAAGCTGAAAGATATTTCTGAGATACGGTTCGGACATAAAAACCAGGATTCATACAGCAGGGTAAACGGCAAAGAATCCGTTACCATGACCCTGACCCGGGATACCCAGTCGAACCTGATTGATTTATCCCACCGCGTTAAAAGGGAAATTGAGAAATTGAACCGGGATTTGAAACAAAAGGATATTGAACTTGTAATTCAGGAAAATTCAGCCGACAGGATGGAGAAGAACATTGATCTGATCATTAATCTCGCAATGGTCGGAGGATTACTTGCCATTTTTATCCTTTGGATCTTCCTGAACAACATCAGGCTGGTGGTGGCTATCGGTCTTTCGATTCCCGTTTCAGTTTTTGTTGCATTCAACTTTTTCTATGCTGCCGGGATTTCAATTAACAGCCTTACTCTTTTGGGTATGGCTCTTGCAATCGGAATGCTTGTTGACAACAGCGTGGTTGTCATGGAAAATATATACCGGTTATCATCGCAGGGCATGGAACCGGATAAAGCAGTCATCCAAGGAACAACAGAGGTATGGCGATCCATCCTGGCTGCCACATTAACTACTGTCGCAGTGTTTCTTCCTTTTGCTTTTTCGGAGAATTTTTTAGTGGGTGTGCTTGGAAAGCACATCGGGGTTTCTATTATCTCCACAATGCTGGTGTCTTTGGTGGTGGCGATGATACTGGTGCCCATGATCACCCATGTTTTCCTGGTGCACCGAAAAGCTAGGGCGACTGCCGTTTTCAGTACGATTTCCACCCACAACCGTCTTATTCAGGTATATGTCGTTTTGTTAAAAACCTGTATGCGAAAACCGGCTCAGACCATTATGGGCGCCCTGGCACTATTTTTTATAACCCTTTTGATCAGTCTTGGCCTGAGTTTCATTAAGAAAGAAGAACCTGCAATTATTGAACTCTCATTATATGCCACCATGCCTGGCGGAACCACGCTTGACAATACTGATCTGATGGTAGCTGATGTGGAACAGCGCCTCGAAAAACTGAAGGAGAAAAAGGACATAATCAGCCGGATATATGAAGAGGAAGCTGTAATTACAGTTTCTCTTCCGAAGGATTACAGGAAAATCCGCAATTTCACAATCCCGAAGATTAAAAGGGAAATTTTGAACAGCCTGGGAGGATTGGAACCGGCCAGTTTCAGCTGGGACCCTCCTTTATCCGGAAGGCGGTTTGGCAGGGGAGGAGGAGAGGATATGGGAATGGAAGGATTCCTTGGAATTGGAAACCAGGTTGAAAAAGTGATCATTAAGGGTGAGAATTACGATCAGATTGTCAGCCATGCAAACCTGGTAAAATACTATTTGTCACAGCAGCAAAACCTGAATGAGGTAAAAATAAATGTCCCTTCGGCGGAACCTGAAATTGTATTAGGTTTTGACAAACAGCTCATGTCATTATATGACATTCCTGCAACTTCTGTCTTATCTGAGTTGAATGCATTCCCGCAACAATTCTCAAGCGGCATGAAGTTCAGGCAGGAAAATGAGGAATTTGACATCCGGATCAGGATGGAAACGGTTAAAGGTAACAGGGACAAGGATCTCAACGATCTAAAAGTGCTTCCTGTAAGGGGAAGGAATGCGATCCCTTTCGAATTACAGCACATCAGCAGTTTTAATTTCAGTAACGGTGCAACCTCGATCAAAAGGGTGAATCAACAAAAGCAGCTGGAAGTGGAGTATTCCTTTGTTGATGGAGTGAAAAAGGACAAAGATCTTCTGGAAGAAGGCCGAATGGAAATAGAATCGCTGCTGGCCGGAATGCGGGTACCTCCGGGAGTGGCCATGGAACTGGTGCACGACCAGCAGGACCTTAGTGATTTCAGGTTCCTGATTTTTGCAGCCTTTATTCTGATATATATGATCCTTGCCTCTGTATTTGAATCGTTCACGAAACCGGTTGTACTGATGTTTGCCATACCCCTGGCGTCTATCGGTTCATTAACCGCACTGATTCTCACTGGCAGTTCATTACTGAATGCTAATACGCTTACAGGCTTTGTGATCCTCATCGGTATTGTGGTAAACAATGGTATAATACTTCTTGATTATTCGAATGTACTGCAAAAAAGGGGGTATCAATTCACCCGGTCGCTGGTAATGGCAGGACTGGCGAGGGTACGGCCCATATTGATCACCTCCCTCACGACCATAATTGCCCTTTTCCCTCTGGCAATGGGTAAAGCTGAATATGTTACCCAGATAGGCGCCCCGTTTGCCATAACAGTGATCGGAGGATTGGGTTTGAGCACTTTGCTAACGCTGGTATTCATCCCCACAATGAACTCCGGCCTGCAATCAGCATTGATTTGGTTGAAAAGCCAAAAACCGCTTACCAGGCTGTTTATCCTGGTTGCATACCTGGCGGGAGGGCTCCTGATATATATCGAAGTGAACAGCCTCGTATGGAAAATCATCGATATAATTCTGCTGATAATCCTGTTGCCTGCCTCCCTCTATTTTGTCAGGTATAGCCTGCGTAGAGCCAATGAAAAACTGATTGATGAGGCTGAACCTTTGCACATCCGGGTCCGGAATCTGGTAAAGATATACGAACGTGACAGCCGTTTTATGCGGGAATGGAAATCCGGTCTGAAGATCCGGGAACGCCTTGGACTGGGAAGGTCGTACAGGACCTGGCGCGATTTTGAATATATTATCTGGCTGCTGCCCCTGATTGCATTTATGGTCTACTTTATTTATTTCTATCTTGAGAGCGGATTCTGGTTCTATTTCCTTCCCATAGGACTGTATATGATGGTTTTATCCCTGGTTGCGCCCCTGAGTAAGCAGGATTACATTACCATATCATCTGTCCGGAAACAAAGGCTGCATAAGATCACCAAAGGGCTGTATTCATTTATCTTCTGGGTTATGCCGCTTGTAATTATGGTTATTTTCTACAGGAAATATAAACTGATCGGTCTGCTGATCCCAACATTTATTTTATGGTATTTGATTTTGATGATTAAGAACTCTTCAGACAAGCTATACCGTGAAAAGATAAACATCAATCGTCTGAAGGGCAGATTCAAAGGAATCCGGAAGGCATTCCTGAGGTTTGTGCTGGTCATCCCGGTCATTGGCAGAAAAAAGATTCCATTCAAGGCCCTGAAAGGGATATCCTTCGATATTGAACATGGCATGTTCGGATTGCTGGGGCCAAATGGAGCCGGTAAATCGACCCTGATGCGCATTATCTGCGGAATCCTGGAGCCCAGTTACGGCCAGATTACCATCAATGACATTGATATAAAAACCAGGCGGGAGGAACTGCAGGGCCTGATCGGTTATCTGCCACAGGAATTCGGTATGTATGAAAATCTTACAGCCTGGGAATTTCTTCATTTTATGGGGATCATGAAAAAACTGCTTGACCGGAAGAACAGGGAAGAAAGGGTGGCCTATGTTCTGAATGCGGTCCACATGACTGAACATAAGGACGAAAAGATAGGATCCTATTCAGGGGGGATGAAGCAACGGATCGGTATAGCCCAGATATTGCTTCATTTGCCGAGAATACTTGTTGTGGATGAACCTACTGCAGGACTTGATCCCCGTGAAAGGATCCGTTTCAGGAATCTTCTGGTTGAACTCAGTAAAGAAAGGATCGTAATTTTCTCAACACATATTATTGAAGATGTATCCAGTTCATGCAACCAGGTGGCTGTAATAAAGAACGGCGAAGTGAAGTATCTCGGGGAGCCGATACAAATGGCTCTCATTGCTGAAGGCAAGGTATGGATGGCCGACATGGAAATATCATTATTCGAGGATTTTAAACAAAACTTTGTTATTATTCACCATATGCGCGATGGTAATTCGATCAGGGTAAGATGTATAGCCGATGCTTGTCCTGCTGCGGGTGCAAGGTCTGTAAAAGCAAATCTTGAAGATGCATATCTTTATTTGCTGCTTAAAACCTGAGTTTATGACATTTATTGAGAAAATCAGGTTAACCGGTACAATAATCCGGATAAACCTTAAGATAATATTCGCCGGCCGGTTTGTATATTTTCTCCTGGCTGCCTGGTTGTTTTTCCTCGTTATAATCGGCCTGATGCTATTTGGTGAAGGCACGCCGGATGTTACCGATATATACGATACCCTGATCCTCCCGGGGATTCTCATTATGTTCTATCCCATTGTATATAATGTTCAGAATGATAAGGACACCCGGATGCTGGAAATAATTTTCGGCGTTCCCGATTACAGGTACAAAGTCTACCTGTTCAGGTTCATTTTAACATTGTTTCTTCTTTTTACCCTGGTGATGCTGATGAGTTCGTTTGCCTGGTTTTCGGTGGTAAGGATACCCGTTTTAAATATGGTTTTCCAGCTGATGGCACCCCTGGTTTTTCTGGCCTGTCTCACTTTCCTTTTCACCGCACTTATACGGAATGGAAATGGTGCTGCCGTGGTAATGGTGATAATAGGGCTGATCTTTTTTATTCTTAACGAGCCTCTATCAAGAAGCAAATGGAATCTTTTCCTGAATCCTTACGCCATTCCCACCGACATGAATCTTGCGATCTGGAATGATATAGTTCGGCAAAACCGTATGATGATGCTGATAGGTGCCTTAATAGCCCTGTTATGGGGATTAGCCGGTTTACAAAACCGGGAAAAGTTTGTTTGAGCAATATAAACAGGGTTTCACTAAAATATGTAATTTTAAAATAACAAATAAAGAGCTTAACACTTAAAACTGAACTCATGAATACATCGAGAAGAGATTTCTTAAGATCAGGTGCAATGGCTTTGGCTGCTACTGCAGTCCTCAATAAGTCTGTGTTTGCAGGCAGCCTGAAAGCCGATATGGTGGGATTACAATTGTACTCCATCCGGGATGATATGAAAAAGGATCCCCTTGGTTCGCTAAAATTGATTGCCGGTATGGGTTACAAAAATGTGGAGCATGCCAACTACGTCGAAAGGAAGTTTTACGGATTTCCTGCCGGGGAATTTAAGAAAGTGCTGGGCGATCTCGGATTAAAAATGCCAAGTGGACACACGGTAATGGGTGTTGATCATTGGGATAATTCAAAAAAGGATTTTACGGATGCCTGGAAGTTCACCGTGGATGATGCTGCCGCCATGGGCCAAAGCTATGTTATTAGTCCATGGATGGATGAAGGTTACAGAAAATCATATGACGACCTGATGCGTTGCCTTGATATTTTTAACCGCAGCGGGGAATTGTGCAACAAAGCCGGTATGAAATTCGGTTACCACAACCACGATTTTGAGTTCAGCCAGAAACTGAACAATGAAAAGATTTTCGATATAATAATGCGTACCATTGATCCTAAACTGGTAGCCCTTCAGCTTGATATCGGAAATCTGTATAACGGCGGTGCTGTTGCTTCGGAGGTTCTGAAGCAATATCCGAACCGGTTTGAGATAATTCATGTTAAGGATGAGATCCCTGCAAAAACCGGGAATGAAAAGTATGAAAGTACAATTCTGGGACAGGGAATCGTAAAGGCGCAGGAAATGGTAGACCTCGCTGCAAAGTTCGGGGGTACCAAATTGTACATTATAGAACAGGAGTCATATCAGAATAAAACTCCCCTCGAAAGTGTGAAAATAGACCTCGAAATTATGCGTAAATGGGGATATTAATTATTTTTAGATTTTAAAAATATTCAAATCCACAAAAAATCGCATTAGTATGAAAAACCAATTTGATCTGAGTGAAGCTCAATTAACAGATATTGCGAATGATTTGTCCGGCAAAATTGTTACAGGTCTTAAAAAGGAAGGTACGGAGATCAAATGTCTTCCAACTTATATTCATCCAAAAAAGGATGGTATTAAGGGGAAAGCGACTGTATTTGATCTTGGTGGAACCAATTTCAGGGTAGCATCCATTTCGGTGACGGAGAAGTCATCCATAACGGGAATGGCTGAAAAGGACATTACAGAAATGAAAAAAAAGGGGTTTACCCGTGATGATCTTTTCAAGTCACAGTCAGGTGTACTGAAACAATTAGAGGTGACGGATAAAACACCGATCGGATATTGTTTTTCCTATCCGGCAAAATCATTGACCGACGGGGACGCTGAACTGATCGAATGGACGAAAGGGGTAGGTATTCCGCAGATGGAAGGGCAGCCCATTGGTAAGCCTTTGCTGAAGTACATGAATGAGCACACCGATCATCATTTTACTGCCATCAGGGTGGTTAATGATACGATTACCAGCTTGTTTGCAGGCCTGCTGAACCCCGGATACGATGCCTATATCGGGATTATCGTGGGTACCGGTACAAATATGGCCACTTTTTTCCCTTCAGAATACATTCCAAAAATGAAGGACATGAAAGGATGGTCAGGTGAAACCCCTGTCAATCTTGAATCGGGGAATTTTCATCCACCGCACCTTACACCCATTGATGACGAAGTGGATGCAAAGTCGGAAAACAAAGGGAATCAACGCTTCGAAAAAGCTGTATCCGGGATGTATCTGGGCAGGGTTTTTATGGCTGCTTTCCCGGGCGACAGGTTTGATGAAAACTTTAGTGCGGTTGATCTGACGCGCATGATCAATAATCCGTCCGGGTATAAACCGGAATATGTTGAAGTTGCTTTCCGGATCTATGAACGTTCGGCTAAACTGGTGGCTGCTTCCATTGCCGGTCTCGTAAAAAACCTTCATGAAGCTGATCCGAGTATAAAGAATGTTCAGGTACTGGCTGAAGGAAGTCTCTTCTGGAGCAGGATCACATCCGGCCGCCCGTCTTACGTGGCAATGGTGGAAAGCCACCTTGCGAAATTATTGAAGAACCTGAAGCTACCGGCCGTTAAAGTTACAATTTCCCAGATGGAAAATGCAAACCTCATCGGGGCAGCCATGGCTGTATTGTCCTGATTATTCTGATCACAGATCTACAGGCATCTCCGGCAATATACCCTTTCTGATGTAAATAGGATGGATATATTTCCGGAGTGCCTTACGGTCTATTTCAAACCACAAACCGGCCGCAATGGTAATTATTCCTCCGGACAGGAGTGTACCGGGAATGCCAATCGCGCTTGCAACGGTCCCTGCCAGCAGGTTGCCGATGGGTGTGGTACCCATTAAAGCCATTGCATAAAAACTCATAACACGCCCCCTTTTATCTTCATCGGCTATGGTTTGTAGCATGGTATTTATGGCTGCTATTGATAATATCATGGATAGTCCCCCGAAATACATAAGAAAAAGGGAAAAATAAGCTCTTGTCGAAAATGAGGCCAAAACAATCATTGTACCAAGAAGTGTTGTGAATATGGATATGACTTTGCCCAGGCCTATAATGCTCTTGCGTGAAGCAAGATACAGGGCGCCTGTAAATGCGCCTGCTCCAAGGGCCGACATCAGAAATCCCAGGGTGTCCGCATTTCCGTGAAGAATTTCCTTGGCATATGCGGGCAACAATACCATGAAAGGCAGCGCAACGAGGCTCACCATGGCAAGTTGAAGCAGCAACCTGCGTATGGGAACTGACCTGAATGTGTAGCGCAGTCCGTCGGTAAAGCTTTTTTTCAGATTCGACCTGATAATGGTGGCAGGTTTTACAGGAAGGACAACCCTTGCCAGTGCATATATCACGGCTCCGTAACTCAGGGTGTTAAGCAAAAAGCAGATGCCCTCGCCGACAAGTGCTATCGTAACACCTGCAATGGCGGGACCAACCAGCCTGGCTCCGTTAAACACCGCTGAATTCAAAGCAATCGCATTTCCAAGGTCTTCAGGTTTGTCAATCAGATCAATAACAAGGGATTGCCTGGCAGGCGCATCGAATGAACTGATTATACCAACTACCAGGCTCAGTCCGATAATTTGCCAGACCTCCACGATATTGAACAGAACCAGCACTGTCATGGCCAGGGCTTGAAACATAAAGCCAATCTGGGCCAGGATCATGATTCTGAGACGGTTGTACCGGTCAGTCAACACCCCTGTAAATGGAGAAAGGATGAACGTAGGGATCTGGCTGGTAAAACCCACGAGGCCCAGCAAAAATACCGATCCGGTTAACCGGTACACCAGCCAGCTCAGTGCGACATTTTGCATCCAGGTGCCAATGAGTGAAACACACTGCCCAAAGAAATATAACCTGTAGTTTCGTGATTTCAGGGAAGCAAAGATTTTCTTAACTGCGGTTAATTCTGTGGGGTTGACAAGCTTGCGCGCCATACAGTTAAAAAGTGATTGGTGTATACGAAATTAAAAAAAGGAAATTCAAAAATGCTTATTTTTAGTATTTGTAAACCAGGGTTAATAAACAGGATTGACAAATGGAACATTTATCAATTACAGATCCGGACCAAAGGTTTTTTCCGGAATCGTGGTTTCTGAAGGGAGAAGGGATAATTGCATCGGAAAAACGCATGAAGGATCTGACAGGAATCTTTGAAGACACATCCGCCGCATTATCCATAGATCCTGAAATATTGGTGTACCGGGTTCAGGCCCATTTGCCGGTGCCTGAAAATACCCTGGGGGGACTGTTTTTGGGTACAACCACAATCCAACCCGGCAGGGTGGGCGAGGAATACTATATGACCCGGGGACATTTTCATTCAAAATCCGACAGAGGTGAATATTACTGGTGCATGCACGGAACAGGGATGCTTATTATGATGAGTGCAGACCGCATCACGCATGCTGAAAAAATGTTCCGGGGCAGCCTGCATTATATCAACAAAAATACGGCTCACAGGGTGGCCAATACCGGTTTAGTACCCCTCATTTTCGGGGCCTGCTGGCCCTCGGATGCAGGACACGATTACAAGTCCATTGAAAGGACAGGATTTTCCGCCCGACTGAAAGAAAAGAACGGAATACCCTGTTTAATTGAATCACGTTTATAATTAATGTATATTCGGGGCCTCAACCAACCGGTATTGATAATGGCAATATTTAATACAAGCCCGTCTGTTGAAATATTCGGCAATTTTACAGTTGATGTGGGTTGGAATGCAATTTCAGGTAAGCTTCGGGAAAACATCCAGGGATTAACTTCGTCCGGGAAAGTCATAGTGGTTGAATACTACCCGGGTGTGATGGAAAGGGAAACGGATGCTGAATTGGTATCGGGAATTAATCCTGATCTTGTCATATACAGCCGGGATTTAATGTGGCCTGAGGAAAAGATAAGATCCATGGTCTATCCCGATGTGACCGATGACAGGGTTTTCGGTTATCTCTCCAGGCTTACCATAAATGATTTTTTTGATCCGGAAAAGGTCTCCCGGGCGAATGATAAAATTAAATCCCTTAAAACCGGAATTGTTCTGGTGCTGGGAACAGGCGCGGCCTTTGCCGTATCCCGGTTCGATATGCTGATCTATGGCGATATGGCGAGATGGGAGATCCAGCTCAGGATGCGGGAGGGACTTGTTTCAAACCTGGGAGTATATAACAGGAATACACCGGATTGGATGTTGCTCTATAAACAGGGTTTCTTTGTCGACTGGCGCGTTTGTGACAGGTTAAAAAAGGAACTTATGGGCAAATGGGACTTTGTGCTGGATACCAATGACCGGACCCAACCCAAATTGACTACCGGTGAGGCTGTGAGGGAGGGATTAAGACAAACAGTGAAAAAGCCTTTCAGCGTGGTGCCTTTTTTTGATCCGGGCCCTTGGGGCGGGCAATGGATGAAGGAAAACTTCAGGCTTGAAAAATCCAAAGAAAATTATGCCTGGTGTTTTAATTGCGTTCCGGAGGAAAACAGCCTTTTTTTGAAAATCGGAGGTATCGTTTTTGAGGTCCCGTCTGTCAACCTTGTTTTTTATCAGCCTGCGCAACTATTGGGTGAAGGGGTATACGGACGATTTGGTGACGAATTTCCGATACGTTTCGATTTCCTCGATACGATGGGAGGGGGAAACCTGAGCTTGCAGGTCCACCCGCTCACAGAATACATCCGGGAAAATTTCGGCATACCTTACACACAAGATGAAAGTTACTATATCATGGATGCAGGCAGGGATGCCGTGGTATATCTCGGTTTGAAGGAAAATATTGTTCCGGATCACATGATCCGTGATCTCAGGCTATCACAGGAAGCTTCATTGCCCTTTGAAGCCGAAAAATATGTGCAGAAATGGCCGGTTAAAAAACATGATCACTTCCTGATACCGGCAGGAACAGTACATTGTTCGGGAAAGGACTCCATGGTACTGGAAATCAGCGCAACACCTTATATATTTACATTCAAGCTCTGGGACTGGGGCCGGCTGGGTATGGATGGCAAGCCTCGTCCGATCAATATTGACCATGGCAAAAAAGTGATTCAATGGAACCGCAGCACATCATGGACGCAGGAGAATCTTGTGAACCGGGTAGAAATTATTGCAAAGGGAGATGGATGGACTGAAGAACGAACCGGTCTGCATAAAAGTGAGTTCATCGAAACCCGGCGCCATTGGTTCACAAAAAAGGTAACCCATTATACAGGCGGCGAAGTAAATGTTCTGTGCCTGGTCGAAGGCAACTCGGTATTGGTTGAAAGTCCGGCCGGTGCATTTAAACCCTTCCACATTAATTATGCCGAAACATTTATTATTCCTGCATCAGTTGATCTATATACCATCCGTCCTGAAAAAGACCCGCCTGAAAAAACCTATGCCACCATTAAAGCCTTTGTTCGCACTTATTCTTAAAACAATTCCTTTCAAATGAAGAAAAAAAACCCGTATTACCTGATGCTTGCTGCCGCTGTTGCTGCACTTGGCGGATTATTATTCGGTTTTGATACTGCCGTAATATCCGGAACAATTCCGTTCATCCAGCTATATTTTAACCTGAATGATATCAGCCTGGGATGGACTGTCAGCAGTCTTCTTGCCGGTTGCATCCTTGGCGTTCTTTCAGCGGGCAAGCCGGGAGATGTTTTCGGCCGGAAAAAGACCCTGATGATAGCAGGTGCATTGTTTTTTATTTCCGCGATAGGTTCGGCACTTTCAACTACTCATCTGGTATTTATAGTTTTTAGGGTGTTAGGAGGTTTTGCAGTGGGCATTGCATCGATGCTTTCCCCTATGTATATTTCGGAGATTTCACCGGCTTCCAGGCGTGGTCAGCTGGTTTCCCTAAACCAGATGGCAATTGTTGTGGGGATCTTGCTGGCCTTTTTCAGCAATTACTGGCTGTCAGACACCGGTGAAAATAACTGGCGCTGGATGTTCGCCGTAATGGGAATGCCGGCTTTTCTTTTCCTCGTTGCACTCCTGTTTGTTCCGGAAAGTCCGAGATGGCTCGTCCAAAAAGACAGGAACGCTGATGCCTTTCATGTCCTGGAAAGGATCAACGGCGAAAGCATCGCCAAAAAGGAACTCACGGATATTCGTGATTCCATATTGTCAGAAAAAGGTACCTATAAAGAAGTTTTCTCAACACGGATGAGACCCGTTTTATGGCTCGGGGTTCTGCTGGCTGTTTTTTCGCAAATTACGGGAATCAATTCGATTATGTATTATGCCCCGGTTATATTCCAGAAAACAGGAATCGGGACAAACTCTGCCCTGTTCCAGACTGTTACCATAGGGGGCGTTAATTTCCTGTTTACCCTCGTAGCCATTGCATGGGTTGATAAACTTGGCAGGAAACCTTTGCTGATAGGAGGTACGATCGGCATGGCCATTTCACTCACTGCATTAACCTTTGCTTTTTATATGCAAAAATTTGGAGGTTTTATTATCCTGACCTTTATCCTTATTTACATCGCATCGTTTGCCGCTTCACTTGGCCCGGTTACCTGGGTAGCCATTTCAGAGATATTTCCGAACAAGCTGAGAAGCAAGGCTATGTCGGTTGCAATTGTTTCACTCTGGCTGACAAATTTTATTGTAATTCTCACATTTCCGGTGATTCTCAACAGGCTGGGCGGGGGATCGGCATTTCTGATTTTTGATATCATGTGCATTCTGCTCATCCTTTTTGTTTTTCTTAAGGTACCTGAAACAAAAGGAAAAAGCCTTGAGGAACTTGAGAAAATACTCATCAGGTCGAAACATCCTGCAGCAGATCCGGAATGAAATTGATATACCGATCCTATGAAATTCAATCCCGGCTTTGATATTCAGCCTGCATTCAACCCTTCGGGATTTATTTACGGGCCTGATTGTTTTGGTCCCCCCGTTGAGAACAGAAGCCTTGACTCAATCCGGAAAAGTCTTCTGGAACCAGGTTGCAGCGGACCTGACCCGGTTTATTCCATTGCCATGGATGTGGGAAAAACAAAGGACTGGCCCCTTCTCCGAAAGATGAATCTCCTGTTTGGTGCGGTGATCTATGCTGCCGGAAGACTTGGCAAAGAACCCGTACGAAGCCAGGGACATGTTCACCGGAAGACCAGGACAAACAGGTTGCCGCCTCCGGAGGTCTATGAGATATGGAATGGAAAGGCTATCGTTTATATGCAGGAAAGTGCCGGGGATGATCCCGGACGGTGTTATGCAGTGGAGGCAGACCCGGGTGAAGTTGTTATCGTTCCGCCCGGATGGGCGCATGCCACAATCAGTGCACACCAGTCAGAACAGCTGGTATTTGGCGCCTGGTGTGACAGGGACTATGCCTTTGATTATGATCAGGTCAGGGCTCACCATGGATTAGCCTGGTTGCCTGTTTTCAATGCAAACAATATGATCTCGTGGAAATCGAATAAAAATTACTTATACCGGAGACTGACTGTTAAAAAGCCCGGAAATTATCAGAATCTGGGCCTGGTCCGCGGAACTTCCATATACCGTCTTTTTGAACTAAACCCCGCTCTGTTCAGCTTTGTACCGGATCCGGCATTAAAAATTCATATCTGGGAGAAATTCATACCCTGACAGGGTGCAGATACCCTGTCAGGGTGTTAACGGATGTTACATGTGTTCCTTGTGCATCTTGTCAATCTGATCCGCTGTAAACTTGTTGACTTTTTTAAGCTTGGCGGTCTTTTGGCCGATTTCAGGCAGCATTTTCCGTACATTATCCTCAGAAGTCCCTTCCAGGAATGCATAACCTGTATGATCTCCCGACATGCAGCCGAATTCAAACTTGGACAATAAATTGTTCCCTTGTCCTTTCATTTCATTAAGCATATTCATACATTGTTCCTGCGTATGGGGAACCTGGACGAGATAAGTGGATTTGCCGGCAGCCTTCTCATTCTGGGCGGAAGTACTGCCAAAAGTGCCAAGCAAAATGGCAACCAGAAGAAATTTAAATGTTTTCATAAGTCACGCTTATTTAGATTTAGTATAAATAAAGTTAATTCAATTTTTTATCCCCATCTGTTAAAATGCCAAAATAATTTCCTGCAACCGGTTCATTTACACTTAGGAGGTTAAACTTTGACCTGAAGTTTTGATATATTTGAACCGCGGGGCATGCTTGTCCTGAATATCATAAAATAAATATCATGAAATGAAAAAAGTAGTTATCGTTGGTTTTGGTTTTATGGGGTTATCTCATTCAATCAGCATTCTTAAGAATCCCGGGCTGAAACTGGCAGCCGTCGTTGACAGAAATATCCGGAATATTGAAAAAAAGCTCGCAAGCCAAACAGGGAATTTTTCAACCGGAAACATAACAATGGAGTCCCTTGCGGGAGTCAGTCTTGTTTCTGATTTCGACAGAAGTCTGACTGAAATTGATTCTGACGCATATTGCATTTGTGTGCATACGGATCTGCATTACGAAATGGCAAAAAAAGCCATGCTTGCCGGCAAGCATGTATTTCTTGAAAAACCCATATGCCTGGACATACGGCAAGGGGAGGAATTATTATCGATAGCAAAAAGGGAAAATGTAATTTTTTTGGTGGGTCAGGTAGTCCGTTTTATGCCCCCTTACATAAAACTCAGGCAATGGATAACTTCAGAAGAATTTGGTCTCCTGAAATTCCTTTCACTTTCCCGGTTTGCCGGCGTACCACTTTGGGGTGAATGGAAGGAAAAACAACTCATGTTCGGTTCAACAGGAGGTGCATTGTTTGACCTTGTAATGCATGATATTGACTATGTCCAATCTGTTCTGGGAAGGCCTGACTCAGTGAAAAGCACGGTAATACCGGGCAGGCTCAGCAATTATGATTATGTGAGCGCCTTCTGGAAATATGACAGGTCCGGACTTATTGTGAGGATAGAGGGAGGAAATACTTTTCATTCAAATTTTCCTTTTCAGGCCGGGTATGCAGCTGTTTTTGAGAAAGCAAGCATCATGTATTCATCCTTACAACCCGAATTTATCACCATTACAACCGATACAGAGCTGAACCGTGTTGAAGCAGGTGATGCCGGCGAAGGATTTTCGGCCGAAATAGCGTACTTTGCTGCATGCATTGAGGATAATATTCCGCCATTGCTGTGTACACCGGAATCTGCCCTAGAAACAATCAGGATTTGCTATGATCACGCATAAATAATCTGACATGAAAAACGAAAAATTAGCCCTGCACGGAGGAAAAAAGACAATTGAGAAAAAGTTTCCCTGGCCGGTTTTTGATGATTCTGAAATCGATGCGGTAATCAGTGTCATCAAAAGCGGAGAATGGGGCAATCCAAATTGCGATGGTGTGGTCCAGGAATTTGAAAAAGAGTATGCCGTATTTTGCGGAACAAAATATGCGATAACCTGTGTCAATGGTTCTGTAGCCCTGCGATTGGCTCTTATCGCCTGCGGTGTAAGGCCCGGAGACGAAGTGATCATACCGCCCTATACATTTATAGCCACTGCATCCATTGTGATGGAAGCAAATTGTGTACCTGTTTTTGCTGATATTGAACCCGATACTTACAATCTTGATCCGGTTGCCGTAGAAAAGGCGATCACATCCCGTACCAGGGCTATTATTCCGGTTCATTT
>Ga0105092_10000330_pt1 | contig 24093 bp, 27 predicted proteins | sample PPLLak2March2015_FD_87021 | JGI IMG/M metagenome (GOLD analysis project Ga0105092, IMG submission 87021) | Freshwater sediment microbial communities from Prairie Pothole Lake near Jamestown, North Dakota, USA - PPLs Lake P7 Core (1) Depth... | ecosystem: Environmental > Aquatic > Freshwater >... | reverse complement strand
GTCTCCGGCTCCTCGCCGACGGCGATGGCGAGGGTCGAGAGCCCGACAGGCCCGCCACCGAACTTGTCGATGATCGACTCGAGGATCGCCCGGTCAACCTTGTCCAGACCGAGGTCGTCGACCTCGAACACCCGCAAGGCCTCGTTGGCGACTTCGGGGTCGATGACACCTGACGCCCTGGACACCGCGTAGTCCCTGACCCGGGCGAGGAGTCTGTTGGCGATACGCGGCGTCGATCGGCTGCGATGAGAGATGATCCCGGCCGCATCCTCCGAGATCTCCACACCGATGATCCCGGCCGATCGACGGATGATGACAGCGAGCTCGTCTGGCGAGTAGTAGTCGAGCTTCTCCTCGATCCCGAACCGGTCTCGAAGCGGCGCCGTCACGGTGCCCTTGCGTGTGGTGGCGCCGACCAGTGTGAACTGGGGCAGATCGAGACGGATCGATTGGGCAGTCGGGCCCTTGCCGAGCACGATGTCGAGTTGGAAATCCTCCATTGCCGGATAGAGCACTTCTTCGACGGCTCGGGGAAGGCGGTGAATCTCGTCGATGAAGAACACATCGCCCGTGTCCAGGTTGGAGAGGATGGCGGCGAGGTCGCCGGGCCGGTCCAGGGCCGGGCCAGAAGTGACCCGCATCTTCACATCCAGCTCGTTGGCGATGACCCCGGCGAGCGTCGTCTTCCCCAGTCCTGGAGGACCCGAGAACAGCACATGATCCAGCGGACGCTTCTCCTTGCGAGCCGCATCCAACGAGATCTCGAGGCGCTCTCGCACCCGATCCTGCCCGATGAACTCGTCGAGACGCTTGGGACGGAGGGTGATGTCCTCTTCCGTCTCGATCGTCGGGTTCAAGAGTGAGTCCTCACGCATGGTCAACCCCTGCCCAGGGCGCGGAGCGCGGCCTTGATCTGGGTCTCAATGGCGGAATCCGGGTCCAACTCGCCCATGACCCCGTTGATCTCCTCGGTCGAATAACCCAGGCCCTCCAATGCCTGGCGAACCGTCACGAGACTGGTGGAGCCGACCACCTCGACATCGACGCCGGCGAGCTTGGGCGCCAGCTCGAGCACGATCTTCTGCGCTCCGCGTTTCCCCACTCCCGGGACGACAGTCAGCGCGTCGGCGTCTTCGGCGACGATGCAGCGGACGATCTCCTGGTGGGTCATGGTCCCCAGGATGGACATGGCCAGCTTGGGCCCGACCCCGCCGGCCCCCAGCAGGATCCGGAACAGGTCGCGATCTGCCTCGACGCCAAACCCGTGGAGGCTCAAATCGTCCTCACGCACGTGGGTGTGGGTATGCACCACGACCTCCTCACCAACGCCAGGCAGGGCCGCGATGCCCCGTGGGGTCATACTCACGTCGTAACCCACACCACCCACCTCGACGCAGACCACTTCTCCCCGTCTCGAAACGAGGACACCACGCAGACGGCCAATCATCGTGCTCTCTCCAATGGGGCAGCTCGGAGATGACAGAGGGCAATGGCCAGGGCGTCGGCCGCATCGGCCGGCCGGGGAGGCGCCGCCAAGTGGAGCAGCCGAGCCACCATTTGTTGGATCTGCTTCTTGGACGCCGACCCGTCGCCGGTGATGGCCGACTTGACTGCGGTCGGCGCGTATTCGGACACATCGAGACCGGCTCGGGCGGCGGCGAGCAGGGCGACGCCCGAGGCGCGACCAACCGAGATCGCTGTCTGCAGGTTCTGGTTGGTAAACACCGACTCCACGGCTACCACGTCGGGCCGCGATTCTTCGATCACCTGAGTCAACCCGATGAACAGCTCGGCGAGTCTCTGTGCCATCGGCGCTCCGGGGTCGGTTCGGATCACGCCGGCGAGCATGGCGGTGGGTGGGTGCCCCCCCTCTACCACCCCGTACCCGGTGGCAGACAGTCCGGGGTCGATGCCCATGACGAACATATGTTTGGTGAGGTTAGGCGGGTGCCGTCTCGATGCCGATGATTTGCGGTGGGTTCCCGGAGACGACACGTTCCTCGACCACGAGAAATCGGGTCTTCGTCCGAGCAAAGTGACCAGGCTCAACCTTTAACCATGGTCGCCGCAGTGAGCCAGACACTGATAGGTTGGCCCAATGCGATTAACGAGAGAGCTGCTCGACCAACTGGTAGGTGAGCGGACTTTTTGGCATTGGCAATTCGGGCCGGACGGGTTGGCGAAGCGAACAAGCAATTTCGCGCCGACAGAAGTCGCGTTCAGGGGCATGACAGCGGCTCGTTCCATCTCGGACGACCGATTAGAGCAGGTTGCCGACCTTGGGCGTGACCAACCAATCATGGTCGTGCGTGACCGTGATCGTCGGGTCGACCTTTACGAATTCATCGACGACGCCGAACTTCTGGACAGGCTTTCGGCTCAGGAACGAGCGGCACTCGACTCGATGGAACCACGCCAGGCTTCCAACCATCTCAACCGGCTTCGATACGAAGCGGCCAAGGAAGACGCCCTTCTCCTCATCGACTTGATCAATGCGATCGCCGGTGCCGGCTATGCCGAAGGCTACGTCCACGGGAAGGAAGGAGTGGAGAACCACGATGGGGTGCCCCGATACGTCAAGGTTCCGTGGATCGAGCGAGACCAGTATGTGACATGGGATGAATTCCAGCGTCGGCTCAACGACAAGGGTGATCAGGCCCAGGCCCAGCAGCATGCCCAAGCAGAGGACTTCCGAACGACATTCGACGATCGTGTCGCGGCATTGCTCGGCGACGTCACCGACGACTCCCCGGTCACCCGAAAACAGTTGGCTGAGATAATCGGTGTCAAGCCCAACTCGAGCATCGTGGGGTATTTGTTGCCCCGACCCGATCAGCCATCAAAAGGTCGGAATCCGGCGGTTTGGAATTGGGGAAGTGTCAAGGAATACACATGGACCAAGGCTCTCCAACAACATTTCATGAGCCTCGGCGATGACCGACACAAAGCGAGCTATGTCTCCAGGCGGATCGTCGCGGACGAAGTGCTGCCTGAAGCCGACATCATCTCGATTCCCGAGGAGACGCCCCTTCATCCCTCGCCTGCGGGCAGGGAACCCTGATCCCACCTGGCGTGGACACGATTGCCTAGGATCGCTCCCGAGTCGCCCAGAAAAGGAGCTGTCATGGATTGGCTCAGCACGATCATCGGCGCGTTGCTCGCAGGGATCATCATCGGACCTCTCGCTCGTCTGGTACTCCCGGGGAGGCAGAACATCTCGGTGGGGATGACCATTCTGATCGGTGCGGTAGGCGCCCTCGTTGGTGGCCTGGTGGCCGATTGGCTGAACATCGGGACAACGGAGGGCACGACGGCCGGTATCGACTGGATCAAGCTCGGGATTCAGGTAGTCGTGGCCGCCGTGTTGGTCATCGCCTATGGGTCGATGGCCGGAAGGGGATCCGCGGCCACCACCTCGAACCCGCCCCCACCACCCCCAACCTGAGCGGCAGCGCTTTCGTCAGACCTCTTCGAGGACGCGCTCCATGACGTCGTCGTCGATGTCGTAATTCGCAAACACCGCCTGAACATCGTCCAGGTCGTCCAGGGCGTCGATCAGGCGCAGCAACTTGCGGGCCTCCCCTTCACCAACCGCAACCGTGGTGGAGGGGAGTTGTGTGACGTCTGCCGAATCGATCTCCAGGCCAGCCTCATCGAGGGCGGTACGAACCTGCTGAACATCGCCCGGCGAGGTAATGACCTCGAACCACCCGTCACCCGAGTCGCGGATGTCCTCCGCCCCCGAGTCGAGGGCGACCAGCATCACATCGTCCTCGGTGCCTTTCACGTGGACCAAGCCCTTCTGATGGAAGAGATAGCCGACTGAACCTGGCTCGCCGAGGTTGCCGCCGCTCCTAGTGAAGGTGGAGCGAACGTCTGAAGCAGCTCTGTTCCTGTTGTCGGTCAGGATCTGCACATAGAGGGCTACGCCTCCGGGGCCGTAACCCTCGTACCAGATCTCTTCATAGTGGGCGCCTTCGACTTCGCCGGTGCCCCGCTTGACCGCACGGTCGATGTTGTCGTTGGGCATCGAAGCCACTTTTGCCTTGTAGATGGCGGTCGCAAGCGTCGGGTTGAAGTCCGGGTTGCCCCCTCCTTCACGGGCCGCGATCTCAATTGCCTTGGCGAGCTTCCCGAACAACTTGCCCCGTGCCGCGTCCTGGCGGCCTTTGCGGTGCTTGATGTTTGCCCACTTGGAATGTCCTGACACGGATGCCTCAGATCAGATCGATCAAGAGTTGGTGGATCCGGGGGTCACCGGTCAACTCGGGATGGAAAGAGGTGGCGAGGATCTTGCCCTGACGAACCATGACCGGGTGCTCGTCGATGTCGGCGAGGACTTCCACCTCGGCGCCCACCTTCTCGACCCAGGGGGCGCGAATGAAGACGGCATGGAAAGGCTCTCCCAGGCCATGGACTTCGAGATCCGATTCGAACGACTCGTTCTGCCGCCCGAAGGCGTTGCGTCGAACCACGACGTCCAGGACGCCCAGAAGCGGCTGGTCGCCGTCGGTCACGGCGCCGGCAAGCAGGATGAGCCCGGCACAGGTGCCGTAGGTGGGGAGCCCGTCTTCGATCGAGCTCCGCAGAGGCTCGATCAGGCCGAAGCGGGCAGCCATCTTGCCGATGGTGGTCGACTCCCCTCCCGGGATAACCAGAGCGTCGATCGCCCCGAGCTCATCCGGGGTCCTGACCGGTGTCGCCGCCACACCAAGCGATTCGAGAGTGTGGAGATGCTCCCGGACGTCCCCCTGAAGGGCAAGGACGCCAACGGTGCTCATCTCACCATCCTCGCTCGGCGAGACGCTCCGTGTCTCTGAGGGTGTCGATCTCGATTCCGGGCATGGCCTCGCCTAGGCCGCGGGAGACCTTGGCCACCACTTCGGGCTCGTTCCAGAAGGTGGTCGCCTCGACGATCGCACGGGCGTAGGCCTCTGGCCCGGAGCTCTTGAAGATCCCGGACCCGACGAATACTCCATCGACGCCGAGCGACATCATCAGGGCAGCATCGGCAGGAGTCGCAATGCCGCCGGCGGCAAAGTTCACCACTGGCAGTTTCCCCGTCGAAGCGACCTCACGGATCAGATCGAAGGGGGCCCCGTGGTCGCGGGCGGCAGACATCAACTGAGCATCGTCCATTGTGGTCAGCGCTCGCAACTCGTTGGTCACTGTTCGCATGTGACGGACCGCTTCGACCACATTGCCGGTGCCCGCCTCGCCTTTGGTGCGGATCATTGCCGCGCCTTCACCGATGCGTCTCAGCGCCTCGCCCAGATTGCGTGCTCCGCATACGAAGGGGGTGGTGAATGCCCACTTGTCGACGTGGTGCTCATCGTCGGCAGGTGTCAGCACTTCGGATTCGTCGATGTAGTCGACACCGAGGGCCTGGAGCACTGATGCCTCGGCGAAATGACCGATCCGGCACTTGGCCATGACCGGGATCGTCACCGAGGCCTGGATCTCCTCGATCTTGGTCGGGTCCGCCATGCGGGCAACACCACCGTGCTTACGAATGTCAGAGGGGACGCGTTCCAGGGCCATAACGGCGACGGCGCCTGCCTCTTCGGCGATCTTTGCCTCATCGGCGCTGACGACATCCATGATGACGCCGCCCTTGAGCATCTCGGCGAGGCCTCTCTTGACGCGATCTGTACCGGTTTCCACTTCTCTCGGCTCCATTGGGGTTGATTCCGATTGTACTGGCTCGTCTTCGCTGGCCTAAGTGACCACTTCGTTGTAGAGCTCGCGATACACGCCCCCGATGACACTCCAGTCGTGTTCTTCAGCGACACGCCGGCCGGCCTCTGCCAGCCGGTCTCGCTCGGCGTGGTCCCCGAGTAGGTCGACCACCGCCCTAACCAGTGCCCCGCTGTCCCCGACAGGGAAGAATCGGGCGGCGTCCCCGGCCAGCTCACGAAAGGGCTGGAGATCCGAGGCGACGACGGCCGCGCCGGCCGCCATTGCCTCCAAGAGGACGATACCGAATGATTCTCCCCCGGTCTGTGGTGCGACGTACACCGAAGAAGAGCTCAGCTGCGTGGCTTTGGTGCCCTCGTCCACCCTTCCCATCCAGGTCGGTCCGGTCCCGTCTCGCTGCGCTCCCATGACCACGAGCCTGGCCTCCGGTTGAACCGTTTCGATCTTCTCCCATGCCGTCAGAAGGACATCGAGACCCTTTCTCCGCTCGTCCCGACCCAGGAACGCGACCTTCCCCGGCTCACGACGGGTTTCGACCCTCATCGAGGCAACATCGAGCCCGTTGGGAATGATTCGGACCTCGAGGCGGCCCGCGGGGAGGACCTCGGCTGCGGCATGACTGACTGCCGTCACAATGCTGGTGTTCCCCAACAGCCGGCCCAGAAACGGCCGGGTCAGACGGTATCCGAGGCGTCCAGCCCTGCCGGGAGCGGCATGAAACGTGGCGATCACCGGGGGCCCGGCATGGGTGGCGAGCAACGACGCCAGCGGCATGAGTGGCTCGTGGACATGAAGCAGATCAAGATCGGCCGAGGCGGCTCTGATCCGCCTCCGCGATCTCGGGTCTCCCGCGATGGGGACCACGGATCCGTTGCCGGGTATTGAAATGCTCTCGCCGAGATCGACACCCGGCACGCCATCGGGTAGTCCGGGACCGATCACGACAGGATCGTCGCCCCAGGTCCTCAGATAGCCGGCCAGGCCGAGGACCTGAGCCTGGACGCCGCCAGGGACCGAGAGGTCGTAAGGGCTGACCAGACCGATTCGCAAGGCGCTCATGCCCCGTCGGAGGGCCAGTTGGGCTGGACCAGGTGCCACTGTTGGGGCGCCGCCCTGATCAAGGACTCCATCTCCACGGCGAGGGCCTGTGTCATCATGCGCACTTTCTCGCTGCGGGTCCCCTCGCCCGGGACCGGGATCGCCGGCCTGATCACCACCCGGTAGCCGTCGTCCCCGTCGTAATACGACGCGACCGGGAGCAGCGGGGCCCCTGTGCGGAGGGCGAGTGTGGCCGGCCCCGGGGGGAGCGTGGTCTCCTCACCGAAAAAGACAGCCGGGACCCCGCGCCGCCTCAGGTCGCGGTCGGCAAGGAGGGCTACGGCCTTGTTGGCCGCGAGGGCGGACTCCAGCTTCCGCATCACCTCGGTGCCCCCGGTGGCGAGGACGACCTCGATCCCGAAATCGGCCCGCATCTTGGTGAACCAGGCTGTGATCCGGCGATTGGGCAGGTTCTCGGCCACTGCGACCACCGGCACCTTCGCGTCGACGGAGACCGGGGCAGCCACCTCCCAATTCCCGACATGGGGCAACCCAAAGATCATCCCCCGTCCTTCTTCCCGTGCCCCGACTATCTGCTCCAAGCCGTCCACGATCGTCTGAGATCGAAGCTCATCGACCCTCTTTCCTCGGGCCCAGAGCGCCTCGGCGTAATACCGGCCGTAGGACTTCATCACCGATCGGGCCGCTCGAACGGCTTGGGCTTCGTCTCCGAGGACCCGTCTCATGTGCCGCTCGGCCATGGTGCGCCTGCCCTTGGCGGTGGCGTGCCAGACCTGGCCCCCAACACGTCCCAGAGACCGAGCAGCCGAGGCAGGGAGCAGGCCGATGAGCCCCGCGCCGGCGCGGAGGGCGAGGTAGCCGGGAATTTCGCTCACTCGAATGAACGGTAGGTGTCGATGAATCGCATCAAGGCGGTTATCCACACCAGGATCACGAAGATCCAGAGCATCGGCTCGACAAAACCGAGAAGCAACCCGACAGTGAAGAGGAGCACTCTCTCGGCGCGGCCCATGAGCCCCGCCTTGCCGTTGAAGCCCTCGACCTCGGCCCGGCTCCTGATATAGGGGACGAGCATCGCACCACCGATGGCGAGGACGATCAGGAGGAGAGCCGCCGCATCACCGGTCTCGCGGGCAATGGCGACGCCGAGCCCGGCGAACGCCGCTATCTCGCCGATTCGGTCGAACACCGAGTCCAGGAAGGCACCACGGGCGGTGACCATCCCCGCTGCACGAGCGACCGAGCCATCGAGACCATCGAGAATCGATCCGACCAACACGATGACTGCACCGGAGCGCAATGCGCCGGTCGAGATCACGATCGAGCCCACGATGACGATGGCGAGCCCGAGCGCGGTCATCGCGGTCGGAGTGACCCCGATGGAGGCCGGAGCCCTGCCGATGGGCTCGAGAAAGCGGGTGACCCGGGGTCGCACCCTTGTGTCGATCACGACGGAGCAAAGTAGCAGGCCCGACCTTGTGGTCCGGACCTGAGGCAGGGTTAGGATCGGCATCTCGCACGAAGTGGAGGTCCATGTTGTTACCCGAGAAAGTTCGCAACGTCGCCCTCGTCGGTCATGGCGGGAGCGGCAAGACGACTCTCGCCGAAGCCCTCCTCTTCGTCGGTGGCGCCACGAACAGACGAGGAACCGTGGAACAGGGCACGACCGTGCTCGATTTCGAGCCCGAGGAGGTCGACCGGGGCATCTCGCTCGGGTTGGGGGTAGCGACTTTCAACTGGAACGAACATCGCATCAACCTGATCGACACGCCCGGCTCCAGCGACTTCTCAGGTGATGCCCGTGCCGCGTTACGAGCCGTCGACCTCGCCCTGTTCGTGATATCCGGTGTCGACGGCGTAGAGGTTCAGACCGAACAACTCTGGAAGGTTGCCGAGGAGGAGGAGATCCCACGGGCTGTCGTGGTGACCAAGCTCGATCGCGACCGGTCCTCCTTCGAGCGAACCCTGGATCAATTGCGGGACTCCTTCGGCAAGGCGATCGCCCCCATCCAGGTGCCTATCGGGAGCGAAGACGGCCTGCGAGGACTGGTGCGGGTGGCCTCCGAGCGCGCCTACGAGTACGCGGAGGGTGAGAAGGAGGGCAAGGAAGTCGACCTGCCCTCCGAGGTCGAGGAATTGGTCCACGCCGCTCACACCGCCCTCGTCGAGACGGTCGTGGAGACGGACGACGAGATGATGGAGGCCTATTTCGAAGGCAAAGAGCCCTCACGGGAGCAGATCGTGGCCACGATCCACAAGGGGATCGTGGCGGGCGACATCCAACCCGTCCTGGTCGCGTCGGCCGAGAGGCTCATAGGCATCGACCTGCTCGCCGAGTTCATCGTCGACTACGGACCCAACCCGTTGGAGCGCACGCTCCCTGCCCTGACCAGCGGAGAACCCACGGCCCCATCCACCGACGGCCCGACCGCTGCCTTCGTCTTCAAATCGGTGTCCGACCCGTTCGTCGGGCGCATCTCCCTCTTTCGGATCTACTCGGGCACGGTCAAGGCGGATCAGGAGCTCGATGTGGCCGGCGGGGGCAAGGTGAGGCTCCACAACCTCTTCAAGCTCCAGGGCAAAGAGCACAACGACGTGCCGGACCTCCCCACCGGAGGGATCGGGGCAGTGGCCAAAGTGGACAACTTGAGGGTCGGCGACACCTTGCGCAGCAGCGGCAGCAACATAACGATTGCCCCCGTCTCCTATCCCCGACCCGTCGCGGAAGTTGCGATCACCCCGAGATCTCATCACGACGAGGAAAAGCTCTCCACCGCCTTGCATCGGATCGAGGAGGAGGACCCGACCATCCGTGTGGAGCGCCGCTCCGACACCGGTGAAACAATCCTCGCCGGTCTGGGCGACACCCATCTCGACGTCACCGTTGCCCGGATCCACAGGAAGTTCGGTGTCGAGGTCGACACTGCGCTCCCCATCATCCCCTACCGGGAGACCATCACCACCAGCGCCCAGGCCGAGGGCAAGCACAAGAAGCAGTCCGGGGGTCGGGGTCAGTTTGGTGTCGCCCTGGTCAAATTCGCCCCGCTCCCCAGGGGCTCGGGATACGAGTACATCGACTCGATCAAAGGCGGGTCGATTCCCCGACAATTCATTCCCGCCGTCGACAAGGGTATCCAGGAGGCTTTGAACAGGGGGGTCCTCGCCGGGTACCCCGTCATCGATATCTCAGCCGAGGTTTACGACGGGAAGTACCACGCGGTCGACTCCGATGAGATGTCGTTTCGTATGGCAGGTATCCAGGCCGTGAGGGCGGCTACCCAGGACCTCAAGCCGATCCTGCTCGAGCCCGTCATGAAGGTAACCGTCACCGTGCCCGAGGATCATCTCGGTGACGTGATGGGAGATATCAACTCCAAGCGTGGGAGGGTGCTCGGGATGGAGGGCGACGGCACATTGCGGTCTGTGATCGCCGAGGTGCCCATGGCTGAGATTCAGCAGTATGCGGCGGAACTGCGATCATTGACATCGGGCAGAGGAAGCTTCGACGTGGAGTTCGATCACTACGCCGAAGTGCCGCACAACGAGGCGCAGCAAGTGATTGCCGCGTCTCGGGACGCAGAAGACTGAACGCCCAGGGAAGGACTGGAATGACAGACGCCGTCATCCGATTTCGCGACAAAGAGTCTCGGCTCGATGTGATCGAGAGTGTCGAGGGCCAGGTCGCGGCGGATATTGGCCGGCTGAGACGGGACCTGGGCCTGACCACCCTCGATCGTGGCTTTGCCAACACCGCTGAGAGTGTCTCGGCGGTCTCCTATGTCGGTGGCGAGGAGGGCGTCCTCCATTACCGGGGCTATCTGATCGAGGAGCTCGCCGAGCAGGCAACCTTTCTCGAGGTTGTCTATCTCCTCCAGTATGGGGAGCTGCCCACCAAGGCAGAGCTCGAGTCCTACGAGGAGTCGATCTCTCTTCACACCCTGCTTCGGGAGGACATGAAGCACCTGTTCGAGGCGTTCCCTCACCGCGCCCATCCGATGCAGATCCTGGCCTCGGCCACGTCGGCTCTTGCCACCTACTACCCCGACGCCCTCGACCCCCATGACGAAGAAGCCGTCGACATCAGCGCCAGACGACTCATCGCCAAGACGCCGACAATGATCGCCTGGTCGTACAAGTACTCCGTCCACCAGCCTTTTATCTACCCGCAGAACGACCTCGACTACCTGTCCAACTTCCTACACCTGATGTTCTCGGTCCCGGCGGAGGCGTACACCGCGGACCCGGTCGTGGCACGCGCCCTCAACATGCTCCTGGTGCTCCATGCCGACCACGGGCAGAACTGCTCGACCTCGGCTGTGCGTCTCGTTGGATCGAGCCAGGCGAACCTCTTCAGCTCGGTGGCTGCCGGGATCCATGCCCTCTCCGGCCCGCTGCATGGCGGAGCCAACCAAGAGGTTCTCGAGATGCTCGAGGAGATCGTGGCAGCAGGAGGAGACGTGGCCCCCTTCGTGGCCAGGGCGAAAGACAAGGACGACCCGTTCCGCCTCATGGGGTTCGGCCATCGCGTCTACAAGAACTTCGACCCCAGGGCCCGGATCATCAAGCGCGCCGCTGACGACGTCCTCGACGCTCTGGGTATCGACGACGATCCTCTCCTCGACGTTGCCATGCAGCTCGAAGAGGTCGCCCTGTCGGATGACTACTTCGTCGAGCGAAAGCTCTATCCCAACGTCGATTTCTACTCGGGGATCATCTACCGGGCGATCGGCTTTCCCACCGACATGTTCACGGTGCTGTTCGCATTGGGCCGTTTGCCCGGGTGGATTTCCCAGTGGCGGGAGCTGCTCGCCGACCCGACGACGAGGATCTTCCGTCCCACCCAGGTCTACGTCGGGCCGGACCGAAGGCCCTATATCCCGATCGGGGACCGGTCCTAGACCCTCTCAACCGGTTCAACGTACGGCGCCTCGGCGAGGTCCCCTGACACCGCGTCGACAACCACCAGGGCGCGCTCGTCTGGCGGCTCCGACGCCGAGTAGAGCACGACACTCCAGCGTGGCCGGGAGCGAATGCCCTGGAAGGTGACCGCTGCCGAGGCGTGCCCGACAGGGAAACTGACTGCGGCGCCGGCTATGGAGAGGGCTCGGGCCTCATCGACAGCCAGGGGCCATGCCGAGGCGAAGTTCCAGGCGGCAAGGACCAAGAGCCCGATGGCCGGTACCCAGCCCTCGTCGATCAGCAACACGGCGAGCACTGCGGCAACGACAAACACCCAGCCCGCGATCCGTCGCCGGGTCGGGGACGGGAACCGGTAGGGAGCCTCGACGTTCGAGTCGAGTTCCTCCTCGATCGCCAGGGAATCGGCCAGGTCCCGCTCGATGTGGATCCCCGATCGGTCGACCCGCGGCTCCCCCGGCTCGGTCATGCTCCGAGCCCGTTCGATCGGGGGATTGGGGGTCGCCCCCCGGGTCTGGCTGCCATGGTGGCGAGACGATTGGTTGCTTCGATCAGCGGCACACCCCGCGTGTCTCGTTCCTCTCCGTAGAGCCTGAGGCCGACGGTGGAGCCTGACACGTCGTCATCGCCGACCACCATGACCGCCGGATGCTTGTGGGTGAGGGCTTTCCGGATCTTCTCGCCGACCGTGTCGTCGGAATTGTCGACCTCCACCCGAAGTCCGGCATCCCGGAGCCGCTCCGCAACCTGGTCGGCGTACTCATGGTGACGATCCGCCACCGGCACGACGGATACCTGGACGGGCGCCAGCCACATCGGGAATGCCCCGGCGTGATGCTCGATCAGCACTCCCATAAACCTCTCCAGCGAGCCTGCCTTGGCGCAATGGATCATGTAGGGGCGCTCGGAGACATTCCCCGCGGCGGTGAACTCCAGGCCAAACCGCTCGGGCAGGATCAAGTCGAGTTGGATCGTGGACAGCTGCCATCTGCGGCCGATGGCATCCTTGACGTGCATATCGATCTTCGGGCCGTAGAAGGCGCCCTCTCCGGGGGCGATCCGGAAGCTGACCCCGGAGTCTTCCAACGTCTTGGCCAGGGTCTTCTCGGCGAAGTCCCATCGATCCTGCTCACCGGCCGGAGCCTTCTCCGGCTGTGTGCTCAAATCAGCCTCGATGTCGCTGAACCCGGCGTCCCTGAGCCAGGTCAGCACGAACTCGAGGTGCATGGCAAGCTCTGAGCCCAGCTGGTCGCCGGTACAGAAGGTGTGCGAGTCGTCCTGGGTGAAACCCCGGGCCCGGAGCAGACCGTGGACCACGCCGGACTTCTCGTAGCGGTAGACGGCGCCGAGCTCGGAGAGACGGACCGGCAGATCGCGGTATGACCTCGGCCTGCTCTTGTAGACGAGGATGTGGAACGGGCAGTTCATCGGCTTAACCCGGTATTCCTGCTCGTTGTCGAGCTCCATACCCGGGAACATGTATTCGGCGTAGTAGTCGAGATGGCCCGAGGTCCACCACAAGTCGGACTTGGCCAGATGCGGCGTGAAGACGAAGTCGAAACCGAATCGCTGATGCAGCTCGCGGCTGTGGTCCTCGACGACCTTGCGGAGCATCCCTCCCTTCGGGTGCCAAACGACCAGGCCCGATCCGAGCTCTGGGGGGAAACTGAAAAGGTCGAGCTCGGCGCCCAGCCGGCGATGATCACGTTTCTCTGCTTCTTCCAACTGGGTCAGGTATGCGTCGAGCTCCTTCGCAGACGGCCAGGCGGTGCCATATATCCGCTGCAATTGATCTCGCTTCTCGTCACCCCTCCAGTACGCCCCGGAGCTGCGGAGCAGCTTTATCGAAGGGATCCTTCCGGTGGAAGGGAGGTGAGGTCCACGACACAGGTCCACGAAGTCGACGTTCCGATACACGGTGACGTCCTCGCCGGGAGTGACCTCACTCGGCTCGACGCTCTCGATGATCTCCGTCTTGAACGGGTGTGCGCCAAACAAGGCGAGGGCATCGGATCTGGAAAGGGCTTCACGCTCGAATGGTTGGTCCTGAGAGATGATCTCCTTCATCCGCGCCTCGATGCGCTCGAGATCGTCAGGGGTGAACGGCTCGTCGACCTTGAAGTCGTAATAGAAACCATTCTCAATCGCTGGGCCGATGGCGAACGTGGAGCCTTCGAACAGGTCGAGGACGGCCTGGGCGAGCACATGCGCCGATGAGTGGCGAAGTACGTCCAGGCCCTCTTCGCTGTCGAGCGTGATGACCGCGAAATCACCCGATTCGTCGAGCGGGCGGCTCAGATCTCGGAGCTCTCCATTCAGTTTGACCGCCACTGCGGACCGGGCCAGCCCGGGCCCGATGGACTCCGCGACTTCGAGACCGGTGACAGCATCGGGGTGCTCGAACACGGTTCCGTCGGGATAACGAAGCTCTAGTGACACGGGGTTATCTCGCTAGCCTGGGGCGGGCACAGAAGGGTAACTGGCTCGAAGACGCAACCGAGCCGGTCATCAGGTCACCCATGACAAGGGGAACAGCAGCGTATGGATGCCAGAGAGCTCGTGACGAAGCTTCACCCGGAGGGGTTGGTCAGAGAGCTGTCCTCCGGAGCCAACAAGGTGTTTCGGGTCATCGACGCCGAGCGGAGCACGATCGTAAAGGTCTATCCGGTCACGTCACGGGAGCGGCGGGAGCGGCACGCCCTCGAGGCCCTCGCCGCCATACCCTCGGTGCCTCGGATCATCAACCACGGGACCGAGGGCGAAATGGCCTGGCTCGAGATGAACGACGGCGGCCACTGGAATCTGGCCAATCTCCCCAAAAACCTCGATTCGATCGAAGCATCCGGCGCGGCGCTGCGTGACATTCACACTTCCAACGCCGACATCACGAACCTGGCCGCCGGCATCGATTCCGACTATGTGCTCAGTCACTACAGGTCGACCATCGAACGATTGGGTCGTTATCGCCGCCGATTCGGAATGGATCAGACCGTGCTCGACAAGGCCCTCGAACTGGAGCCACCCATGGCCACCGCTCCCGTGCCTGCCCATACCAAGCCGACCCTCTCCAAGTTCATCATCAACGAGGAAGGGACGATCACCATCGTCGACTGGGAATGGGCAACCCGGGCCCCGCGCGAATGGGACCTGTCCCTGGCGGTTTGGCGTCTGGCTTCCCGCATCGGGGAGGATGCATCGGCTGCGTTTCGGAGCGGATACGGGGCAGAGCTACCCGAGAGCCAATATCGGCCCTGGGTGGCCTATCACGCCGCCATGATGATGCTCGAGGCGGCCGAGGTCCGTGAGGGCCGCCTTGGCGACCTCGGCTACCTGGTCGACGACCTGACCGAGGCAGTCCTCGGAACCTGACCGCCTCCCACGCACAGTGCGTCACCTATCCCTGACGCGGCATTCGGTTGGGGATTGGCAAATCCACGATTTTCGCGACCTCCTCTCTTAGCCTCATACGGCTGACACAAGGAGGACGGACGTGTTGGAAGCATTGGTCGCGGTCACAGCGACGACAGGTCTGTTCGCCCTGGCGAAGGGGATACGGGGCAACCATCAATACCGGGTCGATCCACGGTTGGTTGTTCCACGGGACGAGCGAGGCGACGACCTGCCATGCCCATGGTGTTATGGGCCGACATACGAGGAGGACACCCGCTGTTCGGGGTGTGGCCGTTCATTCGGCTGAATGGGGCGCTAGCCCCGTAGAAAGGCTCGACAACCGATTTAGGGTGTAGGCGTGAGCAGGGTAGGACTGGTGCTCGGCGGCGGGGGGATCACCGGTGCGGCCTATGAGATGGCCGCTCTGATGTCGATTCGCCTCGCCACCGGATGGGATCCGGATCAGGCAGATGTCGTTGTCGGCACGTCGGGTGGCGCCTTCGTCACTGCTCTCGTCAGGAACGATGCGCTCACACTGGATTCCCTGGTCATGCCCAGCGACGATCGCGACGATGTCGCGGAGAGGATTCGGGGGCACGTCTTCACGAAGAACGGTGGTGTCCAGGTTCGTCATTGGGTGAGACATGGGATCGTTCCCGGCCTGCGAGACCCCGGCCTCACCCTTTTCCTGGGCTCTCCGGCGCCCTATGAGGCCACCGGCCTCAACGATTGGGTGACCAGCCATATCGGCGAAGAGTGCGCCGTGCGGTGGCCGGCAAGGCCTACTGCTGTCGTCGCCTTCGACCTCGCCTCACGTCGCCGTGTGGTGTTCGGCGCCGAATCGGCACCCGAGGCCGGAATAGCCGACGCTGTCGCAGCCTCATCGGCGATTCCTCTCCTGTTCAGGCCCTATCCGATCGATGGGCGTCTCTATGTGGATGGCGGTGTGGTCTCGGGCACGCATGCCGACGTGGTGCTCGGCTCAGAGAAGCCTTTGGACCTCGTGCTCGTCCTTGCCCCCATGGCAGCCGACGTCTCACGCAAGCGTGCTCGCTTTCACGAGAAGATGTTCGACCGGGTCGGGCAGCGATCCCTGACCGAGGAGATCGCCCTCATCAAGGAGGCGTGGCCACACTGCGAGGTCGTCGTACTCAGCCCATCTCCATCTGTCCAGAACTCCATGCGTCCCAATCCGATGGATTCACGGCGGGCCGTGGCGACGTTCATGCGAACCTTGATCTCGATGAAGCGCACGCTTGCCCAGCCCGAGGTTTGGGACCGCCTCGACGATCACCTCCGCCCACACGCCCGTTCGAGGCGAATCGCCATCCAATAGCCCGACGGGCATTTCACTCTCGCAGCACCGGACTACTTTGTCTGTCAACGAGAGGAGCCTCTTTGGCTGTCAGACCCACTCATTTCGAGTTCTACTCGGCTGATCCCCGAGCCACCGTCGAGTTTCTCACCACCGTGTTCGGGTGGCGGGTCGAGCAGTGGGAGGATCAGGATTACTGGCTCGTCGACACGGGTGATGGACCGGGGATCAATGGGGCGGTGGCCCTTGCCGGTGATGATGGCCCGAAGACGCTCAACACCTGCGACGTGGAGGATCTGGATGCTGCCATCGAGGCGGTCCAGATCGGAGGCGGCCAGCTCTTGACCGATGTCATGGAACTGCCCGGCGTGGGTCGATGGGTGCAGGTGGAAGGGCCTGGTGGCGAGGAGTTCGGTCTGATGGAGCCGACCCGAGACTGACCCCGTCAACCGAGGGGTTCCAGACCTCCTGTGTTGGCTCCGGAGATAACGGCGACAACGCTTTCTCCCGGAGCGGGCAGGTATCCCCCACTCGCCAGGGCAGCAATCGGGGCGCATGCCGCCGGCTCGGCCAGGACCCGGCATGTCTCCCACAACCATGTCTGCGCTCTCACGATGTCGTGATCCGACACCAGGACCGATTGGTCGATCCACTCATTGGCGCGCCAGGCGTGGTCACCGAGGCGCGAGGCACCAAGGGCGGAAGCGGCGATCCCGCCCACGGGCACATCGACCGGCCCGCCTGCCTCCCGGGCAGCGTGGAGGGCAGGGCACCCCTCCGACTCCACACCGACCACCGTGGCACCGTCACGGGCCCAACTGGCGATTCCACCGATCAACCCGCCACCTCCCACGGCTACCAGGATCGAGTCTGGTTCCCGGACCTGTTCCAAGATCTCCATGCCGCAGGTCCCTTGACCCGCCACCACATCGGGTTGGTCATAGGCGTGGATCTCATGGGCCCCCGATTCACGTGCCCACGCTCGTGAGGCGGCCAGCGCATCGGGGTAGTAGCCCGGCACGACGCGAACGTCGGCTCCCAATTTGGCGACCCTTCCCACCTTCTCCTCGGGCGAGCTCCCGGGTACGAACACAGTCGCCGCGTGACCCAGAGCTCCGGCGGAATAGGCAACCGCCAGCCCGAAATTCCCGCCTGAGGCGGCGACCACCCCGCTCTCGGGAACGGCCCGTTTGGTCAGGTCGGAGAACGCCCCACGCACCTTGAACGAGCCCGTTGGCTGCATCGAGTCCAGTTTGAGGGTTAGCCGGTACGGCCCCATCGCATGCCCCAGCTCCAGGGTCGGGGTCCGCCGCACGTAAGGCCCAATCCGGAGCGCGGCGGCTTCGATATCGGCCCTTGTGATCTCCTCGAGCACCTGGCGAGCGTATGCGACGACGGTGTGACCGGTCGTAGCCTGCGGCTAATGACCTCCATCGATCTCGGCCCTTTCCCTTCCGCCTCTGGCTTCGAGACGGCAGTCGAGCTCGATGGTTCCGACCCGCTCTCCGGATTCAAGGAGAGGTATGTGTTCTCCGACGCTGAGCTCATCTACCTCGACGGAAACTCCCTGGGCCGGCTGCCTACCGCTGCTGTGCCGGCTGTCGATCGGGTGATTCGTCACGAATGGGGAGACCGTCTGATCAGATCCTGGAACGAGGGATGGTGGGACCTGCAACTCCATATCGGTGACCGGCTGGCGCCGATTATCGGAGCGGGTCTCGATGAGGTGATCATCTCCGATTCGACCTCGGTGAACCTGTACAAGCTGGCCACCGCGGCGCTGAGGGCACAGCCCGGCCGGGACAAGGTCATCTCCGATGACTCCAATTTCCCGACCGATGTCTACGTGTTGCGAGGGGTTGCCGCGGCGAGTGGGGCGACACTCGAGGTCGTCGCGACCGAGGACACAGCCGACCCGGCGGGGGCTTTGGAATCTACCTTGGACGAGAGGACCGCTCTCGTCTCCTTGTCACACACTGCCTTCAAGTCGGGCTACACCTACGACCTCGCCGCGATGACTGAGAAAGTGCATCGACTCGGAGGTTTGGTGTTATGGGACCTGAGTCATTCCGTCGGCGTGGTGCCGATCCACCTGGAGGAATCCGGCGCCGATTTGGCGGTCGGCTGCACCTACAAATACCTGAACGGAGGTCCCGGGTCGCCCGCTTTCCTCTACGTGAGAAGATCGCTGCAGAGCTCTCTGGACAACCCGATCGCGGGCTGGTGGGGGCACGCCGAGCCGTTCGACTTCGATCTCGACTTTCGACCCACGGACGGCATCAGGAAGTTTCACAGCGGCACGATGCCAGTGATCTCCCTCGCCGCCATCGACGCCGGGCTAACCGATGTGGCGGAGGCCGGAATCGATCGGCTGAGAGCGAAATCGGTGTCATTGACTGAGTTCTTCATCAACCAGTGGGAGGAGCACCTCGAAAAGCTCGGCTTCGCGCTTCGGACCCCACGCGATTCCGCCCAGCGAGGGTCGCACGTCTCCTTGTCCCACCCCGATTCCTGGCCGATCGACCGGGCACTCATAGAGGTCGGAAAGGTGATCCCCGACTTCCGGGCGCCGGACAATATGAGGTTCGGTCTCGCGCCGCTGTACACCACCCATCTGGATGTGCACACAGCGGTTCAGCGACTGAGACTGATCGTCGAAAGCGGTGTGCATGCGGGATACGACCGGACCCGGCAAACGGTCACGTAAGGGTCTGACATTGGTTGGTGGGCGATACTGGACTTGAACCAGTGACCTCGCGCGTGTGAGGCGCGCGCTCTAGCCAACTGAGCTAATCGCCCTGGGGCCAAGAATACAGGTTCCCCGAGCACTGGACACAACCCAAACCGACCGAACGCACTTGCCGCTTCATAGAGTGTGATGGCGAAACAGCGTTCTCGAGGAGGAACGATGACCACCGAGCCACCGACGCCATCCGAGCCCGAAAGTCCGCAGCCCATAGCCCCAACTCCCGCTGATACCGCAACGTCATTGGGTGGTATGTCAGGCGAGGTGATCGTGATGGTCTCCGGGATCCTGATACTCGGCGTCTACGTCATATTCGGTCTGATTGCCAATGAGTGGTATCCGTCATTCCCGTCAGTGATCGCCGCCACGTTCGCGGTGATACTTCCCAGAGTGACATCGGTTGGCTCCGGGATCAGCGGCGCGACATTGCAGAAGATCACTGGATATGTGATCGCTGTGGCAGGTCTTTGGGACTTCGTATCCACCCTCAGATTCGGTTGGGGCGGCTTTGTCGACGTCGTCGGCTGGACCCTCCTCGCAGTCGCCGCAGTTCTGGCGTTCATCGGCGCCCGCGCCATTGAAGACTGATCTCCCCTCGGGTGAATGGACCAAACCATGACGAGAGCCGAGTTCGACGCGGCCGTGGATCGTGCCCTGGATGGCCTTCCTACGTGGGTGATGGAGCGAGTGGACAACTTGCACATCGTGGTCGAGGACTGGCCCACCGAGGAACAGGGAGACGTCCTGGGCATCTATGAAGGGGTTTCGCTCTTGGAGCGCTCATCCGACTACTGGGGTGCCCTGCCCGACCGAATCATCGTCTTCCGTCAGCCTCATCTCGAGCTGGATCTCAGCGACGAAGACCTCGAAGAAGAGATACGGAGGACAGTGCTCCACGAATTGGCTCACCACCTCGGCATCGACGACACAAGGCTCGAGGAGCTCGGCTGGGAGTGACTACGAGCGACGTCTGGTGGCGGGGATTCCGGCCTTCTTGAGTACCTCGGCCGGCACGCCGAATTGCCGCCATGTGCTGTAACTGATCCCTTTTCTCTCGGAGTACGACCTGGCGTGCTCAGTGAAGCCGGCGGCAAGTTCTTCTGGATCAACAGGGTGTTCGACGCTCCCAAGCGCCTTCTCGGTGTCTGCTCTCGACTGCATGAGATCGAGCCGTTTCAGAGGATTTGGCTCGGACTTCAACCTTGAATCGATGGTTGAGAGCTTCTTCTGCAAGCTCTCCTTTGTCACAGGGCGACCGCGCTTTTTGTTGCCTAAAGCATCGAGATAAGCCTTGACGGAACGCGCCTCGAGCCGTCCCTGGGCCAGTGCCTCCTTGTGCTCCTTCGACATCGCCATTGACTGCTCCTCGCGGTTGTGTGAGACGGGATATTACCCGGGATGTGGAATCGCATTGCCGGGTGGGATTCTCATGTGAAACCCCCCATGTGGTGACGCCAATGTCTCAGGTAACAGTCGCCCGGCGTGTCTCTCAGGTCGGCTAGACACGGCTTGGTCAAGCGCTTCGGGCGCTCAATCGCGGATGACGATCTGGACCGATTTATGGCGCTGCGAGCGTCCAATCGCCGTCCGCGGTGACGTCGGAGATTGCCTACCAGCTCGGGCTGGGAGAACCATTCTCCAGTCACCAGATCGGCCCGTTCGCGGCAGGCGTAGGGTTCGCCGCCGACGCGGAGGTGGTGGACGTTGGTGTACACGGTCAAGTCAGGCGATTCAATGTCAAAGATCGCCGTCAAACACGGGGTCTCGGTTGGGGCACTGATAAGGGCGAACCCGCAGGTCGATGACCCCTCGCTGATCTTCCCCGGACAAAAGCTCCAAATCCCCGGACAGCCCGACGCAGCTCCGCCGAGCGCTGCGCCGTTCAGCGATCGGTATCGGGTGAGGTCAGGTGACACCATGACCAAGATCGCCAGAGCCTTCGGCGTATCTCTCTCCGCTCTTATTGCGGCCAACCCTCAGATCCGCAACCCGGACAAGATCAAGGTCGGTCAACTCATTCATGTCCCCCCCACACCGCCGGGTGTGACCGTGCAGCCGATCACAAGCCCCGCGGGCGGCAGTACACCAAAGTGGTACCGGACCGCCAAGCGTGAGATGGATGACGGCACCGTTGAGGTGCCCGGTGCGTCAGAACACAACCCTCGAATTCTCGAATATCACGCCTCCGTTACCGGCGGCTTCGATGAGAACGAGATCCCTTGGTGCTCCTCATTCGTGAACTGGTGCATGGAACAAGCCGACATACGAGGCACTGACAGCGCGACGGCCAGGTCGTGGGAGAAATGGGGAAAGAAGCTCAGCGAACCTAAGCGCGGGGCAGTGGCGGTCTTCTGGCGGGAGAGCAAGACTTCACCTAAAGGTCATGTCGGATTCTATGTTGACGAGAACTCGACACATATCTCTGTGCTCGGCGGCAATCAAGGCAACCGGGTGAGCATCGACAAGTATCCGAAGGCTCGGCTTCTCGGGTACCGGTGGCCGAGATCCTGATTGAAGCACCGGTGAAACGGTTGCTGGCTAGGGGGCGTTGAGGGTCCAGTTTCCGTCTGCCGTTATGTCGAGGATGGCAGTGCCAGTGGGGACTAGATCGGTTCCGGAGTAGGGGCCGATCTCGTTGACGATCAATCCTGCATAGCGGCCGTTCGACTCGTAGCCGACGATGATGAAGTTGCTTGTTCCGTCGTGGGTTGACGTGAGCGTTGCGGCCGAAGTGCGGTAGCGCACGATGTCGTCGCCTAAACCAGTCAGAGATGAAGTCATGGATCTGGCTGCGGTCATGGGTCGTGCTGTGATCGACCATGCACCGTCCGCGGTGATGTCGAGATGCCGGACAAGTTCAGGAGCACTGAACCATCCTCCGTGCACCATTCTCCGGCCATCGTAGGGCCCGATCTCGTTGACTAGCAGGTCGATCAGTCCGAACGAGCTGTCGAGGCTCCATACGATGAAATTGCTGGTCCCGTTGTGGGTGAGGTCGAGGACTGCTGGTACGTCTCCGGGTATCCGAAAGTCGATGACATCATTTCCGACGCCGGTCACCGTAAACGGGGCGAAAGAGCCGGGGGGTGGTGGTGTCGGTGGACGTATCGGAGTCAACCCGAGGGCTCGTGTCAGGAACCCTGCCATCTGAGCTCGGGTCACATTGTCGTTCGGGCAGAAGTTGGTGTTGGCCGGCGGGTTGCAGCCGAGCGTGATCCGAGCGTCGGCCACCTTGTTGATTCCCGGCTCGAAAATCGAACTGTTGTCATCAACGAAATGATCGGTGGTGGAATCGGGCAGGTTCTCGGCCCTCGACAGGAACGCGGCCATCTCCCCACGGGTGATCGTGTCGTCACCGCAATAGAGGTTCGGGGCACAACCTTGGGTCAAGCCGGCCTGGGCTAGACGGTTGGCTGCGTCCTCGTAGACCTTGCCGTTGTCATCGGTGAAGAAGTCGAGTGTGGCAGCGGGCAGGTCGTAGCCACGGACGATGAAGATCGCCATCTGACCGCGCGTCACCTGATCGTCAGGGCAGTATCTGGTGTTCGCCGGTGGGTTACAGCCGAGGGTGATGCCTTCGGCGGCGATCGCCTCGATAGCTCCCTCGAAGACGCTGTCGTTGTCGTCGGTGAAAGTGCCGCCAGGTGGCACCTGCGCGAATGCTGCCGAGGCTGTGAGTAGAACACCCATGCCTGCTGCTGCGCCGATCAATCGCCACTTTCCCATTGGGAACCCCCTTGCCGGGTCGAGTGGTCAGAGCGAACCTAGTGGGCACGATCCCCGTGGGCAGGTCTCCGGCGTGACGGCCTCCCGTTCATGTCATGGCCGGCCCCTACCGTCTCGACCATGAACGACTGTTCCGAATCTGACCATCCAGTCATTCAGCCCAACGAACACAGCTGTTTCGCCGCTTCAGATTGTGACTGCACGGGAACAGTCCGACCGCGGCAGAGAATCGGCCAGCCATAGCGGGTTTCTCTATGTCGGACATTGACGCCTCGACACGCCAAAAACACTGGCTAGCTTCGGAAGAAGGCGGGACCTCATCTAACAGTTTCTGAGGCCCGCTCGAGGAACCCCCAGGCCGTACTGCTCGGACGCCCCCCAAACGTCCAGCCTCCCCACGGCTTGGGGGTTCCTCTTGGTAGCCAGAGGTTGTTTGTGCCCATTCTCCCGGGCTGGCGAAAATTTCGCTTCTGGTTCGCACGGTGTGGCATTCGGGAAATGAGGCATCGAACAAGAGGCCATGCCCCGATGGCTCGGTTCCACATCGACGGAGGTCCCTTGGATTTGGGGGAGGGCGCCAAGGCCCCCCCCCGGTCGTTTTCGTTCTAGGAAGAGAGGGAGTTTGTTGGCCCCTCATGCCGGGTAAGTGTGTGCCACGTCAAGTCTGGGAGGACTAACCAATGGCAACAATCCTTTGGATCATTGCGGTGATCCTGGTGATCGCGGGGATCGCGGCCATCTTTCGGGGTCAGATGTTGTGGGGAATCGTGCTCATCGTGGTTGGACTGTTGGTGGGACCGGGCGGGGTTAGCGTCTTCACCTAGCGAGCGACATGATCGGCGTCCCAGTCCGGACCTTCAGGAACCCCCCGCTGCCAGGACCGGGGGGGTTTCTGTTTGCGCTAGTCCCGGTCGAGTCGATGAAGGTGACGCCAGTCATGTCCACAAGGACTCGTTGTCCGTTCAACGCTTCGGCAAGCGTGTCGGCAACCGATAGGTCGACTTCCCCGGTGACGAAACGTGTCCCGTCCACCTCACGCACGTTGACCCTGTACTTTTTCGCAGGCTCTCGGTCCGAGCGGCTGATAAGAAAACCCCAGGAATCTCCTGGGGTTTTCTTATCGTGGGCCCTACTGGACTTGAACCAGTGACCTCTTGCGTGTCGAGCAAGCGCTCTAGCCGGGCTGAGCTAAGGGCCCGAGTTCCCTCCTTGGAGGCGACGACCGGAATCGAACCGGTGTGAC
>Ga0105092_10000329_pt1 | contig 24122 bp, 22 predicted proteins | sample PPLLak2March2015_FD_87021 | JGI IMG/M metagenome (GOLD analysis project Ga0105092, IMG submission 87021) | Freshwater sediment microbial communities from Prairie Pothole Lake near Jamestown, North Dakota, USA - PPLs Lake P7 Core (1) Depth... | ecosystem: Environmental > Aquatic > Freshwater >... | reverse complement strand
CGGCCGGAGCACCTCGCCATGGGCCGCGAACACCGCGTCGATCATGCTGCGCGTCACCGCACCCGGGGGGTAGGTGATGACGTCTTGCGCCGCGAGGTCCTTGAGCGCGGCAGCGCGACGCGACGCCAGCGGGTGGTCGGGGGGTGCCACGGGCACCAGCTCTTCGCGATAGATCGGTTGCACCACGAGGCCCCGTTCGGTCACCGGGAGGGTCGCGATCGCAATCTCGATGCGACGCGCACGCAAGGCCTCGAGCAATCGCCGCGTTTCCGCCACCATGATCTCGATGCGCACGCCGGCGTACTTGGTGTGGAACGCCCGGTACACATCGGGGAGGACGTATACACTGGCGGCGTCGGTATTGCCGACGCGAAGCGTACCCGTCACCAGCTCTTTCATCCCCGACAGGTCGGCTTCGAGCGCCGATAGGAGGCGAATTATTTCCTCGGCCCGAGCGGCCAGCGCCACGCCGGCTTCGGTGGGCACCAGCTGGCGCCCGCGTCGCACAAAGAGCTTCTGGCCCAACTCTTCCTCGAGCTTTTTCAACTGCAGGCTGACCGCGGGCTGCGTCACGAAGTGCTCGGCGGCCGCTGCGCCAACACCGCCCAAACGGACGGTCGAGGCAAAGTATCGGAGTTGGCGTATTTCCATAAGATACACTTATGTAATACATAATCTATTTAACGTTTCGTTATGTCAAGACCTAGGCTACTCTCTGTTGAACCATGGCGCGGCCGCCGGCCGCGCCCACAGGAGGAGAATCCAATCATGCCCAACAAACCGACCATCCGACCGGCCGCGGGCCGGGTCGGCGTCCTGCTCCCGGGTATGGGAGCGGTCGCCACGACGTTCATCGCGGGCGTCGAAGCCGTGCGAGCCGGGCTCTCGAAGCCCATCGGTTCGCTCACCCAAATGGGGACCATTCGACTCGGCAAGCGCACCGACAACCGCTCGCCGCTGGTCAAAGACTTCATCCCTCTGGCCGGGCTCGACCAGCTCGAATTCGCGGGCTGGGACCCGATTCCGGACAATGCGTACGAAGCGGCCAAGAAGGCGGGTGTGCTCGAAGAGAAGCTACTGGACGCCCTTCGACCGCGCCTGGAAGCGATCAAGCCCATGCCGGCCGTCTTCGACACCCGCTACGTGAAGAAGCTGGACGGCCCCAACGTCAAGAAGGGCAAGAACTGGATGGAGCTGGCGGACCAGTTGCGCTCGGACATTCGCCGCTTCAAAGAAGAGAAGAAGCTCGACCGCGTAGTGATGGTCTGGTGCGGAAGCACAGAGGTTTACCTCGAGGCCAAGCCGGTCCACCAAACGGTGAAGTCCTTCGAGGCCGGGCTCGCTGCCAACGATCCCGACATCTCGCCGAGCATGGTGTACGCCTACGCGGCCCTCAAGGAGCAGGTGCCGTACGCGAACGGCGCTCCCAATTTGTCGGTGGACATCCCGGCCATGATCGAGCTCGCGAAAGAAATGCGCGTGCCGATTTGCGGCAAGGACTTCAAAACGGGCCAGACCCTCATGAAGACCATCCTGGCGCCTGGCTTCCGCGCGCGTCTCTTGGGTGTAAACGGATGGTACTCGACCAACATCCTCGGCAACCGTGACGGCGAGGTTCTCGACGACCCGTCTTCTTTCAAGACCAAAGAAGTGAGCAAGCTGGGCGTGCTCGAATCCATCCTCCAGCCCAAGCTCAACCCCGATTTGTACGGGAACATGTTCCACAAGGTGAGCATCAATTACTATCCGCCGCGCGGCGACAACAAGGAAGGCTGGGACAACATCGACATCTTCGGCTGGCTCGGCTATCCGATGCAAATCAAAGTCGATTTCTTGTGCCGCGATTCCATCCTGGCCGCACCGCTCGTGCTCGACCTGGCGTTGTTCCTCGATTTCGCGGGGCGCTCCGGCATGTCGGGCATCCAGGAATGGTTGTCGTTCTATTTCAAGAGCCCGCAGGCCGCACCCGGCCTTTACCCCGAGCACGACTTGTTCATCCAGCAGATGAAGCTCAAGAACAACTTGCGCCACGTGATGGGCGAGGATCTCATCACGCACCTCGGGCAAGAGTACTACGAGTAGCGGCCCGCCGTGCCGGTGCTGGTCGTTGAACCGTGGAGTGACGCGCGGTGGGACGCCTACGTGGCATCCCACCCGCGTGCTCGAGAAGGCCACATCGCAGACCCGAAAAATACCACGACCGGGTCGCGCCAAAGCTTGCCGGTGGGTGATGTGCGCGATATAATCAGGTTTCCGGCGCCACAAGGCCGAGCCAGCGTCCGGATTCCCCTGGCATTCCCAAACATCCCGACGACAGACCAAGCAGCATGCCAATCGAAGTAGTCCGCTCGATTCCCCACGACGTATGGGACCAGTGCGTCGAGGATAGCCCTTCGTCCAATATCTTCCACACCCGAGAATTCATCGGCTGCTTCGCTGCGTCACCCAAGTACGTACCCCACACGTTCTTCCTGTCGGAGGATGGCAGGCCGATTGCATACTTGATCGCCGTGCAGACGAAAGTGCTTGCCTCGTTTCCGAGGCTTTCCTCCCGATCCGTCGTGCTCGGCGGCATTGCCAGTGCGCGCGACGTCAGCGAACGCCATCTCAACAAGCATATCGGGGAATTGATGCAGGCCTACGACAAGTCCATGAACACCCAGACGCTCTTCACGGAAATACGGAATCTGACCGATCAGACGTCGCGGATCATCGCGTTGACACGCAGTGGCTACAAGTTCAGACCGCACTTGAACTATCTCGTCGACCTGAGACAAGGCGAGAGCGCGATTTGGGAAGGATTCTCCGGGGACCACCGCCGCATGCTGAAACGCGCCGAAAAGGCCGGGCTGGAGATCTCCGACCTATCGGAACCCGCCCAGATCGACACCTTCCACAAGCTGGTATCACGTGTCTACTCCGAGGCCCAGCTGCCCGTTCTCGCGAAGGCGGTTTTTCAGGAGGCGTGGCTTCGACTCGCGCCGCTCGGCCGGCTTCGCATCACGTTTGCAAAGCACGACGGTCAGATGGTGGCAGCGCGAGCCGCGCTCTTGTACCGCGGACGAATGTTCGATTGGTTCGCCGGCAGTAGCCCGGAGGGCGACAAGCTCAATGCGAACGCCCGGCTCGTCTGGGAGATGATCGGATGGGGATGCAGGAACGGATTTGAGACTTTTGACTTCGGCGGAGCAGGTGATCCCAATGTCGAGTACGGCGTCAGAGAGTTCAAGAGCCGGTTCCAGGGGCAGCTGGTCAATTTTGGTCGCTTCGTGAAGATCTATTCCCCAGCTAGATTCCGCGTTGGCGAGATGGCCTATGGTTTTCTGCGTCGCGTTCTCTTCTAGGCCAGGGTTCATCTACAACGTCCCGTTGACGCTTCGATCCATCTGGAGAAGAAGATTACAAAGGTGCTAAAATGACATCATGAAGATGAGCAGAAACCGTTCCCTCAAGATCCATTTTCTACTGGACAACTTCCTGCCCCCGATCATTCGCGATGCAAAGTGGTTCATGATTCCGCCCTTCAAGGCCCTTTTTGGCGAAAAGTCAGAGGCGTTCTTTGGGTTCAAACAGAGCGCAATGGCAATGACTGAGCAAGAGTTCGTCGAGGTCTACGAGCAGGTGCAGCCGGTTCTCATCGAAAGAGAAACCGATTTGAATGCGGAGGGCTTCGATGAGATCCTTCGAAGCCTCTTAGGTCAGACCGTACTCGAGGTGGGCAGCGGCCGGGGACTCCTCGCCAAGAAGATGAGCGAGCGACATCGGGTAACAGCGGTTGACATAATGATAGATCCCAAGCTGAGGAATGAGCACCCCGAAATCGACTGGCGAGAGGCAGCCATGGAGCGCTTGCCATTTGCAGACGATTCGTTTGATACCGTTGTCACCACGCATACGTTGGAACATGTCCAAAATATCTTCCAGGCCATTCAAGAGCTCCGTAGAGTAACCAAGCAACGGTTGATCATTGTCGTTCCCAAGCAGAGACCCTACGCATACACGTTTGATCTGCACCTCCACTTCTTCCCGTATCCCCACTCACTGTTAGCGCTCATGGGCACGGGGAGAAAAAACTCCTGCCGGGAAGTCGGGGGCGATTTGTTCTACGTCGAGGATATGGAGTGAGACGGTCCGGCGGAGGCCGGGTGAGCGGACGCCGGGCGTCGCACGAGTTCGCACAAGGCGAACGCGCCAAAGATGATCGCGATCGGCATCGCGGGCATGCCATGACGCGCGTTCGCGATCGTGGCAGCATACGTAAGGTTGAGATAGACAATTAGCAGCAGTAGCGGCAGAGCCGCCGCAATCCGCCGCTTCCCGCTCAGGTACACGCCCGCGACGAACCAGGGGATCACGCACACCAGCTGAACCACCAGGATGGCAAACGTCTTCGTGCGGTTGTTGCCCAGGTACCAGAATGTGACGGTCTGGATTGCCATCTTCCTGACGAACTTGAATGGTCGTTCCACGATGGACTGCGCCGCGTGACGGTCGAAGATTTGAGACGCCTCCGGCTCAAAGTCCAGATGCCAGAACCGCGCGGCGAGATCCGGGGGGAGAAGCGTCACGACGCGCTCGTTCTCCACCTGCTGAAGCGCGTGTTCGTCGGGGTACTCGTCCGAGTATGGCGAAAAACCGTCGAATCGTTCGACAAAGAGATCGCCAAAAAGGAATGCATAGCCACCACCCGCAGACACCGGAATGAACCGGTCCGATACCCTGTAATTGCGAATTGTCCACGGGAGGAGGATCGCGGCCATGACGGCGCAGACGATGATCCAGTGCCTAAGGGCGCGGCCCCGACCTAACCGCATCGCCAGCCACAGGGCCAGCAAAAACGGCGGGAATAGCAGGGTTATGGGGAGGGTCAGCGTCGTAACACCGAGGACCACGCCCACGGCGATGCTGCGCGCCACGCTGAGACCCTCGATGATGCGCAGGACCACCCAGCACAACAAGCAATACAGCATGGTCAGCAGTGGCACCATGCTCATCTTCCCGCTATACCAAATGGACAAGGGATAGAACGCAAACATCACAGCCGCGACGAAGCCCGCGGTCGGGCCGAAGGCACGTCTCCCGATCGCGAACACGAGCACCGCTGTGACGCTGTCCAGCAATGCATGACAAACTTGAACGCCGGCGAGGTTGCGGATTCCGAAGATCTGGAAAACCAGGGCCCCCAACAGCGGTTGAACCGGTCCGCGCATCACGGACGCGGTGCCGGGCTTCACCGCAAACCCGTGACCGCCGACGAGGTTTTCCGAAAAAAGGGCGTACGAATCCGGCCAGTCGTCGGCTTCGATTCCATGCTGCGCCAGAAAGGGCGAAACGCCCCACGCGAACGCCAACCGAACCACGAGTACCGTGACTCCGAGGACTGCCATGGCCCGGCGGTCGCTGGATATCAAACCCGAGAACAGATTCATGGTCTGGGGCGACTTTCCTTGAGGATCGTCCGCGCCGGATTCCGCAGCGCCTCGGAGTCGATGATCTCACCTACGATGTAAACGGGCCGCTGCTTGCTTTCGACAAAAACGCTCCCCAGATACTCACCAAAAATTCCCAAGATCAAAAACACGACGCTGAACCCAAAGCTGACCAGCACAACAAGTGTGGTGTACCCGGAAAACGGCGACCCGAGGAGCTTCATGATGACCGAGTAGATTCCCACGGCCAGGCTGATAAGCATGAAGCCCGACGCCGCCAGCATGCTGAACCTCAGGGGCGCTTGTGATACTGATGCGATCGCAATGGCGGAAAACAGCAGCAAACGAGAGAAGGAATACTTGGTGTGGCCCGCGGCGCGGCTGGGGGCGGTGTATTCGAGCACGCCGGACTGAAACCCGACCTGCTGGATGACTCCGCGCAGAAAACGGGCCCGCTCCCTGTAATTGGCGCGCAGTATCTCGGCCACCCGCCCCGAGATCAGAAAGAAATCGGATACGTCGGGCTCGATCCTGATATCGGATATCCAATTGAGTATCTGGTAGAAGGATTTGGAGGCCATGCGGCGGATGAAGCCCGCGTCCTCGCGTCTCAACCGCTTCATGTACACGATCTCGCAACCAGACGCGAAGGCTTGCAACATCCTGGGGATCTCGGCCGGCGGATGCTGGAGATCTGTGTCCATGCAGACGATGCAATCACCCGTAGCGTAGTCGACTCCGGCGGTCATCGCCGCCTCGTGCCCGAAATTCCGGGAGAGATTGACCACCTTGACCGCGCGGTGTTGTTCGGCAAAACGGGCCAGGATGTCTTTGCTTCCGTCGGTGCTCCCGTCGTTGACGAGAATAATTTCGTATTGGACGTCCATCCGATGGAGCTGCTCGGTCAACTCCGACAAGAACATCGGAAGCACCTCGGCTTCGTTGTAAACCGACCCCACTATCGTCAATGTGCTCATCGTCGTCTCGTCGAGGTTAGGCCCGTCAACCGTGGGCGGTGATGAGCTCGCCCATCGACACGTCGTTGGCGGCGAGCTCGGCTATGGCTACTCTCCCCAATCATTCTGGTCCAAGGTCAGATACATCGAAAGGCTTACAATCGGGGGAAGGCGGTCGCATGGTCAGATTCAAGCATACCACAGTCATCATCACGATCGTAGCGGGCGGGCGCGCGATGCGGACTCGTCATTTCGGGCAGGCTCATACGTTGCGAAAACGGGAAGGGGACCCTGGCACCGCAGGCGCCAGGATCCCCTATCCTGAAGACGATTCGAGAAACGCGTTTGAGCGAAAGGGCTAGTCTCTGTAGAGAGCCTTCACGCTACCCCACGTCGCCTCTTGCGTCGCTACTGCACAACCGGTGACCGAGATCGTCATGTCGCTGAAGGGACCCCAATGCCCCGATGGCGCCCCCGCAGCGCAGTCCGGGAACAACCAAGTCGGGTAGTTGGCCGGCTTCGCGGTCGGGCTCTCTCCCAGCCACGCGCCGTTGCCGATTCCCCACGTCATACACGTCTCGGGGTATCCCTGCAGATGCGCGGTCACCGAGTGATCGCTCACGGCGCCAACCTTGGCGCCTCCAACGAACTGCACGGTGCGGATCTCGGTGTAGGTGTCGATGATGCCAATGTAAGTCGGATCGCCGTTACCCCAGGGACCGCCGCCGTCGAGTTCGATGGTACCGCCGGCGTAGTCGATCTTGTAGATACGGTGTCCGTTGCCGCCGAACACGAGGTCGGCGACCAACGACACGGCGACGACCTGCGGGCAGGCGATCTTCCAATCGCCGCCGAGGGCCGCGCCGTCCCACGACTCGGCGTGCAGCACGCCGCCGGTGCTCAAATACCCGCCGCCGGCAGCCCACGACGATGCTTCGCGGCCCTCGTCGAAATCACCATCCGAAGTCTTATAAGTTCCGTTCAACGGCGCGTCCGCGTACACCGACACGGCGCCGACCGCCAGAACGACCGTCAGAATCGAAATCAGAATCGCATTCCTCATGCTTCGTCCTCCTTGAAGATCGCCCGAGCCCATCGTACCGCATGAACTCCGCGTTCAAACTCGATATCAGTCCCGATACAGTGCCTTGACCGCGCCCCAGGACTTTTCCTGCACGCTCACCGTCTCGCAGCCGAGAATGGTGAACGTAATGCTGTCGATGTCGCCCCACTCGCCCGGAGTGGCGGTCACAGCGCAGGGAACCCAATCCCAGAAAAGCGGGTAGCCGGCCGGGAGCGGGCCGTCGTTCGTGTCGCCCAGCTTCTCGATATTCGTCACCGAGAGGCTCATGCACTCGTCGTTGTAATTCCGGAACGTCGCGCTCGCATTGTGATTGCGGACCGTGCCGACTTCGACGAAATTGGCGTACGTTTCCGTGACGATCGCCACCCAGGTGTTGATATCGGCCAAGTAGCTGGGGTCGGGGTTGCTGCCCCCCCACGGACCGCCACCATCGAGCCAGCAATAGCCACCCGTGTAGGTGACCTTCCAGATCTTCTGTCCGTTACCAGCACCGTTGACGGTGTTGAGCAACAGCAGTTTCCCCAAGATCCACGGACAATACCAATGCCACTGCGTAGCGAGTGTCGCGCCGTCCCACGACTGTTCGTTCAGCGTGTTGTTGACAGCGAGCGGTCCAGGAAACCATGACTCGCTGTAACGCCCGGGAAGCATGAGCCCGCCAAGGTCCGTCGACGTATAAGTACCATTTTCGGGAGCGTCCGCCAGCGCGGGCGCGCTGATCAAGACGGAGAGAAGAATCAAAATCACAGCCTTCATACTCCTCCTCCTTACCTCGTCCATAAAGTGCCCTCGCCACACCGACTGCCGGTGCGGTGCCTTCCAATCTCGCTGGTGTGTAGTGCCCGAGTGGAGCCAGGAAAAGAACGCCGTTTGGGAACCGAGCCAGAGAGACTGTCGTTCGTTAAGTAACGACCCTTTGATGCGGCTCGCCTTTGCCGCGGCAAAACGCTAACGGTGCACCCCAACTGTGCTCGGTCGTGCCGGGGAATTGCACACGGAACCGAGTCCATTTCTAGTAGTGGGGGGAGTGTACCACCGCCTCCGAACACGGTCAAGCATGGGTTTTGGAAGCGAGGACTTGGCCATTTTGGGCCTGCATGGCATGCCCTTCGGCACACTCAATCGACTGGCAAACTTTGGCTTACGGCCGTGCGGCCTAGAACATGGCGAACAACTGCTCCAGTGAGCGCGGCTGGCGATCCATGGTCAGACGCTGCTGCTGCGCGAGTTTCTGCTCCATCGTGGGGAGGCTCGCGTTGCGGTAGAACACGCCGGTGAAGAAGCGGTCTCGATTGAGTGCGAGACGAAACGCAGCGTCGAGACTCGTGGGATCGTGATCGTCGGGCATCGGAGCGACGCGCTCTTTCATGAAATCGAACGTGATCACCTGATTGAACGTCGGACAGGGCGAGACGAGGTGCACGACGGAAAAGCCCTTGTGCGCGACGGCTTCCTGCACCAGCTTCGCCACTTGCTTGACGTCCGACGAAAATCCGCGCGCGACGAAGCTCACGCCGTACGACAGCAGCATCGGAAGTGGGTCGAGCGGCGGGTCCTCGAGGCCGAACGGCGTCGTGCTCGACACCATCCCGAACGGTGAGGTGGGCGAAACCTGGCCCTTGGTGAGTCCATAGATCGCATTGTCGATCACGAGGTACGTGATGTCGGGGTTGCGACGCGCCGCGTGCGGGATATGTCCCCCGCCGATCGAGAAACCGTCGCCGTCGCCGCCCACCACGAACACGTGCAGATTGGGATTCGCCGCCTTGACGCCGATCGCGGTCGGCAGCGCGCGCCCGTGCGCCGTGTGGTACGCATAGCCCTTGATGAAGTGCGAAAAACGCCCCGAGCACCCGATGCCCGACACGATGCAAATGTCCTTAGGGTCCAATTGCATCGACGCCAGCGCCTGCGTGAACGCGGCCAAGTCGCCGTAGTCCCCGCAACCCGCGCACCAAATCGGCTCGACGTCGTTCTTATAATCCTTGGCTTTGAGGGCTACTGCTTCGTTCATGGTATTTCCTCGCTAAACGTGGTTCCCGACCAGCCCGACGACTTCGTCGGCGGTGAACGGAAGACCCGTGCTTTTATTGACGTTCACGATTTCGGTTCCGTTGAACGCAACGTGCGCTCGCAGGTGCTGGGCGAGCTGCCCGGTGTAATTCTCTTCCAAGACGAGAACTCGCTTCAGGGGCGCGATGAATCGTTCGATCGTTGGCACCGGGAGCGGGTTGAGAACCTTGGGCTGCAGGTGCGCGACGCGGGCTCCGTCGGCGCGAAGCCGGTCGATCGCCTCGTGGATCGTCCCTTCCGTCGACCCCCACCCGATGACGCCGACTGTCGCACCCGCGCCGTCGTCGTAGACGCCGTCGCCACTCGCAACCAACTCGCGCGCGAGCGTGTCCATTTTGCGATACCGCTTGGCCGTCATGCGCACGCGATTCTCCGGCGTGTAGGTCGCGGAGCCGTGCTCGTCGTGCTCCAAGCCGGTGGCCACGAACATGTGGTGCGGCATTCCCGGAATCGCGACCGGAGACACGCCGCTGTCCGTGTCTTCGAAGCGCGCGAAGTCCTTGAATTCCGCCGGGGCCATTCGCGATTCGAGTTGGATCCCGGAAAGGTCGGGGGTGTCCATCGTCATGGTTCGGTACCCCAGCGACTGGTCGCTCAACAGAATGACCGGGATCTGGAAACGCTCTGCCAAATTGAAGGCACGCACCGCCTGGTGAAAACAATCCTCGATGCCGGTCGCGGCCAGCACGATGCGCGGCGATTCCCCGGCGCTGCCGTGGATCGCGTACATGAGGTCGCCTTGTTCGGTCTTGGTGGGCATTCCCGTACCGGGGCCACAGCGCATCACGTCGACGATGACCACCGGAATCTCCGACATCGACGCCATGCCGATCATCTCGCTCATCAGGCACAGCCCCGGCCCGGAGGTCGCGGTCATTGCGCGCGTCCCCGCGAAGGACGCCCCGAGGCACGAGGAGAGCGCGGCGATCTCGTCCTCGGCCTGGATCACGTTCCCGCCGAACGCCGGCAGGTGCTTCATCATGAACTCGAGCACTTGTGTCGCCGGCGTGATGGGGTAGCCCGCGACGTAGCGGCAGCCGCCCGCGATCGCGCCCATACTCAGAGCCTGGTTCCCGGAGAGGACGACACGTCCTGTCCCCTTTTTTTCCGCTGCGGGCCGCGCAAGTTTGAGAACCGCCAGACGCTCGTCCCCGTTCAGGAGCGAAAGCCCGCCGTCGAACGCCTTCAAGTTGGTGGCGACGACGTCGTCTCCCTTGCGTTTGAATTGCTTGACGATGAGGTCGCGTGCGTGGTGGGGCGGAATGTCGAGGGTTCCGACGAGTGTGGCGAGTGCGACGATGTTCTTCGCGAGGCGGGCACCTGTCTCCTTCATCGCGGTTTCGTGGAGAGGAATCGGGACCTTCGCAAACGAAAAGCCCTCCGGTACGACGCAGTGCTTGGGGTCGAACAGCACCACGCCACCCGGGTTCATGCGCTCGGCCCATACGTCGAAGGCCTCTTGGTTGAAGGCCATCAGCACGTCGGCGTCGCGGCCGATGGAACCCACCGGCGAGGTGCTCATGCGCACCTGCATCATGGCGAGGCCGCCTTTGATTTCGGCGGGGTAAGAACGGAAGGTGAAAATATCGAGGCCCGAGTCGACGGCGGCGCGGGTCAGAATCTCAGCAGTGCTAATGACGCCCTCGCCGCCTTCGCCGGCGATGCGGACGGTAATGTCGGTACGCCGCACAACGATCCTCCCTTTCGGCTTCGGCTACTTGGAAGCCGTCACAGGGAGTATAACAGACCAGCCCCGGGCCGCCAAACGACGTCGAATCTTCTATTTGGACAATTCGGGCGGCGCCGGGGTGATCTGGACCCTCACGTGGCCAGCGCAAGCCGGCCCTGCGACGTGCTCGTCCGCTGGCACTCGAATTCGAGCAGGGCCCGCTTCATTTCCAGCCCTCCGCCGAAACCCACCAGCCTGCCGTTGGCACCAATCACGCGGTGGCACGGGATGACGATGGGAAGCGGGTTGGCGCCGCACGCCATACCGACCGCGCGCGACGAGTCCGGACTCCCGACCCATTCGCCGACCTTCCCGTACGAGGCGGTCTCGCCGAAGGGGATGCGTTCGAGGGCGCGCCATACCTTCACCCGAAAGGGGGTGCCCTCGATGACCAAGGGCAGGTCGAAGCGGCGGCGGCCGCCGTCGAAGTACTCGCAGAGCTGTCGCGTGGCTTCGCAATCGAGCGAGCGATCGAGCCGCCAGCGAGGGTCGGCTTGCCCTTCGACGTCGGCGCCGATGCCGACGCGCTCCAGCCCGCGGTCACTCCACGCGACCAGGATCTTGCCGAAGGGGGACGAAAGGAACGTAAACGCGGTAGTCATGGAATGCCTCCTCGAGTGTCGACGCGGTCGTCGTATGGATACGCGACCCGCGCCACCTCCGCCACCGCAAACTGAACGTGGAATTCGCTCGGTCGAAGGAACGCGGTTGCGAAGCAGCCGTCGGATGGATGACCATCGGCACCATGCGTTGGCCGCGATTGCGTGTTCCGGTTGCGTTTCTATTGGTGGCCGAGGTGGTCGTCTCCGTGGGCGCGGCCGGGTGTCGTCACGACGACGGGGTGGCACAGGCGTCGTACGACGACGCCGTGACGATCGACGTATCGAAAATCGAATTCGACGACGGCGACACGTTCCTCTACCGGGACGAAGCGATCCGCGTGCTCGGCATCGACACGCCGGAGACCGAGGAGCCCGACGTCGGTATCTTCGAAGACCAGCCCTACGGACGTGCGGCCGCCGAATCGACACAAACGCTCATCGCGCGAGCGCGACGGGTGGAGATCGTCTACGACGGTCGCGATATCTACGACCGGCGACTGGCGCATGTGTTCGTCGATGGAGAGCTACTGGCCGAGAAGATCCTGGCGATGGGGCTCGCGTACGAGAACGTCAGCCACTTCGGCGACAACGGCTTCCCCGACCTCGCGGATCGAATTCTGCGCGCGGCCGAAGCGGGCCCGAAGCCTCCCTTCGAGCCGCCGCACCGGTGGCGCCAAAAGCACCAGAAGAAGAAGACGAACTAGAGACGCGGCTACGGTGTGACGGCGACGAACGTCTCCGCGCGCGTCTCCCCGCCGCGGCCGTCCCTGACGATGACGATCACGGGGTTGCCGCCCAGGCAGCAGGCGGTGGGCGTGTACGAGACCTCGCTTCCGTCGCCGTCGACGCGTCCCTGCGATCCGGCCCATTCGAACGTGAGCCGGTCTCCGTCCGGGTCGGTCGCAACGCACGTGACGGTGCAGGCGTCGCCCAGATAGATTGCCTGGGGACCGGCGATTACCGCGGTGACGACGGGTGCCTTGTTTTCCGGCGAGACGGGGTCCACGCCGCAGGCGGCAAGGCCGAGCACGGAGACACACGACGAAATAGAGAGCGCGACGCGGCGAACCCGCGGGACCATTGAATGGGGTGACAAGTGGATCACGACGAAGTCCTTTCGGCAGGGGATGCCTTCACTAAGGATAGAACGCCGAGGTCGTAGAAACAACCCGCGTTCTATGAAAAAAAAGGCCGGGCGCAATCGCCCGGCCCCGGCCCTCTTCCCGTAATTAGACCTAAGGACGCAAGATCGCCGGCGACGATTCGGCGATGACCCCGCCTTCCCGGAGCGCCGTCACCTGCCAGCGCGTCGCTTGGGCCGGCAAGACCCCGACGTCCAGAGAAACGCGGGTCTCGTGGGTCGCGGGCAAGCGAAACACTTCGGAGAGATCGTCCCCAAGAATCGTGACTTGGTACGCGTCGGCATCCGCTACGGACGCCCAGCTCAACTCGAGCGTACCGTCGTCCTGCGCGCGCGGTACCTCCAAGGAAAACGCGGCGCGCGGGTCGCCGCGCAACACGAGTGCTTCCTTCGAGTCCGGGAGGAACTGCGTCACCGCCACCGCGATCGACAAGAATACGGCGGTGGTGGCGACGAAGCGAACCGCCGGTATTCGAAGCCAGCGCCCGCGCGGGGGGCGCGGCGCACCGGCGACCGGTTCGGTGTATTTCGCATCGCCGCGCTCGACGCGTTCGGCGACGAACGCGGCCAAGCGGGCATCGGCGTCGCGCATCCGTGCGCGCCCGGGGGCGTCGGCGCGCACGAATTCGCGATAGGCGGCCAGCATCGCGCTGCAACGCGCGCAGCGTTCGATGTGAAGCCGCCTGGGGTCTTCAGCGTCCAGTGTGCCCAGCACTTCCAACGGGATGCATTCTTCCACGGCGTCTCCTCCTTACTACTCGCCCCGGCGAAACGATCCGCGCGTCATCGCGATTCCCAAGCAGCTCGCAGCTTTCGTCGCGCACGCTGCAACACGGCGCGCGCGCCCGACTTGTCGTCCAATTTCAAGAGTGCGGTGATCTCGTCCACCGGCAAGAACTCCGAGTACCGAAGCCACAGTGCCCGGCGCTCGTCTTCATCGAGCACTTCGGCCGCGAGATCCAACAGCCGCGCGCTCTGCATCTCCGTCTCGATCCGCTCCTCGAAACCGAGCGCTTCGTCGATCAACGAATCCGGTTCGATGTCCTCGCGGCGCGCGTCGTTGCGCATTTCGTTCAGGCAGCGGTTGCGCGCGATCACGAACAACCAGGACGAAAACGCGGCGCGCCCTTCGAACTCGCCGAGACGCTGGTACGCGGCCAGAAGCACGTCTTGCGCCATATCGAGCGCGCGTTCGTGCTCGCCCACGTACCGAAAACACCACGCGTACACGGGGCGGCGATAACGGCGCAGCAGTTCTCCGGCTGCCGCGCGACTCTCCGGCCCGGCGGGTTGCCGGCACGCCCTCTCGACCAGCTCTCGGTCGGAGGGCTCGGGACCCGCCTTCATTGAGTGAGACATCACAAGCCCCTTGCGATCACGAACGATTGTCACGCCTCGACCGTGCCGCGCCCCCTCATGACGACCCAACCTATTATCACTGCAGTCGTTAATGCCGCTAATATGAGCCCGTAGCGGCGCGAAGCGCCGCGCTCTTCGAGTGGAACCACCACGTCGCCGTCGCCGATCACGACGAAGCCCGCCCAGAAAAACGGGTGAGGACGCTCGGCCCGCACCTCGAGCTGGGCCATGCGAAGGGCGTGCGCGACCGGTTCGCCGGTAGCGAGGTGCGCGTACAGCCGTTCCATCAGCTCCGCGGTCGCGCGATCGTCCACTTCCCAGATGCTCGCCACCACCGCCCGCGCACCGGACACGAAGAACGCGGCCGCCAATCCGAGCACGCCTTCGCCCTGGGTCGCGCGTCCGAGCGCAGATTCACAACCCGACAGCACGACTAGCCGCGCGCCGGTGCGCATCGACGCGATCTCGTGGGCGCGCACTTCGTGTTCCGGTCGCGATGCGAGCGCGCCCGTCGCACGCGCTGCCGACGCATCGACGACTCCCGCTTCGGCCGGCGTCCGGGAGCGCTCGTCGATCCGTATGCTGGAGTACCACGGACGCTCGGCGTCGACGCGCACATGGGTGGCGACGTGCACGACATCCGGTGTCGAAATGGCGAGGAGGAACTTCTCTCGATCGCCTTCATCGAGTCGCACGACGTTGCGGTAACGACCCGCGAGCCGATTGACCTCGCGCCGCGATCCGTGCAGCTCTCGCGCCGTTGACGCGACCGCGAGCACCGACGCCGACCCGCTCGCTCTCGGCGCGCGCCGTACGCGCTGCAGACGGAGCAGCGTGGCCGATGGCACGCGCACGAGGTCGCGGCGTTCGACGAGCGGCAGCCCGCCGTCGTTCGGACACACCAGGGTCTCGAGCGGCAACGCCGCCAGCCAGCCGTCGGCAGCGAAATATACGCGCGTCGACGCCGTCACGATGTCCGACACGCCGTTCAACAGCGACTGGCCCAGCGACTGCGACGCCTCGCGCGGGTCGTCGGCGTCGCCGCTCGCGGGCGGCTGCGCGAGCAGACGGTAATAGCGGCTGGCTTGCTTCTGTAGCTCGGCCGCGCCGGCGACGCGGACCAGCCGCATGGCGTCGTTCGTAATCCCGAACACGAACAGCTCGTCGTTGGCGACGGTGACGTCGAGCAAGCATTCGCCGGGGGCGAGCACGTCGCGCTGCAACTCTTCCACAGTGGCGGGTCGCGAAAAACTCGCGTCGAGGTCGGGCGCGTGGCGCGGATCGGTGATTCGTTCGAGTAGGGTCCGCGACTTGACCCCTTGCAGGAAGTCGAACAACGCGCATTCGCGCTCGCGTCGCGAAGCGTCGCGCGGCCACTTGAGGACGATGTCACTTTGCGCGACCAGGGGTTCGGAGAGCGAGAGACGCTGCGCCTCGCGCCATTGAAATGCGCTCGCGCGCGTGGTCCCGGACGAGTACATGGCCCGCGCCCGGTCGAACCAGCGGTACGCGAGCTCGGTCTCGCCTTCCGCGTCCAGGCATTCGCTCAACTCGACCGCGGCCAGTATCGCCAACGTCGTGTCGGCGCGCGAAGCGGCGTCGTCCCAGGCCAGGCGTGCCGTTCGCCCCGCGCGCGGGATGTCGCCGCCCTCTCGCAGGCACCGCGCCCACACGATGAAGGATTCCGCCCGCCAGCTCGAGGGCGCCACCGTTGCCAGGCCGGCAAGCCCGCGGTCGAGCGTTGCGATCGCCGTTCCCAGGCTGTCCTGTCCCGACAACGCACGCGAGAGACCGCTGACCGCTTCGGCACGCGAACGGACCGAGCTGGGATCGGTGAGTTTCAACGCGGTCCGGTAGCACGCGGCGGCCCCCGCATAGCGCCGCCGGACGAGCCGCACGTCCCCGAGATTGATCTCTGCCGCCACCACCCCGTTGGTGTAGTTCCATCGCTTCGCGGAATCGATGGCGTCGACCAGAACGGATTCGGCGGAAGCGTAACGCCCCAACATGGCGTCGATGTGGGCCACGTTGCCCGCGACGTCGGAGAGATCGGGGGCTCCCGCGTCCCGCTTCAACTCGTACGCGCGGCGATAGAACTCGGCCGCGACCGCCAGGTCTCCCTGGTCGTATTCGAGCTCGGCCAGGTTGTTCCAGACGTCCGCTTCCTGTGCCTTGTCGCCCAGCCCTTGCGCCAGCGTAAGCGCCCGTTCGTACGTGGTTCGGCATTCGTCGAATTCGCCCTGGCGTTCGAGCACGCGCGCGAGGCCGATGAGTGCGGTGAGTTCCTGCTGCGGACGCTTGGCGGCGCGAAAGTCGGTGAGTGCTTCCTCGTACTCGGCGCGGGCGGTGGGCAGGTCCTCGCGCAACAGATGCACGTATGCAACCAAGAGATGCCCCCAGCCCTCGTTGCGGCGGTTGCCGATCGCCCGTGCCAGCGGGATGCGTTCGGCGTTGAGACGCAACGATTCTTCCCACTGGCCGCGTCCTACCAAGAGGAAGCTCTTCACGCCGAGTGCGTTCACCAGCCCGAGCGTGTCCTCTTCCGCCCGTGCGATCGTGAGCGCGGCTTCGAGGTCGTCGTCCCCTCCCGGCAGTCGTAGGACGAGACGCGCGCGCGCGCGCTGATACGTCATGCGGCCGAAGCGCGCCGAGTCGCCGTCGGCGCGAGCGCGTTCGATCTCACGCATCGAAAATGAGAGCAACGAGTCGAAGGCGGAGGCGTCGAAGAGAGAGTCGGCGGTTCGATCGGGGTCACGCGGGGGCGCCGGCTCCCCGGACGGTAGCGCCAAGGGGGCCAGCATCGCCGATACGACAAGTAACAGCGCGACCGAGTGACGCATGTGTCCCACGCCGAGGGGTTCGGGTGTGCCTCCTTGCTCACCCTAACGGAAGCGGCGGCGAACCGACCAGAGGGAAAAGCGGATCTATTCTTCTTGGGGGTCGTGTCGGCCGGTCACGACCTTGACCGTGGTAATCAACTGGCCGGCGTGTCGCGTGGTGTGTTCGGCGGCGTGGAACAGGAGCCCAAGGATGGTGGACGGATAGAGGGAACGCCCGATGCGACGCTCGCTGACCAGGCTCGCTTCGGACGTGCATCGCAGCTGCCGAAGCGCGCGCTCGACCGACGTGCCGACCAGATCGATCAGGTCTTCGGCGGTCGCATCGATCTCCCCGCTCTTCTCCAACGCGAGTGCCACGCGCTGGGAATCGTGGAGCGCTTCGCCGCGGGCGTACGTCATTAGCCGGTCCAGCGACTGGGCCATGTGGAAGAGGTGGAAGCCGGCGGACGCCGCGCCGCCCGGGCGGGTCCACAACGCCTGGTCGGAGAGTCCCTCGGCGGCGCGCGCGACGTCTTCCTTCGCTTGCAAGAGGGCGTGCGCCACCGGCATCAACAACGGGGGGATGCCGTAGATGGGACCGCGGAGCCAAACTTCGGGTTGCATGGTGGTCATACTGACAGTGTAGTCCGAAAGGCGCGTAACGTCCCGGCTCGACCGCCGGATTAGGTTCGGCCTAACGCAGGCTGACGACGCGCTCCAGTGAATCGCTCGTCCAGGCGAGGACGGTCTCGATACCCGAGCCTGCCGTGCCTCAAGCGCTACTGCCTCTCCGAGATCCTATCGCCGAAGCGATTCTGGTAGAGGAAGGTCACTCGAATCGCACTCTCCGAGCCGGGCAATTCGTCCTTCAAAGCGACGATGCCCACTTCAGGCCCGGTCAGAGCGCCAATGACGAGGCCGTGGTTGCTCTCGGGCTCGTTCATCCATCCCTTGACGATGTCGGTGATGTCCATTTTTAGCACACGGTTCACGCCCACGCGAACGGGTCGGACGGAAGGCACGGTGCTTTCAAAGACCGGGTCAGCGTCTTGTCCAGGCCCATCCCCGCTGCCGCGACCGACAAACGCCTCGGAGAGCGGGAACACGCCGACGACCGGGGAGGCCACCGAGTCTTCCAAGGACAGCGGCGCCGCGTCGACAGCGAATTCAAGAAACACACCGTCCAGGCGTTTCCCCGCCATGTCATCGGGAAGAGCAATGCCAACCACATAGAAGTCGCCACGCTGTCCCGTGTAGGCGTCGACTTCCTCGATCGAGATGGCTATCGTAGCGCTCTTCGCAAACGCCGACGCCGCGAATACGCCGGTGGCACAGATCAAGAGCCGTATGACCAATTGCCTCATGTGCATCTCCCCTACTTGAGAAGGATCATTTTCTTGGTGAAGACTTGCCCGGTTGATGCCATGCGAACAAAATAGACCCCGCTGGCGACGGGCGAGCCTTGTCGGTCGGTGCCGTTCCAGACCGCGGCGTGCGGCCCCGCCGACTGCGTCCCACGTGTCAGTTCCTCGACGAGACGGCCGGCGACATCGTAGATGTTGAGCTCCACGTGGCCTTGCGACGCCAACGAGTAGTGAATGGTCGTCGTCGGATTGAACGGGTTGGGCACAATCGCCACCAGACCCGTTGCATTCGCCTTTGTCGGCTCAAACGGGGCAACCGGGCCCGGCGGATCGCCTTCGCCCCCTTCGTACGTGTCGAACTCGCAACAAATCGGGTTCGTGCGGTTCACATTACCCACGAACTTGTTGGTAGGAGGACGACAGGGTGATACATCGTTATCCCAACAGTTGTTCTGCGCGTACACCGAATTACTCGTGTAGTTGACCACGTACATGCCCGTATGCGCGATGCTGTTGAAGCCAGACGACGAATAGTGACCGACGTCTGGGTTGGCCCCGGTCGTCGCGGTGACCGCGTTGCCGCTACTCTGGATTTGGTTCGCTTTGATCGTCGGCGAAGAGTTGTTGCTGCAGTAGATTCCCCCGCCGTTATTGGCGAAAATGTTCCCCTCGATCAGCGGATGACTTGAATTGTCGCACACGATTGCGTCAAGCGTATTGTATGTGATGCCGCCGGCTCGAATCGTCGACGAGGAACCGGCATTGGAGAGGCGAATACCGTTCTCGTTGGAGTAGAAGTAACAGGTGGAATCCACGTTAACGCTTCCGCTTCCTGTACCCCAAAGCCCCACGTCGCAGTTCTTGAATTGTGAGTTCCGAACCACGACCGAAGTTCCGGGATGCTTGACGAGGCCGCAGTAATTCGCACCATCGATAATGCTGTTGCGAACCGTTGACGCGCCCCCGAAGTCGAGATAGATCCCATGAAACTTGAAATCCGTGAGCGTGCAGTTCTGCACGAGAGCGCCCGCCAAAGCGAACACGCCATAGAAGCAGTTGCTGATTTCGGTGTTCGTCACCGTCACCGGGACATACGACTCGATTGCATATATCGCGTTGCTGATGACGCAATGATCGAAGGTTCCACCACCGCTGGCATTGTCGAAGTAGAAGCCAAACCAATCTTCGTTCGATGCTTCCGTCCACGACTTGACGACAATCGGGTCCGCCGCGGTGCCATCCGCGACGAGTGTCCCTTCAACGTTGAACTCGACGAGCCCCGGGTCGTATTCGGTTGTCGCCAGGTCTTGTAGTGGGAACACCTTGACGTTCGTTCCCGGATTGACGACAAGGGTCCCGCCGCTCGGAACCGTAACGTCGCCCAGGACGAAAACGTCACCTCCCCACGCGACCGTTTGAGTGGATCGCGTGTCGACGCGGTACGTATACTCGTACATGAAGCGATTGATCGGACTCTCCAAGTAATCAAACCGCTCAGGATGCTGTGAAACTGCGCCGACAACAAGCACAACGGCTCTAACCCCGCGGCCAAAATCGTTAACGGTGATCGCCGCATCTCCAGACGATATCTCCACCGGGGTGGCGAAAAGAAGATCCTCCGGGTGGGTTTGGAGGTTCGCCTCCTCGCAGCAATACCCCAGAACCCAGGCAAACGGCGTAAGCGCACGGTACGCCTCTGGGTACTCTGCTTCACCGCTTATCGTCAGTCGCAATTCGTGCTCCAAGCCGTCTTCAAAGTAGCTGCCCGAACGAAAGATGATGTAATCCGTTCCGTACTCGGAGACATCGATGTAGTCACGAGACGTATCGAGATCGATGTAGATGCCCGATGCCGTTGTCGTCACGTTGTTGTGTGAACTTCCCAGCTCGTAGGACGGCGGTAGAATGCGGACGTTCCAAGTGCAGTTGTTGGCCGAGGGATATATGGGTGTGCTGGGGCTAGTGCCGTTGTACGGACAATCGACCGGCAGCATGGGCGTCTTGCCCGCGCATGGGGCGGTGCCAACGCAGCATTGGGGGTAGTTGTCCTCGAAGAAGTGAAAGTCAAGCACGGAGTTGGCTGTGCCGATCCCGTAGCGACTATTCGGTGCAAAGTCGGGCGCATTCGCGAATTTCGCCACCGCAAAGTGTTGAAAGACGTTGTCAAGTCGCTCGGTCGCACTGTTGCCACCAGCCCACGACGCCGATGAGTACGCAGGATCCCATAAGGCCTCTGCCAGCGAGGTCAACTTCATCTGGTCCGCGGTGGGCGTCAAATCTCGAATCCATCGAAAGATGACGTCGTCGGATATCCCGGCTCCACCCTTGAAGGTCTCATAGAGATACGTCATCCATAATCGCTCGATCTGGTACTTAGAGTATTGATCGCACGTTTCCCGCCGAAGGACGCTCGAATCGTATGGGTAATTGGCGGCTATCCGCGGCGTGTCTGCAAAGTGCTCCGCCAAAGTGGCCAGTGTTTCGTTGGCGTTGTCAAAGCCCAGCGTTTGTTGAAAACCGTTCGCCGCCCAGCAGAGGTGTTGGAATTCATGAGCGAAGTGACCTCGCGCTTCCCATGCACCGGAGGAGGTCGCGTTCAAGAATATCTCGTTGCGAAGAACGGTCGCGTTCCCACGGCACAATACATCCGGATAAGACCCCCCATCCTGAAAGGCACACGGAGTTCCAAGGTCCACTGGACTGTAGAGAGTAATCTTGATCTTGGTAAATGCCGAATCCTGCCCGGCGAGCCAAAACTTGACGCCCGCGTACGACGGGTTCAGGTCGCCCACACCCGCGATGCAAAAATAGTCCCACACCATCGCGAACAAGTCGTTGGATGTGTTCGTAGAGTCATTGTCCATGATGTTCAAGGCAAGCCAGTCAACTGCGCTTTGTTCCCAATTCGCGTCGACGGTATCCGTCATCCAAATTTCAAACACCATGTCGAACACCGGAGCGTTGGTTGGGTATACGCGGTGAATAATCGGATCAAGCGGACCCAGAGTGGTCTCATCGGTCAATTCACACGACAGGTCCATAGATTCCTGCGCAATGCAGACTCCGGACCAAGTGCTGAGAAGGAACATGAGCCGTATCACCGAGCGGGACATGAACTCACCTCATAGTCTTGGAAGACGCTACTTGACTAGGGAAGAAGCTACGAGTGCAGCCCAATAACAGAGTGCTGCGCCAAAAATGAGCGAGAGCAGCGAGATGGAGAAGGAAGGGGCAATACATGCTCGTTTTCTGACGAACAACTCTAACGATATAAGGCCTTTATTGCACCCCAAGTCGTCGCTGCGATTGGTAGCGGCTCGCAACTGAAATCTTCCGGCACGCCTTCAAATGGAGGGAACACCTCGCCGCACTCGCTGCAGAATGCGCCTGGATTGATGTAGAACACGCCGCCATAAACGCTCTTCGGCACGCCATCGCAACCCGTGACCTCAATTACTTCCGCGTCCGGATGGGGGACGATCCTAATGCTGGCGCAGGAACTCGACGTCCCGAAAGCAACATAGTTGATACTAATCAGGGGGACATCGTTTCCTGGAACCATACACTGATCGTAGCAAATCTGAACGCCGGTTTGGGAGTTCCCGACGGTAGCGGGGAAGTGATGCGTCTCTCCGGCATAAACCATCGTCACGCCGGGATCCGCCTCCACCCGGAAACGCACCCTCAATCCGAAGCCGTACGTGTGATAGACATCAATTGTGTGAAGCCCAGGCTGCCTATCGAAAGTACTACAGCTGTATAGCGTCGTTTCTCCGAGATAGATCACGTCGGTCACGGGAAGCTGCGCAGCAACGGACGTCGCGAGAACGGCGATCGCAAGAATGCACACTGCTAAGGATTTGGTCATGTTGGCCTTTCTCTCGCCGCGCAGATGAGGTTTGCGCACGGCATTTATCCCGAGAAAGCACGATGGCGGGTTGGCGCTGCGGGCACTCCCAATCCCGCGACCAGAAAGGATCATACCCGAAAGCACACGTTCGTGTCGACACTTTCCTTCATGAGGGTCGATGTTGAGACGAAGTCGAAGTGCGGTTCATCACTGAGCAACCGTAGAGGATCACTCGCGGGCGGTCTGTGGGTGGGATCGGTACCGCGGGGTCTCCCAATCCCGCGACCAGCGATAGTGGTACTTCGAGTCGGCGTTTGAATCAATTTCCTTTCTAGGGCCAGGCGGTTACACGGCGAGAGACTGCACGGCGTGTCTCCCGATCGTGCGTCGCACAAGAATCCATTAGCGCAGGCTGACGACGCGCTCAAGTGAATCGCTCGTCCAGGCGAGGACGGTCTCGATACCCGGAACGACCCCGCTGGGGCCCAGGCCCAGCCAGATCGTCGCGACCACCGACACCAGGAGGACCACCCGCACGCCCCAGTCGTCGAAGACCGGCGCGGGGTCGCCCTTGGGCTTGCGCATAATGTACACGACGACGCGTTCTAAAATGAGCGAGCGCAAAAGGAACAGTAAGAGGGTCAAGGACGAACCACGTTAATGATATCGGGCCTTTATCGCACCCCAGGTCGTCGCAGCGACTGGTAGCGGCTCGCAACTGAAATCTTCCGGCACGCCTTCAAATTGTCTAGCCACCAACTCGCCGCACTCGCTGCAGAATGCGTCTGGATTGACGTAGAACACGCCACCATAAACGTTCTTCGGCACGCCGTCGCAACCCGTGACCTCAATTACTTCGGCATCCGGGTGGGGAACGATTCTAATGCCGGCACAGGAACTCGACGTCCCGAAGGCAACATAGTTGATGCTAATTAGAGGGAAGTAGACCGATGGTATCATACACTGACCGTAGCAAACTTGAACGCCGGTTTGGGAGTTCCCGACGGTAGCCGGGAAGTGATGCGTCTCTCCTGCGTACACCATCGTCACGCCGGGATCCGCCTCCACCCGGAAACGCACCGCCGTCCCGGATCCGAAGTTGTGATAGACATCAATCGTATGAAGAGCCGGCTGCCCATCGAAAACACTACACTCGCCTGGCAGTGTTTCGGCGAGATAGATCAAGTCGGTCACGGGAAGCTGGGCAGCTACGGGCGCCGCGAGAGCGGCGATCGCAAGAATGCACACCAAGAATTTGGTCATGTTTGCCTTCCTCTCGCCGCGGATGAGGTTTGCGCTCGGCATCGCGCAGAGAAAGCATGATGGCGGGTTTGGCACTGCGGGCACTCCCAATCCCGCTACCAAAAAGGATCATACCCGAAAGCACGCGTCGGGGTTGGAATCAATTTCCTTTCCAGGGTCAGGCAGTTGCATAGCGAGAGACTGCACGGCGCGTCTCCCGATCGTGCGTCGCACACGAATCCATTAGCGCAGACTCACGACGCGCTCCAGTGAATCGCTCGTCCAGGCAAGGACCGTCTCGATACCCGGAACGACCCCACTGGGGCCCAGGCCCAGCCAGATGGTCGCGACCACGGACACCAGGAGGACCACCCGCACGCCCCAGTCGTCGAAGACCGGTGCCGGGTCGCCCTTGGGCTTGCGCATATACATGTACACGACGACGCGCAAATAATAATAGAGGGAGAGCGCACT
>Ga0105092_10000328_pt1 | contig 24165 bp, 27 predicted proteins | sample PPLLak2March2015_FD_87021 | JGI IMG/M metagenome (GOLD analysis project Ga0105092, IMG submission 87021) | Freshwater sediment microbial communities from Prairie Pothole Lake near Jamestown, North Dakota, USA - PPLs Lake P7 Core (1) Depth... | ecosystem: Environmental > Aquatic > Freshwater >... | reverse complement strand
TTCTATTTTGGAATCGTCATAGCTTTTAGCAGCACCTTAGTTGTTGTAAAATACCTTTCAGACAGGAAAAGGACAGCATCGCTTTCCGGGAGATGGATTATTGGAATATTGCTTTTGCAGGATATCTTTGCAGTGCTGATACTATCTTTCCTGCCAAACATTGGGTCGCTAAGCACTTCCGTCATGCTAAAGATATTTCTATCCGGGGCAAGCCTGGTAATTTTGACCATTTTGATGAACCGGATAATCATACCCAATGTCCTGAGGTACTCTGCAAAAACAAAGGAGCTTTTTTTCCTCACTTCGTTATCTACCGCTTTTTTGTTCATATCGCTTGCATACCTTTTAGGATTTTCAATTGCGATTGGAGGTTTTCTTGCAGGAATAGCTTTAGCTTCCTACCCATACAACATTGGAATAGGCTCTGATGTTCGGCCGTTAAGGGACTTCTTCCTTGTGATATTTTTTACGACTCTGGGCATGCAGGTAAACCCCTCAGTAATCCTGCCAAATATAGGGCTTTTCTTCATACTTTTGTTGCTTGTTCTCATAGTTAAGCCCCTGACCGTCATCGGCTCAATGAAGATGTTTGGCTACAAAAAGAGCGTTCCAATATTAGTTGGGCTTTATCTGGCTCAGGCTTCAGAGTTCTCATTTATAATCGTCCAGCAGGGCTTAAGCCTTGGGCAGATATCAAGCGAAATCGCTGCAGTTATCACAGTGTTTACCCTATTCACATTGGTAATCTCCCCCTACATATTTTCACTGGCCGGGAGAATTGCCGGGAAAATCTCAAAGAGCAAAGAGGAGATGGGCTTTATGGAGCTTAAAGACCATATTGTCATTTTAGGCTGCCACAAGGCGGGAAAATATGTTATAGAAAATGTCGGCCACCCGCTAGTCTGTGTTGACCATGACCCAGACATAATCGAGAACATCAAGAAAAATAAGCACAACTGCGTCTATGGAGAAGCCGATAGCGAAGATATTTTGGAATCGGTAAATGTCGGGCAGGCAAAGCTAGTAATTTCCGCAATACCTGACCTTGAGACAAACCTGTTTGTAGTAAGGACAGTTAAGCAGATGAACCGCAAAGTCCATGTTATAGCAAGAGCCATGACTCTTCCTGAGGCTTTGCAGCTCTACAACGCTGGGGCGGATTATGTAGTGGTGCCAATGAGGCTTACCGGAGAAAAAATGCTGAAAAGCGCAAGGATGCTGGTGGAGGGGAAGAACCTTAAGACTATCCGGAATAAGGAAATAGAAAAGATTCAAAAGGAGGTTGAAAAAGGATTCATGGTATAGGGAATTTAGAAGTTTTCAGCTTTAATTATGAGGGAAATTGACCTAATTGGAAAGACCTTGCCTAAGAAGGATGACCTTGAGATTGCCCGGTTAAGCGGATTTAAGGAAATTGAGCTTGGGTTAAGAAAGGAAGACCTTGTAAACATCAAAAAGACAATTTCTCTGGTTGAGTCTTCAGGAATAAAGATTCTTGGAGTGCATACTCCTCATGTAATTGAGGAGGATTTAGATTCATTTTTAAAGTCGGCTGAAATCGCAGAGCACTTTTGCGCGATGCTGATTGTCCACAGCGGCAGGATTCCGCTTACCCATTCCTGCAGGCTTATGGATAAGATCGCCTATAAGAAAAAGGCGATAGAATCTAACCCCGGAGAAAGCGTTAAAGTGATTGAAAACTGCATCTTTAAAAATGGCCACAATCTTGTTTTTGATAATGCCCACATTTTCATCGGCTCGAAAAATTTCATGAAAGACGCAAAATACCTTTTTGAAAATTATGGTCCAAAAATAAAATGGATTCACCTTTCTGACACCACGTTAGTCCAGGACGGACTTGCATTTGGAAAAGGAGAATTTAATTTCCCTCCTCTGATAAAGCTTGTTGATAAAAGCTACAAAGGGAAAGTTGTTGTTGAGGTGATGCCTCAGTTTCAAAAATCGGCAAAGGATTATATCTTGAAGGTTTTAGGAAGATAGTTTTTGGCAAGGCGCATATTATCAGGATTCATCTAAACAATCTGAGCAATCATACCCTGGAACAGTATTATCATGAGGAAGAACACTATGCTATAGATTGCTATGGCTTTTGATAGAATTGTGGCAATGTAATAGTTCCTAGAAACCTCATCAAAACCTCTTTCTATCCCGGTAAGGAATATGCACATTATGATTACCGATTCGACTATGTAGATTCCAATTATAACTTCGAGCTGGGTTGGGGGCATCACATCCTTTAGATTTATCATGCTTAGTGAGTTCTGAATCGAGTCAGCGGTGCCTTCTCCAACAAGGCTCTCAACGTTATCCAGCATCATGCCTATTTTTTGCAGTACCTGAATTATCAGCACAGCTACCGCTGCGATTAATGCCCCAATAAGCGGGGCGATAAACGCTGCCTGTGTCTTTATATTAGAGATTACGCTTTCAAGCAGGTTGCCTATCATGTGCTCGATTTCACCGGTCTTTCGCAGGCAGTTTATTATGTCTTTAGCCGCATTTGAAATGATTATTGGCCCTTTGGTGAAAGCGCTTGCAATGATGTTCATTATGTTTGCAATAAGGGGGGAAGGGAAGTCCTTTAGAACTCCGGTCTGCTCATCATAAAGCGCCTGCTTAAATGTCAGCGACAGCTGGGAGATACGGTTGTAGATTTTGTTGAAGAAAATATACATTGGGCTGGTTTTCTTATTCATCCTCTCATACTTATCAAGGACGTTGGGTATTGCCAGCTCTACTGGAATATTCTGTGCCAAGGCTACCTGTAGCTCGAAAAGCCCAACCTCAAAGTCTTCTTCAGTTTTTCTTATAAACTGTTCCAGCTTATACGGCCCGCTGCTGCTAGTATAGCAATAGAAGATAATTGCAAACGAAATGCCCCAGATAAGGCACATTGCGCTGACAATCCCGCCCATAAGGTTGGCCTGGTCATAGCTTTCCTGGCAGTATTCTTTCCACTGCTCCTTTGCGTTGAAATCATCGTAAGTGTCAAAGATATACTGGTGCATCATGAACATTTCTGCAAAATGAAGGATTGCAGGTATTGAAACCAGCATGAATATCAGCACAGCAACAAGCTTAATGGGTATCTTTAGCTTTTTGTATTCGAGATATTTTTTGGGCTTTACCCCGCCAGTTTTCTCTGAATGGGAAAAGGCCGCGGGACGCTTTGATATGAGGCGGTTTAGGTACCATAGGAGCATTGCTGGCAGAATCACGTCATATCCTATTGCGATTGAATTTGCGTCAATGGTTCCCGACATGAAAATGCTGACCATAGGGAACATTATGAGGCCCATCAGAGGCATCAAGATGCCAAATGTCAAAATCATCATAGAAGGAACTTTCATGTCTTTTGAGTATTGCTCCATCTTGTCAAAGGTTGTCTTAAGGGTCCTGTTCAAAGCTTCATCCAGAATCAGCCTTCTTCTTTCCTGTGTTGGCTGGGTGCCGACCATCTGGAGAGTAATCAGCGACTCTACAAACTCATTATTCCACAGGCACCACTTTTTGCTGTACACCCCCACGGCTTCCTTTATTGTGGTGTAGCGGCCGATTTCAGTGTCCCACATTATCTTTTTCAGGTCTCCGCCCAGAGGCCCGTGGCAGTTAAGGGCGGCAAATTCAATTGCCTTTTCAAATACGGGATTTAAGGAAAGGTAGATTACCATGTAAAGTATAATATCCACTGTCTCGTTGCCGGCTTTTATCCTTACTACATCTGCATAGAAGGATGGATAGGCAAGGACATTATATGCAACAAAAAGAGGGAGAAATAGGGCAAATATGCCAAGCGGCATCCCCATTGAAAGCATCATAGGGATGGTTGCAACCATGCAGATAAGGAAGGCCGCAACAGTTCCGGAGAATACTTCATCTGAACTCGCTTGCATGTTTGACATGTAAATCGGGTCGTCAGTTTTTCCCCTTATCGCTTTTGGCGCTTTCAAATGCAGAATCTTATGGGAGAACTTGCAGAATTTCTCAAAGCCCGTGGGCGCGTAGTAAGCTTCGTCAGCTTTGTATTTCTTGTATGATTCTGAAACTGGGATTTTAGGAAGCTCTTCTTCAAATGGGTCACTAGGCGCCTCGTTTTTCTTTCCAAATATCATAGCCCTGAGAAGGTGTGAATATATATAATCACATTTATCATAATATATTATGACAGATTCTAAAGAAGAATCTAAGAAGATTTCTAATTCAAAAAGAGTTTCTGTTTCAAGGGCTATGGAGGTTAGTTCTTCCAGGTCAGGCCCAAAGAGCTCTTCACGATTGAAGGAAGGTGTTTTGCTGGTGGCGCTGTCGTTAGTTATTATGGTGTCTGCCTATTTTATATACAACAGTGGATTTGGCACGGATTCGGGATTGATTGGCAATGCAAATAATGATGGCATTTGCCAATCGACTGAGAACTGTTTGGACCAGCAGGGTGACTGTAAATGCGAATATGGCAAAATATGTTCTCAGGACAAGACCTGCGTGGATGATGCTGCATTGCCTGGAGACTTAGGGCTGGTTACAGTTGAAGATTTGGATATGCCTCTAGCCGTCAATGATGAGATACCTTCACTTCTTCTGGCCGATGTGAGTATTAGTAACTGCACTTATTTAGCTTCAGAGAATGGTATGGCTTGTGATACCAATTGCATGAGCGACCAAAGTGCAAATGCTACCCTAAGTGTTATTGATTCAAACAGCAGCTTGGCAATTGCAAGGGAATCTTCGTTTCCTATAGCCTTGGGTGAAATTTCCTTTGGAGAAGGAAAAGTTATTTTTAAGCCTAGCCACGTTGAATATATGGGAAGTGTGCTTTCGCTCGGCCTCTCTGAGCTGAATAATGATACCGGCAAATGGATGGTTTTTATGTCATGCAATAATCCTCTTGGGAGCGCTTCTGTTACTGGAGTAGCCAGATAATTATTAGCTTTAATAAATACATAATTATAAGTCTATATTATGTCAACTTTTAAAAGAGGACAAGCGAGTCTAGAGATGGTCGTTGGACTAATTATATTGCTAGTTGTTGCAGGCGTTGTTATAGGCCTTGTGATGACTACAATGAACAAGGGAAACATGGAGCAAGTGACTGGAGGCCCTGCTGGAAAGTTCATGGATAACTGCAAGGCTTTTTGCGAGACTAAGGATTACATGAGCTATTGCACTGCAACAATGAACGATATCACAAAATCAACTGACTGGAACCGGGATAATCAGCTTGGCGGCCTTGTGAAAGACAAAGCATCAGTATGGGACTTTTGCGAGGATAGAGTATATTGCTTCCTTGTAACTGACTGCGCTTCAATGAGCATGGAAAACTGCAGAACCTATATGTGCCAGCAGTACGACAAAAAGTATGGGGACAGTGAGAAAGCTGCGCTTAAACTAAGGGAAGTATATAAGATGTCTGATACCCCTGCAAATTGCTACCGCAAAGATGAGAAGACAAATAAGGAGACCAAGGTATCTGATTTGGCTGCTGATGAGAACTGGCTAGTTTCAGGGTTTGCCAATAAGGGCTGGTGTTCAGCAGGTTCAAGCAATAATGGGATAAGTACCGATTGCGGAGATGGTTATTGTGACTGCCAAGGCGGAGAAACTTACAATACTTGCCCAAAAAGTACGGGTGGAGATTGCTTAGATACTGATTGCCAGTATATCTGCGGCGCCAATGGATGCGAGAGTTCAAAGGGAGAAAATGCACAGAACTGCCAGGCGGATTGTGGAACCAGTCCTCCGCCAACGTTGTACCTGAGAAACTGCACCTACTATGACACAACATCTCCTTCTGCGGATCTTTTAGGATACATTAGTTGCGATACAAACTGCGTAGATAATGCGGCAAAGAAGAATGCGAGTGCGGCTATCACCGACATGGATAAGTTCGCGTATGTTACTGAAAGTGTCAACGCTCAATTTGGCTCCGCGCTGGGAACGATTAAATTCCTTCCTGGAAAGATTGCGATAAAACCTGAGCACCGGGATTATCCAACCATGAGCCTTACCTTCTACAATCTTTCAGAACTGAACCAGACGACGGCAGGTTGGACCGTATCTATAGTTTGCGATAGCCCAAGTGGGTCAGTTTCCAATGGTTTGGCGGGCGTAACTAAAATATAATTTTTCTTGTTTTCAGATATTTTTTTTTGATTGAGTGAGTAATACCTGTAAATATATTGAATCGAGATATAATTATGAATTCTCGAGGGGTGGAGTTTACTTTGGCTCTGATTTTTGCCCTGTTTATAATCAACATTTTTTTGGGAGTTTCTTTTGCTACGACCTGTACGGATAACGCAGGATGCTCTCGCGGAATTGGCGGATATGAACTTGAATGCGCCAATGGTGTGAGGTATCAGTATCCCCTGTATGTAGATTATACTTGTAAATTCGGCCAGGTTCAAAATCATCCTGAGGTTGGAGTGTGTGTCCCAACTGGAGGCACAACAAAGGGGTCCAAGGAAGTTTTGCAGAATTGCGAATGCGGGTGCAATGGCGATAATTGCATAACTTGTGGGCAGTGCGAAAGCTGCCAAGGCAGCCAGTGCAAGGAGACTTGCCTGAATACAAAAGAATCCTGCGGATGCGCCAAGGCGGCAGCTAGTTGCACGAAATGCCAGGATTTTAAGCTTGAAGCAACAGGCACAAGCAAAAAGAAATGCTATAATGATGCTGAGTATTGCAGTGATTATCGCCTTTACAAATATATGGTGTTTGACGCTTGCTCGAGCCATGCCTGCACATACAAGGATGCACCTGGTACTGATTACAAGGGGACTGATGCAGGGGCGAAATATATAGAAAAGACCGCTGAGGGTGTGTGGATGTGCGCATCCGGGGTACAGACCTGCTCTGGGAAGTGTTGCGGGTGCAGTGAGGAAACTGTCTCCTCGACAGATTGCGCAACTAAAGGACCGGGGTTTATTAAGGCAGGGTCTTGCATGAAATGCTCGGCAACCAAATATCAGTGCGAATATAATTGTGCTGCCCCCGGCTCTTCAAATGCGGATACAAGCTGTGGTTGTGATGCTTGCACGAATTGCAATACTAAGGATTCTTCGGCTGCTGGATGGTACCCCGTTGGCAATCCTCAGCCTGGATGTACAGGCGGAAAAGCCTGCAGCCAGATTTTTAAAATGGAAAATCGGGATTACTATTGCCAGGCCTATACCTGTGATGACCCTCATTATAACGTGCTTGGGACTAAGTACGATTGCGGCACAACCGCTAAGGATTGCGGGGCTGCCGGCTGCGATAGCACCACTGGCATGTGCAAGGTTCCTGAGGGCTGCAAGCAGGTGTTTAAAGGATGCTCTTTTGATGGGCATACTTGCCAGGCGGGATATGCATGGTTCGTAACAACTTGTACTGTCAATGGGAAGGATGTAGAGTCTCCCTCTTCAGGAAGCTGCCAGCCGGCTAGCGGCCACCCGGAATGCTCCTCTTCTCAGACTATAAAATGCGATACCGGCTATTGCTGCCTGCCTAATGAGGCGAAAAGCCCCAAATATGTATACGACACTAACCTTAAGACTGTGGTCAACCCTTCCTGCGGCAGCGGCCTTACCTGCAACAGTTACCCTTGCTGCAAGGATATTGGTGAAGGCCAGACCTGTGCCTGCCCACAAGGCTGCCTTTGCACAGTCACTGGGCAACAAGTCACAGGAAAATGCACCTCGGGTACCAGTGACTGCAAAGACACTGATGGTGGTTCTGTTTCTGGGATGCAAGGGACATGCAGTGGCATAAATGGCGTTTTTTCTGATACCTGCAATGGTGACTCTCTTGTAGAATATAGCTGCACTTTTGCTGGCTCTTGCAGTCCTTCGGCAGTATCCTGCCCATCGGGACAGACCTGCTCCGGAGGAAGATGTGCTGCTTCTGGTAGTTCAACGTCATGCACCCCCGCAGGATGCCACTGCGATAAAAAACAGTTCTGTGTCTATTCGACATCAGGCAATTATTGGTCCAGTATACTGTTTGATCAGTTGTGTTTAGTGCAGTGCCCGGGTGCAGGGACCCCAACTTCTTGCGCAGATCAGTGCTTACCAATCCCATGCAGCTACGCCAATATGGTTGATGCTACCGGTACCTGTTCGAATAACTACCATTGTTGTTCAGGCTCTGGCAATTCTGACTCTTCTGGCACACAGTGTAAGGCTATGGGGGGTTCTTGCGTGGCAGCCTGTTCAACTACTACGCTATATGCTGATTGCGCAAGTGGCACAGTGTGCTGCTTTGGTGCCACCTCCACCACCTGCGCAGGCCAGTGCTCATATCTCCCCTGCTATTTGGCTAATCTGGCAGATGCCCCAGGCACATGTTCAAATAACTACCATTGTTGTTCAGGCTCTGGAAATTCCGGCTCTTCTGGGCCTAACACTAATCAGGAATGTTCTGCGGCAGGTGGCGATTGTAGAATAAGTCAAAAGAGTTGCACAAGCGATGGAGGGACCGTCTGGTCAAACCCCTGTACAATGGGAAGTGGCTGGTACTGCTGTAGTGTCAAGAAGGGAACCGGCACTACCCCCGGCGGTGGCACATGCACAAAAGACTCGGAATGTGCTTCTAACTGCAATGGAGCTTCTACCTGCCCAAAGTGCCTTAATGGAAAGTGCGGCTGTGGCTTAGGTGGTGGTTGCAACAGTGGAAGTGGGAATTCAGATTCGGGCGGCGCTACTGATGAATGTCCCAGTGTGGCTTGGCAGAATGATGGCTGTGGGAAAGGCACATGCGACCCAACCTACATGCGCCAGATAAAGACCTGCAATGGGGTTGTTAAAGAGCAGTGCCTGGGAAGTGCGTCTTGCTCACCAAGGACCTATGATACAATATGCCTGCCTGGAAATGACAACCAAAATTATGGCTGGACTATGAATAAAATAAGTGCTAGTAGTGCAACCTATTATGCTTTAAACAAAAGCCGCTCGATTGCGGCAACTTATACCCAAACCTGTGGCTCTCATGAGGCTTATAGCAATGATGATATTACTTCAAATCCCGCTTGCATAACTCGGCAGTGTGCTGCCATCAAAGGCACATATCTTATGGCCGGTACTGTTGCGTCTTATGCTGATAATAGCTGCACCCAGGGCATGTTAATTGCCTCAAACCTGGAAGGGCTTCCGATTCAAGAAGGAATTTTAATCTCCAATCTAGATGGGCAATCTGCCCTCCTGAGCCTTTCAAGTCCCGGTAAAATAAAGCTTACCAAGATATGCTTCAGCCCCATTAACCTCACAAAGGAAGAAATCTCTGTCATAGGGCAAGAATTTTTAAGTTGCAATAGTTGCAATGTTAATTCCACTTGTGAGTGTTCAGTTTATAATTGCATGGGGGGTTTTATTATCATGAAGCCTGTTGAAGGCAGACCCATCGATTATCTGGAGACTCAACCAATATATATGATCAATTCCGAACTCTTTAAGGTCAGGTTTGTTCCAAAGAGTGAAGGAAAGATAGATATATTTGCAGTGTGCTTTGGGACGGGCGTTAAGAAAGCAGAAAAAACTATTGTTGTGGGTATTAACTAAGCAGCCAATACCTTTGAATCCAATTTCGAGTTTTTGCTCGTGGGTTGTAACTCCACTAAAGCTATATATATCTTGCGGTAATATATTATGGAGCAACTTAATTGCTTGACCAGAAAAAATACTTATTCTAATAGGATGATTATAATTTTATTGGCTTGCTTTTGTTGCATGTTTTTGATTCAGGGAGTACATGCGGCTGTAACTTGCACTCAAGCCTGCTCGCCGGCTTCTGCAATCTGCAGTGCTACGGGAACTACTTCTGGATATACCCGCAATTCAGCAGGTGATGCGCAATGTTATCAGGGCTATGGAAATGCCAATCCTTATTGCATGTGCAAGTCTTCTGGTTCTGGGTCTACCACTAGATATTGCAATACTAATGACCTCTGCAAGGGATATAGTGATGGTAGTTGTGCTACTAGTTCATCTTATCTTTCTACGGCTTTTACTTGGACAAATGTAGGTTCCTGCTCAAGTGGAGGTTATTGTTATTGTGGAAAGACAAAGTCAACTTGCACAGATACTGATGGGGGAAATGTTCCCACCGTAAGGGGGACATGCACTTTTGGTAGTTCTTCTTATACAGATAAATGCGAGTCCAGTAGTGTACTTCTGGATTATTATTGTATTTCTACAGGGTGCTATGCAGCCCGTACCACTTGCCCATCCGGAACAACCTGTTCTAATGGTGCGTGCGTTAGTTCTAGTTCAGGCTCAAGTTCATCAACAACTTGTTCTAGTGCATGCATAAGTTCAGGTTATTCCTCTGGAGGAGGTTGCAGTTCAACCACATCTTACACAGGATATAATTATATCATGAATTTTGCAGCGAATAACTGGTGCTCTAGCAATAGTGGTGGCAGTTATATTTACTGCCTTTGTAAAACCTCGGGTTCTGGCACTTCTAATACCCAATGCACAAGTCTTGGTGGTTCTTGCATGGTGCAAAGTGCCTGCACGAATAGTGGTGGAACCGCTCTTGGTTTTTCTGACTGCACGGGCGGTGCTGTTTGTTGCAGAGGAGGTTCTAGCGGTTCAAATAGTGGACTGGGGACTGGCTGGGCGTGCTCTGCTAACACTGCCTGCCAATCGGGATATTGTGCGCCTCAGACAACTTCTCCTACAAGCTATACTAGTACAAGAGTCTGCTGTCCAACAACTCAGCCCTGCGGCTTAATAACTAATAATGGCAATGGCGAATGCTATGCTGCTGGAAGCGTTTATGGTGCCTATACCTGTAATGCAAATGGATTGTGGACAACTGGTGGCGCTAATAATTATATTTGCACACCTGGTGTGTGCGACTGCGTAAATCATATGTATTGTTATAACGGAGATGGTGCCACTTCTGCTCAGACGGGCACTTGGTCTGCAGCGTACGCTGGGCGGTATGGTCAGGTATGCAATTTATGTTGCTTGGGTCAGGCTACTTGTCCTAGCGGAAGTTCGGGTACTCCTGGAGGAACAACCCCTGGAGCTACTAATTGCCAAGTAAGTATCACTACCAGTAAAACAACTTATTGTCAGGGCGAAGTTTTTGATTTGAAGTTAACATCTACCTGCAATGGAGTTGCTACGGATATATCTGCTTCTACTCTTACAGTTCAGGTATACCGGGCGGATACTGGTACAACCAGCACAATTTACTCAAGTTGTTTTGGGAAAACCAGTACGGGTAATATTTTATATATGCCTACTCTTTGTGGAGGTTCTAGCAATTGGGGGGCGCCAGCAGTTAGAACAATTACTATTTCTGGAACAACTTCTACCGGTGTGGCAGTTTCTGCTACCAAACAGTTGACTGTTTTGGCGACTGGAGATACGGGATGCACGGGTTCAAGTGGTGGAAGTTCTCAAGCTTGTCCATTCACAACTTGTGCTACTCCAAACAGCGGAGGCACTACCGGTTGGTCCTGCACTTGCGGCACAAATAGTGTGGCAAATGCTGTTTCTCCTTACTGTTGTCCCACAGCTAATAATGGTATTGGTGGGGTATATGCTACGCCTGCTTTATGTCAGGCTGGCTGCACTGGTGGTGGGAATGGTGGGACAGCTTGTAGTATAGATTGCACGGGATCAACGAATACTCAGATTAGCAATACCCTTCCAAATGGGCCTTGTTCAATTACCTGTAATGGCAATACTATGACTTGCTCAGGCGCATGCACTGCGAGTGGAAATTCTTGGACCTGTGCTACGGCTACCAGTTGCCCGAATGGTGGGGGTAACACTGCAAATTGTGGCGCGAATTGCGTCTCTAACTCCGACTGTCAATGCACTGCGAACATGAAGACTAGCGCTGCTGCTCCATTCTGTTGTTCTACGGCTAATAATGGTGTTGGAATGGTTTATGCAACTCAGGCTGAATGCACTACCGCCTGTACCGGTGGAACTCCGGGTACTGCCTGTACTAACACAAATTGCAATGGGGTGAATACTGCTGGATGCAAATGCGGCACTACTGCGACAACGGTTACTGGTGCCACTTATTGCTGCGCTAATGCTTTGGGTGGGGTGGGTGTAGTTTCTACGGATGCGGGTCAATCTGCTTTGTGCAACACCTTATCAGCAAATGTTTGCAATGGTCAGGGAACTACACCGGGTACAACTACCGTAACCTGCGTTCCTTGTGTAAGGGGAAGCACATGCAGTTGCACAATCTCGGGCTGCACAGCGGGATTGGTTTTTGCTATTGGTGCCCCTATTGCAAATGTCTGGTTTTCGCAGGATATAACTGCCAATCCAACGACTATATTAATTCCTGCAAGCACAACTATTTCTGGGGCTGCAACAGTGAAGGTTGCATGCACAGCAGGAGGCGTTGGAATGCAGACTACTACCTTGACGGTCAGTTAAATCTAGCTAAATATCATGCTCTACCTAATCAATTTCAAGACATATTCTAAAGGCACCGGCCTCAATGCCCTTCGCCTCGCTAATATTATTGCCGGCCTTGCCCAATCAAGAAATGTGGATATTATTCCTGCCGTTCAGCCTACCGATATTCAGGCGGTTTCAAGGGTTACTCCAGTTATATCCCAGCATATTGACCCGATACCCTATGGTGCGCATACTGGGCAGATTGTTCCTCAGGCAGTTAAAGAAGCTGGCGCAATTGGAACGTTAATCAACCACTCGGAAAGAAAGCTCCCTCTGGCAGATATAGAGACCTGCATATCGCTTTCAAAAACTATTGGGCTTAAGACGGTTGTTTGTGCATGCGACCTTAAGGAAGCAATGGAAATTTCAAAATTCAAGCCGGATTATATTGCTTTTGAGGACCCAGAATTGATTGGCACGGGTAGGTCAGTTTCAAAGACAAAGCCGGAAATTGTGAGAAGATTTGTTGAAGTGCTCGAAGAGATTGCGCCAACAGTGATTCCCCTTTGCGGAGCGGGAATAAGCACAAGAGAAGACGTCCTTGCTGCAAAGGAACTTGGCACGCAGGGAGTATTGGTTGCTTCAGCAGTTGTTGCTGCTGAAGACCAGAAAGAGGCCTTGGCAAATCTGATAATCTGATAGGTATCTAAGCCATTGATGGGTTTAATCGTTTAAATATAAAAACCAATCAATATTATGTCTGAGGAGTATGAATTGGTTTCTGTTACTCCAGTGAGAAAATTAGAAAAAAGATTAGACCTTCTTGAGAAAGGCTCTCCTGGTTACAATGCGGTTTTGAAAGACCTTGTCGAAATGATGAAGGAGAACCAAAGGGTCGTTGATGATTTGATTAAGACTAACTCTGAGCTAATTGCAGGTATTGGGCAGTTATCTACTCACCTTGCAGGGCTTACTGGAAAGTTTGATGAGTTTATGGAAAGTATTGAAGTTGCTGGAACCAGCGAAGAGCCAAAAGAGTGGGCAAACATAAAAGATGAGGCAAAGAAGATGAGCGAAATAAACCGGGAGCTGGATGATCGGCTAAAGAAGATTGAGCGGCAGATGAAGCTGACTGCTTTAAGCAAGTATTATTATCAGGCCGGCCAGCAGCCAGGGCAGCAAGCCCAAGGCAGTGGCGGGGAGATGTAGATTTAGAAAATCATAATGGCAGAGGAAGAGAGAAAGAAGGTTAGCGTAAATATTGACCCTGGCAAAGAGTCATTCTATGCCAATAACTTGGCTGTATTTAACAATGTCAATGAGTTTGTCCTTGATTTTGCGCAGGTCACTCCAAGAATGGATATGATTGATGGCAAGCAAGTATTGACTTATATGGTCAAGCACAATACAATTGTTATTGAGCCTAAACAGGCAAAGGTAATTTTAAATTTATTAAAAGAGAACCTCGAGAAATATGAAAAGAAGTTTGGAAAGATTGAGGTTGCTAAGCAAGACGTGGAAGCCAAAAAGTCGCACTCGAAAAAGTTTGCGGATTATATTGGTTGATTCTGGAATGTGAAAAGAATGGAGAAACCGCGAAGAGATGGATTATTGCAGTTGAGTGCTGGGATTGCAATACTCATAGGATGGCTTATAATGTGCGTTTACTTTGCGAATCCATATTACTTTATAGATCCAGCCAGCACTGATTTATTTGGGCGAATATGGTATGCAAACTTTCCCCTGATTATGGTAGATTTTTCTGGTTTTTTAGTTATATGGGGGTTGTATCGATTGCATAGTTCCAAGAAAGAAGGACTTCTGGAAGTGGGCTTAGGAATTGTCTTGGCTTTGGCTTGGTACGCAATATGTAGCTATTATGGAAGATTCTATTTGCCAGGTCTGAGAATCGATCCTCCATTCACCCTAATGTTAGGTATTATCTTTATTGCAATGGGGATATACACTTTGTGCGAATCGCCTGATGCATACAACAATTCCCTGAAACTAAAATCTAATTGAAATTACTTCTTCTTAACCTCTTTCTCGGGCTTTGCAGCAGAGCCTTCCTTTTTTGCCTTAACTTCCTCCTTCTTTGCGGATTTAATCTTGGCATTAGCAGGCGCATTAAGAACTGTAACCCCAACTTTCTTGCAGGCTTCTACGATTTGAGCCCTTTTAACAAGGCCTACGCCTGAGCCAATCAAAACTGATTTAACCTTTATGTTTTTAACATCCTCTACGGTAAACACCCTTTGATAATCGCCGCCAACAGGCTTTTTATAGCCTATATTTGGCTTTTCTCCCTTTCCTTTCTCTCCTCTCCTAAGCTTGTTACTCTGGCCTCTAGGTGTTCTCCAGACATCAGCAAGCCTTTTTCTCTTGCCGCCTTCACTCCTAACAAACTTCATTCGCATAACTAGTGTATAGAAGAAATTAAAATAGCATAGAAGGGTAATTTATTAATTTGCCTTCTTTTTGCTAGATATTCCAGATTTACTGAGTCACAGAGCCTACTTTGCCTTGAGTTTTGCCATATCAGAATAATATTCATTTACCCCCCTGGCAAATTCTGCAGGAAGTACCCAGCTGAGATATCCCTGAAGATTGATTCTTAAAATATTGTATACCTGAGGTTCCTGCTTTGCTAATGGATGAATTATAGCTTTACCATTCTTTAGCTCTTTGCCTAAGCTTAAGACCAGTATAGTATTTTCTATTGCCTGGCCGAAGCCATAAGGTGTTTTTTCGCTTGTGATTCTTTCAGCCAAATATTCTGCAAATTCGTAGACACTGGGGTTTAGCCCCGGGCAGTCAGTTCTTAGGCTTTTTAGCCCTCCCTGTAAATCATCCTTCTTAATTATATAGTCTTGCATTTTAGCACCTATAATAATTATCTCAATCAAAGATTAATAATCCACTGTTGAATAAAAACAATTTAATTCTACTTTGTTGATCTCTGTTTCTTGCCCTTTCTAAGCATTTCAAGGCTGATTCCATTGACCATAAAAACTCTGTATTTTACGCCGCCAAGGCTTCCATAAGCCTTTTTCTGCGAGCCTCCAAGGTACTCAAGTGTAACTTCATCGTGCTCCTGGACGTGCTTCAAAGCACCGTCTTTAGGAAGGTGGGCTGTGACTTCCTTGCCGTTTTTAATCAATTTAACTCTGGCGCACTTAAGCATTCCTGAGTGAGGCTGCCTCTGCTCTACCTGCCTCTTGCTAAGGACTAAGCCTCTAGCCTGAGGAGATCCTTCAAGAGGGTCAAGCTTCTTTTGGAGGTTGAAAATCCTTACTCTGTACTTTCTCTTTTCAAGTCTGGCCTTTTTCCTGACCTGCTTCATCCTTCTTGCGTTAAATGTTCCCATGATTGTTTACCTGCGGAAGACCACGTCTTCGACATTATATAGTCTCTTCAAAAAGCTTTTAATCGCTTCACCATCGCCCTTTACTTTCTTTGAATCCTGGGCGCATACAAAGATTTTTAGTGCGTTCTCAGTTTCCTTGAGTTTGACCTTGTCAGAAATAACCTCTTTAAGGAAGTCCTCGACCGTGTCCTGATAGGCAAAAATAATCACCCTTTTTCTGATGTGGTTTTCCAAAGTTTTAATCTTCTTTCCCTTGTTTGACAAAACTGCGCCCATTTTCTTCTTGTCAACGACAAAATAAGTCTTATCAGCTTCATCTATGCAGTCTAAAGGAGCAACTCCGGTAACAAGTTCAAAAATCGAAATCAGGTGCAACATCCCCTTATCAAATACCCTCATTTTCTAACACCGCAAAGCGCAATAGGAAAGTTCTTACCAATCATTTTGCCGAGGTCAGTGGCGTTCATTTTGAGCTTTTTAATCTCTATTCCGCTAATTTTTGCCTTGACCTCATCCGGGGTCGAGGTTGTCACATAAACCATGCCAAGTTTGCCTTCTTTCAACAGTTTAAGCGTATTGTTGGTTCCAATGACCAATTTACCATCCTGAAATTGCTTTACTATAGCTTCCATTTTAATTTCACCGTTCCTGTTCCTACAGGGCAAAGCTGGCCTATCATAAGATTAGCCATAAGGGTATTTAATTTATCTTTCCTGTTTGCTACTGCAGCATTGAAAAGGACTTTTATTGTTTCCTCGAAGTTTAGCCTGGCAAGGATGCTCTTTTTGGTCTTCATAAGGCCGTATCTGCCTACTGCCCTGACGTCACCATCGACGCACATAGCATCAGCTACTAGGCCTATGTATCTCTTATCGACGTCTACACCCTGCTGCTGAAGCGTGAGGGTCAATTCGTCTATGACTAGGGCTCTGGCGGCCTCTATCCCGAAGACATCTGCCACTTCTTTAATGTTTGTTGTGTAAGTTTTTGCCATATCAATTCCTTCAACTGCCAAAATCTTCTTAAAATTGCCTCCTCTTGCCTGAACAATCCATTTGCCTTCATTATTCAGGATTATTGATTCTGCGACTCCCTTTATGCCGCTAATGTGGATTTTAAGCAGTTTATCCTTCAATTCCCTGTATTCTGAGTAGTTTTCGACTTTTCCGATTAAAAGGTGCCCTTCCTTTGCCTCAACGGTGTACTTTTTAATGGATTTTGTGATTGTTTCAATAACAGCTTCCTGAGTAAGCCCTAATTTTTTCAATGCCTTGTTGTCAAGGACGATTTCCGCGCCTGAGTTGACAAGGTCGTACGAGATTGTGCTTAAAGCGTCTTCAAGGTCTGATTCTACGATTTCCGCAGCAATTGCCCTTGCCCTTTCCTCAGAGTTTTCCTCTAAGTGGCAGGTGATAACATCATCAATGTTCTTTCTAAGGTCAAAGATCTCTATAAGCCTTGGTAGGCCTAGAGACATCTGAATGCCTGCTGAAGCTGCGAAGTGGTATGCTCGCATTGTCATCTGAGTTGCTGGCTCTGAAAGTGACTGGGCTGAAACTATTCCAATAGCTTCTCCTGATTCAAACTTTCCCTTTGAAATTAAATAATCCAATCTTCCCTTCAATTTCTCCTTCTCCTTTCCTGAAATTTTCCTTTGAGCGCAAAATTCCTCAAATTCGGTTTCCAGAGCCTTCTCGATATTAATTTGTTCCATTAATTAAGTTGGTAAAAAATATATTATCGTTTTCTGGTGGTTTTGAAAGGATTTATAGGTTTCGGGGGATTGGGTAGGATTTGAGTTTCAAAATCCATTTTAAATGAGATAATCCTCTTGTTTTGCTGCAAATCCCACAAGAAACCCAAAAATAAGCACTAGGCTTGCGGAAGCTAAAGTCATAGCATAGTAATTTCCGGCATAACCCATTAGAGAAGCATATGACTGGTAAAACATACCAAATACGCTTCCAAGTGCGGCGGATGAAACTGTTAAGAAAACTGCTCTATTAAGATAGCCTCGCTTTTTTGGCTTTTTGGTAATTGATTTTTCTTGAATTCTGCCTTGTGAGTTGATTGGTTTTTTTGGGTCATTATAGCGGGAGTGCAAAATATCAAAAATGACGATAACTCCGGATATTATGATGAAAGACCCAATAATGCTAGCCATAGACCAAAACAAGTCCCATCCTTTAGATGTGGAGAATAGAATTAGCCAAATTACCCCTATCAGAGTGGTGGCTCCTAAAATTACTAAGAACCTTCCAAAAGCTTCACTATCCATATAAAGATACAGAATTGTTTAAATTCAGTTAAGCTTTTGTTTGGAATTACAGCAAATCCTCCATTGAAATCTTGCCCTTGTTTGTCCTGTATGGGTTGATGTTGTTCTCGAAAGGCACAAACTGGACAATCCTGTTGGTTTCATCTCTGACTGTTCCGTCCTGCTTGATCTTCAAATCATGAAGTGAGTTTACAAGCCTTCTCTCAAGGTAACCTGAGTGCTTTGTCTTAAGTGCGGTGTCTGAAAGACCTTCACGGCCGTGCATTGCGTCGAAGAAGAACTCAATTGGAGTAAGGCCTTCCCTGTAACCATGCCTTACAAAACCATAAGCTGAAGGGTTTACGTCATGCAATTTGAAGAATGGAAGGACTCTTCCATAGTAACCTCTTGTAATCTTTGAACCTTTTAGCTTTTCCTGACCAAGACAACCGGTAATCTGGGCGACTGAAACCATGTTACCTCTTGCTCCTGTTTCTGCTGCAACTCTTGCGTAAGATTCTTTAGGAAGGTGCTCTTTAACAATAGCTTCAACTTCTGTAAGTATCCTTTCAAGGTTGCCCTGCTCTTCAGGGGCTCCTTCGCTCTGGACGAATTTGTCAAGCCTCTTTTTGATGATTTTCTGCATATCCTTGATTCCTTCAGCGTCTACGTTGTAGTCGTTTATTGAGATGGTGTAATTGTAGCTGGTAAGGAACAACAGTGAAAGCTTGACAAGGTTGTTAAGGAACCTGCCGCCAATCTCGTCACCATAGACAAGGTTGATTTTGTTTAATAGCCCACCGTGCTCTGAACCAATAGCTTTGACATCGATATAACCCTTTTTCAAAAGCCCGTCTTCAATAAGGACTTCTTCGTTGGTTTTGGTCTTTCCTTTGTAGTTCATGTCTGGAGGCAAAAGTAGCATTGAGAATACCTCTTTGCCTGTGTAAGTGTCTTTGTCAAGGTTAACGTCTACATTAAGTGTAAAAGCAAGGTTTGAAACCTCCTGCTTTGTAAGTGTGACCTTGTCATGTGTCAGGAAAAATAATCCCATGAGGTGGTCCTGCTTAGCGCCGATAATTGGAAGGCCGTATCTTGGGGTCCTGATGTGCTTTTCAACACTAAGAAGGCTCTTAATCTCAGCCCTCGCTTCTTCAGTCTGGACAACGTGAAGGTTCATTTCGTCACCGTCGAAGTCTGCGTTGTAAGGGGTTGTAGCGCAAAGGTGCAATCTAAATGTCTTACCTGGCATGATTCTTGCCCTGTGGCCCATCATAGACATCCTGTGAAGGGATGGCTGCCTGTTGAATATGACCCAGTCTCCGTCCATTAAGTGCCTTTCTACGGTATAGCCTGGCATAATCTCCTGTGAAATCATCTCCTTAGTCTCTTCTGTAATCTTCTTCTTCAGCCCGTCGATTCTAATCACATAGTTAGCGCCAGGATATTTGTGGGCGTTAGTTATAAACTTTCTTATGTCCTCAAGGTTTTGCTCAGTGACTTTTTCTGGAACTGTGAGCGTTCTTGCAATTACCTCTGGGATTCCAACTTCATCTATATCGATAAAGTTGTCTGGAGAGATTACGCTTCTTGCTGAGAAGTTTACTCTCTTTCCTGTAAGATTGAACCTGAATCGTCCTTCTTTGCCGATAAGCCTCTGTGCAAGAGTCTTCAAAGGCCTGCCGCTCCTGTGCCTTGCTGGAGGCACATTTGCAAGGTCATTTTTGATGTAAGTTGCAACATGATACTGCAAAAGCTCAATAATATCCTCGATAAGGAATTCTGGAGCGCCAATATCAAGGCTCTTTTTCAATCTTTCGTTAATCCTGACAATGTCTACCAATTTGTGCGTCAAATCATCCTCGCTTCTTTCACCAGTGTCTAGAACTATTGAAGGTCGGTCTGTGATTGGAGGGACTGGTAAAATTGTAATAATCATCCACTCTGGCCTGCCTCCTTTGAATCTAAGCCTCTTGAGCTCTTCTTCAGGGATTCGTTCAAACCTTGCCCTGATTTCATCAACTGTAAGTTGCCTGCCTCCTTCATAGTAAGAAGTTGGCTTTTCATACCGGATTTTATGTTGCTTTTCTCCGCAGTGAGGGCATTTTTCTGCTCTCTTTTTTGCGCATTGGGCTGCTCCCTTTGCGTCTTCTGGAGCGGTGATTTTGCCGCATTTGTGGCAGACTGCTTGTATTACTGCGTAAATCTTAGCTGCAAAAACCGGGTGAATAACTGGCTTAATAAGTTCAATATGCCCAAAGTGGCCCATGCATTCCCCAAGCCTTGAGCCGCATGTCCTGCATACGACGCCTGGGTCAACTACGCCCATTCTTGGGTCTACAATTCCATGCTCAACCGGGTAACCATCCGCATCATATAGCTCTGGCCTTGTGATTTCGACGCAGCTCAGCTTTTTTATCTGCATCGGAGACAAAACGCTAAATTCAACTACCTTTACCCGGGTCATAATAGATGAAGTAAAATCTTAAATAATTCTCCACTACACCCCAAATTCCGGCTTTAAATATTAATCAGATATTTACTAATGGCATCAAAATTCCTGAAGGTAAAGTGCGAATGCGGAGAAGAGAGAGTTGTCTTTAACCGCTCAGCCCACAAGATTGTCTGCAAAAAGTGCGAAAAGACACTTGTAAAACCTACCGGAGGAAAAGCCCTTGTCACTTCAAAGGTTTTGGAGACACTTGAATAATAAATTAGAAATAATGAAATAGTAACTTATGTTAGACCCATTGATAGACTATACATTAAATCTCCCGAATAAGGAAGGCCTGGCGGTTAGTGTGGTAAGCATTATAGGGTTACTTGCCATTAATGATTTAGCCGGGTATATGACGTATCGGCAATTAATTGGCGACCTAAAAAAGGCCCAAGAAAGAAGCGCTCCTGATGAAGAGGCAAGAGCCTATAGAGAAATTGAGCCTTACTTAAGAAACAATGGATTCACGTTTTGGACTTCAAGAACTCCCTTAACGAACAATGCCCGAAAAAAATTGGTAGATTATGTTGCAGCTGAACAAAAGATGCCAAAATATCCTGTTTAGTTCGCATATTTTGCACAAATATTTTATATACAATCCTATTAATGAGCCTTCTCGATGAAGTAAAAAAATTTCCTTACTGGGACATTGTTCTTACAATCGTTTTTGTGCTGGTCTTTTATCAGGCGTTATCGTTTGCCTTAGGCACAACACATCCGGTTGATGTCATTGTCTCAGAATCAATGCTTCCGACAATTAAGCCGGGTGATATTGTAATCTGCGCTAAGGATGAGCCTCAACTGCAGGATGTTGTAATCTATGCAAGCAACAAGCAGTACCCGATAATTCACAGGGTCATTGGAATAAACGACAGCTTTTGCAGAGGTGAGAACTTCTATCGGTTAGGTATACCAAACGGAACCTGTTACACCATAAAGGGAGATAATAACCCTGTGCCTGATGCTCCCGTGATGAAAGAGCAGGTTATGTGTGTAGTCAAATATCATATACCCTATGTGGGATACCCGCGATACCTTATTTATAAACTTATGGGTATTTAAAAATGGAATTCTGTAAGAAGTGCGGAGGAATGGTAATCCCCAAAAAAGTAGACAAGAAAGTCGTTTTCTACTGCAGAAACTGCGGGGAGAAAAGCAAGAATGAAGGTGAAAGCAAATTAAGCGAAAAGGTGGAGAAAAAAGAGAAGATTGTGACAATTTCAGAAATGAAAGACGAACTTCCAACCACCGATAACCTATGCAGCAAGTGCGGCAATACAAAGGCTTTCTGGTGGATGCAGCAGACAAGGGCGATTGACGAGCCTCCGACCAGGTTTTTCAGGTGCACGAAGTGCAACTATAGCTGGAGAGAATATAGTTAGTGATTTTGTTTTATCAAATAATTTTAGGATTTTTTGATTGGTTTTTAGGGCTGGGCGTATTTTATGTCGCATAGAGGAATGCCAAGGCCAGAATTTCTTATTACAAGACCCCTGATACCTTTTACAGTCTGGTCCAAATACTTATAATGGGCATTGCCCTTTTTTTTGTGGCTCTGGTCTTCCTCAAGAACAGGATAGTCATAAGGATTTTCTGAAGCAACAGTTTTTTCAAGCAAGGAACCATAAGCGCTAAGAAGCTCAGGGGCATCTTTTAAGAGTTCCTTTGATTCATCCAGCTTAGTCGATAATTTCCTTTTGCTGTAAGCCAGATGGACTTTAGGAAAAGCGTAATTGATACTGTAGACCAAAGCCACCCAGGCGGCAAGGTCCAGGAGAATACTTTGTTCCCAAGGCAAATCTCTTATAAAGCTTAACGCATCTCCGCCATATTGGGCAATTGTTGGAACTATATGCCTTTGAAGTCACCGCCATTTTCATTGGATATGACCGCTATAGGCCCTTCAAAGGAAATTGGGAGCGTCATTCTCATTGTTGTGGCTAATTTGGATCCTAAACCCTCTCCATCTTTTGCTCTGCTGAGTTTTTCCTTTGTCTTGTCAATAAGAGCCTCCACATCTTCAAGATTATAGTGATTTTCCATACTATTATCTTGCAATAGCCATATAAATGCCCTTTTTAGATACTATTTAAATTTTCGTACTAAGTTTATGAGCGAAGACAGACCAATTGATGTATTGAACAATTCAAAGGGAAAGTGCATCTTAGTGAAGCTTAAGAATGGAATAGAGATCTCAGGAACATTGAGAGCCCATGACCTTCACTTGAACATGTGGCTTGAAGACGTCGAGATGACCAAGGATGAGGAAAAAATGAGCTTCAAGAACATGCTTGTAAGAGGAGACACAATCCTTTATGCAGTACCCTAGAATTGTCCGATATCAGGAGGGAAAATAAAGGTACGCCCGTCTAGGGCTTATTGAGGAAATAATATGACAAAAGGAACACCAAGTTTTGGAAAACACAACAAGGTTTTGCATACAATCTGCAAGAGGTGTGGACGGCATTCCTTTAACATAAACAAGGAAGTATGCGGCACCTGCGGATATGGAAAAACCAAAAAGATAAAGTCATTTTCCTGGAGATGGAAAGAGCCTATCGGAAAAGGCAATAGAAAGACCTGGAAAGTGCCTGTCGGAAAAGGAGTAAGGAAATAATACCTAGTTTTTTAAAATCTCCAAATTGGTTAAAAATCAAAATAAGTTTTTTGGTATATTCTGGATTAGAATTTTATTTTGGCTGATACTTTAGTTCTAGGTATTTTCCAATGACAAAGCCTGCTAGAGGCAATGCCAATTGAATAGGCAATGATCCTGGGATTGGATGCGCGCCTGACCCAATTCCGACTGAAATATCACAAGTGGGGTCATTGTATATCAACTCGTTTGCGGCTTTTGAAATCGACCAGAGTGTGTGGGATGGGTCTAGTACAATAATCTTTTCAAGACCATATCCTATGTGCTCACTTAAGGGTTTTTCCAATCCTTTAAAGTAAGGTTCGCTGACCTTTGTAGCATAATCTGCCAAAGAGGCCGCTATTCCAGTTCCAAGTCCTACTTTTCCAAGATGTTCTTTTATCATATTTATTACCTAAATATAATAACTTTACTATATATAAATACTTTTCTGTACTGTAAATCATATATTTGATAATAGAATTTTGCCCATATCTGGCCAAAGGTGTGATTCTTCAGAATAAATTCAAATCTAACCAACTATATCATGGCAAAAAAGAATGCTCAGGATAAAAATTCTAAATCTGATGATAATTCTAAGGAAACTGCAAATCCAATGGAGAATATTAATCAGTCCGACCTTCAGGCCAAGTACATGCAGTTTGAGATGCTTGGCAGAGAGCTTGAGCAGTTTGAAGGGCAAAAGCAGGTTGTTGACATGAAGGCAAAAGAGCTTAAGGCTTTGAGAGACTCGATTGACCAGATTGTTCCTGGAGAAGGATTCGCGCAGTTAGGCGAAGGCGTTTACATTCCGTCCACATTCACAAATGTTGATACCTGTCTTGTTGATATAGGCATGAAGATTTTTGTGAGAATGCCAAAAGCAGAAACCAAGAAATATCTGGACAAAAAATCAAAGGAGTTTGATGAGGTTTTGGAAAAGCTTGATTGCCGCTGCCAGGAGTTGAAAGCCGAAATGCAGAGGCAGGCAATGGAATTGCAGGGGTTTTAATAATTAATTTGTGGGATTTTACTGAG
>Ga0105092_10000327_pt1 | contig 24186 bp, 43 predicted proteins | sample PPLLak2March2015_FD_87021 | JGI IMG/M metagenome (GOLD analysis project Ga0105092, IMG submission 87021) | Freshwater sediment microbial communities from Prairie Pothole Lake near Jamestown, North Dakota, USA - PPLs Lake P7 Core (1) Depth... | ecosystem: Environmental > Aquatic > Freshwater >... | reverse complement strand
GCAACTCCTCCTCCCGGAGCAATAACTGTTATTGCACCCGGAAGTAAAAGTGGAGCAGGTTCAAGTGGAACATATTATCCTGATTCTGGAACTTATGTAGATTCATTTGGAAAAGGTTTTTCTATGGCAGTTCCACCAACAGGAGCAACTATTTCTTCAACATCAAATCCACAGTTAAAAAAAAGTTCTGGTTTAACTTCACAGCAATTATCTGCAGCAAAAGAAGGATGGTCTGGTAGAGTTGAAGTTTCAAGTGGAGGAATAAAAGAAAAAGAAAAATATTATGTTAAAGGAAAAGAAGTTGGAAGTATAGTTTATGATAAGAAAAAAAATGCTTATGTTGAAAAATCAACTCCTTCAAGATTAACATTTAGAACACCAACACAAGAAGAACAAATAACTTTTACACAACAAGGAGCAGAAATTCAACAACAAGAATTCCAAGCACAACTTCCCGGAGATGTTAGTGAAATGTTAGCTCCTTCCACAGCAGAAGTGAATTATAATATTGATGTTTCAACGAGGATATTCAAAGACCAAGTTTCTTTGAAACTTTAAAGGATTTTGCAATTGGTGAAACTGGAAGGTCTTATGTTGGTATTGGTCTAAGTCCAACTTCAAAATCTTTAATAACTTTTCAAGACATAAAAACTTTCACTCAAAAGAATGCAGGTTCTATTTCTAAGAGTACTCCTCTAGCTATTTCTCCTATGAATTTATTTAAAGTTAAAACACCTACAAAGTTTGCAGTCCAAACTGCAGCAGAATTTATTCCAACAACTCCTTTAGATGTTGTACTTACTGGAGCAGGAGTAAGTTTATTAAAAGCTCCTGTAATAGTTAGAGTTCCAGTTTCTTCTTATGTTAGTTACTCTGGATTTAAAGGTGTAGTAAACTCTGACTTAACTCCACAACAAAGAGTAGCTTCTGGAATTGTTGGAGTAACTGGAGGAGTTGGAGCTTTGTTTGAAACTATTCCTTATGGAAGAGGAATAAAGAATATAGCTTCTGTTAAAGATGTTCCTTATGTTCCTGCTGTAAAACAAGTGGAAGGTTTTAAAGCAATTGAATTAAAAGAAACAAGAGTTGGATTAATTCCTTCTGGTTATCCTTTGAAAGAAAGTAGAGTGATTGAATTTCCAACAGGAAAAATTAAAACTGTAAGTGAAACAATGAACGTTCAACTACCTAAAACTTCTCCATTAGTTAGAGGAGGATTCCAAGTTAAATCTTCTGAGAAAGCAATGTTTATTGGAAAAGAACAAACTCTTGCTACATCTCAAATTGGTTTATTTAAAGAAGGAGTTAATATTCCAATTGAAAGAGAGTTTTTTGTAACACCACAAGAACCTTTTATTAAAATTCCAGTAACAAGAGTTAGTAGATTAGGTTTGAATGAAGGTTTATTATCTATTCCAAAGAGTTCTGAAATTGGTTTTGGTGTTCCCGGAAAACCACAAATAGGTTTGATTAAATCCAATGTTGGTTGGAAAGAAGGAGCTAAAACATTTGAGATTGGAAAAAATTCAGAGTTAGAAGCAATAAAATCTTATGGAACAATACAAGATGTTAAAAGAGTTGGTGTAACTGCTTATAAAAGTCAAGGTATTGAAATTTATTCTGTTGGTATTGGTAAAGGTTCTAAAACAAATTTAAATAATTTATATAAAGGAACTTCTTATAAAGGAACAAGAATTTCTGGTGAAAGTATTTTAGGAGTTAGTGGAACAAGATTAAAAGAAACACAGAGGACAACTCAATTAAAAACTTCTTATCAAATTCCAACAATGAAAACTCTTACTACTTCAACTCCAAAAACAATGACACTTATTTCAACAAAGGGAATTTCTTATTCTCCATATACTACTAAAGGAACAAGTTATAAAACTCCAAGTATAACAACTCCAATTATTACATCAAAAATAACTACAACAATTTCTCCAAAAATAAATTATCCAAAAACTCCTGCAAAGAAATATCCTATTACTCCTCCAAAGATTCCTTATAATTATCCTTCTACAGGAAAAAGAAGAACTCCAGTAAAACTTTTTTTTGGAGGATTCAAACAACCAAAATCCTTTGGTGGTTCTTTCACAGTTCTAATGAGAAGGTTTGGTTTATTCAAACCAGTTGGAAAGACATCAACATTAAAAGAAGCATTCAATCTTGGTAAGTTCAAGACAAGAACAAGTTTAGGTGCAACATTTAAGATTGAAGGATTGAAACAACCTAAGAATATATTTGGTTACAAAACAAAGAAGACAAAGAAAGGAATATATTTTATAGAACTTCCAAAGTATAGATTATCAACTTCAACAGAGAAGGCAGAGATACAATATTATAGAAGACAAAAAGGAGGTAGAAGATAAAATGGTAATATACACTTGGAAAACACAGAAAGTTGGAAAAAGTTTTGATTATAAAGTATTAAAATTAATACCAAGAACAATAAGAAATAAAAATGGATATTTTGTAGATTCAAAAATAATTAAAACAGGAAATTTCCCAACAAGAGTAAGAGCAAAAGGACAAGCACAAAGGTGGGTTAGATATTATAAAGGAGCAAATAAAATATAAAATGGATTCACAATTAAATAAGATGAAAGGAGGTAGAAGATAAAATGATTAAAACAACAAGGTGGTCAAGAAAAGGACAATATGTAGTTATTGGTAAAGGGGTACCTCGTTCAGTTGGACTTAATTTAAAAAGTTCTGCTTTAAAATATGCTAAGTTTTATAAAGAAAAAGGAAAGAAACCAAAAATTTATTTACTAAAATAACATGGATGAACAACAATTTGCAGAAATAATGGCTAACCAACAGTTGCAACAGCAAGTAGGTCAAAACAATATGGCAACTCAACAGCAATTAATGTATCAAGAGATGGAGAAAGGTTTAGCAGAAGAACAACTTGATGTAAAAGAAATTATCAAAGACATATTTAAATTATTGACTGGAAAAAGAATCATCATTGATGAAGCTACAGGAAATTATGCATGGAAGGATTCAGATAATAAATTATTCACAATTCAATCAAGAATCTTAAGTGATTATGGAATACAAAAAGTAATGGAGAAAGTTATCTTCTACATAAATAAATCTACTCTTCTTTCAAGTTACGACGATACAGAAATAAATAGGATTATGTACGACTTCACAACTTGTTTGAATGATTTTATATTAATGAGGTATGAAGGATTCTTTTATGAACCTACCTTTGAAGAATGTATATTTATTCTTAAAGGAAAAATGGAATACAAGGAAAAGTTAAGAGCATTTACATTAGAACTTCTTGGTGAGAAACCCGACATGGTAAAAATAAAAAGAGATATTGTCTTGGAGATGGAAGGAAAGATAGAAGGTGAAATTGAAAGAATAAAAGCAGAGGAGTTGGAAAAGAGGATTAATGAATATGATTCTATCACAATGGAAATTGAACATCAAGTATTGAACACATATCGCAGAGCAGAAGGTGGAGTTGAAAGAAGCTCTTTAAGAAGACATGCAAGTTTCACAGAGGTAAGGTCTTTACAGCCAGAACAACAAAAGAAAGGAGGAGCATTCGGATGGCTAAAAGGTTAGTCCTTCTTTTCTTTTGTATTCTGTTTATAGGATTAACTTCTTCTTGGAATTTTCCATCTACTTCAACAGGAACTTCTTCTGTTACTGTTTCAACAACAACTATAACAGGAAATCTTACAAACTTTACAGACCTTTGGGATACTCCAGACGCTTATGCTGGTGATGGTGGAGATTGTGTCAAAGTTAATGCAGGAGAAACAGGATTAGAGTTTAGTGTATGTGGAGCAGTTAGTGAAGTTGACCCCAAATGGACTGGCAACTATTCTTCTGTGATAACAGAACCTTTATGGTCAGCTAACTATACCAATCTTAATTCAACTTGGTCTTCTGTAATAAATACAAGCTATGGTTTAGCAACAGAACCATTATGGTCTGCTAATTATACTAATTTAAATTCAACTTGGTCTTCTATTAAAAATGATTCTTATTATTTAAATACAAATCCTTTAGGATTTTTTAATACAAGTAATACTTATAATTGTTCATCTGGAGAAGTTATACAAAATATTACTTTAAATTCAAGTGGAGCTTTTGGAATGTGTATAGCTCCAACATTAAGCGAATCAGACCCTAAAGCTTACAATGGAACTTTAATGTATTCTTCAAATTATACAGATTGGAATCTTACAGGATTAATTAAAGATTGGAATATAACAGGTTATATAATTAATTGGACTTCATATTTTATAAATTATAATTCTACAGGATTAATTCAAAATTGGAGTTTAATAATAACAAATTCCAATGAGGTTGACCCAAAGTGGACTGGTAATTATTCTTCTGTAATAACAGAACCACTTTGGTCTGCAAACTATACAACATTAAACGCAACATGGAGTTCAGTTGTAAATACAAGTTATGGATTAGTAACAGAACCCTTGTGGAGTGCAAACTACACTACATTAAATTCAACTTGGTCTTCTGTAATAAACACAAGTTATGGTTTAGCAACAGAACCTCTTTGGTCTGCTAATTATACAACTTTAAATTCTACATGGAGTTCAGTTGTAAATACGAGTTATAGAGAATTTACTAATGGAACATTTACAACAAATGTAAATATTACAACAGGAAACTTATCAATCACAAATAGAATTAAATTAGCTATAGGAGATTGCAGTGGATTGGTTGCAGGAGAAATATGCAGAAACGCAACAGCAATATACATACAAGGTTAGACAATGAAATGGAAAATAATAATAGCAACAATAATATGTTTAGGTTCAATTTTCTTATTTATAATTGCACCAAGGATTGGAATTAATATGGAAAATATACTACCACAAGTTATGAAAGGAAAGGTTTTATCCGCAGGAGAATTAGTATCAAATGTTCTTTTAAATAATACAAAAGATTCACTTAAAACAGAATTAAATTCCTCTCAATTTATTATATCCAAATGGAATGAATCTAAATTTATTGGTTATCTTCCATTAACAACTTCAACATCAACTTCTAAAGTAGGAACAATAGATAAAGTTACTTTAACTAATTCAGTTTATTCTTCTGACTTTTATATGAAAGATGAGAATAACTTTGAATGGGAAATAGTTTTAGATTCAAGACCTTTAACTAATTCCTTTTCTATTCCTATTAAATTAGAAAATATTGAATGTTATTATCAATATCCTTTAAATGAAACTCCAAAAGAAATAGATAGCAGAATTACAAAGAATTGTAATAATACTTATTGTGAATATCTAAATGAGAAAGGAGAATTAGATGAAGTAGCAAATATGCCAGATAATATAGTTGGAAGTTATTCTTGTTATGGAAACAAACAAAATAAAGAATATGAAACTGGAAAGGTTCTCCAAATATATAGACCACTAGCAATTGATTCATTAGGAAATAATCAATGGTGTAATTTAGAAATAACCAAGGATATTCTAAATGTAACTTGTCCTAATACTTTTCTATCTAATGCAAGATACCCAGTAAAGATAGACCCGGCATTTGGAAATCAAAACATTGGAGGAACAGGAAGAGATACAGGAAACCAAAGATGTCAAATGTATAATGTTACAGAAGAAGCAACTGTATTCCAGATTAATGGATATGCTGGAGCTGCTTCAACAATTGTGCAATACTCCATGGCGATTTATAATTCAACAAGTGAAACTTTAGTTCCACCAAAAAATAAATCAATTAATACAGCAGAATATGATATAAATACAGTAGATGGATGGAGAAGTTATACAGTAACTAATACAATAATTCCAATAAATGCAACAAGAGGATATAGTAGTTATTTTATATGCCAACAAGCTGGTAATGCAACTTATGGAGGACAATTATATACTTACTACACCGATACAGTTGCTGGAACAATAACAGCTGGTCATGTTTATATGTCTGGATGGCAAGACCCATTTGGTTCAAACTCATTCACAACTGCTTATAGAATGAGTTTATATGCTAATTATACTACTGGAGCACCTCCATCTAATTGTTGGACATATGACGCAGGAACTAAATTACTAACAATCCCAGATGGTTGTTTATACAACAATAGTCAATATGGAATATAAAAGAATATTATTATTTTTATTTGTTACTATGTGTATCTTACAAATAGTAACAGCAGAAATAGACTTGACTAATGGAGGAAAGTCTGCATTTAAAAAAGGAACTTGTATTGAACTTCAACAAACTTGTGATAACTGTACTTATGTAAATATCACAAGTGCAACATATCCTAATTCTACATCTATTTATCTTAATGAAAAAATGACAAAGAATGGAGTTAAATATAATTATTCTTTTTGTGATACTTCTGTTTTAGGAAGTTATTTATTTAGTGTCCTTGGAGATAAGAATGGAGTAGCAGACACAGAAGAAGGAAAGTTTGAAATAACTTATACTGGAGATTCATTGAATACACAAAAATCAATCCTTTATGTTTCACTCCTTGCAGTATTAATCTTCTTCTTTATTTTAATAATTTATTTTACAGGTAAACTTCCTAGTTCTGAAACAAGAAATGAGGAAGGAGCATTGATTGATATAAACAATCTAAAATATTTTGGTTCTATTTTACTGTTTGCTGACTGGATGATTTTGATAGCAATATTTTATATAACTTCTAATCTAGCATTTGCTTATCTTGGAGAAGTATTGTTTGCTAAAATACTTTTTACCTTCTTTAGAATCTGCTTCCTATTAACATTGCCTTTAGTTATTATCTGGTTTATTTGGATATTTTACCAGATATTTAGAGATAAGAAATTAAAGAGAATGATTACAAAAGGAATCTATCCAACTGGAGGAAAAGGAAATTGGTGAACAATAAAACAAGAATCACAAGAGTAGATGAAAGTTTTTTAAAAAAACTTAATGAAGCTATGGATGAAAGATATAAGAATAAATTAATATCAAGAAAGGAATTTTCAACTATAGAAGGATTTAGACTTCTTCAAAGAATACCAGAATTTAATTTATCATTGGAAAAATTAAAGAAACTTCCAAAGAAGGAGGATACTAAATGGTAAAGAAGAAAGATAAGAGAGGAATTATAGGAATAATATTTCTCTTTATTATTTTATTTTCTATCTTGATTCTTGGTTTTATAGCTGCAATAGTTGTAGGAGTAATAGACTTTGGTTCAGATACAATAACACCAATTATGGAAGATTTGGGTGTTGTTGGTGATACTAACTTATCTACTGCTGCAACTTATACATTTGGAGTAGCAGATACATTTGTTCAAGCTCTACCTTGGTTGGTTGCTTTTGCTTATGTTCTTGCTTTGATATTCTCAATTATATTTGCTTTATCTTATAATTATAATCCCAACCCTGCATTCATTGGAGTTTATATTGGATTGATATTATTATTGATAATTGGAAGTATAATAATAAGTAATGCTTATGAAGATATTTATAATGGAGATGATGAAATAGCTTCTAGGTTACAAAGTAATTCTGCAATGTCTTACTTGATTATTTATTCTCCAATGATATTAACAATTATAGCTTTCATTACTGGAATATATTTATTTTCAGGAAGACAAAGTGAAGGAGGTCAAGTATGAAAAAACAAGAAAAAAGACAAAAAAACTCTTTAATAGAAGCTCGTAGGCACACGATTCTTCTAGGAGTAATGATATTATTCATCCTATTTTTGTCTGGTTTTACCTCTGCATTAGAATTTGATAATGTTAAAACTTATGATTCAAATACAAAAACTATAACAATAGAAAACTCTTTTGGATTAGGAAGTGATATTGCAAAGGTTAAACTTCTTACAGATATAGACAATCATGTTGGGGCGGGATATCAAAAGGTTGCAGAGTTTGAAGTAGATAGTTATTCTGATTATTCAGAAGCAATTAAAACAATTGAACTTTATAATCTAAAAGATAATTCAAAATCTATTGAAAGAAATATAGATTTTAAATATAAAACAATAAAAAATGTTGAAGTTCCAGATTATAAATTAGAATGTATTCCTGTAACAGATAAGAATGGAACTAAATATGATAGTTGTGAATATAAAGTAATTGGTTCTCACATTGAAAGACAAGAAGTATGGGAAGATTTATTATCCACTAACTTAAAGGTTGAAAAATTAACAATTGGATTATTTACAGAAGTTCAAGTTGGAGATAAAGTAGAATGGATTCCTAATTTATTTGGTGTCAAAATTGATGAATGGGCAACTTGGACTGCAGACTTAAATACAAACCTTGTTGCTTACTATCCTTTTGAAGAGGGAACAGGAACAACAAGTGCAGATGTAAAAGGAGGATATAATTTAGTTGGAACTAATACTCCTCATTGGACAACATCAGGAAAAATTGGAAATGCAACTAATATATCTCTTGGTGATAGTGAATTTTGGTATAATTCAAGTGGAGATTTAATGCTTAATGGAAGTGTATCGGTCAATGCTTGGATTACAGTTAATAGTGCTAATGGTAATGCAGTTGCAATATCCAAAGGAATGGACACAGCATCTGGAGGAAATAGATATTCTATAAGAGTTGATGCAGCAGGAACTAAGGCAAGAAGTCAAACAAGGTTTACAGGTGGTACAAGTCAAGTAGATACAACTTCTACAATGAGTACAGGTAATTGGTATATGATTACTTATGTAAAAAATACAACTGGAATATTAGTTTATTACAATGGAGTATTAGAAGGTTATGTAGCCAATGCAAATGCTTATGCAACTCCAGTAGAAAATGATAATTTTATGATTGGTGGAATGTATGAAAGTGGAGCAGAAAATTACTTTTGGGATGGAGCAATAGATGAAGTTGGAGTATGGAATAGAGAATTAACTGCAGCAGAAGTTACTCAACTTTATAATAGTGGAACTGGAATTACTTATTCTAAAGGTATTAATGTTACTTTAATTTCTCCTATTGACGAGGTTATATTGTTAAATCAAACAGTTGATTTTCAATGTTTTGCTACTCACTCTCTTCCTTTAGTTAATGTAAGTCTTTATGTAGATGGAATAAAAAATCAAACAAACACTTCTGGAATTAATAATACATTTTATAATTTTACAACAATATTAGGATTAGGAAGTCATAATTGGACTTGTGAAGCATTAGATAATGCAGATACATTATATAAAGCAACTGAAAGAAATTTTGATATTAATGTATTTAATACTAATTCAGAAACCTATAGTAACTCAACCACAGAAGGAAATTCAGAAACATTTAAAATTAATTTAACAACTGCAACTGGTTATCAAATATCTTCTGCTAAGTTATTTTATAATGGAACAGGATATACTGGAATTCTAGATAATACAAATGCTCCAACTTATATAATAACTAAAAATTTAATAATTCCAGATGTTGCAACAGCAACTAATATTTCTTTTAATTGGAATGTTACTTTAACAAATGGAGATACTGCTGTTTCAACTGCACATAATCAATCTGTTGCTGCATTTACATTGGATAATTGCACAACAAATACAGTTCTCTTATATAATTTTACATTGAAAGATGAAGGAACACAAGATACTATGAATGGAACTTTGCAAAATTCAAGTATTGAAGCAGAGATAATTATTTATTCTTTAGATAGAAGTGTATCCTTAATCCATGTGTTTGCAAATTATAGCAAGATATATTTTGCTCCAATATGTCTTAGCAATAATCTAACCAATGAAAAATATAGTCTTGATGGAATAATAAAATATTCTGCAGGAGATTATGCTACTGAATATTATAATATTCAAAACTCTACATTAACTAACTCAACAAAAAATCAAACCATCTTTCTTTATGATTTACTTTCTGCAGATAACCAACCATTTAGAATAACTTATAAGGATTCAAGTTATCTTCCAGTATCAGAAGCTTTGATTAATATCCAAAGAAAGTATGTAAGTGAAGGTTCTTTTAAAACAGTTGAAATTCCAAAAACAGATTCTTCTGGAGAAACAGTAGGAAATTTAGAATTAAATGATGTTATCTATAACTTTGTAGTAACAAAAAATGGTTTTACATTAGGTGTATTTAATAATGTAAGAGTAGTTTGTCAGACTCCTGCAATCTCTGAATGTAAAGTTGATTTGAATAGCTTCTCAAGTTCTATTCCTATAACAAATTATACTTTAAAGAATAATTTTTATGGAACTTTAACACATGATAAAACAACCAGAGTAACAACTGCAACATTCACAGTTCTTGATGGAACAGTATCCACTATAAAATTAAATGTAACAAAAGAAGATTCGATTGGAACTAGAGTATGCAGTGAATCAATCACAACAAGTTCAGGAACATTAACTTGTACAAGTCCTGCTTCAATAGGAAATGGAACAATAACTGCTTATCTTTATAAGGATGGAGTATTAGTTGGTTCAAAGAGTTTTTATTTAGGTAAATCTCCTTCAGACTTATATCCGGGATTTGCTGTATTTTTAGGAATATTTGTTTTATTAACTTTGATGGGTGCAGGAATAAGTGATAATCCAGTTTATACACTAATATTTTTCTTACTTGGAATTGTTGTATTATTTGTATTAAACATAGTTGCTGGAGGAATTGGAATTGGAGCAACAATATTATGGTTTATTGTAGCAATAGTATTGGTAATAATAAAACTGGTGAAAAGAAGATGAACAAAAAAGGAAGTCAAATACAATGGACAATTAGTTTAGTAATGATTGGATTATTTACAATAGCAATAATTGGATTTGCAATAAACTTTGCAGCAGATAATAGTTCTCCAGTAGATTTAGCAGATGACCCAGAGTTGTCTGGACTTAATATAGATACTAAAACAAATATTGAAGGTTTTGATACTGGTGCAGAAAATACTTATGCTTCTATTGTAAATAGTTCAATAAGTCCTACCTCAAGTTCTGGAACAACTGCAACAGCAGGACAATTTGCAATAACTCCGGTAAATGTTATAGGAACAGTAAATAATATTTTAAAAGTAGGGTGGTCTAAAATATTTGGTTCAGATAGCGGGTTTGAAATATTCTTGACAACATTTTTAGGAATGATTCTATTCATTACTGGTTTATATATATGGAAGACATGGGCAGGGAGGAGTCCAGATTAAAATGATATTTAATTATGTTTATACACTTCCAAATGGAACAACTTTAGATTTAATTGGAACTCAAACAATAAGTGCTGTTGGAGTATTTACTCCAATGCTCTTAGCATTTGTATTCTTTCTTGTATTATTAGGAGGTTCTGCAAGACAAAAAGCAAGAACTGGAGATGCAGACTTTCCTGCATGGAGTACAATAGCTTCAATGTCAACCTTTATGTTAGCATTATTGATGGCAACAATAACTGGAATAATACAAATAGCTTGGTTGGTTATTGTTGCAGTGGTAACAATCTTTTGTGGTATTTGGTTATTCATAGATAGAAGACAAAGTGAGGTGTAAACATTGTTAACACCGGTTTATAAAGTAAAAACTACTTCTAATTCTTAATTGTTTATAGAGATGTAAGGAGGTATAAAAAGATGTTAATATCAAAAATGCAAAAGAAAGGACAAACTGGAGGATTGGTTACAGGATTAATCTTTGGAATTGCTGCATTAGTTATAGGAGTTATAATTGCTTTTGTAATTGTAAGTACCTTGAATGGAGCAGGTCTATTGACCGCAGATAGTGCTGAAGATAATGCTACTGACTTCATGGTAGGTAACTTTACACAAGGAGTAAATAGTGTATCTGGTAAACTTCCAACAGTTCTTTTAGTTGCTGCAATTGTTCTTATCTTAGGTGTATTAGCTGTTCTAGTAGCTGTATGGCAGAAGATGAGAATGGGAGGTGGAGGAAGCATTTAATTTGACCATCTTTGATTTTTAAGATGGTTAAGTTAAATAAGAAAGGACAAACTGGAGGATTGGTTACAGGTCTTATATTTGGAATTGCTGCATTGGTGATTGTATCTATTATTGCTTTTGTCTTTATTCAAACATTGACAAATGCAGATATAATTGATACTTCCACAAGAGTAACAACAACAGTTACAAATGAAAATTCATTCATAAATCAAACAGGAAAAAGACTTGCAACCTTTGACCAATATAGGGATGATTATACTATTGTTGCTATTATGAATGGAACTTCAAAACAAACTATAACCTCTGGAAATTATACACTTGATTCACTTGGAATCTTATCTAATAAAAGTGCTACTAATTGGGAAAATGTAAGTATAAATTATACTTATGGAACTTTAACAGATATTGAAAAAGCACAATTAGAGATGTCTACTAATTTCACAAGTGGTGTAGATAATGTATCTGCAAAACTTCCAACAGTTCTTTTAGTTGCTGCAATCGTTCTTATCTTAGGAATTCTAGCTGTATTAGTTGGAGTTTGGCAAAAGATGAGAATGGGAGGTGGTTCTATCTAAGTTCTTAATTTTTTCTTTTTCTTTTTTTTATTTTTTTAATGTTTCATAAGCAAGAAACCAAATAAAAAATGCACCAGAAAAATAATTAAAATATCCAATTAATTTTAAAAAGAAATTTGTTTCACAATTAGTTATAAGAATAATCCCACTTCCAAATAATAACATTATACAACCAGAACCAATTAAAGACTTCCAATAAATTTTATCAAACATTTTAAATTAACCTATTAGTACAGAAACAACTAGTCTTCTCTTTTAATTGATAATAAGTTATTGGTTCAACCATACATTTGATACCTTCATTCTTAAAATATAAAATTACTAAAACTCCTGCTATTAGAATTAAAATTATTGCCATGATTAACAGATAGTCCATTAATTTCATTTTAATACCTACTTATTATCTGATGTCTGGTAAAGGGGTTGCCAACTTTTCCATGGCTACTGCTTGTTTCTCTAGGGCTATTGTAATCCTTTCTAATATTATTAGAAGGTTCTGTCTGTAATAAGCGTCCCCTAGGTAATACAGTTCCCTGTAGACTTCTTCTTGACTCTTCTGCTCTTCTTCCTTTGTCATTTTCCGGTTTATACCTCCAAATTTTGTACCATTTAATTAAGAACATTAAAAAGGAGAATATAATTATTACACCAATAATCGCTAGAACAACTAAAACTTCAATTTGAATGTTCATGGTTCACCTTCCTTTACAAATCTTACTATATAACCAATGATTATAAGTAAAACAATTGTTACAGGAATTCCTAAAAGAAAAGCAACTAAGTTACTCATGTCAAGTTGCAGGAACTATTCCAGAAACAATTCCTCCAAAACCTCCTTGTTTGATGTTTTCATTAGCTTGAAGTATATCTCTTGTTGTTCTTATTGTTTCCTCGTTAGCCTTCTGTGTTGCTGCAAGAGCTTCTGTTGCCTTACCTATCTTTCCAATAATAAACCACATTCCAAGTATCAAAACTATCAAAAAGAGAAACATTATCATTGTTGCTCCATATTTCTCCATAAAACTTCTCTTAAGGTAGTTATCTCGGTTCATCCTGTCTTTTGCAACATGAAACATCCTAACATTCTTATCAACTGGTTGAATGTCTAACATTGCCATCTTTGTATCTAAATCACCTAAAAGGAAGTTATACCAATAACCATCAATCCCTTTTGCAAACCAATAGGTATTCTTACCCATTTTTCTACCATAAGCAGATAATGTATCTCCTCCCACAATAGCCAGTAATTCTTCACCAGAAGTACCAACACGGAGTCTTCTCGCTCTCTTCCTCATAGTTGGTTGATAACCTAAACCAGAGATGTTTTCAAAGAAGACTATCTTCCTATTGTAAGTCTTGAAAAACATCAACATAACTACTCCAATAATCAATACAACTCCTATAACAGCTATAATTGCTACATAAATCCAAGTAGAAGATAAGAATCCAGTAATGTTAATTGAAGGTGTTGCAACACCAAATATGTCTGCCATTGTCTTACTTTATGTAAAGGTCGACACTCCTTTTTAATTTTATGTGTAAAATCATTCCTTTTTCTCCATTGTTTTGTCTGAATTGATGACATTACATAATTCTTTTCTCCAATATCTATGTAATGGTTTAACAAATATTAACTTTTGTTTGTTTGTTCCTATAACTACTTTCCAAGTGTTATAATCTATTTTCTTTCCAAATTTCATAAATTTCTGTGCTACTTTATCAGTTGGAAGTAACTCATTTTTATTTTTCCATTTAAACTCTAAACCTTTTGTTTTTCCTATCATTTGCCAACCAGAAGCTTTATAACAAGTACCATCATAAGGAGGTTCAATAAGAGTTTCTATTAAAACAAGATTATCCCCAAATTTCTTTTTCCATTCTTTTCTTATTTCCTTTGTAAAGATTGAAAGGATTTTACTAGAATATTTTGTTTTCTCCATCAAACAATATCTCCAATTTGTACAAGTCTTAACAAGATTCCTTAATCTTTGTTCTTTATTCCAACCTATAAAATCATCTCTTGGTTTCATAGCCATAACACTTGAACCAACCCCAATCGCTCCTATATAATTTCCATTACATTTAATTAACCAATCAATCCTTCTTCCAACAAGTTTTGTATTTGGTTTGTAAGTATGATTATTCTTAACAATTTGTTCAAAATCAAATTTTTTCTTTTCATTATCAACTAATTCTAAAGAAATGCGAACTTCTGGATTTGAACCAGAATCTTCTGGTTGGACACCAGTTATGTTCTCAGTCTTACACCAAGTTCGCAGATTATTATTTTTGTTCATTTTAATATTCTATAATATCCTTTAACTTTGGTTAATTTTCCATTTATTTTTCTTTTATAAGGTTTTATCCAAATTTTTTCCATTTAAAACACTCCCTATATTATCTAAATACTCTTCTATCGTTTGAAGATAATTTTTCTTTTTTTCTTGATTAGTTATCCCATAATTAATATATTGGGTAGTATTAGTATAACCACTTAAAAAAGAACTATCTTTTTCAAAATCAAAAACATAAAAAATATGAGAATCTACTTTTAATTTATCCATAATTCCAATAATTATTAAAATTTTATTATTTTTACAATATTCAAATTGATTTATTGGAATTCCTATTGTCCTCTGCCAATTTTCTCCATTTTTACCTAATGGGGTTCTTCTAATTAAAATGTATAAAATATTCAAATCTTCTAAAATCTTTTGATAACTTTTTTCTTTAAATTCTAATTTACATAATTCTTTTTCTATCTTATGTTTTTCTTCAATTAAATTTTTTCTTTCTTCTTCCATTCTAAAACTTCTCCTTGTACCATTTAAGTAAATCTGTTGGTGATGCTTTGATGTAAATTCCAGTTGTTGAAATATCAGAATGTCCTAATGCTAACTGGACATGAGAGATAGGAACACCACTTTCTAAAAGTCTTGTTGCGAAACCATGTCTAAGAGAATGAAAAGTATAAAGAGGATTCAGTCCGGCTTTCTTTGAATAAAACTTAAACTTTCTATCTAAAGTTCTGGAAGTCTTGTCAATAGGAAGAAATTTAAAAAAATCCTCTCTCCAACCTTTTGGGATTGGAACTTTTCTTTCAACACCATATTTAGATTCTGGAACAAAAATCATTCCATCACTTTGGAAATGTTCTTTCCTACATCTTAGAACCTCACTTATCCTCATTCCAGAACCATAAGCAAGAAGAAAACCAACAAGAGCAATCTTGTCTGTTTTAGGAATAACATTAATTAATTTGTCCCATTCTTCTGGTCTTACAGACTTTGGAAGTTTGCGAACTTTCTTTTTTCTCTCTTTTGTTATCATTTCGGACATTTTATCACCATACTTTACTCGTAAAAGGACTATTTAAAGTCTTATATTCTACATAATAGGACATCATTTCTCTATTCATTTTAAAATAATTCCCAAAATTAAACCAATTATTATACCCAATGCAAAACCCTTCCAATATCCATACATTTGTCCTTTTACAAATTCAGTATTAACACAATAATTAACCAAAGTTCTTCTCTCTAATTTATCTTTTTTCATTTCAAATCCTTTAGTTTTTGTTCTATTTCATCAACTATACAATAATCTACTCCAAATTCATCAAACTTAACTTTACATTCTTTCAAAATCTTCTCAAACATTTCAATATCTTCTTTTCTTTGGGAAAGTAATTTATGCTTAATGAAATTATACAAAGCTATCTTTTGATGTTCTTCTAATCCATAATTTTCAATTTCTTCTTCTAATTTATCTTTTTTCATATAAATCGTGTTTTTCGGATACCCAATCCTTTTAAGGTTGGGAGGAGAAAAACTTGCCCTCCGAATTTAGTTTTAATAATCTTTCTTCTGCAATCAAGATATAATCTTTGTTTAAATCAATTCCTATAAAATTCCTATTAAACTTCTTACAAGCAATAGCAGTCCAACCAGTTCCAATACAATTATCTAATATTAAATCCCCTTCGTTTGAATAAGATTGGATTATCCACTCTGCAAGTTCTACAGGTTTTTCTGTTGGATGTTTTGCTTTACTTGGATGTGGTTTCATAAAAGAAATTATTGATTGTGGATGCTTCATCTCTCCAAGTTCTTCTGTATTATCTACTTTTCCATATACTCCATAATTATTATTTACATCTGTTTTCATAGAACCCTTTGAATGATTTTTATTACCTTTAAACTTCTGGGGATTATATGTTCCTAAACTTTTATAGAAAATTAATATGTTCTCGTGAACTCTCAAAGGTTGCCTATTTGCATTTAAAAAACCAGATGTAAGTTCTTTATTCCAAATCAACTCATACTTAAACATCTCTCTGTTTGAATTAATTAAGTCTGTTGTAAATGGTTGTTGTGCTGTTAAAACAATCGTTCCATCATCCTTAATAATCCTCTTGTATTGTTCCCATAATTTAGATAAATCAATAACTTTGTCTGCTTCGTTTTGTGTAACTCCATAAGGTAAATCACATAAAATTAAATCCACACTATTTTCTTCCATCTGTTTCATCAATTCTAAACAATCCCCTTGATATATTTTGTTTGTTTCCATAGTTCGTTAAGATACCCTACCCTTTAGGGTATGGGAGTATGTCATTTCTTCATCTCCTTTTCTATTTCCTTTTTTAATGTTACACAATTCCAGTTACTATTATTTTCTATGAATTCAATTTTATTTAATACCCATTCAAAATCTTCTTTTCTTTGGGAAAGTAATTTATGCTTAATGAAATTATACAAAGCTATCTTTTGATGTTCTTCTAATCCATAATTTTCAATTTCTTCTTCTAATTTATCTTTTTTCATTTCAACTCCTCACTATCATCAACAAACTCCAATTCAATATTTCTTATACAACCATCTTCTCCAATTAAAATAATTTGTTTTACTCTATGAGCTTCATCAAAAACACTTATGTTCTCTTTCAAACTTGTTTCTTTATTCCGATATGAACTCATTTCTTCTCCTCAAACTTCCAACTAAACAATCCATGTTTAATTTTCTTCATTGTTGCTACAACTTCAATGTTCTTTCTATATATCAAATCTTCAATGTATCTTCTTTCAAGTTCTTGTTTTGTCATTTGTTTTATTTCCATTTTGTTTTTGAATAGGCAGATAGGAAGTCATTATGGAGGAACTAACTTCCTATCTCCTCCACCTATAGCTGTGGATTATGAAAGGAACTGGTTAACAGGTTTGAACCCAGTTCCATAAATTTAAATTTGTGTTACTTCAAAACCTTGTTTACCCTTGATAAGTTTTTTCACTATTCTAACTTTCTTATTCTTCAAAGGTGCAAAAGTTTTTAATGCTCTTAATAAAGTCCAAGCAGAAGTCATAATAACTTTTTCTTCTTCCTTGTCCTTAACTAAAAACACATAATACACACCACCAACTTCACTTGGAAGTTCTCTTGGTGCATCTTCTAAAAATACAACTTCAATAGGAATGTTCACATCAAAACTTAACTTAGGTTTTCTTTCAACTGATTCTGTTGGCAGTTTGTCCCATGTCCCTAAAGGCGGTTGTGTGGTTTTATCTTTCTCCATTTTTCTACCTCCTCGTTATTTAATTGTTCTTGCAAAGTTGTCTTTGCAATAGTATAAGTTTCTTTATCTCCCCATAGGTCATAATCTTCAAGGAATGCTTTTATTATTTCAAGTTCTTTTTTTGTTCTCTGTTTTATTGATTTCATCTTTCTTCCTCCCTCCAAATGGAATGCAACACTTTGGACATATCTTTGAACACTTTCCTGCATCCTTATATAATTCTCCACAACGACGACATACTCTTAACTTCATGTATAACTTAGGAGGATGTAGTAAGGTCATTCTTTTCTCCACATACATTAAATTTAATTAAATTTGATATAACCCCACAAGAAATTATTTCTTCACAAGTAATATTTTTTATTTCATTACTATATTTATCATAACAAGGAATTTCTTTTCCAGTTGATATTTGTTTTGAAGTACCTGTTTCTATAAATATTATTATAAATAATGTTAACATTAAAAAAAGAATTATCTCAAATATAATAAATGTACGAGAAAAACTTTTATCCAATTCTTCATCACTTCTCATTTTTCTCCTCCAATAAACAATTTTGATAATCTAACTTGTAACTAATAGAATAAGTAATTACTGACACTGTTTCTGCTAAGCATTTATACTTTGCACATCCAGAAATATTTTCACATGGATGTGAAAAAGAAGTATCGTCTACTATAACATAAAGAAGAACTCCACCAATAAATAAAATTCCCAATATTGCAAGAATGACTAGAAGTATTGTTTTATTCATTTCAAATTACCTCTTCTCTTTTTCACTAACGCTGTTCCACAAGTCAAGCAGTAAAACTCTCCATCTATCTCTACATAACTCTTAGACATGAAATTAAATAATCCACCTATGCTTAATTTTTGTCCACAACACTTGCAGTATTTATTTTCTGTTATCATTTTTTCTCCAAAGTTAAAAAGGTTGTTCTACATTCATAACATTATTAAAAATGTCTAGAGCTGTTTCTTCTTTCTTTTCTACAACCTTTGCTTTTGTTTTCTTAACAAGTTTTTTTTTCTTTGTTGGTTTTATTTTTTTTGTCATTTTTTCTCCTATTATTTTTATATTCATCAATTTCTAAAACTACACTAATTAATCCAAATGTTCCTGAAACTCCATACAAAATTTGTTTGAATACTATAGGAATTTGTATACTATTAAGTTTGTATGCAACATAAAAAGAAGCTATTGCAATTAAGAAATACTTTTGTTCAAGTTTCATGGAAACCATTCACTCCTTTTTTTTAATGTATTGTTAGTAGTAACATTTAAAGGAGTTTTATCTTTGTGTGAATTGATATAATTAATTATTAAAATTGTTGTTACTACAACAGACACTAATACAATAACAACAAATATTACAGAGATTATTTGATTCATTTTAAAATTTTTTAAAATCTATCTTCCTCCCATTTCTTATTGCTAACACATCAGCATTCAATCCAAATGATTGACCATCTCTAATTCTTAACGCTAACTTCTCTAATCTTTCTCTTTCATTAGGAGTTAAATATTTTTTATAAGTAACACTTCTTCCAATAATATCGTGAGCTCTTAACCTTGTATATTTATCTGGAAAAATATTCCTTGCTTTTTTTAATGAGATTGTTTCTTTCATCTTAACACCTCTATACCTAACTCGGTCATTAAATTGTAATAACAATTCTTATTTTGATTCTCTTTTATTTCTTCTTCAACTTCTTTAACCGCTTTCTCCTTCGCTGTCCAATTAAGTTTGAAACCTTCTGGTGTATTCATCGTCGTGTAAAAGGATTTACCTTTTCCTCCTTGGGTTCTACAACTTCTTTAGAGTCTTCTTTTACTTCCTCTTTTCTTTTTTTAATTTCATAATTAATAAGTAGTGTATTTATTACATCATCAAGAGATGCAACACCCATAGCATATTTCATCATGGTTAAACTCTTCCAAGTTGAATCGTCCAATGTTATTGTTTTCATGTTAATATAATAATATATTAATATATAAACCTTTCTATTCCAACCAATATACAACCTGTTGTATGTAACTATCAAATGACATACAACCTATTGTATATCTCCTATCTATGGTAACTCAAGTTACCATATGTTTACTTTGATTACCATGAATAATATAGGCAGAGAAGGTAGAGTTAAATCAAAAAGGTTTCATCAAAAGAGTTTGCCATCCTATATTATAACTCTACCCTGAAGAAAACAACAAATTGAGATAGTGTTCTCTGCCTATTTATAGGATGGATTGTGTTATTCCTATTCATTAGTAACATTTTCATCTTGATTAAGCTCCTTCTCTACTCTATCCTCATCCCAAACCACTTCCTTTACTGATGGAATAATACTATATGTTCTCTCAACACCATCCCCAGACCAAGAACTCTTAGAATAATCTCCTCTTTTCCAACAATTAATTGTCCATTGAGTTACTTCTAGAAGTTCAGCCCACTCTTTTGAAGGTAAATCAAATTTTTTATGTAATTTTTCAAAGAAAAATAGCTTCACTTTAATCTCAACAGGAGGTTTTGTTTCCTCGTCGTCATACTCCATCATGTCTTTCATCTTGAGAGTTCTATATTCTGTTTCATCTACCCCATATCCATCTATAAACTGACCATTAAAGGTTGGTCTGATGATATTATAGTTGTGTTCTTTCTTTCCTTTGATATATAAATTTCTTTTTGCTGCAAAGGAATAGAAAGAAAAGTATCCTCGTTGAAAATCCTTCTCAAATTTAACATCTATTGCGAATACACTTCTTGAAATTGCATAAGATAAGTTTAATTGAAACCAATTTGGAATAATAACAATCATAAACAAATTAAGTTGTCTGCATTTCCTAAAGAATTGTCTTAAACTTACACCTAATTGCGACCAATAAGTTTGGTCTTCCCATTCATCCAAAACAATGCAAGAATATTTAGGAACTTCAAATGCTCTTTTGATTAAGTTTTTTGGTTTCCAGACAATATTCTTAGTAGTAAATGGAACATCTATGTTATGCATATTCTTCATTATTTCAGTCCACGCTTCTCCTATCTGTGTAGCAAGAACACTTTTACCTGTTCCAACTTCAAGTGTAGAAGAAAATATAACTGACATGAATGTCATATCATCAACTATTCTTTTAGCTAGAACCTCTAAGTTTGAATGGAGATAACCATCCATAAACTTTCCCGCAGACCTTTGACCTTTGTATGTTTTATAAGGATATTTATCCAATAGTATTTTCATTTTACATCTCTGTTACTGCCCTTGACAAATCTTTCTTTGGAGGCATAAAGTATTTTTCTTTCTGTAATTCTCTTTGAATATTTAATAATAAAATATTCATCTTTAAATCTAACTCTGGGTCATAAAGAAGTTTAACTTCTTTCTTCTTTGTAATACCACATCTAGTCATAGCCATAGCAACTTGAATACTTTTAAGACTAAGAACTTGTGTTTGATATTGAGTAACTACTTCTTCTTTTAGTAAAGGTGATGCCTGAAAGAAAAAATGTTGAACTAAAGGAACTAATATGTTTTGTTTTTGTTCTGGAGATAATATTCCATCACAAGCTACTTTATGAATCTCATCAAGTATTCCTCCAATTCTTCTTAGAGTATCAATAGCCATATTGAATGGTGCTTTATCTTCTGATGAATAACCTAATTGTTCCATATTAAATATTATCCTTGGGGTTTAATGAAGGTAAAAAAGTGTTGTACATTAAAAGAGTTTTCAAGATTAATTCACCTTTCTGGATATTACTATTCCAGACACCCCAAGGATTGTAATTGTTTTTCATGTTTTATACTTTAACCACTCTTCAAAAGTTAAATGGTATCTCTTTTTGTTTGTTCTCCAACTCCAATAACACCTTTCACAAAAGACAAAGGTATTTATATATCTTTTTGTATAACCAATTGGTTCTTTACATCTTCTGCAGTTTATGTGGATTGGTTTCATTTGAACATTCTTATTTTTTCTTGTGCTTTTAGAATATTAAGTATAACTTCTCTTCCTCTTGTCTTTCTTCTTTTTTCTTTTGCAAGATTAAGTCTTTTTAATGTTCTTCCTATCCATTCTTCATTAATCCATTCTTTATCTATTTGTAAAAATTCTTTAAACTTTCTTACTAAATCTTTTAAAGAAATCCAATAATTCTCATCTTTTTCTTGACTTACAAAATCAATAAAAGAAACATCATAACTTTCTATAATATTTTCATCTTTCTTTTCTTTATCCATTTCTTTAAAAGTTTCAAGTAATTCATTAAAAACATCTTCTCCTAAAAATGAAGCAATAAATAATAAAGGAAAAGTTAATTCTAAAGTTCTACCATCTAAATTACTTTCATCTATTTTATTAAAGAAATCTAAAAAATTCTCTTCTACTTTTTTTATGTTTTCTAATATATTTATCTCTTCTTGTGTTGGTTGTGTTGGTTGTGTTAGTAGTGTATGTAGTGTCTGTTGTGTTGGATATTTGTTAGAAATATAGTAGTTCCATGCCCTTTCTATGCCTGAATAGATGTTGCAGAAGCATCCGACATGACACAACCGACATACTAATGTCTGAAGTGTCGGATTTGTGTTAAAATCTTCAATCTTTTTAGTAATATTTGGGTTATTACTTTTGTCTAAAACTATCTTAACACACCTATCTCCTAACACTTCATCCATACCCCAAATGTTAGCCATGATGATTGGTCGGTATACTTCAAACTCTTCTACCACTTGTTGTTCTCCATCAAAAGCTTTTACTTTTCTCATTCTTTTAACTTTAACTCCTTTCTTATAAGCAGAGTTAAGTAACTCTTTTAATTCCTCATTTCCTTTTCTATTAACTCCTTCAAACTCATCTATTGCTAAAGTTCCTTTAGTTCTAAAGAGAACTGCTTCTTTTAATGAGTTTAATACATCACCTCCAGTTATTTTAGCCATGAGTTTTAAGAGTCTAGTCTTTCCACTACCTTTCATTGCATTAATAAATAGATAAGGATAGGTATTAAACTTTTGAATATTAACTGCTCCTATTGACCAAACAGCAAGAAAGGTATAATGTTTTTCATCTAATCCACAATAATATTTTAGTGTATAAATAATATCTTTATATATATCTGAGAGTTCTAATCTTACTTTATCATCTGTAATTGGTTTAAAATCTTCATCTAAAACTCCTGCTGCTTGTAACATTCTATCTAAGGGTATATCTGCCATAGATTGTGTTCCTCCTTATGACATTTAATACAAAGGACAATTAAATCTTTTTCTGGTTCTGAACCTAAATGTCTATAGGTTTTATGATGAACTTGTAATCCTTTCTTTGATTTGCATTTTTGACAATTAGGATATGATTCTAACATCATTTTTTTCTTATCTTTCCATATAGGACATTCTAAATATTCTTTATAACTTTTTAATCCTAAACTCCATAAGTTATGACATAACCAATCATATTCTTTAGTTGGTAACTTATTAATAATTTCTTCACTCATTCTTCATCCTCCTCAATTATCTTCATAATGGAATTAACATTGATTATAGCAGGAAGTCCAAACTTATCAGTAATAGATAAAAATGGTTCTTCATAAGTTAAAACTTTAGAATAAGAAAATACTTGACCATCTGTAAGTTTAACAAAAACAATTTTATTTATCCACTCATTCCATTCCATTGTTCTTATTCTAGAAACAAGAATTATATAAACCCTTCTTGTAACTAAAAAAGAATAACAGGGGAATCTCTTCCCCTCTTTCTTTTAGAAATATTGTTTGCCTCCTTTCTAATTATATATAATATTTGTTCTTTAAAAAGTTTATTCAACATGAGTAGTGATTTTACCTAAAACTATTTAAACTTTAAAGAATTGAATGTAACATTGTAACAGAGGTTGTATGGCTATACTTAGTTTTTTAAAAAAGAAAAAGAAGGTTGAAACGATAACTACAAAAGAACTTCCTGCTGAAACAACTCCCGGTAAAAAGTTTATTGATTATGGAACTTATAATCCTGTAACTGGAGTTTATATTGATCCAAGTGGAAAAGGTTATTCAACTGCAACTCCTCCTCCCGGAGCAATAACTGTTATTGCACCCGGAAGTAAAAGTGGAGCAGGTTCAAGTGGAACATATTATCCTGATTCTGGAACTTATGTAGATTCATTTGGAAAAGGTTTTTC
>Ga0105092_10000326_pt1 | contig 24232 bp, 20 predicted proteins | sample PPLLak2March2015_FD_87021 | JGI IMG/M metagenome (GOLD analysis project Ga0105092, IMG submission 87021) | Freshwater sediment microbial communities from Prairie Pothole Lake near Jamestown, North Dakota, USA - PPLs Lake P7 Core (1) Depth... | ecosystem: Environmental > Aquatic > Freshwater >... | reverse complement strand
GTGATCTTGAAGATGTCAGACTACTGACATTGGATGAATAAAACTCGGAGATCAATCTCCGAGTTTTATTTCCTGATCGAGGCAAACCCTAACCCATTCGGACCAAGATGTGTGCCAATGATCGTGGTCACGTTGAGCATCAAAATGTCGCGCGGCACGGACTGGCTGGCTTTCCCCATCAAGCCATTCAGGAATTCCCGGGCGCGCGGCTCCGCGCTCGTGTGCAGGACCGCCAGTCTATCCAGGGGGCCTTCGTCCAACAGGAACCGGGACATCCGTTCATTCGCCTGGCCGGTTGTCCGCGCCGCGCCGATGGCTTTGACTTCTCCATTGGCAAGTTCGATCATCGGTTTGATGCTCAGGAGGCCTCCCAGCATGGCGACCGTGGCAGGGACGCGCCCACTGCGCTTGAGATATTCCAGGGTGTCCAGAGCGGCGAACACGCGCAGCTTTTCACGTGCCGACGCGACGGCGGCGAGGGCGGCTTGCAATCCATTCTCGGCCTCTTCAGCTGCCGCTTCCGCGGCGGCGAGCACTTGAAAGCCGAGTCCCAGCGAAAGCGAGGTGCTATCCACACAGGTGACGCGCTCCGGGAAATCACGGGCAGCCTGGCGGGCAACGTTCAGGATGGAGGTCAGCGCCGCGGCCGCGTGGATGGAGAGGACCTGGTCGCAGCCGCGCGTCAGGAGAGATTCGTAGCGGGCTGAGAAATCGCCGATCGAAGGCGCGGACGTTGTCGGCTGAGTCTGGAGCGAGGGCAGCTGCCTGTAAAATTCCTCGCGCGTGATCCCCTGCCCGTCATCCACATATTCTTTTCCGTCGATCACCAGAATACAGGGGACGACTTCAAGCTCATATTGTTCGATCAAAAACTGCGGGATATCGCAGGTGGAATCCGTGACAATGCCAAGTTTCATTGTGCCGGCTTCTCCCGGTCCAGCCAGAGCTCGCGATATTTGCGATTCCAATCGATGAGGAAACGATAGGCAATTACGAGTCCGCCTGCCAGGGCGATCCACATCTCCGGGCCGCGCAGGTCGAAGAGCCAGAACAACGGCGCTACGAGGGCTCCTGTCAGCACGCTGGCGCGGGCACTGTGGCGAAGGAGCAGCACAAGAGTCAATAAGAGCCCCAAACCAACGACGAATGAAAACCAATTGACGGCAAGCAGGGCGCCGCCAAAGGCTGCCAGGCCCATACCGCCGCGGAAGCCTGCGAAGACAGGCCAGCAATGACCCGCCACTGCAAATGCAGCCGTGAGAGGAACGATGTAAGGCGGGATACCCTGCGGGTACCATGTGACATCCCGCCCCACGTTCAGGGCAAGATAGGTCGGGAGAAATCCTTTTGCCACATCAAGGATCCCAACCAGCACGCCCCAGCCGAACCCGGCCTGCCGGATCGTGTTGGTTGTCGTCGCATGGCCCGAGCCTGCATTGCGCACATCGACACCTTTCACCCAGCGCGTCACCCAAATGGCAAAAGGAAGAGAACCTGAGAGATAGCCCAGAAACGGAAAGAGGAAAGAAAAAAGAATCTGAACGGGGAAGGTATTCATAGCCCGCGAGTATAGCATACGCAGCAAAAGCAAATGTGATCGCGGGAGGCCCAAGATCAGCCGCGAATTGACGCGAACGGTTTAAAACATTCGCGCGAATTCGCGTACACCTGCCCCGGGTGCAGGTGCCGGGGATTCGCGGCCAAGATCACGCGACGTCATCAGAGTCCTCTTTTTTCTTAAAAAGAAACTCACCCTCGAAAACTAATTTCGGGGTGAGTCATGCTTGCTTATTTGGTTAGGTGTCCTGGTGCTCACCGCGGCGGACAATTTCCTTTTTGAAGATTTGGACTTCCCCGGCTTTCGCCAAATTCATGGACTCGACGATCATCACTTTCAGGTCGTCATCGGAGACCGCATTTCCTTCCAGGTCGAGCAGGAAGTCGCGGCCTTCGACATAGCCGCCATTGGTGAAATCAACCCGGAAGTCGAATTTCACGCGGAACTCAGATTGGGGATTGGGTTTGTACATGGTGTTTATCCTGTAAGCTGAAGGCTGGAATGCCCATATTCCATCAACTCGATGGCATTTCCATCCGGGTCGGCGATCCAGGCCTGGCGGGAATTATCCATGCCGAGCGAAATCGGAGAAACCTCCACGCCTCTGCTCTTCAGGGCCTCGCAGAATTCCTCCAGACCGCTCACCTCCAGGCAAAAATGTTTGTAACGCGTGCCGATGTTCAGCTCCTCCACGTTTCCACCCCACACTTCCACTGCCATTGCCTGGTCGAAGAATTCAAGGAAGGTTGTACCGCCGCATTCGAAGTAATATCCAAATGGCTTGCCTTCCTTGTTGTCCAGCGTGAATTTGACCTGCATGCCGAGCTGGTTAACGTAAAAATCGATGATCCTGGAGAGATCATTCGTGACAAAATTAAGGTGTGCCAGTTGTCGAATCATCGCAATTACCTTTCGTAGTTCTCGCTAAGGAGGGGGTGGTATGGTTTCCATCTTCCAGGAGGTAGTGTACTGCGGGTACAGGAGGAGAGGGATCCAGCCGCCAGTCGGCAACCTGCCCCACATATTGGAGGCAGACGGATAGTATGCCGTTATCGTCGTAGACGCACCGGCAGACAGTTGAGGACCGGAATCCTCGACCCTGGGTCCCGGCTGCGATTGGATATACAGATCCTTATTGACAGTGACCGTCATGGGCAGGGCAGGGAATCGTTCGAGCCTCTCCATTTGAATCCAGAGAGGGCGGCCACTCACCAAAGGCCAGTAGATATCTCCCTTTGGCGGATTGACCAGGATCGTGCTTTTGGTAGATCTCTTCCAACCTACTACAACAAACTTGTGGATCACATCGGGTCTGGTAACATAATTTACGGTTGCAGCACTGGGCGGGCCGCCGGACAATGTGTTCACCTGGGCCCAATCGCCTTGTATGGTTCCCAATGTTACGACATTCCCGCCCATCGTCAGGCTTTCCAACTGGGGAAATCCTGCCGTATTGAATAGCGCTGACCGGGTCCCTTTCAGATACCTTATTCTGCCTTCATCGTTATCATTCAGAGCATCGACAAAAACTTCCCATCCACCAGACAGATTCGTCCGGCCCGTCCCGGCTGTTTGTTTCGGCTGTAAAAACAGCGGCACGACTTCAGGCGTCTGGTCGCGCAGACTCTCCGAATTCGAGTCAAGCGTCCGCGATTCATAGTTATACATGGCAAGCTGCGCATCGTGTTTCACACGGTAATATTGAGACTGTAAATACGGTGTGGAGGTGGGAAAGAGAAAGGGGGTCGCCGGGGTAAAGCTGGGTTCAGGGGTAAAGGTGTTGCGAGGTGTGAGCGTAAAGGTTGCCGTTGCAGGGATGGTTGGCATGGCTGCCAGGGTTTGTGCGGATGCCGCCTCGGCAGTCTGCACCATAAATGTACCGATGGCATTGGGGTCAAGCGGAGGGATGGGCGTCGGAGTTGCAAAAGACGGCATACATCCAATCAGCAATGACAGGGTTATGAAGCAGATCAGCAGCCTTATTCTCGATGATGTCATTTTTCCTCTGGTAAGTGGAGCCAGGTTTGATTATTCTACAATCTCTTTGACACGCCCGACTGCTCCGCTCTCCAACCGGACCTTGATCCCATGCGGATGAGTCGGAGATTTTGTGAGGATCTCTTTCACAACACCCCGGGTCAGCTTGCCGGTCGGCTGGTCCTGCTTGAGGACGATCAGCACCGTCATGCCGGGTTTGATGGAAGCGCGGGTCTGTCCGTTCATAAAACACCTTTGTCAACAATCACAGTCAGGCGGAGTTTGAGGGCATGGGGGCGAATCGGACGGAGAAAAGCGTGGTGTTCAGCATCCATGGCGGGAGTATAGCATACAACAAAAAACAGGCTACCTTTTCAATCCTCCCGTCTCCACGTACAATCAGGCGACTATGAACCCTACTTTGTTCTCCGACTCCGCCGCAAAAACATACCAGCAAGCCCGCATTGCTCATTGGGACGCCATTGCCCGCGAACATGATTCCTGGCGAGGCATGGGCGGCTGGTATCACCGCCGGCTACAGGAAATCTACCGTTTTCACATCAGCCCAAAACAGAGAGTCCTCGAAATTGGTTGTGCAGACGGAAATCTACTTGCCTGCCTCCAACCCACGCGGGGAGTGGGCATCGATTTTTCCGAAGAAATGCTCTGTCACGCAAAGGAACTTCATCCGGAGCTCGAGTTCATCCATGCCGACGCGCACGATCTTTCCGCGCTCGGCGAAACGTTCGATGCCATTATTTTGTCAGACCTGGTCAACGACCTGTGGGATGTACAGCAGGTCCTCGAACAACTCAAACCGCTTTGTGAGCCTCATACCCGCATCATCCTGAATTTCTACAGCCGGCTGTGGCAATTTCCGCTCAGTCTGGCACGGAGGCTCGACCTTGCCAGTCCCAACTTGTATCAAAACTGGCTCACCCGCGAAGATGTCAACGCGCTGCTGCGCCTGGCGGGCTTTGAAACGATCCGGATCACCCAGGAGATTCTCTGGCCCCTGCCGCTGGGTGGATTGGCGAACCGTTTTCTGGTCCGCTTGTGGCCCTTTCACGAACTGGCTCTCTCCAACCTTGTGATCGCGCGGCCTGCTCCGGAACGCGCCCGGAAGCCGATGGTCTCCGTCATCGTTCCGGCGCGCAACGAAGCGGGCAATGTCGAAGCCATTTTCGAGCGGACCCCGCAAATGGGCCGCGCGACCGAATTGATCTTTGTCGAAGGGCATTCCAAGGATGACACGTACGCGGCCATCGAGCGGGAGATCGCGGCGCATCCCTCCACCCGCAGCCTGCTCCTGCGACAAACGGGCATCGGCAAAGCTGACGCGGTCCGGCTGGGCTTCTCGCAAGCCCGCGGCGATGTGCTGATGATCCTGGACGCAGACATGACCGTTCCGCCGGAAGACCTGCCGCGTTTCTATGAGGCGCTGGTTTCAGGCAAAGGGGAATTCATCAACGGCGTGCGTCTGGTCTATCCCATGGAGAAGGAAGCCATGCGAACCCTGAATTTCCTGGGGAACAAGTTTTTCAGCATGGCGTTCTCCTGGCTGTTGGGGCAGCCCATCAAGGATACGCTGTGCGGTACAAAAGTTCTCTGGAAAAAGGACTATGAACAGATCGCAGCCAACCGCTCCTACTTCGGCGACTTCGACCCGTTCGGCGATTACGACCTGATCTTCGGCGCGGCCAAGCTCAACCGCAAGATCATCGACCTGCCGATCCGCTACCGTGAACGGACGTACGGCTCCACCAACATCTCACGCTGGAAGCACGGCCTGTTGTTGCTGCGCATGGTCGCCTTTGCGGCGCGGCGTTTGAAGTTTGTTTGAGATCGAACATTTGGCATACACAGAAAATGCAGCAAATTAAGAAAGTGTCTGTCTTCCTGGTCATAGGTCTGTTGATCGTTGCGACAGCACTTTTTCCCGGTGAGCTCGGATTGAACGCAAGCTGGGGCAAGAGCCGCATTGCCATGCTGGTCTTCGGCATCCTTGTTCTCCTGATCCCCTGGATCCCGTGGAGGAAGTCTGAAACCCGCGTAAAAGGCTTGCAGAGTGATCTCTTTGCATTGCCGGCGCTGCTCATCGTGCTCGCGGCCTATCTATGGTTCATCAGCCTTAGCCATGACGCAACTTCCAATTACTACGCTTTGCTGGGGGACTCCTTTCGGAAGGGTGAGCTTTCCCTGTCGCTGAGGCCCGACCCCGCTCTCCTTGCGCTGGAAAATCCTTATGACCCGGCTGCACGCCAGGGTATTAAAGCGCCGCTGGATCTATCCTTGTACAAAGGGAAGTTCTACCTTTACTGGGGAGCTGCGCCGGCTTTGCTGGTTGCGTTCGTCGAGCCATTCTTCCCCGGACAAATCTCTGATGGTCATCTTCTCCTGGCCTTTGTGTGCGGGATCTTCCTGTCACAATACCTGCTGATCATGCACGTCCGGGAACGATTCTTCCCCGAGATACCAAAGCCGATCGTCATCCTGTCCATTTTCGTCGCCGGAGTAATCAGCCCAACGTTGTGGCTCCTAAGCCAGCCAAAGATCTACGAGACAGCCATCGCCGGGGGACAGTTCTTTTTCATCGCCGGATTACTGTCCGCGTTGACAGCCCTGGACCGTCCGGCGCCTTCGGGTTGGCGGCTCGGGCTGGCAGGCCTCCTCTGGTCGCTGGCAGTAGGGACGAGATCGGTTTCGGTCTTCCCGATCGCTTTCATGACGCTGATGGTTGTTACCTGGTTTTACAAACATTATCAGGGAGCGTGGCTCAGACTCGTAACCGGCTTGATCCCGCTGGGCGCGCCTCTGCTCCTCGGCGCGGCCGCTTTTGGATGGTACAACTGGGCACGCTTTGGCTCCATTTCCGAAACCGGCTTTACCTATGCCCTCGCGGGACCTTATTTGCAGAAACACTTGAATGAATTATTTTCGCCCGTCTATATTTTCCAAAATTCATATAACTACCTGCTCAACCCTTTGACCGTTCAGCAATCGTTCCCCTACCTTGTTGCCATCCGAGGCAGGCTTAAAGAAATTCTGCCATGGCAGGTACTGCCCGAGATCTATTCCGCGCAAGCCCTCTCCGGCTTGTTGTGGGCCGCTCCATTTACCGTGTTCGCCATTATACCGGCGATCGTAGTAGCGAAACGATTATTCAGGAAAAGGCAGGCAGATCAATCAAATGAAGATCCCGAGGCGGTATCCCTGGGCTGGATCATGACCGGCCTGCTTGGCTCCTCATCCCTGGCCTTCACTTGCCTCCTGGCTTTTTTCTGGGCAGCCATGCGCTACGCAGAAGACTTCATGCCGGTCCTCACTCTGCTCAGCATCCTCGGCTTCTGGCAGGGATATCGTTCGCTCGTCCGGGACCCGAAGAAGGGTAAAATGTTTGCCATCCTGGGAGTGAGCCTGGCCGGCATATCTGTCATCGCCGGGGTACTCCTGGCTCTCTCGAACCTCTTCACAAACGGCTTGCTCTAATGAATTTACTCAACACAAGATCAGACGAACATGGGAATTGATCTCCATCAGGATCTTATCAACAAGAACCGCGAATACTGGGAGCAGAAACCCCTGCTCCAGACACTCTATGGGGATTTTTATCGTCTCATCGCGCAAAATTTGAGCAGCCTGCCGGATCGCAAAATCGTCGAGCTGGGCTCCGGGCTCGGCAACATTCGAGACGTCATCCCCGATTGCCTGCGAACCGACCTGTTCTCCAACCCGTGGATCGACCAGATGGAAAACGCCTACAAACTCTCCTTTGCAGACGAATCGATCTCGGATTTGATATTGACCGATGTTTTCCACCATTTGAAATACCCGGGCACGGCGCTCAAGGAGCTGAGGCGGGTTCTACGAAAGGGCGGACGCGTGATCATGCTGGAACCCTGCATGAGTGCATTGGGAATATTGGTCTATGGGATACCGCACGATGAGCCCATTGCGGTTTTGAAAAAGATCGAGTGGGCCGCACCTGACGGCTGGTCGCCGGAAAGTATTGACTATTACGCCGCGCAGGGAAACGCAACGCGCATCTTTGTCGGGACCCGCTTCCGCTCCAGACTCGCAGCGTGGCAGAAGATCGAAACGATCCGTCTTTCTGCCATCGCGTATGCAGCTTCAGGCGGGTTTTCCAAACCACAGCTCTACCCAACGTCGCTGCTGCCATCGATCAGGAAACTGGAAAAAGTACTGGATCTGTTTCCAGCCCTGTTCGCCACCCGCCTGCTGGTCATTCTGAAGAAATAGATGGACATTGCCGCTCGCCCTCCTGCGGCACATACAAGGCGATTTCATCCTCCGGGAAGACAGCCTCCTGGCGGTAGTTGCAGAGGATGGATCTCATGATCCGCCTGACCCAGACGTTGTTCTCCTCCGCAAAGCCGCGTCTCTTCGATAAGATATTGTATTCCAGGGGGTCGACAACGATCAATCCAAAGCGCTGGTTCTCCATATCCTCGCGAAACTTCGTAAGCGCCTGGACATTGTTCGCCATGGCGATCTCCATCAGGTCCTCGCGTTCATATTCAGGCACAAGGGCCACATCCTCCAGCATATGCATCGAGATCAGATGACGCTGGGTGATGAACAGGACCTCATCGCCCCGGGCGTTCGTCTGGTCAACGTGTTCCTGAAGACTTGTCAGCACGGATTGTGTCCGCGTAGAATCATAGGTCAGCCTGCCAACACTGAATTGGATGAACGACCAGACCGGGTTGATCAACAACAAAACAATAACAAGCCAATGCAGGGCAACCGGCGCAGCGACTCCGCCATTCTCGGGGCGATACCGTGCAAAGGTCAGGTATGCGAAGACGATCAACAGGAGACTGAGGTAAGCATCCATGTTATGAACGTTTGCACCGCCCCCGATCTTTAAGCTGACCACCAGTCCGCCCAGAAAAAGAACCAGCAGCGCCGCAAAGATCAGGACGAGCCGCAGAGGATGCCAATCCTTTCGGCGCGGCCGGATGACAAACCACATCGCGATCCAGACCGGCAGGGACACAATCAGGGCCCCCGGCAATATTCCCAGGAAAAAGGAGGGGTTCGGGAAGAGCCGATACCAGATCAATTCAGAGGTCAGGCTGGTATAAAAAACACTGGTATCTGGCACACCCGAAAGAGCAATGTACATTCGCTGGGAGGCAAAGGCGGTCGCTGTGCCGATCAGGAACCAGAGCGCAGGCTTGAGGAGATAGCTCCAAACGTTTTTGCCCCGGTAGGGCACTTCCATCAAATACAAAACCGCCGCGAGCATGCCCGACATCGGATACCAGTTAACACGGCTCCAGCCGCACCAGAAGGAGGCCAGCAGGACCACAGTCCATGTGCGGCGGTCATCCTGGCTTGAAAACCCCAGCAGGACAAGGATCACGGGAATGGTCAGATGGAAATAGACAGGACCCACGAACAAAAAGAGGAGCATCCAGAAGCCGGCCAGCCAGCGCGCCGCGCCTCCCGGGATGGAAAGCCGCTTCAGCAGCGCAGGGACAACGGCCCCCACTAACAGATACCCGAGCGCCACCCGCCAAAACCTGTGAACCCAGAGAGGCGCGTCGAACAGATAAGGCGGCGCGAGCAGCAAGTGCAGGGTTGGATGCAGGATGGGCCAGGGATATCCCTGGCCGTACACTTTTTCAGAGAGAAAGAGGGAAGGATAATAAAAACGGCTTGTTTCCGACCAACCCAGGGCAAACGGATATGTCGTAACACGCGACCAGGACAATACCAGGAGATGCAGGGCGGCCTGCCCGAGAATCGTGGCGATCAACGCGCTGAACCAGGGCGTTTCCCTGCGAAGCAACTTGATCCCCGACATCCCCATCAAACTAAAAAACCAGAAAGCGAGGACGCGCATCCAGCCGATCCCGATAAACGGATTGGGGATGAACGTGGAAAAGGTAAACGTGAAACCAATCAATGCCAGACCCAGGAGCAGGGCGCCGATCCAGCGGATTTTGTCCGGGGCGCGTTCGGGGGATTCCGCCAGGGCGAGGATCCGTTCGCGGTAATGGGATCCGGTGGAGGCCAGGAGGAGAAGCGAGAACAAGCCGAGCAGGCCAAGGCCCGCGATCAATCCCATCCAGGCCGGACTGGCAGGAATCTCCACACCCAATGTCCGCGCTCTCTCAAGCCACGGGTAAATGGAAAGCAAAGGGATTGCCGCGCTGACGACAAAGATAAAACGCCAAAATGTGAGGCGGGAGGGTTGATGGATACTCATTTCAGGGCCGGCACTTGCGAATATCAAGCAAAAGACGGAAGTCCTTGCGATAGTCCTTTTCACTGCGATAACCTTCAGCCCGATCCAGAGTTTGAACGCAGTCGGATGCAAGCGCTTTCTGATACTGCGGATCCAGCTGTTCCCAATAGTCCCTGTCATAGTAGATATAAGAGAAGCCGGCTGAATTTAACGCATAGGGGTCAGGCATTGACAGCAGCTCAGCCCATTCCTGCCTGCGTTCGCCCCAACTGAGGGAAGAGAAGGAATAACGACCCAGAACGGTAACGCCTCTCACAGGGTTGGGATCAAAGACCAGCGTGTCTGGTTCGAATCCGTTCCAGTGATTTGCAAGAATTTTTACATCCATGTCGGTAATGAAGTAGGTGGCAACCGGCTTTGCCGCAGCAGCGAGGGAAATTCCGAAATGCATGACTCCCCCTAAAATTGCGACCAAGCCAATAGTCACTACGCCAATCTGAAACCTCCGGCTTTTCTTTTTCGACCAAACCCACAGGAGCGGCACGAAGGCCAATTTACAGATGTTCACAAAACCTTCCAGGATGCGGGTCGTGGCTCCCAGCCCGGCCGAGCCATTGTACACAATGAACGTTGCGAGCAAGCCGACCGATCCGGTGAACCAGAATGCCGCCTGATACCAGAGCCCGCGTTGGAGTGCCCTCCACCCCATGAAAAGAGTCAACGGAAATACCAGGAGTATGGGTCCAAGCTCGAACGCAGCCAATAGGATGTGAGCCGGACTTGACAAGCTCAATCTTCCCAGATGGATCGATATGACCTCGGGAGGCCATACAAACATAAATGCATTGGAATAAAAAGACTCTACAGCCTGCCCGGTCAGTCTCTGCATGGCGGAACCAGCCATTTCAGTGAACATGCCCCCCTGCAGAATTGCAATGACCCCACCCGCGCCGAGAACGCCGACCCAGAACCAGGGGATTGCCAGCTGCCTCGAAAATCTCCTCCGGAGCAAAAAAGCCAGGACAATCGCTACAAAGAAACCGAGATAGATCAACCCGAAGGCAACTTCATTTGCCAATGCCAGGGCCGAAAATGCAATGACGAATACAATACCGCCCAAAATGCCTTTTCTGCGATCGGCGATAAATAGCAGGAGAAGCATGATCATGACTGCCATCACGCCGATCCCATTGTACGTCATTACATAGGGATGGCTGATCCCATCCGCAAAAACAAATGGATAAGGAATAGGGCCGCCGCCTTCAATGACCCAATTACTGGTGATTGCCTGCTTTAAGGAATCACCACTGGCAGCACCGGAGCCAGTCAACTGAACACTTTTGGAGATCCGGTCCAGTAAGGAGCCCGGAAGCAGCAATAACAACCAGCGTGACCCGGTGGCAAACGCCAACACAATGGCGGTCGTGTATGCGACCAGAGTTTTCCCGGTCAGGCGATATGCCCACATAGCCCCCAGCAGCAGGGTCAATGCCAGAACGAGCGCGCGGGCCAGATCCAGCGCCAGCCAGGGGAAGACGCCGCCCAGGCGAGCAATTTGTGCGGCGAACAACAACAGGAAATAGTGATAACCAAAATCAATTTCAGGATTTAAAACAAACTGAGAGGGAATTTTCCCGGCAGCCATCAGCGAGACAAGAGGGATCGTCTGGAACTCATCAAAAATAGCAAGGCCGCGCCCAATCATCGTAAAAACGAAGACCAGGATGAGAAGCCAGCCCAAATACGGTAAGGCGAGCTTTATTTCCAAAGCGAGGGCCTTCATCTGTATGGGCCAGGACAAGACTATCCCCACAGCAATGATGATCAGGGCGGCCAGCCAGAATGCGTAAGGCAGATCCACCACTTGTGCAAGTACATTTGCCAGCCAGTTCGCGATGACAACTCCCAAAGCGGAGCCAATGAGTATGCTCTCGCGGCGATACAAGGCAAATACACGCCTGGCTATCAGCCAGCCTCCGATCCCCCAGGCAGCGAGCATCACGCACAAGATCAGCAAATTTCCTTCAGCAAACTTCATAATTCAGTGCAGTTCCGGTCTCAGGAATCGTAGCAAGTTAAGTTGTAACAGCTGGTAATTTGGCCAGCTTCGAGGACTCAGCATTATTTCGCGGCGAAGACACGCATGGTCGCTGCGGCATCCTGCTCCAGATTGCCGCTCATAAATTCCGGGCGGATCCGGGGACTCAGCTTATGAAACGCTTCGTACTCGTGCGTAAGGACTTCGATTTCAACCTTGCCAAAGCAGGCTTCAAATGCTGCACGGTAATTCCATAAACGGTAGCGGTTATGGTGGCTCGAGGGATTCAGCCACTTGTGCCAGGTCTCTTCGGAAAAACGCAGCATTTCAAAAGGATATTTGAAGAAGTGGTCGCGTAAATCTACAAAATGGATATGGATCCCCGCGGGCCTGGTCAGCCCGGCCAGTGCGCGGGTGATGCCTTCGACGTCATCAAGATGCTCGTAAACAGAGCTGCTGACCACAATATCAACCGGTTCAATATCACCCGCAGCTTCGATATCCCGAATATCTGATTCCAGCAGCGTCATCCATTCGGGCCGGGGACGAAGACCGCCGCTGTCCACAAAGAAATACTTTTCTTCCGCCCCAAACATCCGCCGGTTGTGGGCCTCATCGGGCGGCGCGTACTTGTCGCAGAGAACAACATGAGCGGCGCCTTCCTTCAGCAGCCCAAAACCGAGGTCGAATCGTCCGCCATAGCCGAAGACCAGGACGCGTTTGCCACGGAAAGACAGTCCACGCTCTGACAGCACGTCCGCGTAGCGCTGCACGGCCGCGAAGGGGTTGCTTGTTTCGAGTCCGGGACGGATGATGAGACTCCGCAAAAGCAAAGTACGCACCAATTTTTCAGGGAGAAAGTGGCGGACCAGGCGGGGAATGAGATAGGGAAGATTTAGATCCAATGAACCCATCCAGCCAGCTCAGAGATTAATTGCATGCAATGGGGATAATCATTCATTTGTATTGGTTGGAAGCACTTCATCACAAGTTGAAATGTCCTGACGCGGCACCAAAAGCTCCACATCCACTCTTTTCAACCTGTCCAAAGGCTCATAATAGCATAGCAACGGCGTTGTAACCCATTTTACCCAGGCATTGTTTTCTTCACTAAAGTGGCCCTCTGTCTTATCAAGCCGCCTGTTTACAGGATTAGTAATGATCAGGGAGAAACGCCGGGATGCCAGGTCCTGGTAAAAGCCTTCAAAATACGGAGTCTCCGCGCTTAAAGCCCGGTTGATAAGGTCTTTCTTATCGTATTCAGGAACAAGCGCAATATTGCTTATATAACCAAATGTAAGCAGCTGGCGTTGATCCATAAAAAGAACCTCGCCCGTCTGAGCCTTCTTTGCAACGATCTCCTGAAGGCGATCCAGGGCTCTTGCGGTATCCTCCTCAGAGGGCAATGTGTCGGGCAGGGGATTCGGCAGCGGATCCTCAACAATATCCGCAAGAACAGCTACGAGCATTCTGTCTTCCGTGATCGAAATTGGCGTCATGTGAATCAAGGATTTGTAACCCGGGATGAGGATCAATGCCATGACTGTGAATTGAACCCAAACTGGAGCGCTATGAACTTCATCGATCCACTTATACGCGCCGCTCCGCCAGGCAACCGCGCCTGCGAACATCATACCGATAATAAACATATCCATGTTGTGCAGGTCCCCGCCGCCACCGATCTTCACACTCACGATCAAGCCAACTACCAGAAAAGCAAGCAAGGGGGCGACCATGGCAAGTTTCTGCCAGATATTGAGCTTCCAGCGGCCGGTTCTCAAAAGATAAATCAGAACGACAATCAGGGGTAAGACTGCCAGCGATAATCCGATCAGGATCCCCTCGCCATAGGTCGCATTCGGAAGCAACCTCGACCAAAGAAGGGGTTGCGCGGATAAATTCCCGCTGACAACTGTCGAAACAGAGACACCATTGCTGACGACGCCGTCGACACCCGGGGTAGATGACACAACCGGCGATTCACCAATTGATTTCGCCCATTGAAGCAAACCGGGAACCCAAAAAGGAACTGCATACCCCCCAAATAGACCTGCCGCGCCCACAGAAGTTGCCCGTAACCAGGTCTTTTTATCCAGCTGATAATTTTGGAGAGAAGGTCCGCATAGTTCCAGCATCCCTGCCCAAAGACCGGGCGCGAACATCCACGTAAAGCGGCTGACCTCGGCAAAGTAACTTGCTGCCGCGATCAGTGGAATTGCGAGCCACAAGGAACGGCCCCATGCCAGCGCCACCACAATGGCGGATATCAGTAGAGGAGGATGGATCGGTCCCTGGCGTACAAATGTAAATGCCCAAATGCCAGCCAACAGCCAGCGCACCAGATTCGTTTTCGTCAACCGAAAGGCAGCCCAGCCCAAAACCAGGTATGGAACAATTTCGACCAGGGCAACCCACAAACGGGCCTGCCATATCTTTAGACCGGGAATGAGAAACGGAACGCCGCCCACAAACTGCCTGCCAACATCCAGCAGGACAGGGATGGGCTTATCGGAAGGATAATCATAAAGATGGCGGCCGAACAGGATGGAATAATCCCAAAGTCGATTCCCCTCAGACCACCCGAGAGAAAATGGATAACTCGTGACCTCGATCAGGGGCACAAAAAGGGTATATGTCCCAGTGACCAATACAAGGGCGCTCAAACCGGCTGTCCAGCCTATCAAGCTGTTTGCTTCCCTGGTAAGGACCCACCCAAGGAAAAGACTTGAAAAGGCTGCCAGGAGGAACCGCAAATAGGGTCCATGTAAAACGATGCCCCAATATGTATATTGCAGGAAATAAACGGGCGCGATCAGGAAAAAAACAGCCAGAGCCCAGCGGCCTACCCCCAGCCGGTCACGCAGCGCGAAAAGGAATTTAAACGCCCTTTCCAGCCTCTGCGGAGACCAGAAGACAGCCCAAACGACGATCAGACAGAGAATACAGAAGAATCCAAAAAGAACCAGGGCAAGCGCCCACTTTAGTGCAAGTTGCCCAATCCAAATACCGGTTCCCCAGGCAATGTTCTCGAATTCTATAAATGAAAAGAGCAGGATATATGCCGAAATCAAAAAGACAAGCAGGCGTTTTAGGAAGAAATCACGTGGCGGCATTTGATGATCCTGTTTCAGAGTAGCAATTAATGGGAATTTTGAAGGATTTCTTTGAAAAAAGCCAATCGAACTGTTTCTTTTTGATCCACGTCAATGTGATTTTTGAGAAACTCACGATCTGCCCGGCGGCCTCGCATCCGATAAACAAAATCGCGGATCGGTTGCGCGTGGGTTTGAATGTTATCTTCTTTGTTCGGAATTTTCAATAGGAAATCACAATCCGTCCCATCCAGATCGGTGTCTGCATACGCTGCAATGAGAGGCAGCCCAAAAGCAAGGCATTCACGGCTCTTGAGGGGAGAGGCCTCCTCCAGGTGTACGCGGTGTAAAGCCAACGAACTGATCGCGGCATCCGCGTTTGCCAGGACCTGCTGATACTCCCGCGTGGATAAATAACCATGCAGGGTCAGGTTATCAGGCAGGGACTCGAGTCCCGGCAGCTTATCATAACCAATAATGTCAATGTGGATATCAGAGAAACGGCAGGCAAGATCGATAAGCTTATCGACACCGTGCCAGGGGTAACCAGGATTGCCAATGAAAACGAGATGAGGCATTTTGTTGGAGGGTGCAGGCAGTTGTGGAAAATCATCCAATTCACAACCGTTGGCGATCACCCGCGTGGGCTTGCGGTAAAACGCAAAGGCGGAGGAAACGGCTAATTCACGCGAGACAGTGACCAGTCCACGCACGCGGCGCAAAAAGATGCCGCGCGTCAGCCGATTGTAGAGACTGTAGAGCGCGCCGAGGCCCTCATGCTGAGTCAGATCGTTCGTATTGATCTCTTCCACAACAGGCGCGATATCCATTAAACGATGTGCGGGATAAACGTAGATGCTGTAACGCAGGTAAATCAAATCAGGCTGGAATTTTTGGATTGCCGCGATCATCTGCTTCACGGCAGCCATACGATTGAGTTCGGTCTTTATGTTCCCCGAGGCGGTGTAAAAGAAATAATCGGCTTCAATCAAATCCGATCGTGGTTCATACAGCGAAGTATGCATGAACAAACGCGCTGCGTGCCCCCTCGCCTTCCAGGCCGCCACCTGTGACTGGATCTTTTTTCCTACGCCGCTGTTGCGCGTTCGTGGCCAATGCAGGCTGACATATGCAATGCGCATATTAACCTACATCCATATGTACAGGTTTAATGCAATCCATGTTCCGATACCCATCATCTGTCATTTCAATCAAAATACGTTTGTCGTTTTTTTCGAAACAACTTAATGAGGGACATCGCCTGAACATAGATCCAGGCTCGTTGGATTTGTTGTGTGTTCTGTCCAGAAAGTGCAATCGCAAGGTCATCCGCAATCTTTTTTCCATTCCAAATGGACGATTGTTGAAACTCTGTACTATGAACGATATCGCGAACAAATTCCTGCACACGCCGGGAGAGCAAGGACTCTGCCAGATTGGGAAAACCCAGCTTTTGAGTCCGTGTGCGAATGGACTCGGGCAAAATGCCTGTCAGCGCATCCCTAAGAATTCGTTTGGTAAACCCGGAACCGATTTTGGACGATGAAGGAAGCGAGAAGAGGAAACAGACCAATCGCCAATCCATAAATGGAGAACGAACCTCGACACCGTGCGCCATGGAAAGACGGTCAAAATTCCTTAAGACGGAAGGCAATTGCGTAAAGTGAAAATCAACATACAAGCTTTTAAAGAGAGAATCGCGGTCTCGCAAGCGTGACAGGTCCGCTTCAAAGGTTGGAGATCTGAAATCAGCCTTGGGCTGCAGAAGCCAGGGCTGACGGGAACTTGCAGTCAATTTGGAGAACAAGGATTGAATACTCTTGCTATAGAATTGTTCATCCGGAAAAAGTTCAAGCCCTCTCATGATATTCACGAATTCATAGGCACGGAAAGGGTCCAACTTAAGAATGGCATCTTTAAATGCCGCCGTAACGTACCATGGGTAGCCGCCCAATTCTTCATCACTGCCATGTCCGTCGATCGTAACGACCACGCCATGTTCACGCTGTGCTTTATAAACCAGCCAGGGACCCAAATGAATATCAGAAATTTCTTCAAATTGAAAGAGGATCTGGTCGAAATGCTCGAGATACATCTCCGGCGTACCTGTGCAATATACCGGTGTGCCACCCGTTTGTTCGACAACCACATCGGCGTACTTGCGCTCATCAATCGCCGCACCCGGATAGGTCATAATGAATGCTTTTTGCCAATCCTTTGCCATGCGATCCGCCTTTGTGCTGGTCCCATGGTCGAGGTAGTGCATCCCGCACAGGATGGCACTTGAATCCAGACCACCACTCAAGGCTGTGCCGATCGGGACATCACTCCGCATGCGAATACGGCAGGCATCCAAAAACAATTCTCGAAAACGATTTACCTGATCGTCATAGCTTTTCGGCTCTGCTTCCAAATGATCGAGCGTATTCCACCAGCGCCTGATCTGCGGCTTTTCACCTATCCTGAGTGTCAGGCAATGCCCACCCAAGAGATGTCCCAGCCCGCGCAGGAGACAGCGCTCATCGCCTTCGATCAATCGTTCATTGGACAAAGCGGCCGTCACCATTGCAGGATCGAAGTCAGGCTGAAACCAATCCAGCGCAAGGAAAGCTTTCATTTCAGAAGCAAAAGCGAAATGCTTTTCATCGAAATAATAGATGAGAGGCTTGACACCAAAGCGATCACGCGAGACGAACAACTTACGTTCATCGCGATCCCAAATTGCAAAAGCCCACATGCCGTTAAAACGAAGCTGGCAGTCCTCTCCCCAGCAATGGTAGCCAGCCAGAATAACCTCACTATCGGAGTCAGTCTTGAATTGGTAGCCAGCCTGCTCCAATTCCACTTTTAGCTCGAGAAAGTTATAGATCTCGCCATTAAAGGTAATCCAATAGCGTTCCTCGCCAAAAGACATCGGCTGACGGCCTTTCTCCGAAGTATCAATAATGGCAAGGCGGCGATGCCCCAAACCCAGACCTGCTTCCCGATCTGTATAGAAACCGTTCCCATCCGGACCGCGATGCGCCAGACTATCTGTAAAACATTCCAATTGAGCCAGCGAAACAGGTTCGCCGTCCAGGTTCCAAAGCCCGACAATTCCACACATTATGCTAGCTTTCTCCTATCGACTTCAATCGTTCCGCAAATGCGCGGAAGTTAACGCCGGCATTATAACGCTCCATCCAAACAGTGCGGCTGCCCATTCGTTGCGCGACTGCCATTTCCGGATCATCGATACAGGCAAAAATAGCCTCTGCAATCTCCTGTGGTGTTGGGTCAGGGCTGAGGAGAACACCGTTCTTTTGTAAAACAATCTCCGGGTTGCCGCCTACTGCAGTGGCAATGAGTGGTATACCACAACTCGCGGCTTCCATCATCGAAACCGGTGTGCCTTCCGTTGAGCTGACATTGATGAAAACATCTGCAGGATTCTCCCGGTAAAATTCCATAAGAGAAGCTTTATTGGAATAGCCAAGGAAAAAAGCTTTTGCATTGGAAGGCAAGCCTTTGTCCGCGCGCTCCTGCAACTCCATTCTTACCTTGCCATCGCCTCTATGACTCCACTCAAACTTTTGGTCTGGCCTCATCCGGGAGGCGCACAGGATGCCTTCCAGAAGAAGATCCACCCGTTTGACGGGTACAAGCATGGAGCAAGAGACAATTCGGAACACACCGTCGGCTGAAGCCGATGTCACAAAGCCGGGATCTGTAACACCCAGCAAGGCAGTTTCGTAAAGGTGGGAGAATTCCGGATAGCGCTGCAGCAGGTATCTCAAGCCAGCTTCTGAATCGGGAAATAACGCTTCCAGCCGGGACAGCGCTTCACGACGAAACGGCCAATAGGGAGGGTGATAGTAATGTTCTTCATAAAGATCATATCCATGGACACGCGAAACCAGGTGCAGGCCCGGGTGCCGTCGCTTTGTCAGACCGATACCCAGCGTACTGCTATCAAACCAGTACGTATAAAAAACACTTGGGCTCCCGGCGTTTTGCTCCAGCCAAACTTCGACCCACTGGGAGGTTAACATAGCTACAGTCATAGACCTTGTCATCCTGACCAAAGCAGATGGGTGCAACAGTAGCGAAGGACGGGAAAATAACTCTTGATAGACCAATTTCGAGCTGAGGACTTCCTTTACCAGCGCTGGCAGCCTGGCCCCGCTCAACAGCCTGGCATAACTTTCATCCACTATAACTCCAGCTGGCAGTGGAAGACATTGCCCAACAATTTTCTTTGGAACAAGAACAACGCGTTCAAACACGCAACGCAAATGCTGAAGCTCGGGATCCAGAAAAGTTTGTTCTGCACCGCCATCGAACGGGTACGTGGAGGTAAACAAAACCAGGTTCATCGGATGCTTCTAAATTTCACTACTACCGGTCAAAAACTCATTGCGATGGACGACAAATTCCTGCACGGCTGCATCATAGTCATCATGGCGCCCGATATCCAACCAGTAGCCATCGAAGTTAAAGATATTCACCGGGTGTCCAGCACGAACGAGCCGTAAAACGAGGTCAGGCAGATCAAGCCGTTGGGCGTGCTCCACAAATTTCAACACCTCCGGTTCGAAAATATAAATGCCCGTGCTGACTGCATAATGGTAGGTGGGCTTTTCAATGTAATCCTTCAGCCACCCATCCTGCGACTCAATCACACCCAGATCAATTTTTACCTGGCGCCGATAGGATGCAAGCGTGGCGATCGCGCTGCGCTCTCTGTGATAATTCCACATCGCCGTATAATTAATCGTCGTCAACAGATCGCCGTTCATTACAAGGAACGTCTCATCCAGATCGGAGATCAGGGAAATCGGTCCGGCAGTACCCAGCGGCTGCTCTTCACGAGAATAATTTAGTTTTACACCGAATTTACTGCCATCCCCACAATATGCCATGAGCAATTCGGCCAGATAGCCAACCGCCAGCGTAATATTCCCGATCCCATGATAGGCCAGCTGCCGAATCACAATTTCCAAAATCGGCATTTCGCCAACCGGCATAAGAGGCTTGGGCAAAACCGCCGTGTATGGTGCAAGGCGGGTGCCTCTGCCACCAGCAAGAATAACTGCTCGCATAATTTTCTACACCGTATATTGGTCGGGGCGATATAGGTCCAAATGAGCGGAGATCCACTCAATGGTGAGACGCAAGCCCTGGTCCAGCGAGACCTGCGGCTTCCATCCAATCATCTCCTGAGCTTTTTGATTGGAAGCCCAGAGTTTCATCACTTCACTCTTTCCCGGACGGATCCGCTGGGCTTCGGTAATGACCTTGGGAGATTTGCCAATGATGGCGAAAATTTTCTCGACCAGATCTCCGATGCGTACAGTATTATCATTCCCAAGATTGATCTCCTCACCAAGTACATTGTCCGCCTCAGCCACGCACATAAAACCGTTCGCCGTGTCGGCCACAAAGGTGAAATCACGTGATGGGTCCAGGCTGCCGAGCTTCACCTCATCGCGGGTGAGTGTCTGCGTGATGATCGTGGGAATGACGGCACGTGTGGATTGTCGTGGACCATAGGTGTTGAAAGGCCGCAATGTAACCACCGGCAGATTGAACGAGCGATAGAAACTTTCCACAATTTTATCTGCCCCGATTTTGCTGGCCGAGTAGGGTGACTGGCCTTGAAGCGGGTGTTTCTCGTCTATCGGTGTATATTGTGCCGTACCATACACTTCACTGGTTGAAGTATGCACAACCCGCCGCACACCAAAATCACGGGCGGCCATGAGCACATTGACAGTTCCCATCACATTGGTTTCGATGACTTCACGCGGATGCACATAGGAATAGGGTATTGCAATTAATGCACCCAGATGAAAAACCGTATCTATGCTGCGTACTGCACCGCGCACTGCTTCCACATCCCGCAAGTCCCCGCGTATTATCTCAAGTTCTGAGAAAACATCAGCCGGGATCAAACGCAACATCCCGACATCATTGCGTGAGTTATAACGCGTGAACGCCCGTACCTGCGCTCCCTCGCTCACCAACCTCTCCACGAGGTGGCTGGCAATAAATCCACCGGCCCCTGTTACAAGTACCTGTCTGCCTTTCCAGTCCATTCTCACTCCAATCCTGATTCTACTTTTTGCCGCCAGTAGTCCAGCAAATCAGAAAGCGACTTTCGCAGGGAGATTTGCGGGTGCCAGCCTGTGACCTTATTCAACTTGCGTGCACTACCGACTTGAATCGGCACGTCGTTTTTCTGGACTCTTTCCGAATCCACCCGGGCCTCGAACGGCCGCGGCGACATGGACAGCATCTCCTCCAGACATTTTCTCATCTGAATTGCCTGCCCGGAACAAACGTTGTAGATTTGTCCACTCCTGCCAGTTTCAGCCAAAAGCGTAAACGCATGAACCGCATCGCGCACGTCCACGAAATCACGGTGCGCACTCAAATCACCCGTTACGATTTCATCACCTTGCCTTACCTCTGCCAATGCAATCTGACGGGCAAAAGCAGAACACGCCAAATCCGGCGATTGACCGGGTCCCAGCAAATTAAACATGCGCACGATCAAAACCGGCAACTGAAATGCGTCGAAATAACGGAGTGCAGCCGTCTCCTGTGCCAGTTTGCTGACCCCGTAATGGGTCATGGGACGCGGCTTGAATGTTTCGCTGATCGGCCTGCCACCAAAGCCGGATCCATACACAGCGCTCGAGCTTGCAACAATCACCATCGGACGCCTTTCAGTTTGTAACAGGCTTTCAAATAAAGTGACTGTGCCGAGTAAATTGGCGTGGTATAACATTTCCGGCCGTTGAGATTTGATCAGTCCGGCGAGGTGAAAAACGATATCCGGCTTGCATTCGCGCAGGGCAGCCTGAAGGACCTGCGAATCTGCAATATCACCAGTAAAGACTTTTTGTCCATGCTTGCCAGCCTGCTGATCAAATCCATAGACTTGCCAGCCAAGCTTAAGCAGGTGATTTGACAGGTGATTTCCTACGAAACCACTGATACCCGTAATCAGTGCACTTAGCATGAGTCGGTTCCTTGACTCAGCAAGTGGATCCACTTCTGGATGTTGCTTTCGATCACTTCCGGTTCGACCACATCTTTTACAAATCCAGCTTCGATTCCATTCGTCGCAGAATGGCGCGCCTCTTGTTTCAGCCGCCGATAAATAGACCACATCCAGGCGGGTGGAATCCATCGTAAGGTGGGCGTAGCAATTTCACGGCGAGGCGGAGAAGGCGCGTCCACCTGCCCGCGCAGAAGAGATGCAAGAAAATCTGCAAGGTTTGCGATGGAATCTCCGCGACTCATCAGCGTCTCCCGCGCCCACAGGGCCAGACGATCGTCCTCGGTATGAGGAGTATGAAAACAAATCTCAAGAAACTGCGACCGGTTCTGAACATGCGGCAACAGCTCCTGCCAATTTGCTTTAAGCGTAGCCGGGATCTCGTGTGACTCCACCATAAAGGCTGGTTTCCCTGCCATGGCAGCTTCGATCAGACTCGTGCTGTGCGAAGAGAACACCAGGTCGCTAGCCAGGATCCATTCGCGCACACTCTCCTCCTGAAGGATATGAAGATGAGGCGGGATCTCCGGCAGGATTTTCTTTACTGCTGCATGAAATTCACTGAGTGTGGTGGACGGACGAGGGCGTATGATAACTTCGAATTTATCATCGCAGGCCACTTCTGCGAGCCACTGGATCACTTCATATAGGGACCGCTCGCAGTATTCCCGCATGGCATTGACATCAGCCTGAGATTGCCCACTGTTGATAAATTGTCTGATCGTCGTTTCGGAATAAAATGCCCAATTGTAGTTTTCGGGAAAGAAGATCCAGCGACGGGAGGCATCGAGATGATAACGCTCTGCCATATCTGTGCGGGAGTAAAAATAAGCACGATAGGGAGCATCATACAATGTGTACGCTGGATTGCCATTAAGAAAGATGCGCTCTTCGGCAAGGCCATTTTTTATCAAAAAATCTGCGTAGAATGTACTCCACGCATGATGGATTACATGCTTGAGAGCGAATTCTCCGCGCGGCGTCTTGGCTTTCTGATTGCCAGGATAAAAGAGCTGTTCCCACGTAATATTGAAAAAGCGGACCTCACGCCAGTACGCCAAAAGCGCTTCATAGCTTGTCTCGGTATAACAAAAAGGCAGGACAACCATCCTTGGGTGGATACGCGTGACCGCCTGAGGGAAGCCGGTGGGCCAATGAATAATTTCCGCGCCGATGGAGTAATCTTTGCGCAGGCGGGCAACCACTGCGCAGGCTACATCCAATTCGCGCGCAGCATGCTCATACAGATAAACGATGTCAACGTCACGCACAGGGGTTAATCACTCGCTTCCAGTACACGCTCGGCGAGTGAGGCCCCGTCGAGGCGATGATACTTCAGAGCCTCCTGCGGTGTGCCACAGGCGGGCCAGCCTTCCACGGCAAACCGCAGGAGGCGACGCTTTGCAAGCGGCTGATTACGACTGGCTGCAAGCAATTCGAGAAGATGATCGGTCAACCCGCCGGAGGGGTGATGATCTTCGAGCACGAAAACCAGTTCGTAGGGCTCAATGATCTCTTCCAGCCACTTCCCATCGGTGCGATTAAGCCAGGGGAGGTTGACCACTTTTAAGCCAACCCCGCGTTCAGCCAGCAATTCACTGGCAAGCAAAGCCTCATGCAGCATGACAGGACCATAAGCAAACATGACCGCATCGCTGCCTGGCGTGAGGGAGACACCTTTGCCAAACGTAAGCTTGTAATCCTTTGGCAGCTGGATCTTGCGCGGGGAAGGCCCAATAATGAAGCGCAACGCCACATTTTCCTGCGCTTCTTCCACGCTGTACTCAACCACCATGCGCGTTTCTTCGGCATTGCAAGGCTGAATGATCGTGCAATTTGGCAACGCAGCGAAAAGTGAAATATCCCGCAGGGATTGATGAGATTTTCCCGGTCCAGCCGGAATTAAACCGGCGTAGTGCAAGGCATAAATGATCCTGGATTTCTCGCTGGCATTGTTATAAATCTGTTCGTTCGCGCGCGAGGCAAGGAAGCTTGCAAACGAATTCACCACCGGCAGCAAACCTTTGCGCGCCAAGCCACCTGCCATCGAGACCATATCCTGCTCTGCGATCCCATTTTCGATAAATCGCTCTGGATACGTAACTTCAAAATCCCGCACTTTGCAATCGGAGGAAAGGTCGGCATCCAGTACCACGATATCCTTGCGGCGTGCAGCCATCTCGACCAGAGCCTGTCCATAGGCGCGTGCGACATATTCATCTGTGACCTGTGCAGAGAGTCTCTCCTGCGCGGCCTGACTCAGAGGTTCGCCCGCCAACATCGCCGCGGGGGGGCGCTTCTCCTC
>Ga0105092_10000323_pt1 | contig 24316 bp, 18 predicted proteins | sample PPLLak2March2015_FD_87021 | JGI IMG/M metagenome (GOLD analysis project Ga0105092, IMG submission 87021) | Freshwater sediment microbial communities from Prairie Pothole Lake near Jamestown, North Dakota, USA - PPLs Lake P7 Core (1) Depth... | ecosystem: Environmental > Aquatic > Freshwater >... | reverse complement strand
GGATGGCCTGGGGGGGCCAGTACGAGGGCAAGCTCCCCGTCGGATTGCGGATCACCAGCGCTGTGGCCGGTCTCGTGATCTACCCGCTCGCCACCCTCCTCATCCTCGAAGCGGCCGGGGTGACCGACTTCGAAGTCGTCCCCGACGTCGGTCCGGTCGGGATGTGGGTCTTCACCGGGCTTTTCGCCTTGGGTGCTCTGCTCAACTTGGCCTCGCGCTCGAAGGCGGAGCGGGTCTGGGCGCCGGTCTCGATGGGGATCGCCGTCTGTTGTGGGATCGTGGCCGCCGGTCTCTAGACGGGGAGGAGGATCGTGAACACCGCTCCACCCTCGGGGCGGTTGGCAGCGGCGATCGTCCCTCCATGCGCTTCGACCAGATCGCGGGCGATGGAGAGACCCAGCCCGCTCCCGGTGGAGTCACCCGATTTCACGAATCGCTCGAACACCTTCTCCAGCCGGTCGGGAGGGATGCCCGGCCCGGTGTCGGCGACCTCGATCCGGGCAACAACCTGGTCGAGATGGGCCGAGACCTGCAACGTGCCCCCGTCCTGCATCTGGTTGAGGGCATTGGAAACCAGGTTGGACAGCACCTGTCGCAGCCGGTATGGGTCGACCTCGAGCTCGCCCATCCCCGGCTCGACCTCCACCTGCGATGTGACATTGCGTGCCTCGAGTGCAGTCGAGAATGAGGCAACGACATCCCCGATCACCGCTTCGATGTCGGTCGGCTCCCGGTGCAGCTGGAGACGGCCCGCCTCGGCAAGGGTGAGCACCCGGAGATCTTCGAGAAGACGCTCCATCAAGTCGACCTCGTCGATGACATTGGACAGGCTCTCCGGCTGGTGGAGCCCGTCGAGGACCGCCTCGATCTCGCCGCGTATGACGGTGAGCGGGGTGCGGAGCTCGTGACCTAGATCGGCGAGCAATCGGCGTCTTCGCTCGTCCTCCTCCTCGAGACGGGCCGCCATCCGGTTGAAGGAGCCGCTCACCGCGGCGAGGGGACCGGGCTCCGTGATCGGGATTCGAACCCCGGTCTCACCGTCCCCGAGCCGCCGCGTGGCGTCGATGAGGGCGCCGATCGGGGCCCAGGTCCGACCAAAGCGGTTTCGAGCGAATACCGCCAGCCCGATCAGCACCAGGATGGCTAGCCCGCCGAGGACGAAACGACGTGGACCTTGAAAAACCCCGAACATGCTCGATATGAGGACCCCGATCAGTGGGCCGAGGATGATCAGGACCAGGGCGAAGCCGATGAAGCGGCGGAACATCGTGGCGCCCGGGCCCCACCCCTGCGGGCCGGAACCCTGGTGGGACCAGGGCGGTCCCTGCCATCTCGGGTCAGGCATCGCTGAACTTGTAACCGACGCCGTACACGGTCAGCACGTAAATGGGCCTCCGCGGGTCGGGTTCCAGCTTCTTGCGGAGGTTTTTGATGTGGGCATCGATCGCCCGCTCATACGACTCGAAGGAGACGCCCCGGATCGAATCGAGCAGTTGGCCCCTGGTGAACACCCTTCCCGGGTTGGATGCCAGGGCTTTGAGCAATTCGAACTCTGTGGCAGTCAGCTCGATGCGGGATCCGTTTCGCTCCACGGTGCGGTGGGGGAGACTGATCAACAGGTCCATTGCCCGGATGGTCTCGGTGGCCACCTCCCCGCCGGTTCGACGTAACACCGCCTTGACCCGGGCCACGAGCTCTCGGGGGCTGAACGGCTTGACGACGTAGTCGTCGGCGCCTAGCTCCAGCCCCACGATCCGATCGGTCTCCTCGCTCCGGGCTGTGAGCATGATGATGGGTATGGCCGACTGGCCCCGGATGGCCCGCGTCACGTCATACCCGTCCATCCCGGGGAGGCCCAGGTCGAGGACGACGAGGTCGGGACGGTCCGATCGGACCGCGGCCACCGCCGCCGGCCCGGTCGAGGCCAGGGCCACGTCGAAGCCCGCCTCGGTCAGGTAGTCCCTGACGAGGCGGGCAATCTTCAACTCGTCGTCGACAACGAGGACCTTGGGCACGCCGGTCATTGTCGCCGCTCGCGGGCTACGTGTCCTGTTGGGTCTCGGGCTTCGGATTCGGCTGGCTGCCGTGAGCCCGATCGTGCCATTCGGTCATGCGCTGTTCCGGCGACCCCTCTCCTTCGTGCCAGTCGCGGCCCCAGTACGGACCCGGTCCGCCCCAGCGGCGTGGCCCGAAGAAGAACCGGGCGATCAGACCGAACAGCAGGAAGAACAGCAGCACCTTGAAGAACAAGCCGAAGAACCCAAAGCCGACGCCCCATCCGGGCCCCCACCAACCTTGGATTCCGTTGACCGTGCGGGTCACGACCTCGGCCCCTGTCTCTACCAGACCCCTCTGGTAGCCCATCTGCCACAGACCGAAGCCGATCGCGCCCAGGGCTCCCACGATGAGCAGGGTGATGAGCACCGTCCCGACCACATTTCTTCTCATGTCTCAGGCTCCTTTCATTCGAGACTCGACTTCAGGATCGGTCCTGAATGTGGAGACGATGTGAAGAAGGAATGGAGGGTCAGCCGGCGGAGCGTCGTCGGATATGTGCCCGGATGGCGGGGAGGGTTCGGAGGTCCTTGGTACGACCCGCAGCCTCTTTGGACCGCGCCACATCTTCGAGAGAGGCCGTCGGCACCGCGATCCCCTCGTATTCGATGTCGGCGGCGTTTCTGATGAGATCCGGGTAACCCTCGGTGCCGGCGGGCATGATCGTCAGGTCGAGAGGTCCGGCGACCGTGGAGAAATTGAGCACGCTCATGTCCTCGATGTTTTCTGCTGTAAATCCTCCGGGGATGGCTATTCCTTCATCGCCATAGCGAAGCTCGGCTTCGAGCTCATTGAGGGCATCCGCCAAACGGGTCAGATTCGCCTTGGATCGCTCGGGCGTGATGTCGACGTCGACGGTTGGTTGCACCGACACGTCCCAAAGCTCCACGGCGAAGCCACCCACTACCACGATCTGCACACCGTGTCGGTTGAGCGTGTCGATCATGTGCGCGGCATCGACTCCGGGTACTGGCATCAGCGACCTCGGATTCGACTGAGTCGCGCCTCCTCCACCCTCCGGCGTTGCGATTCCTCGAGCTCGGCCCGGACGTCGTTCGGAAGGGAGTCGATGAAGGCTGTCAGTGAGCGATCGTGGTCGTCGATCGGCTCGAGCCTGATTCGCATCTCGAAGCCGGCGGCTGCGACCAGACGCTGGAGGTTTGGAAGCGTTGGCTCTTTGCGCCCCGTCTCGTACGCTGAAACGGCCTGCTGGCTGGTCCCAGCCAGCTCGGCGAGCTCGCTTTGGGTCAATCCCGCTTTGTCTCTTGCGAGGCGAATGAGGCCCGCGGCAACGGTTGGCGCTACGTCGTACTTCCCCACGGGTCTCAGCATACTACATCCGATAGTTTGTTTACAACCAATAGGCTGTTGTGGAGAATTCGATAGCTTTCTTGCCATGACCACACCATCGAGGTTCCGCCTCTGGCAGCCTCCGGGCCGATTCGAGGATCGCCCGACGGAGCGCCGGATCAGCTTCCTCGAGTTGTTCTTCGACCTGGTCTTCGTGGTGGTCGTGGCCCAGCTTTCTCACCGGCTGGCCGAGCACCCGACGTGGGAGGGAGTCGGTTGGTTCGTCTTTCTCTTCTTTGCGGTGTGGTCGTCGTGGACCAATGGCACGCTCTATTACGACCTGCACGGAACGAACGACATCAGTGTCAGGGTTTTCACGTTCGCCCAGATGCTGGCCGTGGCAATGATGGGTGTCTTTGTAGGGAGTGTCCCGGGCGATGGCGAGGCCGGCTTTGCCCTTGCGTATGCATTGAACGTCCTCGTCCTTGTCTTGATCTGGTTTCGCACCGGGGTCTACGACCCCGCACATCGGGCCGCCTCCATTCCCTACTCCGGCTTCTATCTCCTCTCGGCGGTCACGTTCGCCGGGAGCATCTGGGTATCGCTTCCGGCGCGTTACTGGCTCTGGGTTCTGGGTCTGGCGCTCCAGGTCATCGGCCAGATCGTCGCGTTCCGTCGCTGGACCCCGCCCGAGAGCCAGGGCGGCGATGCGGTCATTGCAGTCACCGGATCGCTGGTGGAGCGTCTCGACCTGTTCGTGATCATCGTCCTCGGCGAGGTGATCGTCGGCTCTGTTACCGGGATGGCAGAAGTCGAAGTGCTCGACCTGGACGCTGCTGCTGCAGGAATGCTCGGGGTGCTGGTCGCCATCGGGCTGTGGTGGATCTATTTCGATCTTGTCTCACTGCGCGAGCCGATCTCCCGGTACAGCCAGCTCTGGCTGAACCTCCATTTCCCCCTCGTCGTCGCCATAACCGCTGGAGGGGCGGGCGTGCTGAACACCGTGGAACGACCGTCCGGCGATCTGCCCGATGAAGTCCGGTGGCTCCTCGTCGGCGCGATGGCTGTTGCCATCGTGACCGTGGCGCTACTTACCCATACTCTCGAGGCGCGGGCACGGGCCCATGAGATCTATCACAGGGCGGAGCTCACCATGTACGGCAGTGCCCTTCTCGCCCTTGGGGTGGGATTCACCGGTTGGGATGCCAACCCGACCCTGATGGCCATGGTCGTCCTCTTGCTCGCTCCGGTGCTCGTGGCGCTGCTCGTTTTGAAACAGCGACTGGCAGCCGCGCGTGGAACCGTCGCTGGCTAGGCCGGCGCCCACTCCCCGCAGCCGACCGAATTGAAGGCGAAGTCGCCCGGATCGATTTCGACCACAGGCTCTCCCGCAGGCTGGTCCGTGGCGACGATTTCTTCCGGCGTTCCCGAGACACCGGAGAGCCGCTCCCAGGTGCAGTCGTTGCCACCTGCTGCCTGGTACGTGCCCGGACCGATATGCGTCCCCAGGACCCATTTCCCCTCGGGGATCGTCGTCATAAGGGGATCGACCGGGGTGAGCGTGTACCAGGCCTCGCAGTTGGTGTCGAAGGCTGCATCCGTGGCGACGATCTCGACCACGTCGTGGTTGGACACCTCGTTGCCGGCGATGATTTCTTCGGGCGTTCCCGAGACACCGGAGAGACGCTCCCAGGAACACCCGAGCAGACTGGTGACGCTCCCGGTCTCGTAGATGCCGGGCTCTACTTCCTCGCCGACAACGTGGTTTCCGGCGCCGAACGCAGGCTCGGGTGGCGGAACCGAAGTCGTGGTGGGAGTCGTGGTGGTTGTCTCCGGCGCGCTTGTTGTGGTGGCTGCGGTCGTCGACGTCGTGGGTGGGAGCGTGGTCGTGGTAGCGGGCACCGTCGTGACCGAGGTCGTCCCGGCGATCGACGTCGTCACCGCCGGTGCCAGCGTGGTCGTAGAGCTCGTCCCTGTCTCGGCATCGTTGTTGCAAAAGGCCAAGAACAGGATCAGGAGGATCAGGAGAGCGCCGACGATCACCCACCACTGCTGCCACCAAGGAGTGGGAACCTCCTCGACCGGCTCGGCATCTATCGGCTCCTCGACGGGCGGCTCGTCGATGGACGGCTCGTCCATCGGCTCCATGATGAGAGTCGCGTCATCGGGCGGGGCCGCCGCCGCGATCAATTCGGCGGTGCTCATCGGGGGCGCCACAGTTTCCCCGAATGCGGTCGGGTCTCGGGGACGGAAGTAGAGAGGCTGGGCGCCTCCCTCGATCAGGAAGACATCGCTCTGCTCGGTACGTGAGATGACGGCCTCAGGGAGGCGGGCGACCTCTCTCTGATTCACCGTGAGGATCACTTCGTCGCCGACCTGGGTGAACACCGCATCGGCCCAGGGGTTGTCCAACTCCTGGCCTCCGGCCCGGATTTGTCCTTCGAAGTGCCTGCCCTGGCTGGTCATGTGACCGCAACCTAATCGGGGGGATCACCCCCAGGGACTGATCCCCATTCCAGAACCGGCCCCGGTCGGGCACGGTTCAGGTCATGGTGGGGATCGACCTTCAATTGGTGTCAGGCGAACGCGACGACTACCGCGTACGCGTAGACAGCGAGCACCAGCATCAGCATGGCCCAGGCGCGAAGGCCACGGTTGCCGAAGTCGTCCGAGATCTTGGAACCGGACAGGCCCAAGGCGCTGAGGAACAGGATGCTCCCAATCCATTCAGGCATATCGCCTCCCACCCCCTCGCGAAACATCCCCGCCTAAATGTAGCGGATCTGACAAAGGCGGGAGGCGTCTGACCGGCCCCCTCCGGTTGGGAGATTCTCCGATGCCTGAGCTGCTCGCGATCGTGGCGACCCTACTCACTGCGACCTTCCTCGTCCCCCAGATCGTCCGCCTCATCTCGACGGGAGACACTGCAGGCCTCTCGGCGGTTTGGGCCGGATTCGGGGTAGTCACAAATCTGGCATGGGTTGCATATGTCGGGGCCCAGGATCTCTGGGTCGCCTCGATCGCCCCGGCCATGGCGGTCGTGTCGTACACGATCACTCTGGTCCTCATCGTGCGCCGTGCTCCGGGTATTGGGTGGTGGCGGCCTTCGTTCTGGTACTCGGGGAGCTTGTTGGCGGCCGAAGCTCTCATGGGCCCGGCGGGTCTCGGGCTGCTGCTGGCGTTGACGCCGGCTGTGCAGCTCATGCCCGGTGTGATCGCGGTCTATGGCACCCGCCGCCCCACAGGAGTTGCCCCGGCGACGTGGGTGATCGCCGCCGCCGAGGCGCTCTTGTGGGGTGGCTATGGATGGCTGGTGGCCGATCTCCCTCTCATTGGGTACGGGGTCGTCACCGTGATCGGCTCCGCCCTGATCCTGGCCAGGTGCTGGGCCACCCGTTCCCGGGTCCGGTTTGCCCAACCGTTGGTCGAGGTCTGACCCGCATCGCGCCAGAATGGGTGATGATATGAGAACCTCTCCCAGCCGGTCGGCCCGACCGGATACGAGAGCGCATCGCACCACCTGGGGTGAAGACCTGATCACCGTGGTTCTCGGCTCGTGGCTCACCCTTGGCGGATTCGTGGATGGGTATGCCCACCGCAACCTCGATACGCCGGAGACGTTCTTCACACCGTGGCATGCGGTCCTCTATTCGGGGTTCCTGGCCGTGGCATCCTGGATGACCTGGCTGGTGATCAGAGATCGGTCCCGGGCGTCGTCGCTGACCGGGGCGATCCCGATCGGTTACGGGACCTCTGTCGCCGGTGTCGTCGTATTCATGGCCGGCGCGATTGGGGACATGTTCTGGCACATCATCTTCGGGATCGAGGTGTCCATCGACGCCCTGCTCTCGCCAACGCACCTGTTGCTGCTGATCGGAGCACTACTGATCCTCTCCGGCCCCTTGCGGGCCGCATCGTTCGACGATGATCCACCGCCGGGTCTCCGCTCAATGCTGCCAGCAGTCTTGGCGGCGACGATGGCGGCAGCGCAGCTCGGGTTCTTCTTCCAGTACATGGACGGGACCAGCGTTCGGCTGATGGAGACGCCCTACATCCCGGGTGTGGAGACCGGCTACTTCGCTGTGGTGGCCGGGGTTGGATCGGTTCTAATCACCACGATGATCCTGATGGGCGCTCTGCTCCTACTGATGCGTCGGTGGACGTTGCCCTTCGGCGCCGGGCTGGTCCTGTTCGGAGGCTTCGGGCTGCTGATGGAGTTGCTCGAGGGCTTCGACTACCCAGGGGAGCTGATCGCCCCGCTGATGGCGGGTCTCGCCGTCGACCTGCTGGTCCGGGCGCTCCGACCAGGCGCCGACCGTCCCGCCTCACTGCGGATCCTGGCGTTCGCAGTCCCCGTCGTGATGTGGATCGTCCATTTCGCAATTTTCTCGGTATCCGCCGAGATCAACTGGCCGGTGTCGGTGTGGATGGGTCTCATCTTCTTCGCCGGGCTGGCCGGTGTCGGGCTCAGCTTGCTCGCTTTCCCCTTTGCGAGACGTCCCTCCACGTAATTGGGAGCCACAGGTGTCACGCTCGGCACTGTGTGACCCAATTTCGGCAGGGTCGTACCATCTCCGGCAGTTGTGAGAGACACCGAGCCCGAACGTCTCGGGGGACCACTGCCCATTCTCGACACGTCGACCCCTGTGCCGGTGCCCGCGCCGGTCCCGAGGGAACGGCGGCCGATGATCTGGCTGTGGGCATTGGGCGCCGTCATTGCCGCCCTGGTGACGGTGGCCGCGATCCAGGGCGATGTTCCTAGGACCGCTGATGTCGCCGCCGGATCGGTCTCGCCCCTCCCGGCAGCGGAGGAGACAGCGATCCCACCCGATTCCGCTGCCTATGCAGAGATCGATCCCGCAGGCGAGGACCTCGAGGTATGTCAGTGGGATTACTGCGTGGTGCATGACCACATCGGGACGGAGCGGATCGAGAACTTCCTCTACGAGATCACGCCGGCGGAGGCCCAGGCCATCGCCGACGAGGTCGTAGCGGACTGGGATGTCCCCTCGGTCTCGGTGACTTCGACTGTGCTGGAAGGCGATCTCGGCGGGCTCTACGACCCAAACACCGGCTCGATCACGCTCGACGAGCCCCTCATCGCCTGGTCGTTGATCCATGAACTGGCCCACCACATCGTCGTCGTGGCCGACCCATCAGAGGTCGAGGGACACGGCGACGAATTCCTCGAGACCCTTGACACCCTGGCAGGTGGCTCGTGAGCTCCAACGTCCCCATTCCCGGCGGCGGTAACGCCGGTGCCCGCCCCGGTTATCCGAATGCCCGGGCCAGGGTCACCGCTTCACGTCGCTGGTTCTACGTCTCCGTGGCGGTGCTCGCAGTTTCTGCCCTCGTAATCGGCCTGCTGGCCGTTGGCGAGCCATGGAACCTCGCGCCCGGGATGACCGCATCGTTCAGGAAATCGGTGGTGGCGTTGGTGATCACCTTCATCTTGGTGTTGCCAGCCTTTGCGGTCTTCCGTTACGAGCGGCAGAGCGTTGGTGGGCGCTGGCACGAGCCGGCATGGCGACCGAGTCTGATCGGATGGGTGGGGCTCTTGATGTCGCTGGGATTGGCCATCGGCTGGCACGGTCTCCGTCTCGCCTTCTACATCGCCCGTGTCTGGACCGGCCAGCTGTGATTCGCCGTCTTTTCTCTCTGTTCTCGGTCGCCCTGATCGGGCTTTCGCTCCTACCCGGTGTCGCCGGCGCCCAGACCACAGAGGTCCCCGGGGACTGCGTCCTCGACGAGAACGCGGTTTTACAGGTTCTGCTCCTAATCGATCAGTCCGGCTCGCTGCAACAGACCGATCCCGACGATCAGCGGATCACCGGGGCCAGGGCGGTGGTCCGCTCCTATGCCGCTTTGGCCGACCAAGTGCGACAGATCGAGTTCCAGGTGGCCGGCTTCGGCGAGGACTATCGGCCCGGCGAGTGGGAATTCCTGGATCAGGACACGCTCGGGGATTTTCTAGAGCGGGTGGAGACGGTGGGGTCCGAAGATGATCAGGATCACACCGACTATGTCTACGCGTTGGATGGGGCGAGCCAAGCTTTCAGCGACTCCCCATCAGTGACGTGTCAGATCCTCTTCTGGTTCACCGACGGCCAGCACGACCTCGACGAAGACCTCCTTCCCGCCGAAGGTCTGCAGCGTTTCTACTTCGCTCAGCCGGTCACGCGAGAGAATGTGGTTGAGGCCGAGACCCTCATGCCCGCCCTCGTCTGTGACGCTGGCGGCTACGCGGAGCAGCTAGGCGAGTTGGGGGTGAGCTCGCAGATAGTGCTGCTCGGCGACGAGAGCGGAGTGGACGAAGCCAGTCGCCGTGTGCTTCGCGGCATGGGTGGGGATCTGTCTCTCGACTGCGGCCCTGGCAACGGATCCTTTCAGTCGGTGGACGATGTCAGCCGGCTGCCGTTCATCATGGCCTGCTCCTCCCAGGTCGGTGCCACCCAGCTTCCCGACCTGGCCCCGGACGCCAACGGGAATCTGGTCGTCAACGAGGGTGTGGTCGATGCCGGGCCGGTCCCCTATCAACTGGCCACCGAGGTCCGGCTGATCACTCGGGGCACTGCCGGCAGCCCGCCCGGTCTGGCCTCTTCGAGCCTGCCGGTCGTCGAGGTCGCCGATAGTGACTCGGGGACCAATGCATTGGTGGCGAGGCCGGTAGCGGCGCCGTTCAGCATCGAGATCTCGGGAGTGGCCGAGGTCTGCGGCTTCGTCGTCGCACAGCCCGCGGTCCCGGTGGTGCAGGGTGCCGCCCCCACGCTGTATCAGAACGAGCCAGGGGAATTCGTTGTTGTCGCCGACGGGCCCCATGGCCGGCTCGATGGCGAGGCGCTGGGCCGGATCCAGGTCACCGCCGACTCGGGCCAGGTCGGTTCGCCCGATGGGAGCGGCTGGCCTGTCACCGTCCCGACCCTTCCGGCAGCGGAGAGTTTCGACCTGACCGTGGGAATGACGTCCGGCCCCGGGCTGGTCGACTCTGCCACTCAGAACTTCACCCTCAACGAACCGATCAATGCCCCTGCCATCGTTGAGCAGCCTCCCCCGATCAGTGGGGAGGGGGTAGGCCCGTTCCTGATCGATCTCCAGGTCGATCCGAAGGACGGCGGGGAGTTGTGCCTGGTCGGGCCGCAAGCGGGGATGACCGACGCCAACGAAGAGGTGATCACCGCCACCGCCGATCTCGCCGGGTCCGATTGCATCCAGGTCGAGCCGGGCGGGATGCAGACGGTGACCATGGGGGTCACCCTCGAACGTGCCGGTTTCGCCCAGGGCGTGCTCGAGTTCCAGACCCAGTCCACGCCGCAAACCAGCCCGGAGCGAGTCGAGGAGGGCTCGCTGGCCATAGATCTCGAGGTCACCCCGAAGGCGAATCCGGTACTGGTCGCCCTGGTCGTGGCCGGTCTGATGTTGCTGATGCTGGGGCTGCTCTGGGCGATCCTGTACGGCGTCAATCGTCTCATCGCCCGCATCCCCGACCCCCGCCGGAATCGCGTCCGATACGCCAATTTCGTGGCCGAGCTCACGCCGACCGAATACGGGGGGTTGGAGATAGGGATCGTCGAGGCACCGGTCGACAGTGCGTTCCGGCTTCCCAAGCGCACTCCCGCCCGTCTCGACTCCGGCGGCCTGCGGGTGGAACGCATCGTGTCCGTCGTTCCTTGGGTCGCCCCGTACGCCCGGATCGGTCTTGGGACCGACTGGGTGGGCGCCCACCAAGGGCCGGGGTTGCCTGGGAGGACGCTGGTCGCCGAGAAGGTCTATCGGGGGAGGGCTCGTGATGCCCTCGGGCCCCTGGTTACGATCGGCTTGACCAATTCTCAAATGGACCGGTTGGCGGAGGGAACCGCGCAGAAGGCTCCAGGCGTTCTCCTCTTCGACATCCGAACCGCCCGCGGCGCCGATGCGAGCCGGGTCGCCGCCGACATGATCAGCGACTCGCTGGGGCTCATCGCAGCCGAGATCTCGACCAGGAACCTGGTCGTGGAAATGGAAAGGACTGGGGACTCATGAGATCGTTTCTGGTGATTGGGCTCGGTGGGTCCGGCGGGAAGACCATCCGCTATCTGAAGCAGTCCCTCGGCGAGTGGCTGAACGAGATCGGCTGGGCGTCAGGCATGCCCCAGGGCTGGCAGTTCCTCCACATCGACACCCCTTCGACCCAGGAGGCTCCCATCCTGCCCGGCCGTCCCGAGCTGCTTCCTCCGATCGAGTACATGTCGTTGCACCGGGACGGGGTGCCGTTCGCGACTGTGGTCGACCGGCTCACTCGGAAACAGACCAACTTCGACGGCTGGTGGGTGGACCCCGATTTCATGAACGTCCCCATCGCCCACGGCGCCGGTCAGTACCGGGCGATCGGGCGGGTGCTCGGGCTCGATCAGCAGGACCGAATCCACTCTCATCTTCAGGGCAAGATCACCGCCCTTCGCACCGCCGACGCCATCGGCGAGTTGCAACGACTCCGGGCATCGGCGGACGAGGAGGGCTCGGGCACCTACGAGGAGCGCGGGGAGCCGGTTCTGATGATCGTGTCCTCTCTCGCCGGTGGTACCGGGGCCGGGCTGTTCCTCGATGTGGCCGACATGCTCCGTGCCGAGGGCGAACAGTGGCTCGACAACTCTTTCGGCATCCTCTACGCCGCCGACGTCTTCCAGAGCCTTGCCGCCGGGGCCAGGGCAGGGGTGCATCCCAACTCGGCAGCTGCGCTGGCCGAGCTCCTCAGCGGGGTCTATGCCGGTGGACGGGTTGCCGTTGCCGGCGAAGAGCGGGAGATCTCCCGCAGCGGGCCCGCCTTCTCATTCCTGGTGGGTCATGCCAACACGAGCGGAGTCGTGTTCGGCGACCAGACCGAGGTGTACCGGGTGATGGGCCGCTGTCTCTCTGCGGTCATGACCGATCCCCAGGTGCAGGACGATTTCGTCGTCTACACCGCGGCCAACTGGCAGAACAGCGCCGGGACCTACGGTGACTCGGGCGGTCCGATGCACATGCTGATGGAGCCTCCATACGTGGGCACTCTCCAGGGTCTCGGCTATGCCGAAGTCGATCTCGGCGTCGACCGATTCAAGGCCTACTCCGAGCGCCGGATCGTCCGTGACGCCGTTGACACTCTGGTCAACGGGCACCGGCTCATCACCGAAGGGCTGGAGCGATACGAGGGGCTCACCCCGGATGTCATCGCCCAGGAGCTGGCCGCCGACCGTCTTACCGGATTCCTGAACAACGTCGGGATCAACGAGCGTGGCCAGGAGCACCAGGTGGTCGAGGCGATTGCCCTGCCGTTGCGCGAGCGCCAGGTGATCACCGGCTCTCTGGCCGAAGAGGTCTACCGGGCTGCGGTCGAGAACGTCGGGCCCAAGGGCCGGATAGACGAGTGGCTCACCGCAGTAGTCGAGGAGGCCGAGCTGCTCGCCCCCGGTGAGAACGAGCGCTACGACGCCAAGATCAGGGAGCGGGCCCGGGTCTGGACCAAGGACGTCACGGGCCGACTGCTTCACGAGGCCGGGGGGATCGCCTCGGGCTACGGGTTGCCGGTCGTCAACGAGTTGCTCGAACTGGTTCGCAGCGAGATCCGTACCGCATGTGACGACCTCGAGCAGGAGCGGATCGAGTTCGAGAGCTTCTCTGCCCACGTGCGCTCCAACGTGCAGGCAGCCTTCGGCGAGCTCGGCGGCCAGCTCGGCTCCGAGCACGAAGCGGTGAGGATGGCCGCAGCACAGGCCGTCGACACCCTCGTCTTCCAGCGCATGGAGGAAAAGTCGCGTTTCATCGCACGTGCCCTGCTTCTCGACTTCGACGAGTCCGTTGTGTTGCCCCTGATGGAGGCGGCCCGTCTCGCGCTCGGCGACCTGCAGCGCAAGCTGGACCCTGCCGATGTAGAGGCTGCGCCCGTCGATGGCTGGCCCCGGCACAACCCCCGACGCGATCAGGCTGTCTCCGACGACCTCATCCCGGGCAAGACGGTGGCGCTGGTTATCGATCCCAAGGCGTTCTCCACGCTCTTCGACGAGCTGTTGACCGCGACCCTCGGCGTGAACTACGGGGCGCCGGCGGAGAGATGGCGCTCGGTTCGACACGAGGTGGTCACCGGCAACTATCTGGAGGATTCGCAGCCGACCGACCGTCGTCTGGCCTCCCAGGTCCAGAGCCTGTTCGAGGTAATCGACCAGTGGCAGCCGAGCGAAGCCATCCTCCTCGGCGGCGAGCCCGATCGCCCTGCCCGCTTCCGGCTACACATCGAGCGTGACGAACTGGTGTTGCGGGCTCGGGCCTGGCTTAGCCGGGAGGGCACCGATTTTGACGACTTCCTCTCCCAGGGTTTGCGCGCCTATCTCCAGGAGCCGGACAAGAAGGTCCCAGCCTCGGTGGCCCGGGATCGGGAGCGGGCATTCCAGTCGGCGCTCGAGTCGGCGTTCGAGGCGGCGGAGCCGCTGGTCCATGTCGATCCGGTGCTGCTCGCCGAGGTCCACGACCGCGTCATCACCACCCATGCCGTGCCGGGGGAGATCCCCCTGAAAAACCATCGTCTCGAGCGCTGGGTCAACCAGTTCCTCGACTCCAAGCTGGCCGACCGGACCGACGGAACCCATGACAACGTCACCCAGAGCGATCGGGTGAAGCGGATCTCCATCTACAGCATGCTGGAAGGAGCACTGCACCCGGCCGTGTTTCGCTCGCTCATTGACCCCATCGCCGACGGCTATGCCGCCGCAGCCAGAGCGGGACGTCTCCGTGATTTCTGGAAGTGGCGCCGGAGCCGGCCGCTGGCCCAGTCGATCCCCTTGCCAACACCGATGGTGCGGGCTCTGGTCCGAGGATGGTTCATCGCCCGTGTCCTCGGCCTTCTCACCGTGGGCCAGGACAATGGCGCAACGGTGGTTCGTTTCGAGAAGGGAAAGGGCGGCCCGGTCACGGAGTCGCCCCCGCTGGTGACCACACCGGGGGAGAACCGTCCCCGTCAGTTCGGAGCTTTCCTCGAGACGCTGGCGCTGGCCATCCCATATTCGGCCGACGCCGGCAAGCCCGATGAGATGCTCGGGATTTTTCACACGCTCATCGAGCTGGGCCGCAACCCCGGGACCATGGGGGCTGAGATGGGCGAGTTCCGTGAGCTGAGCCCGATCCTGGAGGAGTGGGTCTCCTCCGGGACGGCGTTCGGCCGGGAGGCAGGTGTCACCCAGATCGAGTTCGAGGAGGCAGGCAAGCGGGCAACCGCCCTTGCCGATCTGATCACCAAGCTGGATGAGGACTACGCCCGCCACGCCGACGAGGAGCGCCGGGAGGGGAGGATCGGTCCGGAGAACGCCTGGTTGGGCGCCACCGATCTGATCCATGAGGAGCTGCACCGCATGGCCGTCGCCCTCCAGGTGAGGGCATCGCAGACCACTCCTGAATTCTGAGATGACGACCCGCGAACCCAGGGTTGCAGGCACCGCTCAGCGAAGTCCAGAACCCTGGGTTCGAGGATGACGACGGTTTCCACCGTCCTGGTCGGGGATCGTGCCGGCCCGGCATGGGGCGCGGCCTCGATGCTCGGAGGCATGGTGGAACAAGGGCTGATCGGGCCCTTCTGGTTCGTCGACTCGAGGATGGCCCGCGCCCAGCCCTGGCCAGGCGTGAGGTTCGACCGCTTTGGCCCCGAGGAGGTGCCGCTCTTCACCTCGATCGGAGAACGTGCTGCCGACGAGATCAGAGTCGGTGCCATCGCCACACCAGGTGATGGGGTGCCCGCCACTCAGGTGGCCGAGATCTCCAAAGTGGTTCATCGCCAGCTGACCTCGTTGGCACCAGGGGAGTCGTCGGTGCGCCTGGCAAGGCTCTGGTTTCCCGATTGGGACACGTTGGAGGCCCCGGAGGAGGGCTTCTTCTCCACCCATGTGCACGCCAATCTGGTGGTGGTCCCTGAGGATCGGAGGTCTGACCAGCATTTCGCTGCCCCGCTCTCCCCGGAGACCCCGACATTTGTCGGCCACGTCGCAGCCGAGACAGCGGTCGTCCTAGGCATGTTCGCCGGAATGGAAGGCTCCGTTCTCGACGGTCTCGGCCCGGGCGTGATCTTTGGCGACAGCCCGAAGCTTCGTCTCACCCGTTCCTACGTTCGAGTCGGACGCAGCCCGGCCCTGCCGTTGCAGGAGATCGTCGATCACGAGGGGCGTCTCCCCGTCCCCCCCGGCACCATCGAGGCGCCATCGCCGGCGGCGGCAGTCTCCGACCTGGCGGACCGATCCGTCCCGCTATTCGATCGTCTCGCTTTCGAGGTCAAGGATCCCGAGGCCCCGCAACGTCATCAGCTGCGGCCGGTCCGGGCGCTGCTCCTGATCCTGAAGGAGATGGGCAGGTTCATCATCTCCCTGCCCCGGCGGGCCGTGGAGGGTTTGTTCGAGGACTTCTCTGAGCTGGCCGGGCGCACGATGCAGGATCTGGTGGGCAGCTCGTCTGTGGTCGAGGTGGTGTGGAGGGGGAAGTTCAGCCCGAGCGGCCACGGGGAGGACTTCGAAGCCCTGATCGCCGACCTCAAACGCCAGGCAGAGCGCCGGCTCGATCTGCAGGGCGGCCCCTCGATCGACCAGGCGGTATGGCGGGATCTCAGGAGCCTGGTGCTCTCGACCGCCGACGGCAGCGAGCCGCCGCCGGGGGTGGAGCCGATCGAGGTGCACGGCCAACGCGCCGTCGTCAACGACGCGGCATCGCTGGCCCCCCGTCCCGGGGACTCGCTTGTGGGGACAGCCAAGGACATCCTCGACGAGTCGGAATCGGGCTCCCCGGTCAGCCTCCTCGGTCGGCTCGGCGCCCGGATCGAGCGGATCGCCCGATCGAATCGGACCGCCGTCTCCCGCCTTCTGGAGACACTCGACGTTCAGATGGCGGCGCTGCACAACTACCGGCCACCGGGCTACGCCTTCTGGCACATCGCGGGCAGCGTCCTCTTCGCCGCCCTGGTGGTGAGCCTGCTTCTTCTCACGGGCGCCGTCCGGGGATGGGGCATCACCGAGATCGACAGCTTTACGCGGAACATCTTGTTCGGCGCGCTCACGCTGGCCTGTGTCGCCGGTTTGGTCCTGCTCAGGTCATACGGCGTCCAGGCGCTGGCCGAGGGATCGACGAAAGACGGTGAGCGGTTGTCGAAGCTCGGAGCAGGCCCGACCTGGGTTGGTGTACTCATCGGTGGAGTCGTGGGCGCCGTGTTCGCCGGCCTTGCCATCACCTTCCTCGACTATCCCTCGACCGAGCCGGCCACATACGCCGCTGTCCTTGCCGGCATCGTCACCGGCGCCGGCATTGGCCAGGCCTATTCCCTGGCCACCTACCAGGACCATCTGCCCGCCCTGGGCAGGATGTCCCGGCTCACCATCCTCACCGTTCTGGTCTACGTATCGCTCATGGTCATCGGCGCTGTCTCCCAGCCCAATGGGTGGTACGCCACGGTCTCGGGGGAGGAGCTCCGCAGCCTGGTGTGGCCGATCTGCGGCACGATCGGGTTCTGGCTGTTGTTCGTCCTGGTCGTCGTCTCCTGGCGTCGAGTCCAGGAGCGGCTGGCGCTCCGCAGCTACAGCCAGTCGATCCGTCAATTGGCCGAGCAAGTCGACGCCGCCTTCACCGCCGATCGCGTAGCCGACGCGGCCCGCGAGCAGTTCCTCGGGCTGTCGGCGGTGCTGTCCCGCCTGATCTGGTACCCCTTCGGTAAGGGAGGGTCGATCCCCGAGACCGGGGTCGACCTGGTCCAGTTCGGGGTGAACAAGGCAGCGGTGTGCCAGTTCGGGCTCTCCACGCGGGGGGAGAAGCTCTTCGAGACCCGTACCGTCCGTCTCGCCTCGGAGCGTGGGTGGCTGACATCCCAATACGAAGGGTCGATTCAGACCTATCGGAGCGAACAGGCAGTGCTGGTCGGTTCGGATGACCCGACGACCGTCGGCCGGCCCGATCAAGACCCGAAGACGGTCGCCCAGTTCGAGGCCGAGACCCGGCCGGAGAAAGGTGACCGGTGGCGCTGGGCAGACCTGTTCTTCGACGGTGTCTACGACCCGGCGTTCCTCCAGGCGCTGGAGACCCATGGTGAGAAGGAGGTGTTTGGCCCGATCCTCGCCGACGCCGGAAACTTCGAGCCGATCGGAGGTGATGCGGGTGGGCGTTCCCTCCTCGACTTCATGTCGGAGGTGTCACCACAGGGCAACGGTGATGCCGATCCCCGCTACTTCGATCCGGAGCACCTCGCCAGCGGGGCATTCGAAAGGACCTGGCACCACCGGACCTGGTGGCCGCATGAGGAGCTGTTCGACGGTGGCTCGAAGAGCGCCGATGGGTCGATCGAGCCGGTCGGTTCCCTGGCCCGGGGGGCAGTCTGGGTGGCAGTCCGTGCCGACACGACCGAGGACCTCGAGCCCGCCGCCATCTTCGGCACATCGCGGGGCCCGGAGGCGGCGACAGGAGGACCGGCCGGACCCGAGTTCTAACCCCCGGAACCTAAATGCAGGTCGCCACTTATCCGTGACGACCTGCATTGCTTTCCCCGTCGCGCCACCTCACCAGTCGCTCCGCTATCCGGGGAGAAAACGGCTCGGGAACCGCTGCGCTCCTTGCGGCATCTCAATGGGGACAAACCACGCAGGAGGAGAATCATGCGCAGCCGGATTATCCCGTCCATCGCGACGCTCGTTGCCTTCGCCCTCCTCCTCACCGCATGCAACTTCGCCGCCCGAGTTGACGACACGATCCCGACTCGACCCGATCGGCGCGTCGAGTCTGGGACACCTCGGGGGCGCCTGGCCGCCTCCAACGCACTCGTCCCCTTCGACGCCTGCCACACTTTCCTCGACTATGTGATCTCCCACGGTGTGGAGCTGGTCGGGCCCTACGGGCTAGGCGACGGCTTCATTGGGTGGCCGGTCGAAGAAGGCGCCACCACCACCATGGCCGCCGAAGGGGCAGCTCGGGCAGTCGGACAGGACACCGACCATTCGACGACCAATGTCCAGGTGCTGGGGGTCGACGAGCCGGACATGGTCAAGACCGACGGGGCCCGCATCGTCGTCCTTTCGGAGGGAATGCTGATCGTGGCCGACGTGACCGGTCCCGAGCCCGTGGTGACTGGACGGCTTCAGGTGGGAGACCTCATGGTGCAGAGCATGTTCCTCACCGGAGACACCGTGTTGTTGTTCGGCTCGAGTTGGATGCCGGTCGTCCCCCTCGAACAACGTGATGCCATGATCGCTCCTGTTCCCGAGTCGCCGACCGTCCAGCTCATCGAGGTCGACATCGCCGGCGATCCCGAGGTCGTCCGCACCATGACCATCGACGGTGGCTTCGTCTCCGCCCGCATGGTCGACGAAACGGTCCGTCTCGTGCTCAGCTCGGCGCCGGTCGGATTCGAGTGGAGTTATCCCGCCGGCTCCGGGCTCCGGGCCGAGCGCCAGGCGATTGAGGAGAACAGGGAGATCATCCGCGACTCCACTGTCGACAACTGGATTCCCTTCTATGTGGTCACCGGCGCCACCGGTGAGGTCACCGCCGAAGGGACGCTCTTCGACTGCGAGCGCGCCACTCATCCCGAAGACTTCTCCGGTCTCGACATGCTGTCGGTGGTCACCATCGACGTCAGTTCCGGGCTCGACGTGGTGGACGCCACCGGCTTGCTCGCCACCGGCGACACCGTCTACGCCTCAGCGGAGAGTCTCTATGTGGCCACCCAGAACTGGCAAACATGGGAGTGGGCGCGTACCGGGATCGAAGACGATCGACCCGAAGAGGTCAGCACTGAGATCCACAAGTTCGACATCAGTAGCACCGAGGCTGCCACCTATCGGGCCACGGGCCGGGTCTCCGGATATCTGCTCAACCAGTTCGCCATGGATGAGCACGACGGGCTGCTCCGGGTGGCCTCGACCACCAGTCCCCCGTGGTGGGGCAGCGGTTTCGACTCCGAGTCTCAGGTGACCGTGCTCGAAGAGGGCGAGGGCGAGCTGGTCGATATCGGGAGGGTGGACGGTCTCGGCGAGGGGGAGCAGATCTACTCGGTGCGGTTCATCGACGAGGTTGCCTACGTGGTGACGTTCCGCCAGACGGACCCTCTCTACACCATCGACCTGACCGACCCGACACGGCCGCGAGTGGTGGGGGAGTTGAAGATCCTCGGTTACTCGGCCTATCTGCACCCGGTGGGGGACGGTCTGCTCATGGGTATCGGGCAGGACGCCACCGAAACCGGACAAGTCCAGGGCACCCAGGTCTCGGTCTTCGATGTGCGTGATCCAGCCAATCCGACCAAGGTCGACCAGTTCACCTTGAGCCAGGGATCGTCGTCACAGGTGGAATACGACCATCACGCCTTCCTCTACTGGGAGCAGACCGGTCTGGCCATGGTCCCGGTCGAGCAATGGTGGTGGGACGGGAAGACCGACAACGTGTTCCACGGCGCCGTAGGTCTCACCGTCGACGACGATGGGAACCTGGCAGAAGTCGAACGTCTCGTCCATCCGGGCGGCAATGACAATTCTGGGGACTATCGGGCCCAGATCATGCGCTCACTGGTGATCGGCGACGATCTGTACACGGTGTCGGCAAAGGGGATCATGACGAGCGACATCGGCACCTTGGAAGAAACGGCCTGGCTCGAGTTCTGAGTTGGAGCCGGCGAGACCTGTCGAATCTGTCCCCCTCCACCCGTAATCTCGGTCGGGTGACGGCACCGGGCCCTGCCCTTCTGGGACGGTCGGTGGTGGTGGGTCCCGGTTCGCCTGCCCCTCTGGCCTGGTCCGACGCCGACCGGATCCGGATCGACGCGGCCCTGCTCGCCGACCCGGACCGATTGCTCTCGACGGTGAACGACGCCCAGCGTCGGTACGTGAAGCGTCTCCCCACGGTCTTCGAGCTCGACGTCGCGCCGGATGAGCTGGGCCGGGCTGAGACAACCGACGCCGCTCCTTACGAGGTGGGGAGCCGATTCACCTTTCTCCGGGAACGTCTCGCCAAGGTGATCTGGCACAACTCCTACGACGCCCGCACCGATCCGCCGGTGTGGTGGTGGGGTCACAAGGCGGCCTCCCGGCTCGATGTCATTGTCGGTGGACCTGCCGATGTCATCAGAGCCGGTGGGACTCCGGCGTGGATCGACGGCGGTCCTCGTCAGCCGCTCGACCTCGATGAACCGGTGATACATCACGAGACGGTCGACTTGGGCCGGGCCACTCCGGTGCCGCCCTTCATCGAGCCCTCGGTCGCCCTGGCCCCGGACCAGCACAAAGCGGTGTCCCACCATGTCGGCCCAGCCCGGATCATCGCTCCGGCTGGCTCGGGGAAGACCAGGGTGCTCACTGCCCGGGTCCGTCATCTGATCGAGGACAGGGCCATCGAGCCGGAAATCCTGACCGCTCTCGCCTACAACCGGCGCGCCGCCACCGAAATGGTCGAGCGACTCCCCGAAGGGAGACGGCTCAACGTGCGCACTATCCACTCCCTGGGTTGGGAGATCCTGCGCATGGCCAAGCCAGGCGTTCGCCTCCTCGACGAGCGGGAGCAACGTCGAAGACTGGAGCCGATATCCGCCGCTCCGCCACGGGCCAACACCGACACCATCGGTCCCTATCTCGAAGCTCTCGACGAGGTGCGCATCGGGCTTCGTGACCCCGAGCTGGTCGAAGCAGAGCGAGACGACGTACCCGCCTTCACCGAGACTTTTCGTCGTTACCGAGAGGGCCTGGATCGTGCCGGAGAGGCCGACCATTCCGAGCAGATCTACGGCGCAATCGAGGCCTTGTGCCGGCGGCCCGATCTGCGCTCCCGGTGGCAGGCACAGTGCCGGCATCTCCTCGTCGACGAGTTCCAGGACCTGACACCCGCCTACCTCCTCCTGATTCGGTTGGTGGCATCGCCTGGTCTCGACGTCTTTGGGGTGGGCGATGACGACCAGGTCATCTACGGGTACGCCGGGGCCGACCCCGGATTCCTGATTGACTTCGAGGATCTATTCCCCGGTGCGACGTCCCATGCCCTCGAGGTCAACTACCGGTCACCGGCCGACGTCGTCGAGTCAGCGATCAACCTTCTCGGCTACAACAAGCGACGGGTGGACAAAACCATCCGTGGTGTCAGCGAGCGCCAGGGTCTCGAGATCGTGACCCGGCCCGGCGACGAGCTGGGGATGACCGCTGCCGCCCACATCACCCGGAAGATCGAGGAAGGTGCGGAGCCAGGTGCGATCGTCGTCCTCTCCCGTGTGAACTCCAGCCTCCTGCCAGTTCACGTCGCCTTATCCACCTCTGAGATCCCGTTTCAAAGCCCTCTCACCACCTCGGTCCTGGATCGCACCGTGATCCGGGCCGCCCTGGCCTGGATCCGGATCGCCCTCGACCCCGAGCAAATGAGCCGCCAAGACCTGTTCGAGATCATCCGTCGGCCGGGGCGGGGGATCACCCGGTTGTTCGGCGAGATGATCGGGCGACCACGGGGGCCGTTCTCGATTGGGGACCTGGCGGAGATGGGTGAGTCACTCGATGGCCGCCGCGCGGATCGGTGGGGCGAGCTATGCGACGACATCGCCCATGCAGCCCAGTCCACCGCTTCGACTCCGCGGCTGCTCGACGTGCTCACTCACAGCATCGGGCTGGACCGGGCGGCGGCGGCGCTCGATGCTGGCCGGACCCGGGCCGATCGGGCCGCTCAGAGCGACGACCTCACTGCCCTACAGCGGGTGGCGCCGCTTGGCCCGGACCCGGCCCGGTTCGAGCCCTGGCTCCGGGAGCGTTTGGCCTCTCCCACCAACCCTGGTGGGGTGACCCTGTCCACGGTGCATCGGGTGAAAGGGCTGGAGTGGGACCACGTCGTGGTGTTCGGCGCCGATCGCGGCTCGATGCCTCATGAGCTGTCCGATGACATCGAGGAGGAGCGCCGGGTGTTCCATGTCGCTCTGACCCGGGGTCGGCAAACCGTGGCCGTCCTGGTCGACGAGGCGCGGCCCTCGAGGTTTCTCGCCGAGCTCGACGGATCGGCTCCGATCGAGGTCGAAGCATCACCACCACGAAGGGATCTGGCACCGGCCCGGATCCCCTCCGACGCCGTCTTCGTCGAGGTCGGCGACGAGATCACGATCATGGGTGGGCAACAGGGCGTGGTCGACGAGATCCTCACCACCGGCGTGTTGGTCAAAGCGGCCGGTAGCGGGGCCACGATGCAGGTGCCCTTCGGGGAGAAGGTGGGCAAGGCGGGTGTCTACGGGCGGCTTACCCCGGGTGGAGAGTCGGTCGACCCAGCGCTGATGGACAGGCTGAAGACGTGGCGACTGGGTCAGGCCCGGGCCCAGGGCGTTCCCGCCTACGTCGTGTTCAACGACCGGACCCTCGAGGCGCTTGTGGCTCTCCGACCCAGCACCGAGCAGAGCTTGCTCCAGGTGCCCGGGATCGGCCCCGCCAAGCTCGAGGCCTACGGCGACGAGCTCCTCGACCTGCTGGGTTCGGATTAGGCGAAGATCCTGGCTCTGGAATCCCGCCGGCGATCGTGGTCTCAGATGGTGACGACCAGCTTCCCCTGGGCGTGTCCCGTGCCGAGGTAGGTCATCGCCTCCGAAATCTGGTCCAAGGAATAGGTCTCTTCGACAAAAGGGGCGACCTTTCCCGACTCGATGAGACCGGTCAGTGTGGCCAGGTCGTCTGGGTTCTCCTTGGAGATGAAGAAGGTCGTCTTCTGGCTGGCGAAGACGGAGCCGACTGTCATCTGCAGCATGTGGCCCAGTGGCCCCAGCAAGCGGTTGGCCTTCGGACCACCGACGATGACGACTGTGGCGCCGGGTCGTAGGACGCGCTTGACGTCGGACCATGGTCGGCTGCCTGCCACGTCGACCAGCAGGTCGTATCGCCGAACGCCCCGGGTGAAGTCCTCCCTGGTGTAGTCGACCACATGGTCCGCACCTAGCGCTGCCACCATCTCCACGTTCCGGCTGCTGCACACCGCGGTCACTTCGGCCCCAAGGGCTTTGGCGATCTGGACCGTGAAGTGCCCACTCCGCCTGCCGCCCCGTTCACCAAGACATGTTGACCGGTCTCGACGGAGCCCTTGTCCCGTAAAGCCTGAAGGGCGGTGAGCCCGGCCACGGGGACGGCCGCCGCCTGCTCGAACGTAAGCGGGGTGGGCTTGGGAGCCAACGAGACGTCTTGGCCGACCGAGACCAGGTCGGCGAACGACCCGGCGGTGGTGCCGTAGACCTCGTCCCCCGGTTGAAAAAGGTTGACTTTGCTACCGATTTTCTCGACAACGCCGGCGAAGTCGGCGCCCAGTCGCTTGCCGGTTGGCTTGGTCAGCCCGAATCCGGGTCGGGCGATGTACGGAGTCCCGGTGAAGGCGAACCAGTCGAGCGGGTTGGCCGCCGCAGCCCGGACCCGGACCAGGACCTCGGTTTCACCGACCTCAGGCTCGTCTACCTCCCTGAGCTCGAGGACATCAGGCGGGCCGTATCGGTCGTAGACGATCGCCTTCATCGGAACAGGGTATTGCGACCGTCCCAGGCACCGTGTCAGAGGCTCTGAAGTCCCAACGTTCCCCTTCCGAGTGGCGTAGTGTCGGACGCTCCTGTCGAAGGGGGGCTCCATTGATGGGTGGGTTCGGGCTTGCCGTGTCGGTCCTGATCGGTTTGTTCCCCGCCGTCTCATCCACTCCGAGCTCCAGCGTGCTTGCTGCTGTCTCGACAGCGTGTGACGCGCTGCCGGACACACCGGTTCCCACCGACGCCGTCATCGGGGGATTCGGACCGTCGCAGTTCCTGGCTGACGTCGACGGTGATGGGCACAAGGATGTCGTCACCGGTTATTGGACCGGGAATGCCGACCCTGAACTGGCCGACCATTACCTGCATGTCGAGTTGGCCTCGGGTTGGGGCACGGCGATCCAGATCGACGATCTGGCTCAATTCTCCACGTTTCCGATGGCCACTCCGGTTCGGGTCGTGGGGATGGCCGGTCGACGTCTGATCGTGACCGGT
>Ga0105092_10000322_pt1 | contig 24380 bp, 17 predicted proteins | sample PPLLak2March2015_FD_87021 | JGI IMG/M metagenome (GOLD analysis project Ga0105092, IMG submission 87021) | Freshwater sediment microbial communities from Prairie Pothole Lake near Jamestown, North Dakota, USA - PPLs Lake P7 Core (1) Depth... | ecosystem: Environmental > Aquatic > Freshwater >... | reverse complement strand
TCGAGTGGATGCGCGCTTCGGGCACGCCCGTCGCGAGAAGCAGCTCGCGCGAAGCCTCGTCGCGGACCGAGACGTGCACGGCTGCGTCCGCGACGGCCCGGGCGTACCGGCGTGCCTCTGGTGAAGAGAGCGGACCGAATCCGAGGCCGTACAGGAGCGCCGGCTTGCGCGCGAGGGCCGCGAGCACGACGGGCCCCGCGTAGAAGGCGATCTCTCCGTGCCGCGGCGTCAGAAGCGTCTTCACATCGAGGCCCCAGTAGTCCTGGAAGAGGCCGCCGCCTCCGACCAGAACGGCGTCGCTCTTCGCGACGCTCGCGGAGAGCGCCGGAAGGTCGCGCCAGCCGATCGCTTCGACGGTGTGCTGCCGCCGGGTCGCCTCGGGATCGCCCGAGACGACGATGAAGACGGTTCCGGGCACGCGACGCCGCAGACCCGCGAGGATCGAGGCCAGGATCGCCTCGTCGCCCGTGTTCCCGAAGCCGTAGTAGCCGGCGAGAACGACGGTGCGCCTCATGCGGGGCAGTTTACCCGCTATGCTCCGCGCGATGATCCGCCGCTTCGCGCCTCTCGCCTCCGCGATTCTGTTCGCGATGTCGCTCGGGGCGACGGGCTGCCGCAAGGATCCGTCCGACGCCTGGCGCGGCATGAACGTCATCTGGATCTCGTTCGATTCCGTGCGCGCCGATCATTGTTCGTTCGAGGGCTACGCCCGGGACACGACGCCGAAGCTCGACGCCGTCGCGAAGCGCGGGGTGCGGTTCTCGCGCTGCATCGCCCAGGCCCCCTACACACTGCCGTCCTACGCCTCGATGCTGACCTCGCGGTACGTCGCGGAGCTGGCCGTCCAGGAGCAGCGCGACGAGAAGGATCGGGCCAAGGTCCTCGGCATCGCGCCCGGCCCCTCCGAGAGCGACGCGATGATCTCCGAGGCGCTCCGCGACGCGGGATACCGGACGGCGGCGTTCGTGCAGAGCTGGATCTCGAAGCCTCTCGGTTTCGATCAGGGCTGGGACCTCTTCCGGCACCGCCAGGAGACCTTGAAGGAGAAGATGCCGGAGGTTCTCCGCTTCATCGAAGAGAATCGCGAGCGGAAGTTCTTCGTCTTCCTCTACACCACCGACACGCACTACCCGTTCCTCCACGCGCACGAGCGGAAGTACCTCTACGGGCGATATTCGAGCGACTTCGACTTCACGCTCGACGCCATCCATGCCGTGCGCGAGGGAAGGCTCCGGCCCTCGGCCGAGGACATCGCCAACGCGATGGCCCTCTACGACGAAGGGCTCCACTGGGCCGACGCGGATCTCGCGCCGCTCCTTCAGCAGCTCGAAGAGACGGGGCTCGCGGAGAAGACGATCCTCGTCTTCAACGCCGACCACGGCGAGGAGTTCGACGAGCACGGAGTCATCAGCCACGGCCAGACCTATTACGACGCGGTCGTGCGGACGCCGCTCGTGATCGCGGCGCCGAAGACTCCGGCCGCGGGAAGCGCGGTGACGGAGCTCGTTCAGAACCTCGACATCGCCCCGACCCTCCTCGAGATGGTGGGCGTGGAGCGGCCGGCGGGCTGGAGCGGCCGGAGCCTCGCCTGGGCGCTCGCGGGAAAGCCGAGCCCGGCGGCGGGGACGCCTCAGCCGGCCTTCTCCGAAGGCGCGTGGACCTTCTGGATCGGCAGCGTTCTGCAGGGAGACCGCAAGTTCATCCTCGTCACGCCCCAGGATCGAATGCTCTTCGACCTCGCGAGCGATCCCGGGGAGAAGAAGAACCTCGCCCTGGAGGACAGCGGGCGCGACTCGGTGCGGACGCTGTACCACGTCCTCATGAAGCATCTCGGCGGCCAGCCCGGCCGCCTGGCCTCAACCGGCGAGACGCCGTCCTACGAGACCTGGATGAAGCAGGTCATGGGCCACTATGGCCTCTCCGAGGAGAGCGAGGTCGTGAAGGAGCTCCGCGCGCTGGGCTACCTGAAATAACGTGGGGTCAGGTCTTCATTCTTCGGAGTTTGACCCGCAGGTCGGCTTGGCCAACACTTGCCCAAACTCCGAAGAATGAAGACCTGACCCCGTTATTGCAGATCGAACGCCTTCACCAGAAACACCGCCATCTGGCCCCGGGTGTTCGGAGCGTTCGGGCAGTAGCGCAGCGGGTTGGTCAGGCAGCCTCCGGTGATCTCGTCCGAGTAGAGCTCCTCGATCCAGGCAACGAAGGCGTCGCCCATCGGCACGTCCGCGAAGACGCCAGTCGCGGCGGGCGGCACGTGCGCGGAGCCGAACTTCGTCTTCAGGAGGAAGGTCGACATCTGCCTGCGGGTCACCGTCTGGTTGGGGCAGTAGTTGCCGCCGCCGCAGCCGCTCGTGACGCCGAGATTCGCGAGCTCCTCGATCCAGGCCGCCCCGAAGGCGGTAGCCGGAACGTCGCCGAAGACCGTTCCGGTCGCGGCGGGCGGCACGTGCGCGGCGCCGAACTTGGCCTTCAGGAGAAAGACGGCCATCTGCGCGCGGGTGACGGGGTTGTCGGGACAGTAGTAGCTCGGAGCGCAGCCTCCGGTCACGCCGTTCGCGGCCAGAATCTCGACGAAATCGAAGAACGGATGCGAGGGAGGGACGTCGAGAAACGTCGACGCCTCCGTGAGGCAGGAAACGGAGTTGATGTGCGGCATCAGCTGCTCGTCGATGCAGCGCTGGTGGAACTCGAACGAGACGTAGCTCCAGCCGAACAGGTGGCAGTAGCTCATGATCGTGCCGTTGCCAGCGCCCGGATTCTCGGCTGTCCCCGAATAGCAGCCGGGCTCCGAGCCATAGCAGTGATCGATCGCCGGCACGTAGCAGTGCGTGTGGTGCGAGCCCGCGTTGTGACCCGTCTCGTGCGCGGTCGCGAATTGGTCCCAGTTGCCGAGGGGATATGTCCCGTTGACCTGCGTCACGCCGTACGCTCCTCCCCAGTGCCCGCCGCCCGAGTTGAAGTCTCCCCGGCAGAGGACATCGAGCCACGCGATCCCGCCCGAGACGGCCTTTCCAGAAAAGAAGTGGACGATCGCGCGCGGGTACGTGCTCATCGGACGATTGGCGTGCCACCAGTCGCCGACCTCGTCGAGCTGCGTGCGGGTGTTCGTCGAAACGTACGGATCCGAACCCGCGCCGCCGCTCCACACGTGGACCTCGGCCAGCGCGAGATGGAGGTCGAGGTCACGCTCATAGACCACGTTGATCGCCCCGTAGAGCGTGGCGACCCAGGCGGCCACGGCCTCCGGGCTTCCGTGCTTGGCGTACATCTCGTAGTCGGTCTCGACCCGTACCGCCGCCTGCTTCAGTCCCTCGAGAGGCGCCTGCGGCGCGGGGTACGAGGGCTCCGCGGTTGCGGTCAGGGCAGCCGGCAGCTCATCCGCCGCACACGTCCAGGGCTCCAACGCGAGCTCGTTGAGAGGCGAATCGGCGCTGCGGGCCACGAAGTCTCCGGAGCCGATCGGCCCGACGTACGCCTGGCCGGCGCCCGAAGCGCGGACGTAGGCGTATAGAGCATCCGAGTGCAGGGCGAGGTAGACGGAAGAGTCCGGCTGTCCCTCGATCGTTCCGGCGAAGTGGGCGATCGACGGAAAGGGCAGGGACTTCTCGCCGTCCGGGCCGGACACGGTGACCCGCGCGTCGGAAGTCGCGACCTCGAAGCGCTTGACGGCGAGCGTCTCGAGCGCTCCGGGCGCGACGGGGAAGCCCGGAATGCGGATCTCGCCCTCGGCGGTGCGAAGTGCCGCGAGCGCGGCTCGGTCCAGATCCACGGCTTCCTGTCCGGCAGCCGCCAGGCGGGCCGCGGAGATCGGGGAAGACGTGGGCCGGTACGGGCTCGAGACCGTCGCCGCGGCCGCCGTGAGGGCGGCGGCTGCGGCGGCGATCCCGAGAATCGCCGCGCGTATGGTCCTTGGTTGCATTTCGCGTCTCCTTCCGCTGCCAATCGGCAGTCCGCCGCCGCGAGAAATCGCAAGGAGCGGGCCACCCGGCAGGAGGGTCCAACACTAGGTGACGGAAGACGTTGCGGGAGGTGACCCGTGTCACCTGACGCCCGTTGTCAGGCGCGAGGGGCCCGCGATGACATTGGCCAAAGCCTCGGGTATGTTCGGGCGTCCCGAAGCGCGAAACGGAGGATTTCGGTAATGACCTCGTTCCAACTCGCGATCGTTCTCTCCGCCCTCGTGCAGGGCGCCCCGGCGCCGGCGACGCCACCGCCCGCGGCGATTCTCGGTCAGTGGGAGTCGGCCGTGCGCAACAAGGGAGGAGTCGGCAACATCCTCGAGTTCCATCCCGACGGACGCGTGACGCAGATCTCGGCCGCCATGGGCGACACGACGTACGAGGTCCAGGGCGAGTGGTTGCGGACCTTCTACACCGACGAAGCGACCGGGGAGGTCCGTGAATCCGCCCTCAAGGTCGAGTTCGAGGGCAGCGACCGCTTCGCCGAGAAGGGCGAGGACGGCGCCGAGCAGGGCTGGTCCGAACGGATCGGCCCTCCCGCACCGCGCGGGGGTTCGCCGCTCGTCGGACAGTGGTGTTCGATCTTCATGGAGCTGCTCACCCAGTACCGGCAGTTCACTCCCGACGGAAAGCTCTTCGTGCGCATGCCGGCCGTCACGCTCCGGGGAACCTACAAGGTCGAGGGCGACAAGCTCACGGTCGCGATCTTCGGCCAGCCTCCGGGGACCTATCCCTTCCGGATCGAGAACGGCCAGCTCGTGATCAAGAGCCGCGACGGCTCGGACCGCGTGTACAAGCGGACCGAGTGCACGCTTCTCAAGGGGTATTGACGGCGGCTCAAGCCCCGCCCCTACGGGCGGTACGTAGGGGCGGCCCTTGCGGCCGCCCTCGCGGTCGCGACTACGGCAGCGAAAACGTCAGCACCAGAAACACCGCCATCTGTCCGCGCGTGCTCGAGGCCGCAGGGCAGAAGAGCGGCGGCGAGATGCTGCAGCCTGCGGTGATTCCGCGGTCGGCCAGATCCTCGATCCAGGAATCGAAGATTCCGCCCGTGCAGGGCACGTCGTCGAACTTCGTCCCGGTGCAGGCCGGAGGCGTATAGAGCTCGCCGAGCTCGGTCTTGAGCAGGAAGACCGACATCTGCGCCCGCGTGACCGGCGCATTCGGGCAGTAGAGGCCGCCTCCGCAGCCGCCCGTGATGCCGCGGTCCGCGAGGTCCTCGATCCACGGATCGAACTGGCCCCCGGTGCACGGCACGTCCGGGAAGACCGCGCCCGTGCACGCCGGCGGGATGTACGCGGATCCGAGCTCGGACTTCAGCAGGAAGACCGCCATCTGCGCGCGCGTGACGGACGCGTCGCGGCAGTAGTTGCCGCTGCCGCAGCCCACGGTCACGCCGTTTCGGATGAGCTTCTCGACGGAGGCGTGGAAGATGTCGGCCTGCGGGACGTCGAGGAAATCGGCGAACCAGCCGTCGACGAGCGTTCCGCTCTGCGTGGTGGCGTTCGTCACCATGACGTCGTGGAGCTCCCCCGCGGCAAGCGCGGGAACCGTGGCGTCCGCGCTCGTGGAGGACGTCACCAAGACGTTCGTCGCGGCCTCGCCCCCGATCGTCACGGACGCGCCGCAAAGGAGGTTGGTCGCCGTCAGCGTCGCGGAGGTTCCGCCGGCAGCCGGTCCGGAGGTCGGCGTGATTGCGGTGACCGTCGGGCCCGGGCCGAGCGCGCCGACCGTGACGAATCCACAGCCGCTCGTGATCGCCTGCCCGTCGGGATTTGTCAGGGTCACCGCGACCGGGCCGGGAGCCGCCGCGACCGTATTCAGGTGGAGGGTGATCGAGGTCGGGCCGTTGTAAGTCACCGCGTTGACGGTGACGCCGCCGGTGACCGAGGCCTGCAGGCGGTCGGGAAATCCGGCTCCCGGATCGAAAAAACCGGAGCCGGACACGGACGTGCCGGTGATGACGACCGCGTTCGAAGCCTGCCCGGCGGGGATCGTGTTCGGCGCCGCCGTCGCGAGGCCCGCCGGGGGAGGCGCGATGAGCTCGACGACGCGGACGCCGTAGGAGTCCGTCGCGTCGCAGTACTGCTGGATCGTCCAAATCGTCATGTCGTCGGACGGATCGACGCTCGTCCACGAATAGTTCCCCCACCGACGGGTCGGCCCCGGATCGCCGGCGGGGTTGTAGGAGAACGTGCTCGCCGTGTACAGCGTCGGGCCCTGCAGCGTGCCGAGCGGGTCGCTCGCGAGGCGCGCCGCCGTCACGGCGTTGATCCGCTGGGTCGCCCCGGAGGCGCTCGCGCCGATGGCCGCGTGGCCCTGCCCCGAGACCGCGATCGCGGGAACCCAGTAGAAGCGAGGGCTGGTCGCCGCCGTGTCGAAGAGCGTTCCCGCCTGGGTGAGCTCGGGCGCGCCGGAGGACACGTCGATCTCATACCAGCGGGATCCGTTCCGATCGCCGGGCGAGACGCCCGAGGAATTGACCGAGATGTTCTGCGCCGTCCAGAGCTGCCCGTTGCGCACACTCGCGGCGAGGAGGCGGTCGTCGATTGCGTCGAGCTGGCCGTCGACTCCGAAGAGGTTGCCCTGGTGCGGCACGGACAGCGGAACCGAGGTCGCGGGCACGACCAGGGACAGGTTGGCGGAGATCCCCGAGGGGGGCCACGCTCCGGTCGAGGCGAACGTGATGCTGCGGAACACGAGCGCCCCGAAGCCCGCGTTGTCGACGCCGGCGATCCACGACTCGGTGGCGCCGGCGTCGTGGAGATCGTCGACTCCCTGCGGCGAGTACGGTCCCGTGCCGCCGGGCGTGGTGGTCAGGTTGCGGAACGCCACGACGTCGCCGGAAGGCACGAGGTCGCCGCCCGGGCCCGAGAGCGCGCGGCTCTTGCGCACGACGTGCACGCTCGTGCCCAGATAAGAACCCAGCGCGTCGAAGAGATTGCCGCCGATCGTCAGAGCGTTCGCGTCGACGCCGAGCGAGGGCGAGTCGAAGAACAGGTCCGTGTCGCCGGCCGGAGCGGCGAGGTTGTGCTGAAAGTAGAAAAACGTCCACACGGTCGTGTTCGAGAGGACGCCGGCGGAGGCTGCGTCGGAGACGGCGAGGAGGAGGCGGTTGTTGGCGAATGAGGCGTTGAAGTTGTTGATAGTGACGATCCAGCGGGCGGAGAGCCGTTCGTAACGGACGCGCGGCGCGCCGGTCGGGTTGCCGTTGCGCACGGTGTCGAAGAAGACGTCCATGCTCGCGTTGAGCACGCCGTCGGCGACGCCGGTGGCCTTTGCGAAGGTGCGGATCCGGCCGTTCACGCCGACGAGAAACTGCGTCGGTCCCGCCGCGCCCGAAGTGTCCGGCGGAAACGCGTCCGTGTCGGCGAGCGTGGCGCCGCGAAAATTGACGCCGAGCGCCTGCGGGGCGGATGGCGCCGCCGGCGCGGAGACGCCCGCCGGAGCCGAGGCCGTCCGCGGGGACTCCGCGCGGCTGCCGAGGTGGTGGCGAGAGGCGGAAAAACGCGGAGCCGGGAGCCGGAGACCGTTCTCGTGGAGGGCCGCGCCCGCCATGATCGCGGCCACGGATTTCCGGAAGGGTTCGGGCTCCGAGGCGCGGATGCCCGCGGGGATCAGGAGCAGGACGAGGAAAGCGCGTTTCGCGCGCAGACGTGTGGTCGAAGGCATCGGTGCTCCCGTGTACGGAATGTGCGATGGAGCGAAGGCGATAGATTAGCAGCAGGAGGTGCGCGATGCGATGGACGGCTGGGGCGGCGATCCTGTGCGCCGCGGCGGCGATGGCGGAGACGGCCGCGATGGCGCAGGAGCGCCCGGTTCTCCGCTACGTGCCGACGCGCGAGGAGCTCAAATACACCTTCGGCGGGCACGCGCCGATTCGACGCATCGCGCCGGGCACGCGCATCGTGTCGGGGACCGAAGACTGTTACGACGGCGCCGTGACGAAGCCCGGCCAGCTCCCGAGCAGGGTGCAGCCTGCGGGCCACGAGAACCCCCAGACGGGCCCCTTCTACGTGGAAGGCGCCGTTCCCGGAGACACGCTCGCGATCCACATCGAGAAGCTCGAGCCCGCGCGGGACTACGGGATCTCGTCGCTCTTTCCCGGTTTCGGCGCGCTGAACGGAACCGACCGGACCGCCATCCTCCAGCCGGACCTGCCGGAGACGGTCTGGTGGTACGAGGTCGACCGCGCGAAGAACGTGGCCCGCACGAAGTCGACCGACGGCAAGCACACTTGGGAAGTGCCTCTCGCTCCGTTCCTCGGCGGTCTCGGCGTGTCGCCTGCCCACGGCGAGGCGCGCTCGACGATCGTGCCCGACAACTACGGCGGGAACATGGATTGCCCCGAGGTCCGCTCGGGCAACACCGTCTATCTCGGCGTGCGCGTTCCGGGGGCGCTCGTGTCCTTCGGCGACGGCCACTACGCCCAGGGCGACGGCGAGATCATCGGCACGGCCATCGAGGGCGCGATGAACGTCCAGCTGACGGTGGATCTCATCAAGGGGCGCGAGACGCCCTGGCCCCGCATCGAGAACGCCGAGTGGATGATGTCGCTCGGCGCGGCCCGCCCGCTCGAGGACGCCGCCCGCATCGCCTTCAAGGACATGGTCCAGTGGGTGATGGAGAAGACCGGCCTGTCCATGCTCGATGCGTACCAGTTCGTCTCGCAGAACGCCGTCGCCCCCGTGACCGAGATCGTGGACCCCCTCTACACCGTCCTCGTCAAAATCCCCAAGAAACGGCTGCCTGCTAGGGGGTCAGGTCTTCAATCTTCGGAGTTTTGAACCCTCCTAAGCGCCGGTTGTGTCGTGACAATAACTAGGTGATGGCTCGACCCCTGCGTCTCGAGCACGCGGGAGCACTCTGGCACGTCACCAGTCGTGGTAACGAGCGGCAACCGATCTTTCGCGACGATGTTGACAGGCGCTCTCTCCTCGAACGGCTGGCCGAGAACGTCGAGGATTTCTCGTGGCGACTGCACGCCTATGTCCTCATGGGGAACCACTACCACCTCCTCCTAGAGACACCAGAACCGAATCTCTCGCGCGGGATGCACCGGCTCAACGCCGCCTACTCTCAAAGGTTCAATCGTCGCCACGAACGCGTCGGACATCTCTTCCAGGGCCGCTTCAAAGCCATCCTCGTCGAGAAGGAGCGACACCTCCTGGAACTCGTTCGCTATGTCGTGCTCAACCCGGTTCGGGCCGGTCTCGTGCGCGATCCGGCGGCATGGCCCTGGAGTAACTATTGCGCGACGGCGGGCCTGACCGCCACGCCTCCCTGGCTGGATACGGAATGGACGGTCTCCCAGTTCGGTTCCGGGCTGGACGCTCGACGCTCCTACCGAGAGTTCGTGGCCGCGGGAACTGTGCGGCTCGAGATGCCGTGGGCTCGTGTCGCTGGTCAGCTGTTCCTGGGTGGGGAGGAATTCAAGGAGCGATTGCGTCACAGAATGGAGACAATCGAGATCAGCTCCGAAGTTCCCCGCGAGCAGACCGCCGTGATCCGACCTGCGCTGCGAACCGTCGTGCGAGCAGCAGCCCGGGTGATTGGTGTTCGAGTCGCTGAGGTGCGCTGTCAACGTCGCACCCGGCTGAGACTTGCAGTCGCTTACATCGCTCGGAGGGACACATTGGCGAGGCTGGCGGACCTTGGAGCAACGCTTCGAGTTACTGCGACCTCGGCCTGCGAAATCGTGTCTTCGGCGAAGCGGCTGAGTCGCAGCGAACCGGAGTTTCGGGAGTTGATTCGTCAGATTCGCAAGGAAATCCGAAGAATGAAGACCTGACCCCGGCCGGCTCCGGCCGGCTGCCGAAGCCGGCGCGTTAGCGCCGGCGGCAGCCAGCAGACGGGACAGGCTCCCGGAGAGCCCTACGATTCGATCGTGACTTTCTGGGCGAGCACCGAACCGTCTCCCTGAAGAGTCCCCCGGACTTCGACACCGCTGCCGACGGCGATGTCCGAAAAATTCGCCTGGCCGCCGCGCCGATGGAACCTCGTCGACGCGTCCGTCCGGACGGTGATGCTGGCGGTGTTCGAGGACACGACGAAGCTTTCATCCGAGTCATCGATCGAGAGGACGGATCCCGAGAACGAGCGGCTTCCTCCGACCTGATCGCCCTGCAGGAGGATCTGAGTGGCGAGAAACGTTCCGTCCTCTTGTTCGAGCGCCTTGACGTGGACGCGGTTGCCGACTTCGATGTCCTCGAGCGGGATCGTTGAATTTCCGCGGCGAATCAGCGTCGCGCCGTCCGTCAGGATCGAAACCGCGCCGAGGCGCTGATCGAGCACCGTGAGGGTGCCCGCGCCATCGTCGATCGCCTGGACGAGCCCTTCGATCTCTTCGCCGGCATGGCCTCGCGGCGACGTGACGATGCCGTTCCCGACGATCGCAATCGTGACGGTGGTGCGGGCTCCGGCGGCCACGAAGACGCGGCCGCGGGCGTGGATGTCGGCACGCTCGAACTCGAGCTCGACCTCGCCTCCGGACAGGCCGGTGAGCGTGAAGTTGCCGGAGCCATCGGTGACGGTCGAGGCCGAGCTGCCGGCGGCCCGGACGGTGACGCCCACGAGGCCGATCGCTTCGGAACGAGGGGCGAAAGACGACACGCTTTCTCCGCGGACGAGCGTCCCCGAGAGCGTGGCCGGGCCGGGCGATGTCGGCGAGGAGTCCCCGTCGCCGCACGCGATGAGGGGCAGCAGCGCTGGCAGAGCGAGAAGCAGGAGGAAACGGCGGGGGATCCGGGGATGGTGGGGCATGGGTCCTCCTTGACCTTTGCTCGGAGGACTCCCGATCACCTCGACCGCGCCCGCGGGCCGGGCGACGGCAGGTGATCGGGAACCCCCCGACCTCGACTCGATCTTAACGCCGGGTCTTGCCGGGCGGCGCGTGCCCCGCGTCACTACGGTCCGCCTCCGCTAGAATGCGTCCGCAAATGCGTCTCTGGAAGAAGATAGCGATCGGGGTCGGAGCGCTGGCTGTGCTGGCGCTCGGCGGATTCACCTACATGGTGGGCGGCCCGCGCAACCTCATCGGGATGATCCGCTACGACCAGCGCGAGGAGGGGACCCTCAAGGTCGGCGACCGTGCGCCCGACGTGACGCTGCTCGAGCTCGACGGAACGACGCCGGTCAAGCTGTCCGAGCGCCTCGGCGGCGGCAAGCCGACCGTCCTCGTCTTCGGCAGCTTCACCTGACCGCCGTTCCGCCGCTCGGTCGAGCGGCTGCACGGCCTCCACCGGACGTACGGCGACCGCGCGCAGTTCCTCACGCTCTACATCAAAGAGGCCCACCCGCTCGACGAGTGGCAGATGGACTCCAACGAGAAGGAGGACGTCTGCTATCCGCAGCCCACGACGCTCGCGCAGCGAACCCGGATCGCCAGCGACTTCGTCAAGCGCTTCCGCTACGAGCTGCCCCTTCTGGTGGACCCGATCGAGAACCCGGCCAACGCCGCCTATGCCGGCTGGCCCGAGCGGTTCTACATCCTCGACGAGTCGGGAACGATCGTCTACAAGGGCGAGCCCGGCCCCTTCGGGTACCACCCCGAGGAGGTCGAGGCGTGGCTCTCGAAGCGCTTCCCGGACGTCAAGGCTGCCGCGCCTCCCGCCTGAAGTCGTCCTTGCGCCGCCAGAGATAGACGAGGACCGCCGCGTTTGCGGCGAGCAGCAGGTAGCGCCGGAGGCTGTCCGGGCGCCGGGCGACCTCGAGCAGCTCGTAGGGAAGGCCCACCGCGGTGAGGACGACGGTCAGATAGGGCGCCCACCAGACGCGCAGGGCGAGAAGCGTCCCCTCGGTCCCGAACACGAGTCCGAGGAGGATCGCGGCTGAGCCGAGGGCCCGGATCTCGTTCTGGGTCAGCGCCGAGAGCGCCGAGGCCAGCTGCTGGACGAGGGCCGCGTTCTCGTGCGCTCCGAAGAGGTGAACCGCCTCTTGCGCGAGCGAACCGGGGGGCAGGCGCGCGAAGCGGAGCGCAGCCGCTCCGAGGACGAGGAACGCGGCGAGCTTCGCGTACTTGAAAACGATGATCGCCAGGTATCCGGCCGTCAGCGGCGGCTTGGTCACGGGCGGCAGCGAGTTTCGCACATAGAATCGGCGCGCACATCCATGGGCCTCCAAGCGGGGGACCGCCTCGGGTCTTTCGACGTCCTCGGACCGATCGGCGCGGGCGGGATGGGAGAGGTCTACCGCGCGCGCGACACGCGTCTGCGGCGCGAGGTGGCGCTGAAGGTCCTTCCGGAAGCGCTCGCCGCGGACAGCGATCGGCTGTCGCGCTTCGAGCAGGAGGCTCGCGCGGCGTCGGCCCTCAACCACCCGAATATCGTCACGATCCACGAGATCGGCCGGGAAGGCGACACCACTTTCATCGCGATGGAGCTGGTCGACGGGAAGACGCTGCGCGAATTGGCCGTGGCCGGGCCGATGCCGGTGCGCAAGCTCCTGCAGCTCGCCGCGCAGATCGCCGAAGGGCTGGCGAAAGCGCACGGCGCCGGCATCGTCCACCGTGACCTCAAGCCCGAGAACGTGATGGTCACGAAGGACGGCTTCGTGAAGATCCTGGACTTCGGCCTCGCCAAGCTCATCGAGGCCGAGCCCGACGGCGTCTCGGCGATGCCGACGCTCGCGAGGCCCGAGACGCACCCGGGGACCGTGCTCGGCACCGTGGGCTACATGTCGCCCGAGCAGGCCTCGGGCGAGCCGATGGATTTCCGCTCGGACCAGTTCTCTCTGGGCTCGATCCTCTACGAGCTCTCGACCGGGAAGAAACCCTTCCAGCGCAAGACGGCCGCGGAGACCCTCTCGGCGATCATCCGCGACGAACCCGAGTCCGTCGCCCGGCTCCGTCCCGAGCTGCCGGCTCCGGTTCGATGGATCGTCGAGCGCTGCCTCGCCAAGGACAGGGAGGAACGCTTCGCCTCGACGCGGGACCTCGCCCGCGATCTCGGAAGCCTGCGCGAGCACATCTCGGAAGTCTCGAGCGGGGCCGAAGCGACGCTCGGGTCGATGGGAAGGCCTCGACGACGCATGCTCCCGTGGGCGATCGGTCTCGCGGTGCTGCTCGCGGGCCTCGCCGCCGGTTACGCCGTGAAGGGCGCGCTCGCCGGCGGAGTGCCCCCGGTGACGTCCTTCCGGCGGCTCACGTTCCGGCACGGCAATCTGGGCAACGCGCGCTTCGCTCCGGACGGCCGGACGATCGTATATGGCGCGCGATGGGCCGGGGAGACGACAGGCGCCGAACCGCGACTCTACCGGATGCAGGTGGGCAGCCCGGAATCGGAGCGGTTCGATTTCATGGGCGACATCCTTGCCGTCTCCCCGTCGAACGAGCTCGCGATCGTGCAGGGCATGACGTCGACCACCGGCGGAACCCTTTCCCGCGTCCCGATGTCCGGGGGCACGCCTCGCGCCGTGCTGGAGTCGGTGGCCTACGCCGGCGCTGATTTCTCGCCCGACGGCAAGGAGCTCGCCGTCGCGCATATCGTCGACGGCAAGACGCGCCTGGAGTTTCCGATCGGGAAGGTTCTGCTCCCCGATATCCTCGCGGGTCCGCGCATCTCGCGGGACGGCCGCTCGGTCGCGTTCTGGGAAGTGGCGGACGGGCGCGGCGCCGTCGCCGTCATCGATCGAGCCGGCGGCCCCAGGAAAATCCTCTCCGGGGGATGGACCCCACCAATGGGCGGAGCCCCGTGCTGGAGCCCCGACGGCCGCGAGATCTGGTTTACGGCAGGGCGGCCCGGCGAAACGGATGCCCTCTGGGCGGTGGATCTCTCGGGGAAACTGCGTCTTCTCTCGCGCGTGCCCGGGCACCTCGAGCTCGACGATGTCTCGCGCGAAGGGCAGGCCCTCGTCAACCATCACACGATCACCTACACGGTGCGGATCGCATCGGCGACCGCGCCGGAGCCGCGGGAGATCTCCTGGCTCGACGAATCCTTCCTGAACGATCTGTCGGCCGACGGAGGAACGCTGCTCTTGACGGAGCGCGGCGAGGGCAGCGGTTCGGGAGCCGTCATGTACCTTCGGTCCACGGACGGCTCGCCGGCGATCAAGCTCGGCGAGGGTATGGGGCAGGCGCTGTCGCCCGACGGCAAGTGGGTGCTTGCCTACCACCCGCCGGGTCCGGGGAAGGCGGCGAGCCTCTCGCTCCTGCCGACGGGGGCTGGGGAAGCCCGCTCGCTGGCCGGCGACGGATTCCTGGATTACTCCTCGTCGTACTGGCTTCCGGACGGCACCGGCGTCGTCTTCGGGGCCAGAAAGACAGACGGCGTCTCCCGGCTTTACGTGCAGGCCGTGCCGGATGGAAAGCCCCGGCCCATCGGGCCCGAGGGTACCCGGCTGCCGCCGGTTTCCAGCCCGGTTTCGCCGGACGGGAAGTTCGTCGTCGGAATTCGCTCGGGCCAGGCGCTGCTGGTTCCGCTCGATGGCGGGCCGGTGCGCGCCCTCGAGGGCATCTCGCCCCCGGGCGAGCGGATCGCCCAGTGGAGCGCCGACTCGCGGGCTTTGTACGTCTACCGTGTCGGGGACCGTCCGGGAAGGATCTGGCTGCACGACGTGGATTCCGGCCAGCGGCGACTCTTCAAGGAGTTCCCGATCGAGGAGGGCCTGAGCTTTTTTCAGTTCCGAGTGACGCCGGACGGAGGGACGTGGGCATTCGGCGGCCGCCAGGTCCTCTCCGAGCTCTACCTCATCGAAGGCCTGCGTTAGGCCAGCCTTCCGGCGTATGCTTTCGCACAAAACGGGAGGTCCAATGGCGTCTCCTTCCGGTGCCCGCCGCATCATTGTCGCCGTCATCGGGTTTCTCTGCGCGCTCGCGCTCGGCGCCGCCACCTACATGCCCATGTCGGACGCAGACCTCGTGCGCGCCTCGAAGGTCGTGGTCCACGCCGAGGTCGTCGACATTGCGGTTCGCCTCGATCGCGACGGCGCGGACGAGCTCCCGTTCACCGTCGTCACGCTTTTGCGGCTCGAGACGTTCCAGGGCGCCGTCGGCGAGACCTTCCGCGTCGTGATTCCGGGAGGCATCGTCGGCGATTTCGCCTGGGCGGTCGCGGGCGCGCCGGCCTTCGAAGAGTCGCAGGAGGTCCTGCTGATGCTCAACCCGCTTCCGAACCAGTCGGGAGAGTTCGGGCTTTCGGAGTTCGGCCTCTCGAAGTTCGATGTGGCGAGCGACGAGCGCGGCCGCCGCTTCGCGGTGCGTCCGGTCTTCGGAGCCGAAGAGGACCTGCGGCTCGCCAAGCAGGATCGGCAGATCGTGGCCGCAGCGGCGCCGGGAGCGTCCGTCTCCGCGCGCGACGGCGAGTCGTTTCTGGAGGCTCTTCGCGGGCTGCAGACGAGGGGAGAGCTCGGGAGCGTCGCCTACGGGCGGCCGAGCGGGGAGCTTCAGCCGGTGCGGCGGGGGCGGCGCGCGAAGTTCGCGAACCTCGGCGGCGCGGAGCCCGGCAACTGCGGCGGGCAGCCCTGCCTCTTCCGCTGGTTCTGGGACAACGGCGCATCCCCCAGTGCGACGCTGTCCATGACCGGATCGCAGACCCGCCTCGTCTCAAATACCGGATTCTGCGGCGTCGACCAGGCCTGCCTGGTCGACTACATCGCGGACCAATGGCACGGGATCGCCGCCACGGACGTCCGCATCAGCGGCCCGGCGACTCCGGGCAACATCGAGGTGTTGTTCGACCAGGACACCCCGCACAACGGCTCGGCCTGGTCTACCCCTTACAACTGCACACCCGGCGGCGGGGCCGTCGGGATCGGCGGCCCGATGTCGCAGGGGGGCGCGCGTACCTATCGGGGCATCTCTCCCTACTACGCCGGCACCACCGGACGCGTCTCGATGCGGCGCTGGACCTGCGACTACCAGACGAGCGCATTCACCGAAATCCTGATGCACGAGGTCGGGCACGTGCTGGGTCTCAACCACCCCAACCAGCTCCAGAGCATCCACAGCCAGACGAATTCGACGCAGTGGGACCAGGCCGTCATGGCGTCGCAGGCGCACACGCCCTCGAACGTGACGCCCCAGGCCGACGACATCCAGGCGATGCAGTTCTACTACGGCACGGCGGCGCCCGGGCCGGCTCCGGTGGCCAACTTCAACGTCAGTGCTGCTCCGACAGTCGGTGCGCCGGTCACGTTCAGCGATACCTCGACCAATGCGCCGACCGGCTGGATCTGGTTCTTCGGCGAGCCCTCCTCCTCGTCGAACGTGTCCCGAAGCCGGAACCCGACCCACACCTACGCCGCCCCCGGCACGTACACCGTCGACATGTACGCCGGAAACCTCAACGGGGGGAGCCGGGTCACGAAGAGCGTCACCGTCGGCGCGGGCTCGGTCGCATGCGTGCCCTCGGCGTCGACGCTCTGCCTCAACAACAATCGCTTCGCGGTGTCGGCGACCTACCGGACCAACCAGGGCCAGTCCGGCAACGCGGTCGGCACCAAGCTCACGCAGGACTCGGGCTACTTCTACTTCTTCAACCCGGCCAACATCGAGATCGTGGTCAAGGTGCTCAGCGGCTGCGGACTCAACCAGCACTACTGGGTCTTCGGCGCGGGGTTGACAGACGTCGAGGTGGCCCTCCGGGTGACGGACACCCAGACCGGCACCGTCCAGACGTACGACAATCCCCTCGGGACCCCGTTCGCTCCGGTGCAGGACATATCGGCGTTCGCGACCTGTCCGTAGGAAAGCTCCATTTCAGTTACCGCCGAGTCAAACGCCGGCTTTAAGCCGGCGTCAAGCTCGGCGTGGGTGGCCAGCGTTCCCTACACACGGGGGCCTGCCCGGTGGACGGGTCGGTGGCCGGCTCGCAGGTCCGCCTTCCCGAGCCTTCGCGCGGCCTCCCGCAGGGTCTCTTTGCGCTTGGCGAAGTTGAACCGGACCTTCGTCTTCCCTCCGCCGCGGGCGTAGAAGCTGGAGCCGGGCACGCCGATGACGCCGACTTTCCGGGCCAGGAAGTCGACGAAGGAGACGTCGCTTCGCCAGCCCAGCGAGCGCGCGTCGGCCATCACGTAGTAGGCGCCTTCGGGAGGAGAGAAGGCGAGGCCCGCCTTCTCGAGGGCGGAGAGAAGGATCGTTCGGCGGGCCGCGTACACGCGCCGCAGATCCACGTAGTAGGAATCGGGGAGGGCAAGGGCGGCACATCCTGCTTCCTGGAAGAGCGTGGGCGCGCAGATCGTCAGATAGTCGTGGACTTTCCGGACGAGCGCGGTCAGCGGCTTCGCGGCCACGGCCCAGCCGACGCGCCAGCCGGTCACGGCGTAGGTCTTGCCGAGGCCGGAGAGAGTGACCGTCCGGTCTTCCATTCCGGGCAGCGAGGCGAGGCTCGTGTGGCGGTGGCCGTCGAACCAGATGTGCTCATAGATTTCGTCCGTCAAGGCCACGAGGCCGTGCCTCTGGCAGACCGCCGCGATCGCTGAAAGCTCCTCGCGAGAAAAGACGCGTCCTGAGGGGTTTCCCGGCGTGTTGACGAAGATCAGGCGCGTCCGGCGCGTGACGGCGCGGGCGAGCGCGGCGGCGTCGAGACGAAAGTCGGGCTCGGAGAGCCGCACGAACCGCGGCGTGACCCCGGCGAGGATGCAGGCGGGCAGGTAGTTCTCGTACCACGGCTCGAGGATGAGCGCTTCGTCGCCCGGCTCGGTCAGCGCGAGGACCGAAGCCGCGACGGCCTCGGAGACGCCGCACGTGATCGTGACCTCCGTGTCCGGATCCGCGCGGATGCCGTTGATCCGGAGGGACTTTTCCGCCACGGCGGCGCGAAACGCGGGCAGGCCCCATGTGAAACCGTACTGGTGGCTGGCAGGAAACGCGGCCTCGCGCTCGAGCGCGGCGAGGAGCTCTGGCGGCGGATCGAAGTCGGGAAGCCCTTGCGCGAGGTTGACGCCGCCGACCTCGGCATGGAGCCGCGTCATCTCGCGGATCACGGACTCCTGGAACGGACGCGTGCGGCGGGAGAGAGCGCGGCGAGTCGCCATCGCCGCGGATTATGCCGCCGAGCGCGCGAAGTCTCGGCTTCTGCGGGCTTCGATGCTAAAATTCGTCGAACCTGGCCCTCTGCAGACGATGCAAGGTCGCGGTTCGAAGAGGAGAAACCGCATGGTGGGATGGGGCAGGGATCAGCACCAGCCGGAGCCCTGGTCGTATGAGGGCCGAGCGATCCTGAACTCCGCCGGTTGGACACTGGCCAAGACCATCTTCGAGGCGGACGCCCGACGCATCGTCGCCGCCGTCAACGACGTCCTCGGAATCCCGACCGCCGCACTGGAAGCGGGGTTCATCCGCGAGATCCTGGTGCCCCGTCCCGAGTCCACCAGCGCGGTGTCGATCCACATCCACCCGCTGCCCCAGGAGGTCGCGAGACTCGACCCGGCCGAGTTCTTCATTCACGACCGCCGGGTGGGGGAGAGGCGGCAGGGCGAGCGCCGGGTCACCGACCGCCGCCGAGGCGTCGCTCCGGTCCGCCAGATCTACTCGGTCGCCGACTAGCCGAAAGTCAGGGCGAAAGTCAGGGGGTCAGGCCTCGATTTTTCGGATTCCGCGCAAACCGAAAATTTCAGGCCTGACCCCGACTTTTTTCGCTCCGGTCCGCCAGATCTACTCGGTCGCCGACTAGCGACTGGCCGTCCGCGAGGGCGCCTTCGCTGAGTAGGGGCCAGGTCTTCATTCTTCGGAGTTTGGGAACGACCTCGGCCCGGCCGCTACGCCGGTCAAACTCCGAAGAATGAAGACCTGACCCCACGCCTACTCCACGATCACGCGTCCGCGCATCGCGCTCTTGTGTATCGGGCAGAAGTACTGGAACGTCCCGACCTCCGTAAAGGTCTCGGTGAACTCGAACGGCGGCTGGTGCGTGCCCGAGGAAAACGTACCGTCCTCGTCGCACGTGTCCTCGTCGTAGTACCCGCCGCCGGTGCAGGTTCCGGAGGAGACGCCGTGCGCGGTCCCGCCGCCCCAGACCCACGTCACCGAATCGCCGACGCTGATTCGGGTGACCGAGCCTCCGGCGGTCGCGTCCTGGAACAAGAAGCCGTTCTCGCCGACCCGGACGGTGCGCGGCGTCGGCCCCGCGGCGCCCGGCTCGCTGTCCTCGGCCCCCCGGACGAAGATCGGATCCTGCGTGTGGTTGTCGATGACGGAAGCGTAGGAAAAGACCTCGTGCGAGGCGGAGACGGCGATCACCGCGTTCTCCGTCACGTGGCCTCCCTGGCCCGCGGCGGTGAAGATGTTGTTCACCTGCGCCCCCGAGTGTGCCGGAACGTCGCGCGACACCGTGTTGCCGACCTGCGTGTCCGCGTCGAAGATGGTGAACGTGACGGTGGTGGCGCTGTCCTCGCGGTTGAAGACGCCGACGTTGGTGCGGAAGGTCTCGGTGGTGCCGCCGTTGCGGATGGAGGTCAGGATCGTCCGGGCGTGCGCTTCGTTATTCTTGACTCCCGGGATGAACATGCCGACGGTCGGTTCGGGGTCCGTCGAGTAGAGCCGGCTCGTCACGACGAGCTGATCGCTTCCGCCCCCGTGCTCGAACTCGATGCCGCCGGCCGTGTCCGGCGCCTGGAAGGTGTTCTGGACGATGTCGTTGAACGACCGCGACTCGCGCGGGTTGAGGGTGAACTGGATGTTGGGCGTGCCGACCGCCGTGCAGGAGATGAAGCAGCGGTAGCGCGCCGTCACCTCCAGCGCGCTTGCATAGGACGTGTTGAAGACCCGGACGTCCGAAAAGAAGGGCGCTCCGCCGACGATCGAGGCCGCCGCCGGCAGCGTGACGTCCTCCGCGGAGATCCCGGAAGCCACGAGAAGGACGGAAAGAGACAGGACGAGCTTGCGCATGTTCGCCTCCGGCACGTTGGCCGGACTCCCACACGCAGCGTATGACCCGGAGTGGCCGCAACCAGGCGATTTAGGAAGGCTTTAGCCGCGGAAGCTCCGCCTTGGCCGTCCGGGGGTCGTAGGTGCTGCCGGGGGGGAGGACGTCGAGGCGCACGTCTGCGGCGCCCAGGGCCGGCGATTCGGCGGGGGTGACGGCCGCCCGGCGCGCGTCGTAGATCACCGCCACTCCCGCGCCGAGCACCCTCCAGACTCCGTCGGGGCCGACCTCGAGCGCCGTGGACTCGTCGATCCCGACGCCGACCAGAGAGGGGTTTTCGAGGACCAGCGACAGCAGCCGGTTGTTGCGGCGGCGGCGGACGAAGTGCTGGTCCACGATGGTCCCGGGAAGCAGGCCGAACCCCCGCGAGGTCACGACGTTCTCGCGGGCAATGGTCATCCAGGCGTCGCCCGAGTCCTTTTCGGGGGGGCGGTCGCCGCCCGGCCGTTTCTCGTCGCCGGTGAGCATGGGCGTGGACATCACGGCCGCTCCGGCCGAGGTGCCGCCGACGACTGCCCCGGCGCGATAGCGGGCGGCGACCGCGGCCTCGACGGGCGTGTCGAGAAGCGCTGCGGTCAGTCGCGACTGGTCACCGCCGCCGAACCAGATCCCGGTGACGCCTGCGAGATCCTCGGCGGCGGCCGGGCGGCTCGCCTGCGCCCGCGTGAGGACACGCCGCTCGGCGGAGGCGCCGAGCTTCGTGAAAGTCTCGGCGAGCTCGACGCCCGCGTCGGCGTACTCCGACGCCATGGGGTAGATGACGATGCGCGCTTTTCCGGGCCCGCCGGCGAGCGAAACGAAGCGCTCCAGGATGGCCGGCGGAATCGGTCCGCCGCCGACGATGAGAAGAGACCCCTTCGGAGATGCGGCGTCGATGGAGCGGCCGCCGGCGCCGCGGGGAGTCCCCGAGGCGCAGGCGAGGACGAGGAGCGCGGGAACGAGGATGGCCGCCGTCCACAGCCCTGTCGCCTGTTTCCTCAGATCACCCTCCGCTGACCGGAAGTCATCGGACTAAGGAAGTCCACTTGGGGTACACGAATTTGAATCTGCCGACCGCAAGATGAACGTGGTCTCTTTGCGCTTTACGTCGAAGAAAACCGCGATAGCATAAACGCAACGATCACCGGGGACGGTTCGTTCGACTTCGGAGGCGTTCGGCGCACGATGAATCGACAGAGTCCCAGACCCGCGGAGAAGCTTCCCATTCTCAATTGAGGAGGTCGTCTATGTGGAGGTCCTACCTGGCTCGAGTGCTGGTCTGGTTCGTGGCGCTCGCGGGACTTGGACTCCACGCCGCGGCGCAGAGCAACACCGGTAACGTCTACGGAAACGTGATCGACGAATCGGGAGGCGTGCTTCCGGGCGGCACCGCGACGCTCACCGGTCCGTCTCAACCCTCGACGACGAGCGTGGATGCCAACGGCTTCTTCCGCTTCCTGCAAGTGCCTCCCGGCAGGTACTCGGTGACGGTGTCGATGCCGGGCTTCACGACCGTCACGCGTGAGAACGTCACCGTTTCCGTCGGCCGGAACACCCAGGTCGCCGTGGAGCTCAAGCTCTCCGCCGTCCAGGAAGCCGTGACGGTCACGAGCGCCACGCCTCTGATCGACCCGCGCAAGGTCGAGACGGGCCAGAACTTCTCGCGCGAGGAGCTCAACGAGATCCCGACCGCCCGCGACATCTGGTCGCTCATCCAGCAGGTCCCGGGCGTCCAGATCGACACGGTGAACGTCGCCGGCAACCAGAGTGCGCTCGCCGGCGGCCCGGACTTCATCACGAAGGGCTCGGGCAACGTCGTCTACCAGGTCGACGGCGCGACCACTACGGACAACGCTTACGGCAACCCGTTCGCGCGCCAGAACGGCGGCACGAACACCTTCTTCGATTTCGCGACCTTTCAGGACGTCGAGGTCTCCACAGGCGGCTCGGTTCTCGAGCAGCAGACCTCGGGCGTGACCATCAACGTCGTCACCAAGCGCGGCACCAACGAGTACCACGGCGCGGCGCGTTACCTCTACGCCTCGAGCAACTGGCAGTCGGACAACACGCCGCAGGAAGCCGTCGACCAGGGCCTGCCGACGAACAGCACGCGAATGATCCGCGAGTACGGCGGCGACTTCGGCGGCCCGATCATCCAGGACAAGCTGTGGCTGTGGTTCGCCGGCGCCTATCAGACCATCAACACGAATCAGACCGGCTTCAGCACGGATGCCGGCACCTTCGCTGCGCCCACCTGGGTCAACCTCGAGCCCTGGAGCGCGAAGCTGAACTGGCAGATCTCCAACGCGAACGCGACGCAGCTCTACTACCAGCGGAGCCACCGGACCCAGCGCAACACGACGGCCGGGCCGACACGCGCGCCCGAGGCGCAGACTCTGCTCGTGATCCCGACCGACTTCTACAAGGTCGAGGATTCGCACGTCTTCTCCTCGGATCTCTTCGCCTCGATCTTCGCGGCCTACCAGAGCCCCGTCTATACGGATCTGGGCAACGGCTCGCTGGATTGCACGCAGCCCGAGTTCACCATCGTCTGCCCCGGACAGACGTCGAAGAACGCCTGGTGGGACCAGGGCACCTACTACAACAACTACCGGTACTACTGGGCAAAAGACCCCCAGAAGCAGGCCAATGGCACGATGTCCAAGTTTTTCAATACCGGCAGCATCAACCACGAGGTGAAGTTCAGCTTCAACTACCGCCAGCAGATCGCCGACTCGGCCACGGGCTGGCCGGGCGATCAGACCCTGGGCAGCGAGTACGGCGGGAATCCGTCTTCCAACACGGCGCTTCTGGCCCGGGGCGTGCGGCCACCTTACAAGAACCAGTTCTGGAGCGGAACCCTCGGCGACACGATCACGATGAGCAACCTCCCGTTCGGGGTCGGCGTGCGCTACGACCGGCAGCAGGCCAAGAATCTTCCAGGCACCTCGTTCGAAAACGTCCAGTTTTCGGAGCCCTGCCCGACCTGTCTCCATCCGGATGGCACCTTCTTCCCCGGTCTGCCGGAGGTGAAGTACCACGGCGCCGACGACTGGCAGTTCGACTTCACGAACTGGCAGCCGCGCATTTCGGCGACCTACGCCCTCGGCGAGAAGAAGAACACTCTCTTACGCGCGTCCTACGCTCAGTTCGCCGACCAGCTCGGCTTCATCGGCTACTACGCGAGCGGCGTGCCCATATCCAATGGCTATTACTACTACTGGAACGATTTCAACACGGACCACTTCGTCCAGCCGAACGAGATCCTGTGGGAATACGGTATCTACGGCTTCTACAACGACATCGATCCGGCCTTCCTTCCGAACGTGCCGAACACCATCCAGCCGGGCCTGAAGGTTCCAAAGACCAGCGAGCTCACGTTCGGTGTCGACCAGCAGTTCACCGACACGCTGGCGGTGTCGGCGACGTTCAGCTATCGCTCCAGCAACAACCTCATCCAGCAGCTGCCGACGGGCGTGGACGGCCTCGACGACTGGGCCCTCGCCGGGCGAACACAGTGCCTCTTGAATCCCGACGACGAGAACTCGCCCCGAGTTCCCTGCGTGGCGACTGCGCCCAACGGCTTCACGCTGGCCTTCGACGAGCCGTTTTATGCCCTGCAGCTGCCCGTCGAACCAGTCGGCGTCACCATTTCCGACCGACCCGGGGCCACGCAGAAGTATTACGGCGTGGACGTCTCGGTCATCAAACGATTGTCGGACAACTGGATGTTCCGGGGCAACTTCGGGTGGAACAGCTTCAAGCAGCACCTGCAGGCGGAGTCGATCCAGGACCCCAACAATCTGTGGGACCTCGGCGGACAGAATTGCGGCTCGGTCCCGCAATCCTCGTGTCTCGCGGCCGGCTGGTCCTCGAGGGATTCGGTCTTCCTGAACGGGAGCTGGCAGTTCAACGTGAACGCGCTCTACCAGGGGCCCTGGGGCATCAACTTCGGCGTCAACTTTTTCGGCCGCCAGGGCTATCCGAATCCGTACTACGTGCGCGTCCGGGGGGTCGAGGACGCGGCCGGCATCAACCAGACATATTTCATTCAAATCGACCAGCTCGACACGTTCCGCTACGACAACGTGTACAACCTCGATTTCCGGCTGGCGAAGACGTTCAACATCGGCGGGTTCAGCGTCACTCCGGCCGCCGAGCTCTTCAACGTGGCCAATGCAAATACCATCCTGCAGCGTTACCAGCGGACAGGCGACTACAGGAACGGGGAATTCACCCAGAACGATTTCTTCAACCAGATCATCGAGGTCCAGAGTCCGCGCATCGTGAGGCTCGGCATCAACGTCACCTTCTAGGTCGGGCGAGCACCGGGGGGCCCGTCCGGGAATTCCGGGCGGGCCCTTTCGTTTTGTGGCGGGCGTGACACAGCGATTTTGGGCGGCCGGGCTCTGCGTGGCTCTCGCCGTCTCGCTCGTTTCCTGCCGTCGAGAGGCGCCCAAGGGACAGGCGAGCCCGGTCCCGCGGGTCTCCCGCGACGTCGTCATCGTCACGATCGACACGCTGCGGGCGGACGCCGTCGGGTTCGACGGCAATCCGAGAGGGACGACGCCGAACC